>ENA-ORUI01002394-ORUI01002394.1-human-gut-metagenome-genome-assembly--contig:-NODE-2394-length-15793-cov-2.476935_pt1 | contig 15793 bp, 9 predicted proteins | sample MGYA00242078_ERZ509205 | MGnify/ENA primary metagenome ERZ509205 (study PRJEB26280, sample SAMEA2338828) | human gut metagenome | biome: human gut; feature: human-associated habitat; material: faeces... | reverse complement strand
CTTTCTCATAGCTTTGCCCTTCCGTGGAAATCAGGGATACTTTTTCGAACTGGTTTCCTTTGACTAATAACAGTAGGAACCCCACCAGACAAAGGGTTCCCACTAAAACTTTTTTCCAGTTTTTCTTCATTATTATTTAGCTGCTTTCTTTACTGCTTTCTTTGTAACAGTAATCGTAATTGTTTTTCCTGCTGCCTGATACTGGCTGGTTGCTGCTGCCTTCACCGTAATTGTAACCTTTCCGGCCTTTTTTACGGTAACTTTTCCGTTCTTATCAATAGTTGCAATCTTTTTGTCGGAAGAGGTATAGGTAAGCGGTGTTTTTGCTTTTGCATTTAAGGAAAAGGCTTTGTCTCCTACGGTTTTTTTGTAAGAGTTCTTCGCCTGAATGGTCTGCTTTACCGCATCTTTTACGATCGTATATGTAGTAGATCCCTGTAACTGTTTTCTGGTCGTTGCATCATAAGTTGTTACAGAAAACTTTTTGTCCGTTACTTTTACGACGGAATAGGTTGGTGTCCAGGTCTGGCTTCTCTCAGAAATGAAGTCCTGTTTGGAAGCAATCAGGTTATAGAATTTTGAACCTGTTGCAGAGTTTGCCTCTAAATATACGGTTCCTTCCGGATTGGTAACGGTTCCGCCAACGGTCTTGTTTACGATTTCATAGCAGTTATTCTGTGCCTGATAATCACTGTCTTTTTCAGCTTCCTCTACAGATTTGTATCCATAAGTGCTGTAAGAAGTATGATCCTTTCCATCCCCCTCAAGCTGGAAGGTTCTGGAATAGGTATGATCATGTCCCTGCATCACCACATCAATCTTATACTTATCCATCAGTGGAGTAAGCTGTGTACGAAGCACCATACCATCGGAATCGGAATGGTCGTAACCACTGCCGTAAATATCCTGATGGAATACCACAATACGCCATTTGGCATCTTTATTCTCATTGATTGCTTTTTTCATGACATTCTCATGCGTTGCACAGTTATAGTTGTTTGTATCAAGAACAATGAACAGGACATTTCCATAACGATAATAGTAATCGGTTCCTGCCTTTGTCTTTCCCTGTACATAATTGGTATCGGTATCGGAAAAAGCATTTGGATTATTAAAATGCAGGCTGTACTGATTCGAAACACTGTCGTGGTTACCAATGGTCGTTGCTACCGGAAGGGAAGTCAGTGCCTCTGCCCCAAGATATCCTGCATATTCCCGCTCGTTGCTTCCGTAGTTCACCTGATCTCCTGCGGACACAAGAAAACTTACATCGGAATGATCCTCGAGTGCTTCATTTAATACGTTGTTCCAGTTATAGCTGTCATTTCTTGCTGCAAGATTTTTTTCCGGTGCAGAAGTTACAACATTTCCTGCATTTTCCATCTTTTCACTCTCACTGCTGGTCTGACCTTTCGAAGCACCGATCTGCGGATCCCCGACATACAGGAAAGAAAATTCATCAAACGCCTGTGTGGTATAGTTTTGTGTATCCTGCCACTTTCCATCCTGAAATACCTGATAATAATAGCTGGTATTTTCTTTGAGCCCGCTTACGGTTACTTTATTGGAAAAATATTTTGTGGTATCTATGGTCACAGCTTCGGTCTGCGCTCCGGTGAACTCTGTCGCACCATCCATATTCTGTCTGGTAGAGATTCTCACCTTTGGAGTCTCAGCCGTTTTGCTGTACCATGCATAATTTAATTTTGTCTCATCCGCACCCGGAGTCAGCGATACATGTTCATACTCACTGCTATAAGCAGCCCAGTTCTTTTTCCAGTTGCTCCAGTCTGTAGATTCCCGGGAAGCATCATTCCAGTGTTCCGTTGCTGCTGCAATCTTTGTCGGGATACCAGTGGCAAACATTCCTGCCAATACAGCGGTGGAGAGAACTCCTGCTGTAAGTTTCATCACATTTTTTCTCATAATTCTTTTGTTCTCCTTGTGAAATCTGTAAGATTTATTACAGGATTTATAATAAACGGGTTATGTAAGATGTACTATCCGTTTTCTGTAATCCTTTTGTAAAAACAAAAAGAGTGGATGCTTTGGGACATCCACTCCACATGCCGGCTATGCCATGCCGTTTACGGTTTTATATTTATAGAGCATCTCCGCGTGGTTTTGTTCTTCCACCTGGATATCTGCCAGAAGTTTGCGCACATCGGAATCCCCGAATGCAAACACATCGGTATTATACGTTCCGGACACCATTTTTTCAGAACCAATGCTGTCTGTGGCAAGGAAATTATCGTTTTTCTTATCTTCCGGATTGGTCATGGAATCATAGGTTGCCTTTGGCTCATACATCTTTCCATCCCTGTCATTGACGTTACAGGATGGGACGCTGCCTTTCATGACCTGTTCCAGAGACTCCACATGCTTTTGCTCTTTCTTTTCAAGATCAGCGAATAAATCCCGAAGCACCGGGTCTTTTGCTTCCTGTCCGTAACGTTTGTACTTCTCCACGCAGGACAGCTCCTGTGTGTGCAGATCCTCAATTGTAGCCATCTCTTTTTCTGTTAAAACCATGGTTTATACCTCTTTCTTTCCATAAGATAATCTTGTTGATTGCAGAACATGAACACTCCGCAACCTTCTCCTCTAGTATCTGTAAAAAAATGCAACACATACCTGGTAAAATTTCGTCAAAAAGGGTTGAAACTTCTCACAACAGATTGTATAATTTCGTTTGTATTTTATACAATGTTTACAAAAAGGTGGATTATTTTATGGAAGAACGAGAAAAATTAAAATCCCGTCTGGGATTCATTCTCCTGTCAGCCGGATGTGCGATCGGAATCGGAAACGTATGGAAATTTCCATACACTGCCGGACAGGGCGGAGGCGGTGCCTTTGTGCTGTTTTATCTGTTGTTTCTGATTATTCTCGGACTCCCGATCATGACGATGGAATTTGCGGTTGGGCGTGCCAGCCAGAAAAGTCCGGTCAAAGCCTACCAGGCACTGGAAAAACCCGGACAGAAATGGCATATCCACGGGATTATCACATTGATCGGCTGCTATCTTCTTATGATGTTTTATACAACGGTCACCGGCTGGATGCTTCATTATTTTTATATGACGGTCACCGGACAGTTTCAGGGACTGGATGCCGACGGTGTATCCGGACAGTTTACCACAATGCTGAGCAAACCTCTGACCATGGGCTTCTGGATGGTGGTAGTTGTTTGCGCCGGCGTATTTGTCTGCTCCCGTGGACTGCAGAACGGTCTGGAAAAAGTAACAAAGGTCATGATGACTTCTTTGCTTATCATCATGATCATTCTGGCGGTCAACAGCTTTTTTATGGATGGTGCAAAAGAAGGCCTTGCCTTTTATCTGATCCCGGACTTTGAACGGATGAAACAGATCGGTATTGCAAAAACCATTACGGGTGCCATGAACCAGGCATTTTTCACGTTAAGCCTTGGAATCGGCGCGATGGCAATTTTGGGAAGTTATATCGGAAAGGAACGCTCTCTGCTTGGTGAATCGGTAAATATTGCCATTCTGGATACGTTTGTTGCTATCACCTCCGGACTTATCATTTTTCCGGCATGCTTTACGTTCCATGTTGACCAGACTTCCGGACCAAGCCTGATTTTTATCACCCTGCCGAATATTTTTAACCATATTCCGCTTGGCAGACTCTGGGGAAGCCTGTTCTTTTTGTTTATGTTTTTTGCAGCGTTTTCCACAATCCTGGCAGTATTTGAGAACATCATCTCCTGCGGTATGGAACTGACCGGATGCAGCCGCCAGAAATCCTGTGCCGTTAATCTGGTACTGATCATTGTACTCTCCCTGCCATGTGTACTCGGATACAATGTATGGAACTGGAAAGGTTTTTCAATCTTTGGCGGGTCTGTGCTTGACCTGGAAGATTTTCTGGTAAGCAACCTGTTCCTGCCTCTCGGTTCCCTGGTATATCTGCTGTTTTGCACAAGCCGCTACGGCTGGGGCTGGAAAAACTACACAACCGAAGCCAATACCGGAAAAGGATTAAAAATTAAAAACTGGATGCGCGGCTACATTACCTATATTCTGCCGCTGATTGTGCTTTTTATCTTTGGATTTGGCATTTATGATAAATTTTTTACAAACTAAGGAGGATTTCTTATGTATCACGCAAATGAATCACGTTACGAAACCATGAAATACCACCGCTGCGGCGACAGCGGACTGATGCTGCCGGAAGTATCTTTGGGCTTCTGGCACAATTTCGGAGATACCGGTGTGTATGAAAATATGAGACAGATGTGCTTTACGGCATTTGACCACGGGATCACACATTTTGATCTGGCAAACAACTATGGACCGCAGCCGGGCAGTGCGGAGGAAAATCTCGGGAAGATCCTTCGGGAAGAGCTTTCTTCCTACCGCGATGAACTGATCATCAGTTCCAAAGCCGGTTTTGACATGTGGCCGGGACCTTATGGAAACTGGGGCAGCCGCAAGTACCTGATTGCCAGCCTTGACCAGAGCTTAAAACGGCTCGGTCTGGACTATGTGGATATTTTCTATCACCACCGCATGGATCCGGATACGCCGCTGGAAGAAACCATGGGTGCACTCGACCAGATCGTGCGAAGCGGAAAAGCACTGTATGTCGGTCTGTCCAACTACGACGGGGAAACGATGAAACGCGCGGCTGCCATCTTAGAAGATCTGCACTGCCCGTTTATTATCAACCAGAATTCCTACAATATCTTTAACCGTACCATTGAAGAAAACGGTTTAAAACAGGCCGCAGCAGATGGGAAGAAAGGAATTATTTCTTTCAGCCCGCTCGCGCAGGGTATGCTGACCGACCGCTATCTAAACGGTATTCCAAAAGACAGCCGTGTCAACACGGACGGACGTTTCCTGCATGCGGATCAGTTTGATGAAAAGCGGATGGCAAGTATCCGGAGCCTGAATGAGATTGCGGCTGCCCGTGGTGAAAGCCTCGCACAGATGGCACTCAAATGGGTCATCCGTGACGGTGTGGTCACTTCCGTTCTGATCGGAGCTTCCCGCCCGGCACAGATTCTTGAAAATCTGAAAGTGTTAAACTCTGCTCCGTTTACGGAGGAAGAATTGGAAAAAATTGATCAGTGTGCACTTTCTCTCTAGGTAAAACAAAAACCCCGGATATTTATTTCCGGGGTTTTGTCTTTTCCTGCATCTGCTATTTGACTTTGACTTTTAATTTTAAAACTTTGGTCTTTCCATTGTTTAAGGTTACTGTCACGCGAATGGACGCAGTTCCTTTTTTGTTCGATTTTATGGTACCCTTCTTGTTTACAGATGCAATTTTTTTGTTATTGCTCTGATAAGAAATGCTTTTTACATTGTCCATATTTAAGGTGGCTGCCAGAGAAACCTTCTTTTGTTTTCCCTTCTTCACCTGAACGGTTTTATTCTTCAATGTAACCGTTTTTAATATTTTCGTTGTGACCTGATCCATATCTTTCTGATCCATAAGGACATAATCCTTATTGGAATCTGCTGAAAAATTCACATTTCCAGCTTTTGTAACCGTATAACTCTTGTCGTTTACAAGGACATAGGCACCTGTCTTTTGATCTTTTGCACACACATACAGCTTATTTCCGGTCTGTATGTCTGCTGTATTTACGGTCAGTGTATAGCTTACGTTGCCAGCCGGATCGGTGACCTGGATCGTCACATCTGTGTGTTTTCCATCGTTTTCTTCCAGTATCTGATTTATCAGATCAGCGGTCACCGTTGTTTTGATGGCTTTATTTTTCCGGGTTCCGGTAACGGTTACGGTTGGTGTATTTTGTCCGGCCGTGTTTCCATCGGACGGTGTTTGTGTACCAGCTGTATTTCCGTTAGACGGTGTTTCTGCATCGGTTTTGTTTCCGTTGGACGGTGTTTCCCCTCCGGCTGTGTTACCACCCGAAGTATTTCCGCCACCAGAACTTCCTCCGGAAGATGAGCCGCCTCCGGTTGTTCCACTTCCTCCAGAAGATGAGCCGCCTCCGGTGGAACTGTCCTCTTTGATTGTAACGGTCGCGGCTTCACTTGTCACTGTTTCGTAATAAGTCTGTCCATCCTTATCATCCGGCTCATATACTGCCTTAAACTGATAAGAACCGCCACGTTTTAAGCCTGATACAACCGTATCGGCTTCCCCATATACGAGTTTTTCCTGTGCCTTTATTATGGTTCCGTCCTGATAAAAAGAAATCGAACCAAGCGGAATACTGCCATTTCGGACTCCATCTACCTTTGCATACAGATGTACGGAATTACCGTTTTCTGTCTCTGCCGTAAGACGAATCGATGGTTTCGCCGCTGTAATGGTAAAGGTTCCGACTTTTTCCGCTATCACATCGTACTGGTTTCCAGTTACTTTAAACCACACCTCATAGCTGCCCGGCTGCACCGGAACAACATTTTTCCCATCCTGCCGATAGAAAACTTCAGGCTTTACCTGCGAATCTACCGTCTGTCCGTTGTCCGTTCGGACTACATTTACCGTGGAAACAAGGCAGCTCTGTTTCAACCCTGTGTATGCAGCTGTCTGCTGGATGGTATCATACTGCATCTTTACGGCAATTGGATTTACTGTCACGGTTTTGTTTGCCTGAGAAGGAAGTGCCCTATCATTTTCATTGGTTGCTCCTGCATAAGAAACTGTAATTGCATTTTCTCCCATATGAAATCCGTTTGCCTCTGAAACCGGAATCTTTATGGCTGCCTCTCCGTTTTGAAGCGTGATGCCGGATACTTCATAAGGTGTCTGGTTAATGTATACTGAAAAACCAGCAGACGGCACGTTCTTTCCCGGTAAGCTGCTATCTGTATAGACCGTCCGCACAGTAAGATTCAGTTCATCCTGCATGGACACGGCCGTTGGTAATCCTTCTATCGTAGTGGTTGTTTCCCGTGAAGTAACCGCCGAACCGGATGTATCCGGATCTTTGTTTACAATCAGAACTACCTTCTGCTCAATTTGTTCATCTGCTGAAAATGGACGGATTGTGATGTAGTAGGTTCCCGGTTCTGGCAGTTTCAGTTCCCCACTAGTAGCATCTTCATAAAATTCCGGTGTAATTGTATGTACCCCGTCCTGATCTGTGGCCTGATGAAATGCCAGTCTAAGATCCGAAACATTGGCATTTCCATCATCACCAACCGTTGAATAATATATATGATTATTGAACTCTACTTCGTATGTAAGTGGAACCTGATATAAAGTTTTCCCATTTTCGGGTGTCCCTTCCTGCCATTCAACATCCAGATAATACGATTTATCACTATTCCTGATATTCGAAACATTCGCCAAAAGTACCGGATTTTTTATGGTCATATTTTTTACTGCAACCGGTTCATTCCCTGACAACTCACTGGTTTTCCAGATTTCTCCATTTCCAGACGATGTCCGTTCCAGTGTCATCCCCGCCTGTCCGTCTGTCGGTATAAAAGAAACCGCCGTATCCGCAGCCCTTCCAAGTTCCAGATAGGTGTGACCATACTCCGCAATTCCGGATTTTCCATTTCTTCCATTCAGGGTTTCAAATGTAAGTGCACCCGTAATGGTATCTGTAACATTCAGCTTCTGTTCTTTTCCTAAGATCAGTCGGTTTCCTGCTGAATCCGCACTCACAATCGAATGTACCTGTGGAGTTTCCATCTGGGAAAGATCAATCGCACTTGCCCCTTCCAGTCTGACCGTACAGCTGTCCAACGCTGCCGGTGCAAATGTTCCACCGCCCTTTACTGTGAGGTTTCCTACTTTGCTTATACCTGGAATTCCGGTATAGGACTGGTCGGTATCTATGGTCAGAAATGTCTTCCCTGCGTGATTTTCAGATACTCCGTACACCTGTTTCGTATCGGAACCGGTAAGTGAAATTTCCACATCGCCGGAAACCGTATATTGTCCATCCGCTGCCGGTGGATCCGGCTCCTGCGTGGAAAACCAGTCATCCTGATTTACATATGGTTCAATGGCACCGGATGCATAGATTTCCCCATTTTGCGTACCGGAAACGTGCGCAAGCACGATCTGTGTCTTACCGTCATATGTTCCATTCATGGAACCGGCATAAATATTCCCCAGATTGGTACCACCACCCGTAATCAGAATCTGTGCCTCTGATCCCGGATGATTCCCCATATTCTTTCCATTCTCATAAAGGGATCCGCCAAAGATATCTACATAGCGGAATCCGCTGTCGCACGTAACATTCTCAAGAACAAGTTTATGCCCATTTGCAAAAATTGCATCGTGCAGACGATTGGAAAACCGCAGCGTAATGTTTTTAAATGTCACATCCGTATTCAGGATAAATCCCCCCTTACGGTTGGAAAAAGTATTTCCATTTCCGTTGACGGTCACGCTTTTATCAAAAATAAACGGTTCCGCAGCCTCGGCATTTAAAAAAGCACCACTTCCCAAAATTGAGATTTCATCCCCATTGCCGGCAGCCGCATAGGCATCCTCAAATAAATTGTAGGGATTTCCATAGCTTCCATCTCCGGAACGAGTAGAATTTCCATGTTTAAATTCCGTATAGATCGTTCTTGCCGCTGTCTGCACAGCCTCCTGCGCCTTTGCCGGCACGACAGGCTGCACGGTAATACACATGGTGAGCACGATAAAAAATGCCCATAGACGTTTTGCTACATTGTCTGGTTTCATCTGATTGTTCTTTTTCATCCATTTCTCCTGATAATAAGAACAGGGGGATGAGTCAAAAACTCATTCCCCTGTCACTTCATTGATAGTCTCTACCATCATCCTAACATGGTTTCCTATCATCGTCAACAAATTTATGACCTGTTTTTATACCTATATCATCTGCTGATTTTATATTTTATTATTTCTATCTGTTCTATCTGTGTGATATCAATCTTCTGATTGAAAATATAACGAGCCCCACAATATTTCATTTCACTTGCAGATGCATAGCCATCTCCAAGCTCTTCAAGATCTGTATCATCCATGAAAGGATGTTTCTTTTTTTCAGTTCCTTTTCTGTCATCGGTAAGAGGTAACTCTCCTATGGAATATTGCTTTCCGTCTTTTGTTGTTGCAACTACATGATAAAAACACCCTTTTTCTCTCCAGTCATTGACGGGACAAATACTAACCGTATAAGGTGTAATTTCAACAGGGATTGTTTTTTTTGTTTTCTTAACATCCGCTTTTAACATCTTCTCCTTCATTGGAACAACTTTTCCATTAACCAAAACATTTTTTAATGGCGTATTTGAATTATCCGGTGATTGAAATCCCTTATATACTTTCGGATTTTTCCACGCAGTATCATCGGAATAAAAGCCGCACACATTGATCTGAATACCATCACCTGTATCTATTACATCCACCTTACTGGTAGTATCTAACCCACCTAACCAATAATTTGTTCCTTCCAAAGATTTTACGTTCGGAAGGAACACCTTTGCACGCATAACCTTCGTATTTGAAGCAACCTGAATTGATGATATGATTATCTTTTGTTCTTTTCTGCCATCATCTTCTCTACTGTTTGATTTTGCATCAGAATTTTTTCCACACGCACACAGACAATATAGCATTGTAAAAATTAATAAGTACAGACTGATTTTCTTCATTCATAATCCTCCAATTTCTTTTTCTTTAAAACACTAAGGATTAATATGCTTCCTATCACTATAATTCCAATGCCAGCCACATATTTCATCGAACTTCTGCTCTGTACTCCAGCTCCTGTACTTACCTCAGAATCTTCAATATAAGTATCTGAAATCTCCGCTACAGAATCAAATGAATAGACACCGCTTTCCACATTTTGAGTTTCCGGAATTTTCTCCATAACCGGATACTGATACCCCAACGAAATCCAGATACGTGCTGTTTCATCATCCATCCCAAGTGCAACCGGCTGTCTCATTCCCGGTTGACTTCCCACCAGTACTACTCTCGTACAGTCCGATAATGCCTCTCGTTTTTCCAGAAGTATATCATAGTAAGGTTCCACTGTATGTTCTGCTGTCTCTGTAATCATCCATTTTCCAGCATGATTTTTTACTTCTTCCTGTTCTGCTTTTGTCAATACAGACTTTGCTTCTTCACTCAAAGGAAGTCCTTTGGCTACGGTAAACATTCCATATGTCTTTTCCATTTTAAAAGGAATGACCCATACATAATTTGCACTTTCCAGAGCACTTGTGAGTTTTTTCGTATCTGCCGTCTGCAATTTTATAAGATTACAATCCACATATACTTTTAATGCCTTGTCATAATCGATGGTTGCATCCGGCTCTTCTTTTTTCATTTCATCCTGTAAATTACTGATTTCTGTCCAATCACGGCTCGTTATTAACTGATCCTGATCTGAAACCGGTATTTCCGCGGCATACACAGCAGAACCTGTTATCGTATAAATTGTAATCATCATAAGCATTATTTTTAAAATATTTTTCATGGCTATTTCCCCTCTCTTGTGTATACTATACTTCATTTTTCCCATTATTCTTTCTGCATGTTAAAATTGGTTTGATTTTCGTCAAAATCTGCATTAAAAATCCCATAGCATACACCATGGGATTTTTTCAAAGATATAACACAATCTGAACCTCAAATATATTTTCATCGATATTTATAGATTTCCATCCCCCGTATTTGTCTACAACATCTGAAATATTCTGCATACCGATTCCATGCAATGCCTGTTGTTTCTTCCTTGTCAATAAACGTTCTCCCTGTTTATTGACTTTTCCATCAAACGTATTTTTCACCTGTATACCCAGAATTCCCCTGTCGTATTGTATCCGAATCTCCAAAAAACGATCTTTTATCTGCTCCATTGCCTCAATTGCATTGTCCAACAGATTTCCAAACAAAACATTCCAGTCATATCCATCCACTGGCAACTGGCACGGAATCACGATCTGCGACTGAATCTGACAGGACATTGCCTCCGCTTTTGCCAGTTTATGATTCAAAATCATATCCAGTTCCAGATTCCCCGTATTCACATACTTATGCTCCGTCTGCAAATGCTCACTCATTTTATTTACATATTCCTGTGCCTTATCATACCTTCCTTCATTAAGATATGTCTGCAGAAGATACATATGGTTTTTCATGTCATGCCGCAAAGAATCCAGCTTTTTCTGATCCTGCTGCATGATATGCATCTGCTCCTGATAGACCATCATATGTTCCTTTAAAAGCCGTTGCTGCATTTTATCCTGATAAGCTTCTCCCAAACGGTCATACAAATAGAACATTCCAAGATCTACAACGATCATAATAGCCAGTGATAATACTGTTTTTGGCGAATTTTCGCCGGATACACTCTCAAGAGCATATATCCAGACAATATTTCCGGCTAATACAAGAATCATAAAGTAATAGTTCTGTGTTTCCATAACCCTTCGCCGACATATCACCTGTCTTATTCCCATTGCTATGAGCAGATTGACCATTGCCCCCGTGATGGTTCCCATTGCCCGCCCTTCGGAAAACAAAGAAAAATCTCCCAGATAATAATACATGATAAATTCTATGGTAAGCCCCAGCAATACTGTAAAACAACCTGCCATTATTTTCTGCAGTATACTTCCTTCATACAATATACCTTCTGCCGCCCAGAGAAGCAGTACCATACTCACCGTAGTCCCCATGGCATTTCGAAAACCAAATGCAACAACTGTATTAATAAGCCATACGAGCACATAAACAATATTTGCCATCCGTGGCAGTTTTCTTTTCTTTTCCAGAAAAACATCCGTCACTTTAAAACTTACATACACACTTAATATGTTACATACCGCTTCAAATATTCTTTCTATGTTATTCACCCGCCACACCTCATCTTTTCCATAATTGCATGATCAAGGTTATTTTTCATAGACCGACTGACCGGAATGTCATCCCCATTGATCATGTGTACGCTGTCTTTCTGAAAAGATTCTGCATACCGCAGATTAATGACATAAGATTTATGTACCACGCAGAATAAATGCGGATTCAACGCAGGAATAACCTCCGAAAGTTTTCCATAAACACATAATGTATCATTTGCTGTTACCACTTGAATTTTTCTGGCAAGGCTCTGCAAATAAAAAACAGAATGTTCTTCTATCCGTATCGCATTTCTTCCTTTCCCAATTTCTATAATATGTGGCTGAAACTGATACAGCCTTTCATATTCATCTAATATATAATCTACTCGTTCCTGTTGTATGGGTTTCACGAGGAAATTCATTGGACGCAGATCAAAAAGCTGCATGGCATACATTTCTTTTGCCGATACAAAAACAATCTGCATGGATTCATATTGGATCTGAGATCGAATCCAGTTTCCAACGATAATCCCCGAGCTGTCCCCTAATTCAATATCCAAAAATAACAAATCATACCTTTCGCTTTGCTGCAGTTTTTGAATAAATTCTGCTCCACTTGTATAACCGTCAACATCCACTTTTATTCTTTTCATTTCTGCAAACCGAAAAATACTTTGTTCCAATTTATAAATAAATTGTATATCATCATCACATATTGCTACTTTTATCATTGTATATCCTGTAATTTATTTTCCTCTCTATTTCAGGATTTCCTGCAGCCGCGCATCTGTATGCAGGAGTTCCTTCGCACGATCCCTATATTGCTGCTCATGCAGATACGTATAGCGGAACGGTTTGATCGACGGTGCCAGATCAACTGCTTTCTCAAAATCCTCCCTCCGAAGATCCAGTGTTTTTACATAATCCCAGAACCCCGTCTGCGTAAAAATCGTGTCTACCCTCCGGTAACGATGATCCTGCACAACACTCATCAGATAGGTTGCAATGCCAACCTGAATCCCATGAAGCTGCGGATGCTCAAGCATCTTGTCCAGCGCATGGGAAATCAGATGTTCGCTGCCGCTTGTTGGTGCACTGCTGCCCGCAATCTCATTTGCAATTCCGCTCATCGCAAGAGAATCCAGAAGTTCCTTTAAAAACAGATCATCCTGTATCGAAGTAAACGGTGTGCGCACAAAACTGTTGACTGCTTTCTTTGCAATCATGACAGCAAAATCGTTGACTTTTCCGTACCCATGTTCTTCCTCAAAAATCCAGTCATACAGTGCCGTAATTTTTGATACCATATCGCCGATTCCGGAATATAAAAATTTCTCCGGTGCACTGCGGATAATCCTTGTATCCACCACAATCCCATATGCAAGTTTTGCCGGAACGGACTTGCGGCGTCCTTCTACCAGAAGGGAAGCACTGGCACTTGAAAAGCCATCGCTCGATGCCGATGTCGGAATGCTGATAAATGGCAGATTTCGCAGAAATCCACAATATTTCGCACCATCAATCACTTTTCCGCCACCGATGCCGATGACTGCCTGCGTCTTCGCCGGCATGGAAAATGCAAGACTGGTCAGATCTTCCAACCGCACGGTATCAAGTTCCTGATATTCTAAAATATCAATGTCCTCCTGCTGCAATGCTTCCATAACGGTAGAACCAAACATTTCTACAAGACCGTTTCCAAATAATACAACTACTTTCTGTAACTGTAACTCTTTTAAGTAAATCCCCAGATTGTCCAATGCACCCGCACCGATCTTTAAAAGTGCCGGAATGGAAATGTGTTTTCCTGCCATAATAAATGTTCTCCTTCTCATTCTCTTTTCTATTGATTTTAGTATAAACAAAGGTTCCTGAAATTACAATCAATTCCCCCGAAAAAACGCACACGCTTCTCTTTACAATTATGGGTAAGAAAAAAGACGATTTCCTGCGAAACCGTCTTTTTCTTATTAAAATTCTGACGAAACTCCTGTAAATTTACTTTGTCACTTTGATCGTCATCTTTACCGTCTTTGTCTTTCCGTTCTTTAAAGTGACTTTTACTTTCACAACTGCTTTGCCAGCTTTCTTTGCGACAATTGTACCATTTTTATTCACTGTTACAACCGGCTTTTTGGAAGATGTATAAGTGATCTTCTTTACATTTTCCATGTTCAGACCCTTATCAAAAGTAACTTTTGCCTTCTTTCCGTTTGCAACCGTTTTCTTGGTATCCTTTAATGCAACACTCTTTAAGATTTTACTGCTCAGGGCTTTTGCATCCTTCTCATTCAGCAGTACATAATCACCGGCATCTTTGGTATCCGCTGTCACAGTTCCGTCTTTGGAAACCTTATAAGTTCTGCTGCTGATCAGGACTTTTTCTCCTGTCTTTTTATCAACTTTTACAAGTGTCAGCTTTTTGCCTGCCTGCAGATCCTTCGCATTGACAGATACGCTGTTCATCACTTTGCCGGAAGCGTTCTTTGTTGTCTGGGTAATCGTGATGTCGCTGGTTCCTGCCTCTTTGACTAATTTTGCAACCACATCTGCTGAAATTGTAGTCTTCTTTGTCTCGGAAGTATTCTTTACTGTTTTTTCCAGCTGTGCCCGGGCATCTGTCACTTCTCCCTTATCGTTCTTTCCAACGGTAAGTGTCGCATTTGTATCTTTTGCAATATTCTCAAATGTTTTGTCCGTTTTCCGGGTTTCCGATGGTTTTGTATCCGGTGTTGTTGTGCTGCCGGAATTTCCACCAGAGGTGCTGCTGCCGGAGGAAGAATTTCCGCCATTATTTCCACTCTGGCTGGTCTGTTTTACTGCAATCAGACCATCGGCATCTGCTTTCGCAGCTTCCGCGTCACTGATCGTTGTTCCTTTGAATGCATCAAAGTAAAGTACCGATTCCACATCTACCGCGGAACCTGCCGGGTTGGAATTACACCAGAGTCCGAATGCCTGCACATCTTTTAAAGCATCCCCACTAAGTTTTCCACCCATCTTCCCTTTAAAAGCGGAGAATGGAACGGTTACTTCATAGGCATCTTCTGTCTTCGCAAGATTGGTCAGATATACTTCATACTCTTCTCCTCCTGCCTTGATCTGTACAACAACCTTCTGCCCTTTTCCATCAAGTTTTGTCCAGAATTTCAATGCATTATAGGCTGAAAAATCTGTATTGCCCAGACTTGCATTTACCAGACCCGTCCAGACTTCCGAACCGGTTGTTTTTAATTTGTAATTAAATGCAGCACCATATGTACCGTCTGCCTTATGCTCCTGATCCAGCGTAAAGGACGAACTGCATCCAGCGGCAGAATTTCCACCGTAAGCTGCATCCAGAAGTCCATTACTCCCGACATAGTAGTCAAAATTTTCCAGCACACCTGCCGGAGCTTTGTCCTTTTCTTTTCCGATACTCAGATTTGTGATCGTGGACAGTTCTTTTCCATCTGCAACAAGTGTAATGGATGCTACATCTGTTTTTCCGATCTGATCCATTTCCTTTTGTGTCAGCTGCGCCGTATAGAATCCGTCGGAGCCTTTTGCAGCCGGCAATGTCAACTGTTTGCCTTTTGCCGTATCCTTTACAACAAACGATACCTCACCGGCATTGGAAACACTTGCCTTTAACACAGTTGGCTTTAAAATCGTATCCATATCAAACGGTGCTACCATGTATCCGCTGACATCTTTGTAATTATCCGTCTTTACTCCTGCGTACTTATCGATATTTCCATAGAAATTCGTACCGTTTCCAAATACTGAATCCTCATTGTTGTAGTAAGAAATGAAATCATTGATCATTTCCTGTCCCATGGTATCACTGTATTTATACGGCACATAGAAATTGGTATCGCTGAAATTTGCCCATACCATATAATATGGCATGTCGTTTTCCTTTGCGATATCATTCACTTTCTGATACCAGTTCACACCCGACTTTGCCTCACTGACCGGATTATTTTTTACAAGAAGCCCTTCGTTATCACTTCCATCCT
>ENA-ORUI01002388-ORUI01002388.1-human-gut-metagenome-genome-assembly--contig:-NODE-2388-length-15844-cov-2.915447_pt1 | contig 15844 bp, 11 predicted proteins | sample MGYA00242078_ERZ509205 | MGnify/ENA primary metagenome ERZ509205 (study PRJEB26280, sample SAMEA2338828) | human gut metagenome | biome: human gut; feature: human-associated habitat; material: faeces... | reverse complement strand
CATGGCATTGATCGTCGTCGTTTTTCCGGTTCCAGGACCTCCTGTGAGAATCATAATTCCATTCCGCACAGCCGCCATAACCGCATTTTCCTGCTTCTCGTCAAGCTGCATTTCGGCTTCTTTTTCAATCTGATGGATCTTTTTTTCGATCACTACATTGGCTTCTTCATATTCCAGATTCAGATCATGCAGCATTTTCGCGGTATTGAGTTCCAGATAATAGAAGTGGGACACGTATACCCGCAGACCTTCTTCAGATTCTTTGAGTACGATCTTCTTTTCCATCGACAGATCCATCAGGTATTTCTCAATATCCTTAATCTCCACTTCCAGAAGTGCAGATGCCCGACGAAGCAACACGGCCTTTGTCAGATAGACATGCCCTTCGGCAACACTCTGCTGTAAGGTATAAAAAATACCACTCCGGATACGGAAATCCGAGTCTGAATGAATGCCGATCTTCGTTGCGATTTCATCAGCGATCTTAAATCCGATCCCCTGAATCTGATCTGCAAGCTGGTATGGATTTCCTTCCAGTACCTGATAGGTCTTCGGACCGTAAAACTGATAAATCTTTGCTGCAAGTGTCGTCGAAATCCCAAATTTCTGAAGATAGATCATTGCCTTCCGCATATCTTTTTTCTCTTCTACCTGTACAGCGATCTCTCTTGCCATACGTTCGCTGATCCCACGCACCTCCGCAAGTCTTTCTGGTTCTTCTTCGATGATCCGGAAGGTGTCTTCCCTGAATTTTTTCACAATCCTGCCGGCAAGAGATGCACCAACCCCTTTGATCGCCCCTGATCCCAGATAGCGTTCAATCGAAAGCAGATCTTCCGGTGCTTTGATCTCATAATTCAGCACTCGGAGCTGTGTTCCATATACACTGTGAACCACATATTCTCCGTTCACCTCAACCAGCTCTCCCTCTGATAAATAGTTAAAGTTTCCGACACAGGTCAGATCGCCATCATCATTATTCAAATTAAATACGGTATATCCATTGTCTTCATTGCGAAATACAATGTGTTCTACGTAACCTTTTACTGTTTCCATACTTTTTTCCTTTTTAAAAAGGCTGTCTCTCTACAGAAACAGCCTTCTCATGTGCTTATCACTAGAAATCTTTTTTTCCGTTCATAAACTCCACATACTGACCGGTACCGATTGCAACAACCTTCATCGGGTCTTCCGCTGTCATCGTATTGATGCCTGTCCTTTCTTCGATCAGTTCTTCCAGCCCGCGAAGCAGCGCACCTCCACCTGTCAGTACAATTCCACGATCCAGAATATCCGCGGAAAGTTCCGGCGGTGTTCTCTCCAGAACCCCAATGACCGCTTCGACGATCTGACTTGTAGTCTCATGCAGGGCTTCTTCGGTCTCAGAAGCCGTTACCGTGACCGTCTTTGGCAATCCTGTTACTAGGTTTCGTCCCCTTACTTCCATTGATTCATCTTCTACAAGAGGATATGTCGTTCCGATCTTGATCTTGATATCTTCTGCTGTTCTGTCTCCGATCAGCAGATTGTGCTTTTTCCGGACATAACGGACGATTGCTTCATCAAAATCATCACCTGCAACTTTTAATGATGTATTCACAACAGTTCCTCCAAGGGAAATCACCGCAATGTCGGATGTACCACCACCGATATCCACGATCATGTTGCCACATGGTTTTGAAATATCTATTCCGGCTCCGATTGCCGCTGCAACCGGTTCCTCAATCAAATGTACTTCCCGCGCACCGGCTGCAAAAGCAGCCTCTTCTACCGCCTTTTTTTCAACCTCTGTAACACCGCTTGGCACACAGATACTGATATTCGGCTTCTTAAATGTACGCTTTCCCAGTGCTTTCTGAACAAAATATTTGATCATTTTTTCTGTGACAATGTAATCGGAAATAACGCCCTGTCTGAGAGGTCTTACCGCAACAATGTTCCCCGGTGTCCTTCCAAGCATCAGCCTTGCTTCTTCACCGATTGCTTTTATCATATTGGTATCTCTGTCAAAGGCAACGACTGAAGGTTCTTTCAGTACAACTCCCTTTCCTTTCACATAAACGAGGATACTTGCTGTTCCTAAATCAATTCCTAAATCTATTGACATCACGATTCCCCTTTCACATACTCATCTTATTATAATCAAATCTTTAATAAATAGGAAGTCTTTTTTTCAAGTTCAGGATTTTTTAAGATTTCTGTATCATTTTCTGTCCAGCATCATTTTGATGTATTTTCCTGTATATGAATTCGGGTTTTCTGCCACTTCTTCCGGTGTACCGCACGCAACAACTGTGCCACCCTTGTCACCGCCTTCCGGTCCGATATCGATAATATAATCTGCTGTCTTGATCACATCCAGGTTATGTTCGATCACGATAACCGTATTGCCATCTGCCGCGAGTCTGCGCAGGATTTCCGTCAACTTGTGCACATCTGCAAAATGAAGTCCGGTTGTCGGTTCGTCCAGAATGTACACTGTCTTCCCAGTGCTTCTCCGGCTCAGTTCAGTTGCAAGCTTGATCCGCTGTGCTTCACCGCCGGAAAGAGAGCCGGCAATGCGATCCAGCGTCAAATAACCTAGGCCCACATTTTCCAGAAAACTTAAGCGATCCCGGATTTCCTTTACGATCAGACGGGCGATCTCCTGCTGCTGCGGGGTCAGTTCAAGATCTCTCATGAACACAACCGCATCACGCACGCTCATTTCTGTCCATTCATGGATATTTTTACCGCCGACATAAACACTGAGTGCCTGTTCATTGAGCCGTTTGCCGCCACAGGTCGGACACGGCATTTCGGCCATGAATGTTCCCAGCCATTCTCTTGACATGGAACTGCTCGTTTCCATATACCGCCGCTCGATCAGATTGGCAACGCCTTCGATAAATTCATTTTTTCTGGTCACATTGCCGCTTCGGGAATAAAGCGTATAAGCGATCGGCTCATCAGATCCATATAAAATAAGATCCATTTCACGCTTGCTGAGCTCGTTCAGGGCAGTATCCACGCTGATATGATAATGATCAAGCAGTGCCTTGAAACGCTGCCATTCCAGATTTTCGGAATCAACGATATTTTTATAAAAAATAATGCCGCCCTCACGGATGCTCTTGCTGCGGTCAGGAATCAGGTAATCGATATCCACCTTCTGAGTAAAACCAAGACCTTTGCATGTCGGACATGCCCCGAAAGGAGCATTGAATGAGAATAACTTCGGCTCCAGCTTCGGTATCGAAAAACCGCAGTACTTGCAGGCGTAGTTGCTGGAGAACAGGATTTCCTCCTCACCGTAAGCTACGACGGCAAGACCGTCACTGAGCTTCAATGCGCTTTCCAGCGAATCATGCAGACGGGACCGGTCATCACTTTTCACGATTCGATCCACGACCACATCGATATCATGTTTCTTGTTTTTCTCAAGTTGTTCCACTTCTTCCAGGATCCGTATCTCATGATCGATGCGCGCTCTGACATATCCTTCCCGCACAAGCCGGGCAAGAAGGTCTTTGTGTGTTCCTTTCTTCCCCTTCACGATCGGCGCCAGGATCTGCAGACGGGTACGGTCCGGCAGTTCCATGATCCGATCGATCATCTGTTTGATCGTCTGTGATGTGATCGGCTCATGATGCGTCGGACAATACGGAACCCCGATACGGGCATAAAGCAGACGGAGATAATCATAGATCTCCGTCACTGTTCCGACCGTAGAACGCGGGTTGTTGCTGGTGGTCTTCTGATCAATGGAAATGGCCGGAGAAAGACCCTCGATGCTGTCTACTTCCGGTTTTTCACTGTTCCCCAGAAACTGTCTTGCATATGCGCTTAATGATTCGACATAACGCCGCTGACCTTCCGCATAAATTGTGTCGAAAGCCAATGAAGTTTTTCCGGAACCGGAAACTCCCGTCATGATGACAAATTTATCACGGGGTACCTTCACATCAATATGTTTCAGATTGTTTTCTCTCGCTCCTTTGATCACGATCCAATCCTTATTCATGCAATTCACCTCATTCTATCTTTTGCCGCAGAGACAGCAGCTATACATCCCTGCGTTGTTTTCATACTTTTTTATTATATAACACCTTATTCTTTTTCGCACTCCATTCGCGCAAAAAAGACCTCCGCACGCAATACGGAAGTCTATATCATGAATCTTCACTGCAAAGGAACAGCCGCCGAAGCACGCTGTCGCTGCACCGGTACAAAACCTTCTGGATCAGCGGAATCAAGATCATGCCGACGACGACATACAGCAACTGCTGCATGCTTAAATGTTTCAGCATGAACCAGCTCCTGAGAAATTCCACATTGATACAAATCAGGAACAGGGCACACATCGCTATGAAAATGATCAGTCGGTTTCGATCAAAAGGACAGCAGACATGAAACAGTACAGCCAGCGAACTGAATCCTGCCAACAGCACACACATGGTCGAGATGACTTCTCTGCTCATCGGTTCGGCTGCGGTCAGCCCATAGACATATAAGACAGACAAAACAACACAAAGCGCGCCGGGGATTGCATTCTTGAATACATTAAACAGGAAATATCCTTTGATGCGCTCGTGATTTGCTTCCAGTGCCAGGAAAAAAGAAGGCATGCCGATCGAAACCGTTGAAATCAAAGTAAGCTGGATCGGTTCAAAAGGATAAATCGGGATGAAAAACAGCGTAAGCAAAGACAATAAAACGGAAAATGTCGTTTTTACCAGAAACAATGAGGCTGTGCGCTGAATATTATTGATCACGCGGCGTCCTTCGTCAACAATCTGCGGCAAATGGGCAAAATCAGAATCCAGCAATACCAGATTGGAAATATTTTTCGCGGCTTCACTGCCTTGTGCCATAGCAATGGAACAGTCCGCTTCTTTCAGTGCCATAACATCATTGACACCGTCGCCGCTCATTGCCGTCACATGCCCTTTGGCTTTCAGGGCCCGAATCATATTTTTCTTTTGCATCGGCGATACCCTGCCAAACACGGCATTTGTCTCCAGCGCTTCTTCCAGCTGCGCATCGTTCAGCTTTGACGCATCTACATATGCATCTGCATTACGCACACGACATTGCCTTGCGATTTCATGGACAGTCTTTACGTCATCGCCGCTGATGATCTTGACGTCCACGCCCTGCTGATAAAAATAATCAAGAATGTCTGCCGCCTGCGGACGGATCGGATCACTTAGAACAAGCAGGGCAAGCAGTGTCAGGTTCATCTGCTTCAAATCACTGCATATCGGATCATTGCTGTGAGCCAAAACGACGACACGTTTTCCCTGATCTGCATAATAATCGATCTTTGCTTTGACTTCCTTATCAATTTGCGAAAAAAGGAACTCATATGCACCGATCAGATAGGTGCCTCGCCCTTCATACGCAACGGCACTGGCTTTACGGGAACTGGAAAACGGCAGCGTTTTTGTACAATTCCATCCGGCGGCTGGCGGACACAAAGCACGCAGCGCCTGCGCTGTTGCATTGTTATCCTCCAGATCATGATAGTAATGTGCCAGGATATCTTTTACATCACTGTTTTGAAACGAAATGATCTCCTCTACCCTCATCGTCCCTTCTGTCAGCGTTCCGGTCTTGTCAAAACAAAGAAGGTCGACACGTGCCAGTGTTTCGATGCAGTACAGCTCCTGCACAAGCGTCTGCCGGCGTGCCAGCGTGATGACACCGACAGCCAGTGCCACGCTTGTCAAAAGCACAAGTCCTTCGGGAATCATGCCGACCACTCCCGCAACGGTTGCCGTGATGGCGTCATTGAGTGTGGCATGACTCAGGAACAGCTGTTTTGCAAACAGCATAACCCCCAGAGGAATCAGGACGATGCTCGCACACTTGATAATAAAATTAATGGCATCACGCAGCTGGGAAGGATGCCGGCGAACTTGTTTGGCATGTCCCAGTATCGTCTGCACATATGTATCATTGCCGACTGCACAAACCTGTGCGACGGCCTTGCCGCTGACGACAAAGCTGCCCGAATAAAGAAAGCTGCCCTCCGTTTTAGGAATGATATCCGACTCACCGCTGACCAGCGATTCATTGCATTCGATCTTACCCTGACGCACGACCGCATCACAGGGAATCTGATTGCCGTTCTCCAAGATCAGCAAATCGTCCATGACGATCTGATCGACAGTAATTTCAGACACGGCGGCATTTCGTATGACTTTAACGCGTCCCTGCGACAGTAATGACAATCGGTCCAAAACACGTTTGGAACGGATTTCCTGAAATATTCCGATACACAGATTGGACGCCACGACGCCCATAAACAGCATATTGCGGTAATTTCCGGTAAAAAAAACAAGCAGAGCCAGTACGACATTGATCAGATTGAACAAAGTAAAAAGATTGCCGTATATGATCGCCCGATAACTTTTTGTTGTCCGCTGCGGTTGAACATTATATTGCCCCTCTTTGATGCGAACATCAACTTCATCCCGGCAAAGACCCTGATCAAGATCCGTTAATTTTTTCAGCTCTTTTTTCACTCGCAGCACCTGCCTTTGTATGTCAATTATAGCATACTCTTTTTTTCCGACATGTTTCATTTGCGTAAGATTCCTGATGATTTCATGAAAAAAAGCGGCATAGCCGCTTTTGAATGATCGATTAGATATCCATGAATTTCTGTGCTGCTGTCACAATTGACATCTTGTAGATTTCCTCTGCATTGCAGCCGCGTGACAAATCGTTGATCGGTGCATTCAATCCCTGCAGGATCGGGCCGATCGCTTCCCAGCCGCCCAGACGTGCGGCAATTTTATAACCGATATTTCCGGCATCGATATTCGGGAAGATGAACGTGTTAATATTGCCCGCAATCTCTGAATTCGGTGCTTTTAACGCAGCAACTTCCGGTGCTACACAGCAGTCAAACTGCATCTCGCCCTCCACTTTGTAATCCAGCGGCAGACGGCTCAGACGCAGGGCTGCTTCACGTACTTTTGCTACGCTTTCACCTTTTGCAGAACCGAGCGTTGAATAAGAAAGCAGACCGATGCGAGGCTGGATGCCAAGCTGTTTTACTGTATTTGCTGTCTGCATCGTAATTTCGACCAGCTCATCCGCGTTCGGATTGATATTGATGGAGCAGTCTCCCATGAACAGCTGTTCTTCCCCTTTTACCAAAACGAAGCAGCTGGAAACAATCGAGTTTCCAGGTGCGGCCTTTACCAGCTGCAGTGCCGGACGAACAGTATCCGCAGTTGAATATGTAGCGCCGCCAAGAAGGCCGTCCGCATATCCCATCTGTACCAGCATTGTTCCGAAATAGTTTGTCTGCTGCAGCGCCTTACGGCAGCTTGCCTCATCCATCTTACCACGACGAAGTTCGATCATGCGTGTAACCATTCGATCCATATCCGGGAAATCTTTCGGCGTCATCACGCTGATTCCCTCCAGATCAAAGCCGTATTTTTTGGCTGTTTCCGCAATTTCAGCAGGGTCGCCCAAAAGTACCGGATCGAGGATCTCTTCTTTATGGAGACGTACCGCCGCCTCCTGCACACGAGGATCCGGTCCCTCTGTAAATACAATTCTGACACCTTTGCCTTTGATTTTTACTCTTAAATCATCTACAAACATTGTCTGTAAACCCTCTCTTTCATATCATAACTATTATACAAGTGCGAATGGTAAAAGAAAAGGACAAAAATGTGAAGTTTATCACATGAACGCATCAGATATGACGCAGAAATATATTTCCGTATATTTTCCCGTAAAAGCATTGCAAAGCATTCTTCCTGCCGCTATAATGAATTCGTTAGCAGAGTAGAAACATGTGCGTTAAGTATCGGCTGAACGGGGAGTGGTCAGCCGGGCGAAAAGTTATCTTGCGGTACATGTTTCGCATCCCGCTGTTGCCAATGAAAAGCAGAAAACCTCTTTTTTTCATTTGCAATATGGAAAAGGAGGTATTTTTTTATGAACAAACTCTATCTGACACTAAAAGAAAGCTGGAAAGAAGGAAAAAAAGTACAGGCACTGGTTGGTGTTTCCCTGTTTACGGCACTTAACATCATCCTCTCCTCTTATGCCAGCATCCGCATCATCCCCAATGTGCTGACGATTTCATTTGCCAGCGTAGCGGTCGCAGCCAGCGGTCTGTTTTTTGGTCCCTGGCTGAATGCCGCAGCAGGCATTATCTCGGATACGCTTGCGTATGTCCTGTATCCCAACGGTCCCTGGTTCCCCGGCTGGATGATCAACGCCATGTTTATCGGCTTTTTTTACGGTACGATTTTTTACCATCAGGAAAAGATCACGCTGCGTCGATGCATCGTCGCCCGCATCGGCGTTGTCCTTGTGGTGAACCTCTTGCTTAATCCGTTATGGATGTCGATGACGATGGGAAACACATTCCTGTATTACCTCAGCATCCGCATCGTCAAAAACATCATTGCCCTGCCATTTGACATTGCGGCGTTATATTACGTGATGAAGATCTGCGAAAAGATACGCAGATCACAAGTAAACAGATAAATAAAAAGCAGTCTCCTTTCACTTCACATGACAGGGAGACTGTTCTTTTTATTTGTGGTCGAAGAGACGGACAGCTTCGGAAACAAAATACAATGAGCCGCAAATAACGATACACTCATCCTGCGCCATCCGCTCATCGACAAGTGTCTTCAGATCATGTGCCAGCGGCAGCTGATGTTGTTCCGCCAGCTGTTTCAGATCCGCTAGCCGCTCCTGTGCAAATGAACAAAGGATCACCCGACGGCACACCTGCTGCAGTTCACTCAGCATTTCCTCTCCTTCTTTATCTTCCAGCACAGAGAAAATAACAGTATCGACTGTCATTTCTTTCAGCGACTGACAAAGCGCATGCACACCTTCACGGTTATGTGCACCGTCCACAATGACCGTCGGTTCCTCATGAAGGATTTGGAAGCGGCCCGCCCACTGTGCACGGGACAACGCCTCTTTTATCTTTTCCCGCTCAGCATTCGGACAGATCTTTATGACACACTGCTCGGCCAGTGCCGCATTGACTGCCTGATAGGCGGCAAATGTATTGAGATGGATCCACTCACCGGATTCATCCAGATATTCGACAAAGCCTTTCGCATCCCGGCGTACCGAAGGCCTTGGCACAACGTTCATCAAAGCTTCCTTCTGTTCACAGGTCTGACGGAATACCCGCAGACAGTCCGGATTTTGTTCCGTTGTTATCAGCGGAACATTTTTCTTAATGATGCCGGCTTTTTCTGCCGCAATCTCCGTCAGCGTGTTTCCCAAAAGTTTCATGTGATCATGCCCGATATTCGTAATCACGCTTACGATCGGTTCAAAGATATTTGTGGCATCCAGGCGGCCGCCGAGTCCTGTTTCCAGGATGACCATATCCACCTGCTCTCGAACGAACCATTCCGTTGCCAGATGCACATCGATATCAAACATTGCAAGGCCCATTTTTTGCCATAAATCATCGTATCGATTGACCAGGGACAGAAACGTATCACTGTCCATCCATTCATCATCGATCCGGATACGGTCAAAATGGATCCGCAGTGCCGGCGATGTCAGTGTCCCCACTCGATACCCCAGCGCATTCAGCATGCTGCGGATATAGTTGACTGTCGAGCCTTTTCCATTCGTTCCCGCTACATGGATGATCGGAAGTTCAAACGCTTTCGGACAAACCTGTTTGACAAAAGCCTGAAATGCCTGAAGATCTTTTTTCTGCCGCCGGCGTGCCTCGACAGCCTGCAGTGCCTGTTCTACATTGTCATACATTATCTGCTCAGCCTCCAATCCACAGGTTCTCTTCCGAGTTCTTCCAGATCTTCGTTGATCCTGGAAAAAGGATGCGTATGAAAGAAGCCGTGATGGGCCGACAGCGGAGAGGGGTGTGCACCCTGAATCACTCTGTGACGCTGCTGATCGATCAACGGCAATTTCTTCTGTGCCCATTTCCCCCACAAAACAAAAACTGACGGAGAAGCATGATCACTGACAAAACGAATGGCATCATCTGTAAATGTTTCCCAGCCTTTTCCGCGGTGACTTGCACTTTTTCCCGCCTCAACAGTCAGCACCGCATTCATCATCAGAATGCCCTGTTTCGCCCATTGCGTAAGACAGCCGTGATCCGGCGGCTGAATTCCGAGATCTTCTTCTAACTCCTTATATATATTGCGAAGACTCGGCGGAATTTTCTCCCCGCGTCCGACGGAAAAGCAAAGGCCGTGTGCCTGATTTTCGTGAATATAAGGATCTTGACCAAGAATGACTACTTTCAGTTTCTCCAGCGGGCACAGTTCAAAGCAGGAAAACAGATCTTTTCGCAGCGGATAAACGACGGTTTCCTCATATGCCTGTTCAACAAAACGCATCAGTTCCTGATAATATGCTTTCTTCTTTTCTTCAAGAAAAAAATCATCCCATGTTTTCATAAGCCGCATCCTCCTCTGTAATATTTTCCCGGGAAATATCATTTCATATGTAATGTTTAGTATACCATCATCCCGTTTCCACGACAAACAGGAAAAGGAAAAACAGCCTTTCAATTACTGAAGGCTGTCCTTCTGATCCTCCACTTGGAAGAACGGGGTCTGTATAGATGTGCGTTCACTGCAGCCAATCGTCAGATATTCCTGATGCTGCAGATAGCGCTGATATAAATGCTGAGAAAATTCCTCTGCCAGCTGATACATGGCAGCGGCAGTCAATGCTGTATCAATACTGCCGCCGATCAAAGGAACCATCGTATACAGTTTCTGTCGCAGCAGCTTTTTCAATGCAAAAACCGTCGCCCTCTCTGACAAAATACTGCTTGCTTTCACGGCAGTACTGCCGCCGAAAAAAATATACAGATAACCCTGGAGCTGGTGATGATGCAGAAGCTGCTTTTGTTTCATTCCCGTATACAGATACAACAGTTTCTGTACCAGCTGCAGCGACTCCCGCAAAAATGCCGCATATTCGATCGGCACGGCGGCAAACCGCAGGACACCCGGTGCCAATGCCGAAGTAAAAGACAATGCAGACGCGGCAAGCGTATGCTCATAAACAGCCTGTCGGGCCGCCTGATCGACCAGATGCCGTTCCATGCCCGCATCCAGCGGTGAGCTCTTCATCATCCGTTGCAGCTGCTCACGGTCAGCATAAGACGAAAAGCATTTCATCAAAAACGCTTCACGGTGAACAACTGTTATTTTTCCACAAAAATTCATGACCTGTCTCCCTTAAGAATTGCGCAGTTCGATCAGGATATCGCGCAGCTGTGCCGCACGTTCGAAATCCAGCACGCGTGCTGCTTCCTTCATTTCCTTCTCGATATTCTCCAGCATCTTTGTCTTGTCCTTCTTCGCCATTTTATTTTTCTTCTTCATGTAAGCCGCTGTCATTTCTTTTGTTTCCTTGCTGCGGACCACATCATGGATCGGCTTGATAATGGTCTTCGGCGTAATGCCGTGCTCTTCATTGAATGCCATCTGGATCTCACGGCGTCGTGCAGTTTCATCAAGCGCTTTGCGCATTGACTGCGTGATCGTATCGGCATACATGATGACTTTTCCCTGGGCATTGCGGGCTGCACGTCCGATGATCTGAATCAAAGAACGTTCGCTGCGCAGGAACCCTTCTTTATCCGCATCCAGGATCGTAATCAAAGAGACTTCCGGAATATCGAGTCCCTCTCTGAGCAGGTTGATGCCGACCAGCACATCATATTTTCCCTTCCGCAGATCCTGGATGATTTCCGTACGTTCGATCGTCGTAACTTCATGATGAAGCCACGCCACCTTAAAATCCATATTTTTCAGATAAGCGGTCAGGTCTTCGGCCATCCGCACCGTCAGCGTTGTGATCAATGTGCGTTCATTGCGTTCGATCCGTTCGCGGATCTCATCGACCAAATCATCGATCTGTCCTTTTGTCGGACGAACTTCAACGATCGGATCCAGAAGACCGGTCGGACGAATGATCTGTTCAATGACCTCGCCGTGTACCTTTTCCAATTCATAATCGCCTGGTGTTGCCGAAACATAAATTGCCTGATTGACCATCTTCTCAAATTCCTCGAAACGCAGAGGACGGTTGTCTAAAGCGCTGGGCAGACGAAAGCCGAAGTTGACAAGCGTTTCCTTGCGGGAACGGTCACCGTTATACATCCCGCGGATCTGCGGAAGGGACACATGGCTCTCATCGACAACGAGCAGAAAATCATCCGGAAAATAATCAAACAATGTATACGGACGTTCCCCCGGTCGGCGGCCGTCGATATGCCGGGAATAGTTTTCAATGCCGGGACATACGCCGAACTGGCGCAGCGCCTCCACATCATAGCGGGTACGCTGTTCCAATCGCTGCTTCTCCAGCAGTTTTCCTTCCTGTTCAAAATACTGCAGCCGCTCCTCCAGCTCTTCCTCGATCGTGTCTGCCGCCCGGTTGATGATATCCTGGCTGGTGGCATAACCGCTGGCCGGATAAACAACGTAAACAGAATATGCATTTAATGTCTTGCCGCTGAGCGGATCCACCTCACAGATCCGTTCGATTTCATCATCAAACAATTCGATACGCAGGATGAAAGCATCTGTATGGCCCGGCGCAATCTCGATCACATCGCCGCGGGCCCTGAACGTTCCTCTGCTCAGATCCATATCGTTCCTAGTGTACTGCTGTGCCACCAGACGCTGCATCAGTTTTTTACGGTCAATGACATCTCCCACATGCAGCGAGAAAAACATATCACGGTACTGTTCCGGATTGCTTGCGCCGTAAATACAGGCAACAGAAGCAATGATGATCGTATCTCTTCGTTCCAGGATCGAATTGACGGCAGCCATACGCAGCATGTCGAGCTCGATATTTGTCGTTGCATTCTTATCAATATACGTATCAGTATTCGGAAGATATGCCTCCGGCTGATAATAATCGAAATTGGAAACAAAATATTCCACGCGGTTATGCGGAAAAAACTCCTTGAATTCCGAATACAGCTGTCCCGCCAGTGTCTTATTGTGGGCAAACACCAGGGTCGGTTTGTTCACTCTGGCAATCACATTGGAAATTGTAAATGTTTTTCCCGTACCGGTTGCCCCCAGCAGGACCTGTTCCTTTTTTCCCGCCTGAATTCCCTTGACCAATTCATCGATGGCCTGCGGCTGATCGCCCTGAGGCTGATAGCCGGAAACCAATTCAAACAGTTTATTCTCCATTGATGATATCCACTGCCTTTCTTAGCTGAACATCCAATTGTTCCTCATTTTCATTCCAGTACAGCAATGCCGCATCCACCAGCTTCTGCGCCGTTTCATTGTCAATCACACCGTCTGCCTCCAGACCGTGATCCGACTGAAACTGTCGCAATGCCTCGGCGGACTGTGCGGAAAAATATTCATCGCTGCGGTCGGCCCCATAACCGAGAAAGCGCAAATAGATCTGCACCGGTTTGGCAATGGCCGCCACCTGATCTTCTTTTACCTCTATTTTCTGAGAATACATCGGCATGGAAACAGATCTCGCTTCATCCAGTGATATCTCCACATCCGGTGCGATGCCGACTCCGTTGATCGTTTTTCCTTTGCTGGAGAACCATTGTGCACTCGTATATTTCAAAGAGGTCCCATCCGCAAAAGGAACACTGGTCTGCATGGTTCCTTTTCCATAAGTCGTCTCACCGACCAGTACCACTTTATCCGACAGATTATCGTCCAATGCACTGATCAGAGCTTCCGATGCGGATGCCGTATTCTGATTCATCAAAATGACAATCTGATCAAATGCAAACGGTTCGTAATCTTCTTCGAGTTTATATTTCTTTCGTTCGCCGCTGCGCTCTTCCGCCTGGAAAACAACAGTCCCCTTCGGAAGGAAACACTTGGCAATATCCATTGCCGCACTCAGATATCCTCCGCCGTTATCACGCAGATCAAGGATGATCTTAGTCTCTCCCGCCTGTACAAAACGCTTCAGAGCACTCTCAACATCAGCTCCGCTGTTCTCGGAAAAAGAGGACAGCTGAAGATAGCCGTAGCCATTCTCCTCATATGCGATGACAGAGCTGTCAACGACTGCAGGAGTCACCTGCACTTCCAGTTCTCTTCCTTCGCGTTCGATGACCAAAGACACCTCTTTGCCTTCGCTCTTTGTCAGCATATCTTTTATTTCGTCCTGACTCAGTTCATCACATAAAGATCCTTCAACCTGTACAAGACGGTCTTTACGCTCGATTCCCGCTTTTTGTGCCGGTGAATTTTCAAATACGTCCGCAACAATATATTCTCCACGGCTGTTTTGATAAAACTGCAGTCCGACGCCGATAAACGTACCTTCCAGCGAGGAGGAGAAGGTCTGCGCATCTTCCAGGCTCATATATGTCGTATGGATATCCAGATCACTGGACGCCATGCCGGCAATCGCTTTTTCCATCAGCGTCACAGATAAGTCTTCTATATCTTTACCAAAATACCATTTCTCATTCAGCAGGGAATACACTGTCTCCAGTTTTTCCATCTCCATGGAGTTCTCTGCTCCCGCGGAACCTTTTCCCATCGCACCGGAAACAAAAAAACCGGCGGCAAAAAACAGCAGACAGCTGCAGATGACAGCCAGCTTTTTACGCCGTTCCCTTTTTTCGGCCGCTATTTCATCCGGCCATTTATGCCGTTCCAGCTTATAGATCACGGTCCTTTTTTTCGCCATGTACATCACCTCAAATTATTCCATTAGACATCATATCACATTTTTACCAAACTCAAAAGAAAGTATACGGTTTCTCCCAATGGCACCATACCAAAACAAAAAAAGAGAAAACAGCAGCACTGTTTTCTCCATTCGATCGTTTATCATATTTAGCGTTTCCAACGCAGGTAGCGGGTCGTAGACACAAAGCTTCCTAACAGACCCACGATAACGCCTGCTCCGATCAATCCCAGGCAGACATAGAAAGTAAACGGCCAGATCGGCTGCAGTGAAAACAGTTCGGTGAACAGACGGCCTCCGATCATATCGTAAAACCAGGAATACCCTGCAACCGTGACGATGCACGGCAGCAGCGCACCGCCGACACCGATCAAAACTCCCTCGATTTCAAAAGGAACCTTGATGAAATGATTGCTGGCACCGACACTGCGCATGATTGCAATTTCCTCGCTGCGTGCATATATTGTCGTTTTGATCGTATTTGTGATCAAAAATCCGGTCAGAAAGAACAATAAGACAACGATGACCAGACCTCCCTGACGAATCATATCCAGCATGCTGATCAAAGATGATACGCTGGCCCCGCCGTAAACTGCATCACTGACAATATCAAGGCCGCGGATTTCCTCACATGTCTGTGCAATCTGATCCGGATCTTCCACGGTAATGAAAAAAGCATTGCTCAAAGGATTTTCCTCGCCACGATAAACCGCAAAAGCTTCGCCTTTCTCCTTGATCATCAGTTCCAGTTCCTCATCCTTGTCTGACAATATAGCGACCGCCACATTATCTACTTTCTTCAGGACATTGCCCGCTTCTTCGAGTTGCTGCGCTGATTCGATATCTGCATCCAGAATCGCATGGATCTGCAGTCCGCTCTCCACATTACCGGCAAACAACGAAACATTGCCGGCCAACAGCAGCGATACCGACAACAGCAGCAGTGTCACGCTGACGGCAATCGTAGCCGGCAGCGACATAGCCAAATGACGGCCGTAACTGCGAAATGCCTGTCGGATATGATAAGGAAGCATTTTAATTTCCCTGATCATATGTCAGATAACCGCCTTTCATCAAATCCGCTATGATATAGCCTTCCTCCAGTGAAATGGTACGCTTTTTAAAGGAATCGACCAGAGTACTGTCATGTGTTACCATGACTACGGTC
>ENA-ORUI01002387-ORUI01002387.1-human-gut-metagenome-genome-assembly--contig:-NODE-2387-length-15856-cov-2.279919_pt1 | contig 15856 bp, 8 predicted proteins | sample MGYA00242078_ERZ509205 | MGnify/ENA primary metagenome ERZ509205 (study PRJEB26280, sample SAMEA2338828) | human gut metagenome | biome: human gut; feature: human-associated habitat; material: faeces... | reverse complement strand
CTCGGATAACTTCTTCTGACGGAATACGATGTAAATCGTGAAGACGAAGGTTATCAACAGGATCAATGAGAATATAACCGATGGAACGATGAAAGTAATAGAGCTTGAGATATAATCCCCTTTCGTCGGAAAATAAACTCTCAGGTAGTTTAGTTTCGATGGGGGATCGTTCGGGAAAAGCACTTGGGTGATCACGTCAGAGGCGATCGGTTGCTTTTGGAATTCTCCGCTCTGGTATACTACATTTCCATCTTTGTTAATAACAGAAAACACAAACGGCAAGTTCAAACCGTTGTTAATAAATTCTGTTTTTAAGTAATTGTTCAGCTTTTTAAAATCTATACGTTCCTCGATCGGCTTTAGATTCGCGGTGTATAAGATGTTGTAAATCACCTCCTCTATCAGTCCACCTTGGTACTGGTGACGTCTTTTTAGTGTCTTCTGTAAATCTTTAGATGTGTTTACGATGCTGTTGGCAGACTGCCGTTTTGACAAGGAAGAGAGCGGCTCGAATTTATGGGCGCTAAAACTTTGCATCTCTATTTGTTGAACGGTTCCATTAGAATCCTTGATCTGTAATTGGTATTTCTCATGGTTGATCACTTGTCCTAGGCTTTGGGCATCCGGGGCATTTTGATACATGAAATTTGTCTCATCCCGGTTGATATCATCCTCGAGGTATTTACGGGTCTCATCCAATTCCAGATTCTTAGATACTTGGCGCAGGCTTCTTTTGACAGTCTCATTGAACTGTTCGCTGCGTGTCTTAAGTATAATGCTCACATAGTTTACCTGTAGGTATAATAACCCGGCGAAGGCAAAAGCCATAACTACCGCAAGCAACCAAATTGTCGACTTCCTCATATCAATATCTTTCTCTTAATATTGCAACAAATAACGTATGTTTTAGTTTAATATTTACACAAAAAAGGTAAAAATAATCCGTTTAAAATGTTAATAATACTTTGTGGGCATAGAGGATGTATGCTAGCTAAGTATTGAAACTCCGCTGTTAATGCGCTAGTTAGCGTTATTTTATCCTAAGTTTTTTATATATTATCCTAAGTAAAAACAAGTCCGGTGCGTTTTTTGTTGCGTACGGACTTTATAAAGTCTCCACTTAGGGGATTAAAATCGATGTCCCGGAGGAGCGCCCATCGGACCTCTTCCCCGTCCGCCTCTACCCGGCGTTTTCATGTCGCTGGTAGTGGCCCCACCTTTGAAGATGCTGAACCGATAGATGAAGTGTACCATGAAATAACTGCCTAGCGTGTTATATTCTGAGTCTTGTATATAGCTAGCGGTAACGGAACGGGAGATATTGCTTCGTTGTTGCAGGATATCGTAGATCTTGAAACGGAGCGTCCCTTGGTTATTCTTTAAGAAAGACTTGGAGGCTGAGGCATTCCATAGGACTTCGTTCTGTTTGAATCCGTCCCCGTAGCCAGAGTTGGTAGACCAGTTCACGTCACTCTCTATCTTGAAATTGAGGGGCAGATAGATTGTCGTGTAACCGCCGGCTCCGTAATTGAAGGTGTTTTGGTTATTTTCCTTTTGCAGGGAGTTGCTGGTGGCATTGTAACGAATATTCCCGTTTACGCCCAGATCCAGATAAGAGGAGCGGAAGTCGATACCACCACGTTCGGACAATATGAGATTCCGGTTCGTATTCTTCTCCTCGTTGATATATCCGTTGCTATTAGCGAACGAGGCCATTGTCATGGAGTTGATGGAGAATTTCTTATTCTTCAAGGGGGTGTTCAACATCATACGGACGTTGCCACTATAGTTGCCATTTACGTTTTTGTAAGTGGTGGTCTTTACACCTGTCTCTTGGTTATAAGAGGTATAACTTACGATATCGTTGATGATATAACTACCGTTTGCCATGATCATAAAGGCCCGTTGTTTCTCCGGCGTGAACTGTTGGAAACGAATAAATACGTTGTTCGTATAGCGGGGATTCAAATCCGGGTTACCGATCGTGATATTCGTCGGGTCCGAGATATCCGCTACCGGTTGTAATTGAGTCATGCTCGGTTGGCTGGTACGGCCATTATACATGATACGAAGATTCGTACGCTTATCGAACATATAGTTGAATTGAGCCATCGGGGAGAGGTTGACCACCTTACGGGTTATCTTGGATAAGGTCGTGTCGCCAACGAAATTCTCGCTGCTGGAATAGGATGGGTCCAGATTCAAGCCGATCGTGTAGTTGAACTTTGCCCGTTGAGACTTGAAGCTCAAGCTGGCCCGCTGGCTGATAAAGTTATTGCGATAGCTTTGGCTGTAGGCGGAATCTAATACATTATATATACCATCAGCGTCTTGGTTGTAAACATTCTTCAAGGCTTCTTGTTTCCGTTGGCTGATGCTATAAGTGGCTTGGATGAAATTATTATGCCCGATCGGTTCTACCCACGATACGTAGGCCCGGTAATTGAAACCTTTGTTGTCGTAACGTGAGCGCTGGTCGATAATGCTATTCTTCAAGGCATCAGTCTGGTTGAAATAAACGATGTCGGAACGGTTCATGCCGTCACTGTACGAATCGCTATTGCCTCCGGAAAGGGTGGCGCTGAACACACGCCCTTTGTTATTCAGCTTACGGCTGAAATCGATGCTGGCATTTAGGTTGTACCCGTTACTTTCCGAGTAATTGCTGGATTTGTTGGTATTGACCGTATCCCGTTCGTTATCCAAGGTGGTAGCATCACTGAAATTGTCATTCATGCTATGGCTGAGGCTGAAACTCGGGCGGAAGATAAGTTGAGTCATCGTGTCCGGTTTCCATTCCAAGCGAAAGTCTACGCCAAAGTTATCGCTCTTCGTACGGCTCATCGCCTCGCTATTATCGTAGGAGGAACTATCTCCGGGAAGAATATTCTGCCGGTCGCTCTTGCTGCGAGCGTCATTGTCGGAATGGGAATAACGAGTATTTCCCCCAAGAGTTAGTTTATCCGGCTTGAATTCCTTGCTGAAATTCAAACCTGCGTTTCCGGAAGAGGTGATACCGCTACCCGCTCCGAAACCTCCTCGTCGGCCTCCACCGCCTCCCATACCGGAGAACATTGTTGAGGCTAGATCGGAAAAGCCCATATTATTCGTGTTATTCGCTCCCCCCATGAACGTGATCTGGTCATTATTCACGAAACGATTGACCATGGCGTTGCCTTCATACCGATCTTTACTTCCGTATCCGCCATATGCGTTGCCAAACCAACCTTGCTTCATGCCGGGTTTCACGGTTAGGTTGATGACGGTCTCTTCCTCTCCATCGTCGAAGCCTGTCATTTGGGCCATATCGCTTTTTTTATCAAGTACCTGTAATTTATCGATCATCTTGGCTGGAAGATTCTTGGAGGCCACTTTCGGGTCATCGGAGAAGAACTCCTTTCCGTCCACCATTACCTTTTTCACCTCTTTTCCATTGACGGTGATCTTGCCTTCGCTATCTACCTCCACACCGGGCATCTTTTTCAATAAATCCTCCAAAACGGAGCCTTCGGTTACTTTATAAGAATCCGCATTGTATTCCACAGTGTCGTTGCGAACGGTAACCTCGGGTGCCTTACCTATAACTACGGCTTCTCCCAACTCGATCGCTCCGTCGCTTAATTCGAGTTTACCTACGTTTACGGGATTTTTCTTTCCGGTGATTTGCAAGGGTTGGTACAATGGATCGTATCCGATGAATGTGATGTGTAGTAAATAACTTCCTTTCTTTACGTTTTTCAAGGTAAAACTACCATTACGGGCGCTCACCACACCTCGCACCATGGCACTGTCTTTTACGTTCAGCAATCGTACCGTTGCTTGCTCGATGGGGGTATCACTACCTTGCTCAACGACAGATCCGGTAACATTAACACCGCTTTGCTGTGCGAAAGCCATCGGTGAAAAAAGGATCATCAACAACATCAAAAGGCACTTTCCCGATTTCATAACTATATGGATTACATTGTTTACAATTACGAAAAGATAGACATGGTTCATTCAAAATAGTTTAATATAACTTTTATGGATTTGATATTATTAACAATCGTGCAGGCCTTTGGATTTATGGAGAGTATTCTTAGAACAAGAACATTATAAAAGGTAAATAGTCCTTCAATTTAACCCGCAATATTTTCAAGGATTGTGTAATCCGGTATTCCACGGTTTTGATAGAAACCCCCAAGGCCTCTGCGATTTGGGGATTAGATTGCTCTCCGAATCGGCTAAGTTTAAATGTCTCCCGGTAATTCTCAGGCAATTCTTCGATCGCTTTCGTGATATTCTCTGTAAGCTCGTTTACGAAATAGGTATCAGGATTCTCAAATTGATCTTTAATCTTATCATAAATCAGGCTATGTACTCGCTCATGATACAATTGCCTTTTGATCGCATTGAGGCAACGATGCTTAACAGCCATAAAAAGATAGGATTTTAGGGATATCTCTACAAATAAGGAATTTCGGTTTTCCCATATAAATAACATTAGCTCCTGAATAAGTTCTTCGGCATCCTCATCAGAAACATATTGGGAAGCATATTCGCATAGCGGCGAATAAAATTTGATAAACATCTGTTTAAAAGCGTCTTTACTTCCTAATTGTATTTGTTCAATTAAAGTAGAATCATCCATAGCACCTTCTTCATCCTTTCTTTTCTGTAAGCAAAGATATATTTTATCTTGGATATTCAAGGTTAAAATTAGGGTAACCACATCGAAATATCACTTTTAGGACATCCTTATCACAAGATATACTTACTTTACCGATGAAGTACTACTTACTTTAGTGATGAAGTATATATCCTATGGAAAAGTAAGTAGTAAAAGTCTAACGGTCTTCCGTAAAAAAAATTGATGCGGTTACCCTGGGCTAAAAATGAGAAAGTTGAAAAAAATTGCTTTTTTAGTTAAGGGTGTGTTCTTTCAGGATTGTCTTAGTTATAGAAACAGATAAGAATGAAAACTGAAAATAGACATATTAATTTCCAAGAGCCGGAAGGTATGATGCTTTTACGGTATATAAAGGACACAGCTTCCAATGAGGAAAAATCTTATATTGAAGCTTGGCTGGAAGCGGATGAAAATAATAAGAGGATCTTATTACAGACCGCCCGTATATATTATGCGAACAATGCGATGGAACGGATCGCTAGCCGAAATCCATTGATTGCCTACGAAAAGCTGGAACAACGATTAGCAAAACGGACCCGTTTATATTGGCTGAAGAGGTTCTCTGCTGCTGCGGCTTGTATAATTGCTATCATTGGGCTATCAACCTTATTTTCCCATAGAAAGGTTGATTCTGAATTTGGAGATCCTCAAATTATAACACTTCAGGCAAATGCGGGAGTCCGTACACGCTTTAATTTACCGGATGGTACTGTTGTTTATCTAAATTCGGGTAGTGTTTTATCCTATCCGATGTCTTATGACCAAAAAGAAAGAAAAGTATGTTTATCAGGAGAAGCCTATTTTAAAGTCACTCACAACGAAAAACAACCTTTTATTGTCAGTACTTCAGGAGATCAGCATAGGGTTAGAGTTTTAGGCACGGAGTTTAATATACAAGCTTATGGGGATGAGAATATAATTTCGACTACTTTAGTGACGGGCTCCGTAAATCTCGAGGTGAAGAATAAATCAGGGAATGTGAGTCATAGGACGTTACTACCATCCGAAAAAGCGATTTGCAACTTGGATAAAGAAGAAATTTCTGTGATGAAAATAAATACGATCTATGAAACCGCATGGATGGATGGCAAACTGATGTTCAAGGATACGCCTTTACCTGAGGCTTTGAAAAAATTGTCAAATTACTATAATGTTGAATTTGTGATTCTGGATGCGGAGATTAAAAGCTATTGTTTAACCGGTATTTTAGATAATAGGCTGCTATCTCAGACACTAGACTATTTGAGAATATCTTCAAATATTGATTATCGTATAGAAGATATGAAGACAGATGATAGCAAAGGTACTAACCGTACTCGGGTTATACTTTGGAAAGGAAAATAAAGAAAAATGTATAACAATTAAATAATATGGCCTATGGAATAAAAGAACAAGAATGTAGACTTGATCTATCTAAAAAACATACGGGAAAATGTTACCAGCATCTTCCCATATGAAACAATTTGATAGAAGGTCTTTAAACCGACTAAGAAATTTATTTTTTAATCTTAAATCAATTACAAAAATATGATGAATAATTTATATTTCCAACTTGATGGAGATAAATCAGCGTTTGTCAGGTTGGTATCTAAAATATCAAGAATTATGAAGTTGACCTTATTTCTTGTATGTTTATCAATTAGTATGTCATTTGCTATGACAACAAATGCTCAAAGCACCTCACTTTCTTTTAAAGCGACAGATCAATCTATAAAAGAAGTTTTGGAACTGATTGAAAGTCAAACCGATTTTCACTTCTTTTATAATAGTAAATTAGTTGATATCAATCAAGTAATATCTGTTGATATAAAGGATAAAGACGTGTTCACTACATTAGATCATATATTTGAGAATTCGAATATACGCTATAAGGTGGTGGGGAAGGATGTGATTCTTTCAGTAAAGGAAACCGAGCAAATTGGGGCGAAAAAGAAAATCTCTGGTACTGTCGTGGACAGTAACGGTGAGCCAATCATTGGTGCGAATGTTGTCGAAAAAGAAACATCAAATGGAACAATCACGGATATAGATGGGCTGTTTTCTTTAGATGTTCAAGAGAATGCCACACTGATTATTTCCTATATCGGTTTTAACACACAAGATATTACGATTGGGGATAAGTCAAATTTGTCTATTAAATTGATAGAAGACGCTCAGACGTTAGATGAGGTTGTTGTAGTTGGTTACGGTGTGCAAAAGAAAAAATTAGTAACCGGGGCCACTTCCCATGTCGGAGGTGATGATGTCATGAAAATGAACACAACTTCAGTTTTTGGAGCTTTACAGAGCCAAACTCCAGGTTTGGATATAACAAAAGTGTCAGGGCAACCTGGCTCAGGTTTTAAGGTTGCGATAAGAGGACTTGGTACTACAGGAAATGCGACTCCTCTTTATATCGTAGATGGAGTTGTTGTTGGAAGTATTGATGATATCAATACCGCTGATATAGAATCAGTAGATGTTTTAAAGGATGCGGCATCAGCGGCAATTTATGGTTCGCGTGCGGCTAATGGTGTTATTTTAATTACAACTCGACAAGGAAAGAAAGGTAAGATATCTCTTCAATATGATGGCTATTATGCTGTGCAGACGACTTATCGAATGCCAAATTTATTAAATGCGCAAGAGTATGCGATGATAATGAGTGAGGCAGCGGCTAATTCTGGACAGAAAGATTTTGATTATGAAGCATTGGTTCCTGATTGGGATAGAATACAGTCGGGTCAGTGGCAAGGTACGAATTGGTTGAAGGAAATTACAAATAATTATGCTCCGATGCAGAATCATTCATTAAATCTGGTAGGAGGAACTGAACAATCAAGTTACTCTATGGGCCTTTCTTATTTGGATCAAGAAGGTATAATTGGAAAGCCGGCAAATCCTTATTACCAACGTTATACGTTTCGGATGAATTCTGAATTTGTAGTAGCGAAAGCTTCTGATTTTGATATCTTGAAAATAGGGGAGAGCTTGACATATAGTCATGTAAATAGGGAATCTGATTTGACTCAAGGGGCTCAAAATAATAGTATCCGGAATGCACTGGCCACGAATCCGTTTTTACCTATGTATGATGATAATGGCGATTATCATTATTGTTTGCCATGGTTTGAGCCTCATGCGAATCCTTATGCCTTAATTGATTATACGGAGAGGGGATATGAGAAAAATACTCAATCTGTCATAGGCCGGGTATATTTGTCTCTTCAACCCGTGAAGGATCTTGTTTGGCAGACTAGTTTCGGTATCAATACCTCTTCTAGTTATGATCGTTCGTATATTCCGGTATTTAAGATTGGTTCAGATCCTGCACATGACCAAACGATTGATGTGGTGAGTCAATCACACACGAATTCATTCCGATGGATATTTGATAATACATTAAATTATAAGAAGGATATCGGGCAGCATCAAATCAACGGTTTAGTCGGTATTTCCGCAGAAAGAAGTGGAATAGGACAGAGTATTAGTGGAAAGAACCAGGGATCTACTTTTGATAGTTTTAAGTATGCTTATTTGGGGAATGTCCCAGTAATCTCTCCTAGCTTAACAACGTTAACAGGGGCTCCTTTAACGGATAATCGATTACTTTCATTTTTCGGACGTGTGAATTATGATTATAAAGAAACTTACATGGCTTCATTGGTTTTCCGTGCGGATGGTTCCTCTAATTTTTCCCCAGAAAATCGATGGGGATATTTTCCGTCTGTCTCTGCGGGCTGGGTTATCTCTAACGAATCTTTTATGGAGCAAACGAGTAAGTGGCTGGATTTTTTTAAGCTTAGGGTGAGTTGGGGACAGAATGGTAACTCCTCAATTTCTCCATTTCAGTATTTGAGTACGATTAATACATCGGATGGTATTGCTGTTTATTTTCCGGGAATAGATAAAACTCAGTTAGTTCAAGGAGCTTATCCGGATATTGCTGCAAATCCAGATATAAAATGGGAAACTTCAGAACAATTAAATGTGGGCTTTGACTCTCGTTTTATTAATGGGCGTTTGAATTTGACTTTTGATTGGTATGATAAAAGAACTAAGGATTGGTTGGTTACAGCACCTATATTGGGGAGTATTGGAACTGGAGCACCTTTTATCAATGGAGGAGATGTTAAAAATATGGGGTTTGAGTTAGGGTTAGGATGGTATGATTCTGTATCTGACTTTACGTATAGTGTGACAGGAAATCTTTCCTATAATCAAAATGAGGTTACTCGAATCGCAAATTCAGAAGGAATTATCCATGGATCTACAGGTATTATTGGCAATGGCTCACCAGAGTTTTATAGAGCGGAAGTTGGTTTCCCGATCGGTTATTTTTGGGCTTTGAGAACAGATGGTGTTTTCCAAAATCAAGAAGAAATAGATAACTATGTGAATTCAGCAGGTGAGAAAATTATGCCAAACGCAAAACCGGGAGATTTAAAGTTCGTGAATCAAGATGACAATAATTCGATAGACGAGAAGGATCGAGTAATGATAGGAAGTCCTCATCCTAAATTTAGATTTGGTGTTTCCTTGAATATGGCATATAAAGGCTTTGACTTCTCTATGGTAACCAATGGTGCTTTGGGACAGCATATATTTAAATCCTATCGAAATATAAACCAACGTCCGTTAGATAACTATACTACAGATATATTAGGACGTTGGACAGGAGAAGGAACAAGTAATTCTATACCGAGGGTTACAGTAGGTAATCATATCAATGATTCTTATATATCGGATCGCTATATAGAAAAAGGAGATTATTGGAAATGCTCGAATCTTACGGTTGGATATGATTTTAAGAAATTGTTTACTTTGATTCCATTACAGCAGCTACGTTTGTATTTAAGCGTTCAAAATCTTTTTGTGGTAACCTCTTATTCGGGAATGGATCCTGAAGTTGGACAGGGGAAGGAAGCTTGGGCTAGTGGCATAGATAATGGCTACTATCCGAATCCTAGAAGTTTCATGGTTGGTGCTTCAATTAAGTTTTAATCTTTAAATTAGAGGTGTTTATGAAAAAAGTGTTTTTATTTGTTTGTTTGATGGCAGCACTGTTTTCTGCCTGTTCAGATTTTCTAGATACAGAAAGCAAAATTAAAAAAAATACGGATAACTTTCCTGCGAATGAGGATGATATGTATTCCTTATTGATTGGCGCATACTCTAATCAGATTGCGTTAAGGCAACCGGAGACATCCCGAGACTTTTTTGTGGTTTCGGAGATCCGTTCAGATGATCGTTTGGGGGGAGGAGAGTCTCAGGATCGTTATACTGCAGCGATGAATGAGTTTTTAAAATCTGATGATGAGATGTTTGCGCCTGCATGGAATAATTATTACAAAGGAATTTATAGGGCTAATTTCTTATTGGAATCGATGGATAAGATCTCTTGGACTAGTGAAGAGAGCCGGAAGAAGATTGAGGGGCAGACATATTATATAAGGGCTTATTATTATTTTGAGTTATGTCGTCTGTTTGAGCGGGTACCTTTACGTCTACAAACAGCTTCTGAAAATCTGCCTCAAGCTACGCCCGATGAATTGTATGGACAGATAGCTTCTGACTTAAAAAAAGCGATTGACCTATTACCGTCTCAAAAGTATCAGGATATACCTAAAAGTGAATTAGGTTTGGCTACTAAATGGGCCGCAGAAGCGTTAATGGGTCGGGTATTCCTTTTTTATACGGGTTTTTATGGAAAAGCAAAGATCGAACTATCTACAGGTGATAATATAACGAAAGATCAAGTGGTAAAATGGTTAGTTGATTGTATTGATAGTAGTGGACATGGCTTAATTTCTGAATATCGAAATCTATGGCCTTATGCATATTGTAAGTATTACGGATATGTTAAAAATCATGACTTGAATTGGATTGGAGAGAAAGGTGATAATTATGAGGCGGTGTATGTCCGTAAATACTCGGCTTTAGGAAATGGAGGAGCGTCCCAGTCTTATGATAATAATGTTTGTATGTTTTTGTCTCATGGTAAACAAGATCAAGTACCTTTTGGACGTGGAAATGGAATGGGTACCGTAAATCCAAAACTATGGAACGATTGGCCTGATGAGGATATACGAAAAAAAGGTACAATATATTATGCGTATGATCAGGAAGAGATCGAGGGAGTGTCAGGTTATAATACTTCTCCGGCTTCTATACAAGAAACAGGCTTTTGGTCTAAAAAATACACACCGATCAATGTCTATAAAAATGGTGAGGTAACTCCTAATAATCCTAAAAATATGGTGAATATGAGTGTGGATTTATATGGAAGAACAGCTTCTTGGCAACAGGATAACTCTACGGATATAATGATAATTCGATTTTCGGATGTATTGTTGATGGCTGCAGAATTAGGAGCTCCTCGTGCTCAGGAGTATTTTGATAGGGTACGTAAGCGTGTAGGCCTTCCTTCTCTTCCGGCTTCTTTGGAGAATATTAAACAGGAAAGACGCTGGGAGTTTGCTTGTGAGGGTATTCGGTATTGGGACTTGATGGGGTGATCTTGAAAGGGCTATGGAAACAAATATGAAGGATATCCCTGTGACAAAGCTGGGGACAAAGACTACTTTAACAGTTAAATATCGTCCTGAGACAAAAGGATTTCAACCGATACCGGAAAGTGAGATCTTGCTGTCTGATGGTAAACTTGAGCAAAATCCTGGTTGGGGACCAGATTCTTATTATCCTTAATTGTTAAATGTTTCATTTTGATGGGAGAATTGAAATGAATATCTATTCTCCCATCGAATTGATCAAATCAATATTATTATGTGTAGGATTATCATATTATTAATGTCGTTTTTCCTTTTAGATCCTTTAGGAGCGGTAAAGGTTATTCATCTATCAGATTTGAGTCTTGAGGAAAGGCAGGATATGACTCCTGTGATACGAGATGTATTGGAAAAGAATGGAAATGATATAAAGATCATATTTCCTAAAAATGTATATCATTTTTATCCCGATCAAGCTTTTGGTAAGTATCATGCGATAACGAATCACGATAATATATATCGTTATTTTGCTTTTCCTTTAATGGATAGACTAAATATTGAAATTGATGGAGGAGGATCAGATTTTATTTTTCATGGATTGATTACTCCTTTTCTTATAGAAAGATCTAAAAATGTAGTGCTTCGTAATTTCTCTATTGATTGGGAACAACCTTTTTTCTTTCAGGCGGAAGTTTTGCGAAGCGATGAGAAAGAAAAATGGATGGATCTGAAAGTTCATCCGATGTGCGAACCTTTATTTGAAGGGAATCGGTTGGGGTTTGTGACGAATGGTTTCCATTTTCCATTCTTAGGGGAGAGCATGCCATTTGATCCTAAAACAAGGGCTGTAGCTTATAAAGCTCAGAACTATGCCTTGAATACAGTTACTTCTCGTGCGACGTTTGATACTTACTTGGGAGAGAATGAGTATCGGATACAGTGGTCTTCTAATGTTACACCTCCTCCTCCCGGGCTTTTGTATATATCAAAAGGTCCGAATAAATTTAATAGATATTGTCCGGCTGTTCATCTTACTGATTCGAAGGATATTTTGTTGAAAGGTGTAACTATTCATCATGCTGGAGGAATGGGAATCATAGGTGAGAAAACGGAAAATATACATATTGATGGATTACAAGTTGTCTTACGCAAAGGGACAGAACGAATCTTGACGACAACGGCTGATGCTACGCATTTCTGTAATTGCAAAGGCCAATTACTAATTGAGAATTGTGTGTTTGAAAATATGTTAGATGATGCATCTAATATTCATGGGAGCTATGTTAAAGTATGCGATCGCTTGGATAGCCATACGTTGTTAGCTAAAATTGGTCATTTTCAGCAATTTGATTATCATTTTGCGGAGAGAGGAGATAGTATTTGTTTTGTGGAACAATCGAGTTTATTACCGATTGGTTATGGAATTGTCGAGGGCGTGAAGGTGATTAATGAGCAAATGTATGAAATTTCTTTCGCCGAGACTTTGCCAGAGCAACTAAAAACAGGGGATGGTTTGGATAATATTACTTGGTATCCGGAAACAGTCTTCCGGAATAATATCATTCGGAATAATCGGGCTAGAGGAATTTTGGTAAGTTCCCGAAACAAGACACGGATATTGAACAACTCATTTTCTTCGATGATTGCCGCTATCTTGTTTGAAGGAGATATGAATTTTTGGCATGAGTCCGGAGCTGTGAAAGATGTGGAAATAAAAGATAATGTGTTTTTAGATAATGCGTATGGAGGTAGGAAAGCTGCTGTAATCTGGATAAATCCCCGAATGGCAAAAGTAAATCCAGACAAACCCTTTGAGAGTAATATCGTAATTGAATGTAATGAATTTCGTACGTTTGATAATGCGATTTTGTCAGCGCTATCCGTGAAGGGCTTGATTTTTCGTAATAATAAGATTATAGAGACGGATACCTACCCTAAGCTCTTTCCGGAAAATCCTGCATTGGAAATTAAGAACTGCGTGAATACGATTATCCAATCAAATATATATGAAGGAAAACAACCAGCAAGAATCTCTATAGATAGTCTTTCTCGCAGAACTTTGATTATTGATAAACAACAAAATGGGTTTGTAAATTAAATAAGTATCAAGATGAATAAAACAAATATAAATCGATTATCTACAGAATGTGGTATATGGCTACTGGGGTTATGTGGATTATCCATAAATCAAAATGTTTGTGGGCAATCAGCTTCATCTGCACCTAATATACTTGTTTTTATAGCGGATGATGCAGGAATGGATTTTGGTTGTTATGGAAATCCCAATGTTGAGACACCTTACGTTGACCAACTTGCAAAACAAGGTTTGAGGTTTGATAAGGCATTTCTGACATCTCCCCAGTCAAGCCCTTCAAGAACGAGCATGATGACGGGCATGTTTGCGCATACGATCGGAACAGAAGATCTGCATAGTCCTCTTAAGGCAGGGATTAGAATGATGCCTTCCTATTTTCATGAGGCGGGCTATCATACGGGTTCTATGTTAAAAACTCATTGGGGACCGGAAGGTGACAAGCAATTCGATCGAATAATTCGAGGGGGATATTTGCCTAATCAAGGTGATTTAACAGAGGAAACTTATGCGAATTACTCTAAGTTCTTAGATGAGAGTGGTAATGATCCCTTTTTCCTTTGGATTGGTTTCATTGATCCACACAGGCCCTATAACCGGGAGGTTTGCCCTCAAGTAAATGATCCGGAGAAAATGACTGTTCCTCCTTTTTTAGTGGATGGTCCGGATACTCGTAGGGATTTAGCGGATTATAGTGATGAGATAAGCCGTATGGACAGGAACATAGGAAAGATGCTTGCGATCTTGGAGGAGAAAGGGAAATTGGAGAATACGATCATTGTTTTTTTAAGTGATAATGGAAGACCTTTTCCAAGGTGTAAAGGCTCTTTGTATGATTCGGGTATACAAACACCGCTTATATTTGTCTGGAAGGGGCATATCAAACCGGGTGTAAAACACGATAACGGGCTAGTAAGTACGGTCGATTTACTACCTACTTTATTAGCATTGGCTGGTGCCAATCCTCCGAGTGATATTTATGGAAAGAGTTTTCATGAACTATTATTTGATCCTAAAAAACGAGGAAGGGATTATATATTCTCAGAACGTAACTGGCATGATACGGATGAATATATTCGTTGTATTCGTTCGGAGAAATATAAATTAATCTATAATGCGTATTATGAGTTGCCTCATGGTACAGCAGCCGATCTAAGTTCCAGCTTGAGTTGGTATGAGTTGAAGAGAAAGCAACGAGAGAGCCTGTTAAATGAGAATCAAAAACAGATATTTATGGCTCCCCGTGCGATGGTGGAACTGTATGATTTGGAAAAAGATCCTTTTGAATTAAATAATATCGCTGATATTCAAGAGCACGTTGTTAAGTCAAAGTATTTAGCGAAACAGCTAGTTAAATGGCAAAAAGAGACAAAAGATCACCCTTGGTGGATGAGGAGACGGGCCGATAAAAATGATCGTATCTCGGGGTATCCATTGTTTAATGAGGTACCTGAATTAATAACGTATTAAAGTAAAGCTATGGATAAAAGTGTATTTTATGTAATAGGAATGAGTGTCTGGAGTTTGGCAGCTTATGGTCAGTCCCAACCTCCTAATATTCTTTATATCATGTCTGATGATCATGCGTCACAGGCGGTAAGTTGCTATAAAGGTATTTTATCAAATATTCTACCGACCCCAAATTTGGATCGAATAGCCAAGGAAGGTGCGATGTTGACAAATTGCTTTGCGACCAACTCTATCAGCACCCCTAGCCGTGGCGCTATTCTAACCGGACAATATAGTCAGAAAAATGGAGTGTATACATTGAATAATTGCCTGGATCCAGCTCTTCCGAATGTAGCGAAAAATTTGAGTTCTATTGGTTATCAGACAGGGATAGTGGGTAAATGGCATCTAGGGTCAGAACCTTCTGGTTTTGATTATTATAATGTATTACCTGGGCAAGGACGTTATTACGATCCGATCTTGATAGAAAAAGGGCATTGGGAAGATTCATCGGGAAAAGATGGAAAAGTTTATCCGGGGCATTCTACGGATGTTATTGCGGATGAGGCCATTCGTTTTATGAGTAATACGGATAAAGATAAACCATTTTTCTTGATGTGTCATTTTAAGGCTCCTCATAGATGGTGGCAACCTGCGGAACGCTTTAAGGATCTATTGAAAGATGTTGAGGTTCCGGAACCTGATAATTTATTAGATAATTATGACGGGAAAGGGCGCTATACTGATTTGCTAACCATGTGTATGGAGCATTTGAATGCTCGTGATTTAAAGACTAATATTCCCGCAGGTATGACTCGGGAAGAACAACGCAAGTGGGCCTACCAAATTTATATAAAAGATTATTTACGGTGTATTGCTGGGATTGATGAGAACGTAGGACGATTATTAGATTATCTGGATGAGCAAGGTTTGTCGGAAAATACGATCGTGATTTATACGGCTGATCAAGGATTCTTCTTAGGGGAACATGGTTGGTTTGATAAGCGATTAATGTATGAGGAAAGTCTGCGTATGCCTTTTTTGATACGTTATCCTAAAGAGATCAATCCGGGTACGGTGGTTGATGATATGGTGTTAAATATTGATTTTGCCTCATTATTTTTAGATTATGCGAAAGGAGAAATACCATCGTGGATG
>ENA-ORUI01002376-ORUI01002376.1-human-gut-metagenome-genome-assembly--contig:-NODE-2376-length-15905-cov-3.616404_pt1 | contig 15905 bp, 15 predicted proteins | sample MGYA00242078_ERZ509205 | MGnify/ENA primary metagenome ERZ509205 (study PRJEB26280, sample SAMEA2338828) | human gut metagenome | biome: human gut; feature: human-associated habitat; material: faeces... | reverse complement strand
ACGGGAACAACGAATTTGACCAACGAAGCGCACAGAGTGGAAAGGCTGCCTGCAACGGCCTCGTCCAGCAGGGATTCCCTGCGCAAATCAGAAAACGCTTTTTTCAGCGCCTCGAAGCCGCTGCCGGTACGGTGGTAGGCTTTGAGATCTTTCATACCGTGCAGGTATTCGTTGAGCTGCGTTGCAGCTCTTGTCTTGGCCTCCATAACGGAGCGGCTATGTTTTTCCTTGACCTTTGCAATTTGCAGCATCAGGATCGTGCAGATGGGCAGCATTGCAAAAATCGCAACCGCCATGCGCCAGTCAAAGAACAACATACAAACAAAGGAAAGCAGCAACAGAAAGCCTACACCGATGGGATAAGGCAGCCAGAAGCACATGGTGTACTCCACATTGGCAAAATCACTTGCAAAGGAGCTAATCAGCTCACCGGATTCCTTGGAGGAAAAGAAGCCGAGACTCTGACGGCGCAGTTTTTGAATATATGCAATACGCTTGTCTGCCGTGTCGTGATATGCGCGTCCATAGGTGTTGTAATAGGAGATTAGCTCCACAACATATTGCAGAAGGACATAGGCAATCCCTATCACCGCAATTTTAATCAGCAGCGCAATATCCAGCGTATATGGCGGATAAAACGCCTGCCCTAAGAGATAGATCGCCATATATGCAAGGATCGCGGGGAGAATGCTGAATGCCTGCGAGAGAAACAGCCACAGCGTCGGAGCAATGATCTGTTTCGGATGGTGGAAGGTAAATTGCCGGATCATCTTAAACATAGGCAGGTCCTCCCTTCATCTGCCAACTTTCGGTTTCGTTCTGAATTGCCCAAAGATGTGCATACAGGCCATTTGCTTTCAGCAGTTCGGTATGTGAGCCGTGCTCCCTGAGTTTCCCGTTCTCCAACACAAAGATGCAGTCCGCATCCTGAATGGAGTAAAGCCGATGAGCAATCATTAGCACGGTTTTCCCTTTCAAAAGCTCCGCCATGCCTTCCCGCAGTGCAAGCTCGTTTTCCGCGTCGGTAAAAGCCATCGCCTCATCCAGCACGACGATGGGCGCGTCTTTTAATATTGCCCTTGCAATGGCGATACGCTGCGCCTCGCCGCCCGACAGCTTATGCCCGCCGTCACCCAGCTTTGTATCATAGCCTTTCGGAAGGGTGAGAATGAAATCGTGGCATCTTGCCGCTTTTGCCGCCCGCTCCACATCCTCGTGGTGAACCTCGCGGTGCATGGCGATATTGTCATAGACGCTTTCTGCAAAAATGTGCGTGTCCTGAAAAACAAAGGCGATGGTGTTCATCAGAGCTTCCGTGGAATATTCCCGGATGTCCCGACCTGCGACAGTGATTGAACCGCTCTCCACATCCCAGAACCGGGCAATGAGTTGCCCTGCCGTGGATTTCCCACCGCCAGACGGTCCTACCAGCGCAGCGAAGCTCCCGGCAGGAATCTCCATTGTCAGGTGGTCTAATGCCATGCGGCGCAGCGGGTCGGCAGCGTTCTGATAGGAAAAGCTCACATCCTGAAACACAATTTCAGCCCCACCCTTTGGGGCAGTCTCCGTTCCCTCGGATATGGGCTGCATATTCAGCACCTCGTCAATCTGATCCATGCGTACTGCCAGGTTCCGCAAATCTGCTCCGAACTCCACAAGTTCCATCAAGGGACTGATGCAGGCGGGACCGACTATCAGGAACATCAACAGCTCCATCATAAGCTCATGGTCGCCGGGATGCAGGTACAGCAATGCGCAGCCGGAAACAAGCAGGAACGCCAGCACGGAGATTGTGATGGTCTTATATGCGCCGAAAATCGGCGTGACACGCTTCAGATAGACCTTCCAATGCTCCCTGTTCTTCTCCACCAGCCCTGTCAGGCGGCGGGCTGCCGTCTCCGGCCTGCCGAAGATTTTTTCTTCCTCCATGCCCGCCACATATTCAGAAAACGCTGCGTCCAGCTCGGTGGAGGAACGGTTCAGGTCGCTCCATATCTTCTGACCCTGCTTTCCGCCGAAAGCGGAAAACTGGATGAGAAACGCAAGCACGAGAGCGATAAAGATCGTCAGTGCCAGCGGAATGTTGAGTGAGAACATCAGCACGGCCAAAGCTGCCAGCAACAGCCCCGCGCCGAAAATATTGGAAACATCGTGGGCAATGATGTTTTCCATCTTTTCGATATTCTCATTCATCATCTTCTGCGTTGCGCCGGATTGACCGCCTGTGTAAAAGCCGAGGTTTAGCCGTCCCATGTGGTCGAGGAGGCGCATACGCAGGTCATAGAGTGCATTGAATGCGCAGGCATGGCAGGAAAAGCTGCCGATTACAGACAGCACGATGCCCAGCACGATACTTCCTATCGTGACTGCTGCCCACATCCATATCTCGTGGGTCGGAGCAGCCGCACCATCAAGCGATGCCAGCAGAAAAAGCCGGATGATCCGGTAGACCGTATAGAACGGTACGCCGGACAGCAGGACACTGAGCGCAGAGCAGGTCACGCCGAAGAAATACTTTCCCGGAGGGCAATGCGCCGTTCGGAACACGCGAAGAATGACATTTTTCTTTGCTTCTTGCATAGAACTCCTTTCTCAGCGGCGCAACGCTCAAGAGCAGCCACCGCAAGCAAAATGATTGTTGGTTAGACGAGCTTAACCAGTAATCATTATACGCATGGCCGCTGTATTGTCAACGGCTCGGAAAGTGCCTCAGAAATAAGCTGATGTCGTGCGAAATTTGCGGAAATCGTTGAATTACCGGCGGTTTTGTGATATAATCACATCTGCGAGTTGCCTATTGCTAACCGAAATTTGTGCCAAAACAGAAAACAGTGTGCCAAAACAGAAAGAGAGGAGCGGCAAGATGGTTACAATACACAGCATCGAGGAAATGCTGAACTACTATATATCGCTCGGTGGCCTACGAAAGGACGCAGTAAACGGCTTTCGCTATGTGTTTCCGAGGCAGCACTCCAAGGTTCGCTTCTGGGGCGATCTGCACGGCTTTTCCGTAGCGGACGCGGACTTTACCTATCCGAAGGATACAATCATCCGCAGTCAGTTTAGTCAGCGCTATGTAGGAATCGGGCTGAGCGAGCAGGGGACCGTGGAAGCCTACACACAGAGAGATCAGACAATTCACTTCGGCGAGGGCGTCAACTGCTTCGTCTTTGATTCGCCAGTGCCGTTCTTTATGAAAGTTCCCGGAGGGCAGCGGTTACGTTTTCAGGGACTGTATTTTCAGGAGCAGTTTTTCGCGGAGAACAATATCCCTCTCTATGACAGCTTTTGGAGAGATGCAAAGAACACCATACATGGCGCAGACCTTCATGCGCCGGAGTTGGTGTCCATCTACCGCCGCATTGAGCAATGCCGCCTGACAGGGCTTGCCTTTGATACATGGCTGAAGGGTTTTGGGCTGGAGGCGGCCGGGTATCTGATCGACCTTGTGCAGCAGCTATCCGCACAGCCGCCGGTCTATCTCGACGAGAACGAGATTCGTGCGGTAGAAAAGGCAAAGACTATCCTGCAAGCCAGTCTTAAGCACCCGCCTGCGGTCATTGACCTTTGCAGGAAGGTCGGCGTCAACAAGAACAAGCTGCAAAAAGGCTTCCGGTTGACCGAGGGAAAAAGCGTTGCGGAATATGTCCGCACCCTGCGCATGGAGCGGGCCCTTGATCTGTTGGAGGATGATACCCTTTCTATTCAGGATGTGGCGGAGAAGGTTGGCTATAACGGCATCAGCAACTTTTATGCGGTTTTCCGGCAGACCTTCGGGGATACGCCAGCCGCAATACAAAAGCTGCTGGAAACAAAGTGATCCGTTTCCTGCGCCATATCTATATAACGCAGGAAATGGAAAAATGGGACAGGGCTTTTAAGCGGTATCATCAGATATAAAAACGGCGTGCAGAGAGTTGACTCTGAGGGAATAGCCCCCGACTACACCGGTCCGTGGGACATGACGCTGGGGTATCTGCCCTACTATATGCAGGGCATGGATAGCTGACAAAGCCGGAGCAGTCGAATGAAGTAGCGGGAGAGCTACCGCCCCAGACGTAGGGGTAGCCGAGATACTTCTCCGCCTCCTTGATGATGGCGGCGAACTGCGCGTCCTCCAGCGCTTCCGGGGGTATCTCGTATTTCTCATAGTCGGCGGTGTAGTATTTCCCGATGTACTCCGAGCCACCGAACAGGTCCGGGCGGTTGCCCAGAGTAGACACACGCTTTTTACCCGCTGGCTGCTTTTGTCCGCGCAGTTGGAACGACGGGCAATTTTTATTCTATTTTTCCTGTTTGTGCGCATCCCTGATTTTTTCGAAGCTGTCCTGACTGACGACATGTTCAATCAGGCAGGCGGAAAAACAGACCGTTTTTCGCGCTTTTTGCATGAAAATGCCGGGAAGAAAACTCGACGGCGTTCCCCTGTGTTTGCTAAATTTTGATAGCAAACACAAGGGAACGCCGTCGAATAAAAATAGGGCGGCGGTTTATATCGCTTCCTATCCCCATAACTAGGGGAGTTCCCAAAAGGGATTTTTTTCATCAACAGCTGCCTTTTAGCCGTCCATCTCTTTTTACTTATCATACTACTTTGAACACTGCGACCTATGAAAAACGGCAACTAGCTTATTTTATAATGCGCTTTTGAAATAAACGAGTTATTCAATTTTTATGAAATAGCGTTGTTCTCCATTCCAAAAACGAGTATAAAAATAATGATAGCAGCAGATAACAAGATCCGTATTATAGTTATCTTTTTTTTAGTTTTTCCAAATACAGCTGCTAGAATGGCAAATGCAATCGCTAAGCAATTCATAGCAACTCTTAGTGAGTAATTGTAACTAAAAATACTACCACTCATAAAAGTTCCACCTACAATAGATAGCTGCGCTATCATAAAAATGAATATAGAAAGGCAGTAAAATATGATGCTTACAAAAAGACACTTGTGTTTATTTAACATAGCCATGCTCCCTGTTGTTGCTTAATTAGTCGAAATCACGCCTTTATGATCACACCATATTCTTATCTCATCAGAATTGTTTTCCGACCAATTCCCCAATAAACCTTTCTTATAGAGTGTAAAATTGCCTACTGCACCGCCAAGATAATCACTTGGATTGTCAACCGTAGCAATACCCGTTACTTTCCAAGAACTATTAAGCGACTCGTTATCTGTTTGTGTGCCGCGACACTCAGCCAAACTTGCACCATCATACCTAAATGTTGCCGTCAATGAATAATTTGCAACTTTCTCCCCTGTATCAATAAGGTAAAAATATTTGGAGCGAGTATAATCCTTATACGTCCACGATGCAGTTGATGCTCTCTGAACAACAGGAACATACTCCACTTCGCGAACCGTTTCTATCACGGCAATTTCTTCGTTGACTATATATGTAGTAGATTCTTCTGAGACACTAACAATCTCAGCGTTTGAGATAGCAGATACGTCAGGTTCTGCTTCAGCTGCATAAGCGCTTATTTGCGTACACAAGACTGCACAAACAAGCACGGCAATAAGAGAAAAACTTTTCCGCATTTTTTTCATAATCTTCAAATTCTCCTATCTAATTTCATTCTAATTTCATTCATAATTTTTTGTTATATTTCCATTTGCATCACAGGACATATCCAAGAAAGTATCATTATTATAGTTGCCATTATGATAAAGTTGGTAAGATGCATCGACTGATGTCCAGCCTGACCCGGATGAAATAGAAAAACTTTCGGTAACAGACCAGCCTGAAATGGCACTAGAGGAAACTTGGACTTCACTCTCTAAAGCATAAACAGAGCTACCATTATAATGGAATGAAGCCGCCAAACTATATGTCGCCACTTTCTGCCCGTTGGACTTTAAATAAAAATGCCCAGACATAGTTGCGCTTTTGACACTATACGCTCTAGCTGTAGATTGCACGTTCTCAGAATAGACATACTTAAATATAATGCCATTTCCCACGTCAATGGATTGAGTCCCCTCTTTATTAAAATCAATTTCATTGTAGATTTGGGACTTAACCTCTTGCGATGATATATATTCCAATGCATCATCAAAATTCTCGGTATCAACAGCATCGGCAGGCGAAGAGGATGCCGCAAAAGCCATAGGTGCATTTACAAACAAAATCAATAATGCACATGCTACGCCCAAAAATCGTTTCATATTAATTATCTCCTTTTATTGTTGCAATACTTTGCGCAAGTTCTCTTTTTGTTGTGGTATGAAAATAGAAATTCCAGTTTTCCGCAGTTGAATAAATAATATCAGCTTCATTAACATCATTGCTTGAATAAGCTATCGGACTTGCACACAAGGCACCTTGCGTTGAATTTAATATCACATAGTGCTCGCCATCGCTGCTTTTTCTAAGAAACAGGATCATGTCATCTCCGACATTCAAATCAACAGAAGGCTCAACATCATGAACATAATTTCCGATTACGCCTCCAGTCAAAAGTATTTTGATGGTGTCTGAAACTTCATCAGAGCTATCGAACACTTCATTTACATTTACAGTGGCTTCCCTTCTAATAATGCTACTGTTATTTTCATCCCAAAATGGATCTGAAATAGACAGAATCTCGCCACCGATAATAAGGTCAGAGCGTTCAACCATCTTATCCAAATCATAGTTCGCCAACAAATAGGTTGTTGTCGCTCCTCTAGTTACATTTGTTTGTGTGAAGATAAAACCCGAAGCAAAAAACACACACCCCAAAAGGACAAAGCCAACCACACGCACAAAGCGCCGCTTATGTGTTCTCATTTTCATCCCTCCTTAATCATATATTAATCATATATTGCCGCAATGCCAGCAATATCATCAGATGATAACGTCCTCCTCGTTTCACCGGGAGCAAAAGACTTATACATAACTGCTGTTCTTTCTGTATCGTTAGGATGTCCTAGTCCCAAAGCATGCCCTACCTCGTGCGTAATAACAGACTGTAGATCGTACTGGGTACTACTGGGCGTTCCAGTAGAGAAAGTATGAGATGTGCTAATTCCTATATCTGCGGTTTCAATTTTTGTTCTAAAAATAGATGTAAAAACCCGATGACATTGCGCTAACACATCATCCTCTAGACTATCCGTAAAAGAAATTTCATTATAGTTATTGTCGGTCGGATAGGAGTTTGTATGAGAATAGCTTGATAATTCTGCAAGTTTTCCATAACCAGCTGAGGTCCATGCACCACATGCACTTGAAATAGCATTTTTTTTAGCAGTTGTCATAGAACTATGCCAACGCAACGAATATGGCGTAGACTCCAATCCTCCCGATACTGCAACATTATAGGCATAAGCGGTTACAGCACCACCACTGAACAGTAGAACAAACGCAAGTAATGTTGCTAATATTCTTTTTCGCATTGAACACATCTCCTTTACATATCATTATTAAAAATAATAATTCCCACACGAATTTCCATACGAAAATAAAAAGCGCATAAGTCAAACCGTTAATTGGCTGACTTATGCGCACAAATCAAGGCTTTTAATGTTTCCTCCCCGTAATTGAGATCTATGTTCAAACCCAGTGTACCACGAGTCAGACCGTTTACTATTAAAACGACGCATGATATCTACCTCCAAACACAATAAATCAATAAGTTAATCTTCGCACCACTACTATATCATGTTATATGTGAAAATGCAACAGTTTTAACATAATAATAACAAAAATTTTTCTATTTCCATAAAACAAAGGATTTGCAAGTAGCAACAATTTATAATAGACTTTTTCATAAACGCAGTTTTGGCAAGCAGGGCAAAGAGGTACCCACTTTGCTTTTCGGGCAGTTTCCGCCGCCGCGAAAACTCCCCTCTGCTTGTCAGGGGCAACGCCCCTAAGACCCCTTTGAACGCGCAAGATGCGCGGCTGCGCGTTTCTGCGAAACGCTTAGGAGCGTGACCGTTATTGCCGGTCATGCTCCTTTTTCTTCTCCTCCTCGCGCTCGTTTTTGCCCAGCATACGATCCACGTTCTGCTTGTGGAGCAGCAGCTCGCGCATCTCATCGCGCGAATGCCGGTATTCGGCATACGCCGCCTTTTTTTCGGCAAGCAGCTTGGCATATTCCTCCTGCAAGCTCTTGACGGTGGGGAGCTTTTTCACGCCCAGCTCGTCAAAGGCGTTCTTCGCCGCCTTGTGCAGAAGGATGTCGCTCTCATGCTCCGCGAGATACTTTTTCGAGTAACCGGCCTTGCGGTAGCCCGCGTAAACGTCGCGGGTCTTGGCGTAGTTGATGATATGCGTTTTCAGCACGGCGATCTCCGCCATGCGCGTTTCCGCCGCCTTGATCTGCGCGGACAGCGCGTGAAACTGCTCCGTCGCAGCGGCAGCTCTGGCCTCCAGCTCCTCATAATCCAGCAAGCCGTGCTCCCGAAGATAATTGTAGGTCTGCGCCATCTGCTTGACGTTGAATACCTTTGCCCAGCGCTCGTAACCGCCGCCCTTCCCGGCTTGCAGCTTCGCCTCGATGTCGATGAGCAGTGTATTCTTTTTCCGCGTGGCCTGCGTCCGTTTTTTGCGCGGCGTATGCTCCTTTTCCCCGGCGAGGACGGCGCGCAGCGCGTCCTCCGTGTAGCCCTCGATGGAGGACAGGCGGATAAAGCCCTTGCGGTCCGGGTGCCGCAGGGACAGCGTATTCCCGCGCCGCCTGACCTCGCAGCCTGCCTCCGCCAGCAGCTTCAAAAGCGCGTCAAAGCTGTCGGGCTTCTGCAAAAGCGCCGCGTCGATGAGGCCGCAGAGCAGCTCCCGGTGGGTTGGCTTCGCGTTGTCACCCAGCCACTTGCCGTAGTGATTTTTCCCGCGCTTGGGCGCTGCGATGACGGACAGCCGGTGCTCGGTGCAGATGGCGTCGCTGAGCCGTGCGACAGCCCTGCCGGAGCCGAGAAAATCGCGGAACTTGTGCTTGCAGTCCAGCGTTGTGGAGTTCCAGATGATGTGATTGTGAATGTGCTTTTTGTCGGTGTGCGTGGCAACGAAAAAGGCGTGTCTGCCTTTAAGAAACCGCTCGGCAAACTCATAGCCCACGCGGTTCGCCTCCTCCGGTGTGATCTCTCCGGGCTTAAAGGACTGGCGCACCTGATAGGCGATCACGTCGTGCCGCTGCTCCCGCCCGGTGATGGTCTGGTACTGGCGCTTGGAGTAAAGAAACTCCGCATCAGCGGTTTTGGGGTCGCACTGATAGGCGGAGATCAGCTCGCCGCCCTGTGTCTTGTCTGGATTCTTGGAGTAGTCGATACGGTCTGTCAGACAGTCGGCAATCGTCTTGCCCTGATTAACGTGCATGGAAATGATGCGTGTGGTCGCCATGGGGCGCGGCCTCCTTTCGGTGGGATGGATTTGCAACTTTTTTCTGAACAATGCGCCGCTCCGATTGTAAAAGCGCCTAACAGGTGTTATACTATGCAAAAGGAGCGTGGAGTGTATGAGCTTTGCAGACGCTATTATCAAGCTGCGCAGCGAGCGCAGGATTTCGCAAAAAGAACTTGCGGAGGATTTGAATGTGAGCTGCGCAACGGTAAACCGTTGGGAGAACGGAAGAACCGTTCCGAATAAGATGACGATGTTCGTGATACGGGAATACTGCAAACGCCATGGGGTAGCATTTGCCTATGATGAGGAACAGAAACGGGGTGACGCGGGATGAATCTCGGCAGAGAAACCGAAACGCTTGAATTTAAGAAGTCCACCGGAGAGCTGAAGGAAGGGATCATTTCCATCGGCGCAATTCTCAACAAGCATCAGAAGGGCGAGCTGTATTTCGGGGTCAGGCCGGACGGTACGCCCATCGGACAGGAAATCTCCGAAAAAACGCTGCGGGACATCAGTCAGGCAATCTCCAATCATATCGAGCCGCAGATTTTTCCTGAGATACAGACCGTGCGCATCGACGGGAAAGAGTGCATCCTTGTCCGCTTTGAGGGTTACAATACGCCATACTTTGCGTATGATGTTGCCCGCATCCGCGTTGCGGACGAAGACAAGGTGCTGTCGCAGCAGGAGCTTGTGGCTTACCTGAGAAAGCAGGACGGCGCAGAGGACGCATGGGAACGGCGCGTGTCAAACTTTCTTGTGGAGCAGGTAGACGGAAAGCTGGTCGAGCGGTATATTGAGCGCGGGCATGAGGCAAAGCGCATTGAATTTGAATATGCGGATAAGACCTCTGCGCTGAATAAGCTGCTGCTGACCGAGGGAGAGCATCTGCTGAACGCGGGCATGGTGCTGTTCTGCGAGAGTATGTACGCAGAGCTGCAAATGGCGATCTTCGCGGGAACGGAGCGGCTGACGTTTCTGGACATCCAGCGTCATCGCGGAACGGTGTTTGAGCTGGTGGCGCTTGCCGAAAAATACATCATGAGCAACATCCACTGGCGTGTCCATTTTGACGGTTCCTTGCAGCGCAAGGAGATTCCCGAAATCCCTGCCGATGCCATCCGCGAGGCTCTGATTAACTCCTTCTGCCATAAGGACTACGGCGCTTGTCAGAGCAACGAGGTCGCCATCTACAAAGACCGTGTTGAGATATATAATCCGGGCAGCTTCCCGGAGGGCTACAAGCCGGAGGACTTCATCAGCGGCGATGAGCGCCCCGTGCGCAGAAATCCGCTGATTACCTCCATCCTCTACTACTCAAAGGATGTGGAGAGCTTCGGCACAGGCTTGAAGCGGATTGCCGACGCCTGCAACGAAGCAAATTGCCGGTTTGCGTTTAAGATTATGAAGTCAGGGTTCGTTGTTGTGTTCTTCCGCAGTGAAAGTCACGACGCACAAGTCGGCGCACAAGATGCCGCACAAGTCGGCGCACAAGATGCCGCGCAAGTCGGTATCAGAGATAAGATTTTGGCCTGCTGCCAAGAGCCGCGTTCCAGAACCGAGATCGCCGCAAACTGCGGATATAAAAGCGTCCGCAGCCTTATGCAATCCCATTTGAAGCCCCTGCTGGAAAGCGGGCAGCTTCGCATGACCATTCCCGACAAGCCCAACAGCCGCAATCAAAAATATGTTGCGGTCAAACCGGAGGACTGATATGTTCACCTATATTTCCATTGAAGAATTTGCGGACGGCGTAGTAAAAAACAACAGGGACGCCAACCGCAGGGAGCTGATCGCAGCGCTGCGGGAATCCCTCGCCGCCAAGAAAAACGGCGCAAGGTGCATGATCTGCGGCGCGCCCATCTGGGCGGCCGGCAGCGCCATCACGGGGACGAATATGTGCTTCACCTGCACCACCGGCGAGGCCGACGACAGCGAGGATTACGAGATCGAATAAACAATACAAGCGCGGAGCATATCGCTCCGCGCTTGCTGTGTAATATGGTGTTTCTGAAATTGCACAAAAATATAGCTTTTCGAAATGTTTTGCGCGTTTCTAAAAATGTATCACCCGTAAATCCTGTCCTGAATCGCGTAGCGCAGGACGTGGAGCTTTGCTAACAGCCACGTCGCCAGCATGGGCAGTCCGTAGGGGCTTATGAGGAACGCGATCACCAGCAGCCCCGCGCCGTAGCTGACGGAATCCACGAAGATGATGAACAGACCGAAGAAGCCGAGAATGGCGGCGGGGATGCAGAGGATGCCGCTGGACAGGCTGACGACGAACACGAAAAACCATGTGACGACAGCAAGCACCGCAAGGATGGGCGCAAAAAGGATTTTCAAAAGGAAACGCATATCAATATCCCTCCAGTTTTGTTTGTTTCTGCTTTCAGCATACAGGAAGCTGCCTTGCCCTGCAAGGATGCCGGACCACAAAAAAGCAGGGGCGGCTTACCTCGCAGCAAGCCGCCCCGCATGGGATAAATACCCCTTTATTTGATGGCGGCAAGCCGGGAAAGGATACCGCTTGCCGCCTGCCAAATCCGCTCCTGATTTTGGAGTATATCCTCCATGTCCGCGGCGTAAACGCGCCCTGTTTCATGCACCCGCCGCGCAAGCTGATTGAGATTGTTGGAGGAATACCGCAGCAGCGACACCATCTCCCGCAGCTCCGGCAGGTCGAGCTTCACCACATAGCCGTCAATGGCCATTTTCCGAAGATATGCGCCCATGTTCGTTGTGCCGAGCTGCGCCATCTTCGCCTCGATCATCGCCCGTTCCTCCGGCGTCACACGGACTTTGAGCTGGATGTCCCGTTTCCGCTTCGCCATGTCACAGCTCCAAATCCTTCTTCTTTGCGGCAGGCTGCTTCTGCTCCGCCGAAGCCTGTTGCAGCTTGGAGCGGACGGAGGGACGCCGGAGGCTCTGGCTGCGGTCCTCGTCCTTGCCGATCAGGGCAAACACGCCCCTGCGGTCTTTGAGGGTCGCGAGGGCAAGGGTGGAAAAGGGCAGCAGTTTTTGCAGCGCCGCCGTGTCCTTTGTTCCGGCGCGTTCCATGAAGTCACGGGACACCTCTGCCATGAAATGCGTTCCGCCGGGGCTGTTGGGCTGCACAGGCTCTTGCAGCTTGCCCAGCAGCCGCGCCGCCTCCGCTTTGATCTCGTCGGCTGTGAGGGGCTGCTCACGCCGCGCCCCCGTGAGAAACAAATCCGTCAGGCCGGGGTGGGAGCAGACCACAAACTGCACCGAGCGGTCGCTATCCATGCCGTCTTTGTTTTCATAGACGGGGATGGTATTCGCCCAGCGCTTGTTGTCCCGCGAAATGCGTCCATCGTAATCAAAATGGCGGACGGTGGCCGCGAGGACGTAGAGCATCCGCTCCTGCCCGAACTGCTCCGCCACCTGTCCCACCGCCGCCCCAGCGTCCAGCCGGTTGTCCCGGTAGTGCTCCCGGATGGCGGCTTCAATGGCCTCCTTGCAGCTTACGTTGGCGCGGAAGGACGCGCGGTAGACGTCCAGCTCCCCATTCTCCCGCGCGTGGTCGGCGGGATAGGGATAGACCGGCAGCTCCTTGAGCCTTTTTGCCTCGTCCCTTGCCGTGTCCTCGATGCTGTCGCGGATCGTGTCCATGTAGCCGGTTTCCAGATCGGAGAACTTGTCGTAGAGGATCGCCATAGGCGAAGGGGACAGCAGCAGCGCCCGCGTTTCCGCCTCGCTGAGCGTCAGCTCCTCCATGCTCATCAAAATATCCTCCCGCACGGTGTATTCATAGCTGTGATGGAGGATTTCCTCCGGGGGCTGGCCCTTCAGCCAGTCCCGGTATTTGTCCTGCTCCCGCGAGAGCTTGTCCATGAGGGTGTTTTTCAGTTCTTCGTTCATACTCATCTTGCCTCCTGTTCGTGAGATTTTTTCTTTTCCCCAGCGCCGTGGACGCAGGGCGCTTTCAGCTTGCCGAGGACGGAGGGGCGTTTCGCCACCACATTCTCCGCCGCCTGTTCCATGGGCGTCCGGTCGTCGATGTTCAGCTCGGCGTTCAGCTCCGCCAGCCGCGCGGATTTTTCTTTCAGCTCCGCCTCCTGCGGAAAGGGCTTGCCCAGCTCCGCCTTGGCCGTTGCAAGCTGCGCCTGCACGTTTTCAAGCCTGCCCTGCACCGTTTTGTACCGCTCCGGCATCTGGGCGAGGGCGTTGTCGATGCGGACAAGGTTGCCCCTTGCGTCCTTGCCCAGCTCTACCCGGTGGCTCATCCTGCCCTTGAGGGTGAGAATGAAGTCCTTGCCGAAGTTTTCCACGGTCAGCGACATAGAAAAGCCCCGGTAAGTGCCGATGGGAACGGGCTCCAAGCCCTTTGCGTCCTTGAACGCTTCCAGAATGGCAGCACCGGCATTGTCCTTATCGGTGAGGAAATCCCCCTTGACCTCCATGCCCGCAAAGCCGTCCTTGGGGTGGGGATGCTGTTCCAGCGTTTTCATATCCGCCTCAAAGCCGGAGAGGAAGCCTTTGTTTTCCTCAATCTGCGCCGGGAAATGCCGCAGGATGTTGTCCTCCAAGCGGTACTGCTGGCTCTGGTGATTGGCCTTCATCAGCCGCAGCCGCGCCACGTCCACGTCGAGGTCCATTTTTTCACGGATGCGCTCGTCTCCGGCGCACAGCGCCTTGATCTCGGCATAGGAGAGCGCCGCCTCGTCAATATCCTCACAGCTTCTCACCGGGGATTTTGAGGTCATGATCTGGGAGATGAACTTCTGCTTATTTTCCACCGTCTGCCAGAGGTAGGCGTCGAATGTGGATTCCGTGACATAGCGGTAGATATGCACTTCTTTGTTGCGGTTGCCCTGCCGGATGATGCGCCCGCTGCGCTGCTCCAGATCTCCCGGCCGCCACGGGCAGTCCAGGTCGTGAAGCGCCACAAGCCTGTCCTGCACGTTCATGCCCGCGCCCATTTTGAAGGTGCTGCCCATGAGGACGCGCACCTGACCGGAGCGCACCTTTGCGAATAACTCCTTCTTTCGGACTTCCGTATTCGCCTCATGGATGAATGCAATCTGTTCCCTCGGAATCCCACGGGCAACCAGCTTTTCACGGATGTCGTCGTAGATGGTAAAGGGCGGCTCCTCCGGCCCGGTTTCCGCGTCGATAGCAGCCTCCAGCGCGTGAAGCTCCGGGCTGTCCGTGCCTTTCGCGGCGATCCTGCCGCTCTGCGCCGCCTTGCCCTTGGGGGTAGACAGGTCGCAGAACACGAGCTGCGTCAGCTTCTCCGTCTGCCCGTCCTGCCAGATGCGGTGGATGTTGTTGACGCAGAGATTGACCTTGCTGTTCGGGTCGTCCGGCAGGTCGGGGTTGATGATGCGCTGGTCAAGCCCCAGCTTGCGCCCGTCCGAGGTGATCTTGAGCATATTGTCCGTGCCGGGGTCAACAAGCTGGGCGTGTACCCTTGCGGCGCGCTCGGACAGCTCCTGCACCATCTGCTTCTGTATCTCCGTGGGCTGCGCCACCTCGTTGTGATAGATGGGCGTGGGCGTGGGAAGGTTTAGCTGGTCGGAGGTCTTGATATCCGCCGCCTCCTTGAACAGAGTCATGAGCTCAGGCAGATTAAAGAACTTGGCAAAGCGCGTCCTCGCCCGGTAGCCCGTACCCTCGGGAGCCAGCTCGATGGCGGTCTGCGTCTCTCCGAAGGTGGAAGCCCAGCAGTCGAAGTGGGCAAGTCCCTTGCCGCGAATGGCGTCGTGCTGGAGATAGCGCATCATGGTATACAATTCGGTCATGGAATTTGAGACGGGCGTGCCCGTGGCGAATACCACGCCGCGGCTGTCGGTAATCTCGTCGATATACCGGCATTTGAGCAGCATATCCGAGGATTTCTGGGCGTCGGTGGCGGAAAGCCCCGCTACGTTGCGCATCTTGGTGTAGAGAAAAAGATTCTTGTAGTTGTGCGCCTCGTCCACATATAGCCGGTCTACGCCCAGCTGCTCAAAGGTCACAACATCGTCCTTTCGGGAGCTGTCCTGGAGCTTTTTGAGCTTGGCTTCAAGGCCGCGCTTGGTGCGCTCCAGAGACTTAATGGTGAACCGCTCCGCCCGCTGGCTTTTCAGCTCCCGCAGACCTTCCTCCACCTCAAAGATCTGCTCCGCCAAAAGCCGCTGCTGCCGCTCCATGGAGACGGGTATCTTCTCAAACTGCGAGTGGCCGATGATAACGGCGTCGTATTCGCCCGTGGCGATGCGGGCGCAGAACTTCTTGCGGTTCTTCGGCTCGAAGTCCTTTTTCGTAGCCACGAGGATGTTGGCGGAGGGGTACAGCCGCAGGAACTCGCCCGACCACTGCTCGGTCAGGTGGTTGGGAACGACAAACAGGGACTTGTGGCACAGCCCCAGCCGTTTGGATTCCATGGCAGCGGCTACCATCTCGAAGGTCTTGCCCGCGCCCACCTCGTGGGCAAGGAGGGTGTTGCCGCCGTAGAGCACATGGGCGACCGCGTTGAGCTGGTGCTCCCGCAGCCGGATCTCCGGGTTCATGCCCGCAAAGGTGATGTGGCTGCCGTCGTATTCGCGGGGTCTGGTGGAATTGAACAGC
>ENA-ORUI01002370-ORUI01002370.1-human-gut-metagenome-genome-assembly--contig:-NODE-2370-length-15948-cov-27.762474_pt1 | contig 15948 bp, 16 predicted proteins | sample MGYA00242078_ERZ509205 | MGnify/ENA primary metagenome ERZ509205 (study PRJEB26280, sample SAMEA2338828) | human gut metagenome | biome: human gut; feature: human-associated habitat; material: faeces... | reverse complement strand
ATCTGCCGCACCTCGCTCGCCGTATCGGCACTTAGAATTATGCGGTATTGCCCAATGTTTGTATGCAACTTCAACATGTGCTGTGGGGAACGGTCTTGACCGCTCCGGAGCATTGCCTTTACAAAAATCTTCGGCAAGCATCTGTTTCCTTATTCCATTCTCCGCACGCTGAGGACAAGGCCCTGTTTATCCCAGCCAAAATCTGCCACGGCGCCGCCGCGCTCCAAAAGGCGCGGCAGGGCGGGGTCCTGCAAGTGTACGCGGCGCACCGTGCTGCCGCGGCCCACCGGGGTGTGGGCCGCAAACACCAGCAGCTGCTGGCTGTCCAGCGGCACCACGGCGCGCAGGGTAAGGCCGGATGCCAAATATTGGGCGCATAGTTCCTCGCCGTCCGGGGTGGGGGTCAGCGGCAGGGCGGCCCAGATATGGTAGCTGGCGCAGCGCTGTTTGGCCAGCCCCAGCGCCATGGCCAAAAAGCGCCGCACCGGCAGGTACTGCGCGGTAAAGGCGGGCGGTGCCAGCACAATGCCCTGGCCATCCGCCCCAAAGCCAGCTGCGCGCAGCGCGAGCGCCAGACGGCTTTGGCCAAACATGGGCAGCATGCCCATGGCGGCCTGTAACGTGTCGGTTCCGGCATAGTCCCCCAGAACGGCATTGGTCTGCAGCAGCGCGGCGGTATCGGGGCCGCCGGGGGTGCCGCAGGCGGCACACAGCTGATCCATTGCAGGTGCATCCTGCGGGGTAAGCAGCTGCGCGTGGAACACATCAAGATTGGTTTCGGTCATCAATAACAATGGAATACCCTCCCATACCGCCCGCCGGGCGCGGCAGGCGGTGAATTTGCATCCCTATTGTATGATGCCGCCGCGAGCAAAAATGCGCGAAACCTGCAAAAAGGTTCCGCGCATTTTTCGTTTGGGGCAATACCGCATAATTCTAAGTGCCGATACGGCGAGCGAGGTGCGGCAGATGCTAAGCCAAAAGCGCAGATAATACTGGATGCTGCAAAGGTGAGCGCCGCCAGTGGCGGAAACAGCGAACCGAAGCAGGGGCAGCGGTCGCAGAGTGCGAGGGGCTTTTGCCCCCGAAGCACGATGCGGGTACCGCAACCCGACATTATCGAGCATTTTGGCAACGCAGATGCCGTGCCGCAGCCGCCGGAGCGGTGCTTAAGCCGTCAGGCGGGAATTGTGCGGTGTTGCCATAGAGTAGGAGGGCATAAAACCCATGTCAAACGAGAAAATTCTGGTTGTGGATGATGATAAAAACATCTGTGAACTGCTGCGCCTGTACCTGGTCAAAGAGGGATACGGTGTGACCATTGCCAATGATGGCACTGCTGCACTGCAGGAATTTGATAAGCTGCACCCGGACCTTGTGCTGTTGGATGTGATGATGCCCGGCATTGATGGGTGGGAAGTCTGCCGCAAGATCCGCCAGAACAACCAGACCCCCATCATTATGCTGACGGCAAAGGGCGAAACCTATGATAAGGTTCTGGGCCTGGAACTGGGTGCGGATGATTACATCGTAAAGCCTTTTGAAACTAAGGAAGTGACGGCCCGTATCAAGGCTGTTCTGCGCCGCTGCGGCAGCAAGGACGAAGAAAACAAAGGCGTTTATGACTTTGACAACCTGCACCTGGATATGAACCGCTATGAGCTGAAAGTGAAGGGTAAAGTGGTGGATGCGCCGCCCAAAGAGTTGGAACTGCTGGCCTGCCTGGCTGGGCACCCCAACCGGGTCTATACGCGTGACCAGCTGCTGGACGAAGTGTGGGGCTTTGAATATTATGGCGACTCCCGCACCATCGACGTCCATGTTAAGCGCCTGCGCGAAAAGCTGGAGGGAGCCTCGGAACAGTGGAACCTGAAAACCGTGTGGGGCGTTGGTTATAAGTTTGAGGTTAAAGAATAATGTGCCGCGCCAAAAAAGAAGAGAATAACGGGGCAGCCCCGCTGCGCAGCGTAAGCGGGGAAGTGTTTGCAACCTTTGCCTCGCTGCTGCTGGTGGCGCTGGTGTTGATGTGCATGCTGCAAACGGGGCTCTCCTGCGCGTACTTTGCCCAGGAGCGCAAAAGTGCCCTGACTGCCGTGCTGGACGGTGCTACTGCCATGGCGGAGACCTATGCTTCGGAAGGAAACATTGTGACCCTGCCCGGCGGGGACAATGAGTTGGTGGAGCGAGCCAAGACCGGCTTTGAACTGTTCAATACATCATCGGACGCACTTGTGTTTGTGGCAGACCGGGATGGCAACATCCTGATGCACACCGGCAAAGATGTAGCCGAAAGTGCAAAGATCCCGCAGAACTTGCAGGAAGAGATGGACAGCGGCAAGGATATCTTTCTTATGGGTACCATGGACGATACCCTGCACGATAAGTATTATATTGCGGGCCGCCGCGTGAACCTGGGCGGCAGCGAGGGTTATTTGTTTGCTGCAACACCGGTACATGCGCTGGCGGTCTATATCCGCTCCATCCTGACGATGTTCTTGCTGTCCTCGGCGGTCATCCTGATTGTCTGCGGCATTTTGTGCATGGTGCTGGCGCGGCGCATTACCTGGCCGATCGAACAGATCAGCCAGGCCGCCAAACGGCTGGGCGGCGGCGATTTCACCGCACGCGCCCCCGTAACTGGCTGTCAGGAGCTGGCGGATTTTGCCACGACCTTTAACAACATGGCGGGCCGCCTGCAAAACATTGATAACTCCCGCGGGCAGTTTATGGGCAACATTGCCCATGAACTGCGCACCCCCATGACCAGCATCAAGGGCTTTATTGACGGTATGCTGGACGGCACCATCCCGGAAAGCGAGTACAAGCATTATCTTGGCGTGGTATCGCAGGAAACCGGCCGCTTGGCCCGGCTGGTGCAGAACATGCTGGATATCACCAAACTGGAATCCGGCGAGGTGAAAGGTACTCCCAAAAATTACGATATCTGGTCCACCGTTACGGACGTGGTGCTTTCGGATGAGCGCCGCATTGAGGATGGCAAGATCGATATCCAGGGCCTTGGCCCCACGGGCACCATGGTGTATGCCGACCCGGACTTTATCCATCAAGTGGTCTACAACATTGTGGATAACGCCATCAAGTTTACCCCGCCGGATGGCGTCATCAAGTTTGATATCCAGCAGGAAAACGACATGGTGCGGGTGACCATCGAGAACACCGGCGACGGCATTGCGCCGGATGCCCTGCCCTTTGTGTTTGAGCGCTTTTATAAGGAGGACCGCTCCCGCGGCCTGAACACCCGCGGCAGCGGCCTGGGGTTGCATATCTGCAAGGTGCTGATCACCCTGTCCGGCGGCCAGATCAAAGCCGAAAGCGAGATGGGCAAATGGTGCCGCTTCACCTTTACCCTGCCTGCAGGCAAAACCGAGTAACAGCCCCAACCCCGGAATCGGATACCCGGCGACAATAGAATTGAAAAGGACCAAAGCCATTAGGGCAATACCGCATAATTCTAAGTGCCGATACGGCGAGCGAGGTGCGGCAGATGCCAAGCCAAAAGCGCAGATAATACTGGATGCTGCAAAGGTGAGCGCCGCCAGTGGCGGAAACAGCGAACCGAAGCAGGGGCAGCGGTCGCAGAGTGCGAGGGGCTTTTGCCCCCGAAGCACGATGCGGGTACCGCAACCCGACATTATCGAGCATTTTGGCAACGCAGATGCCGTGCCGCAGCTGCCGGGGCGGTGCTTAAGCCGCAAGGCGGGAATTGTGCGGTGTTGCCTTTAGTTTAGGGCTGCCCCAGCGCCGGATAGAAAGCGCGCACGGGGCTGGCCGACAAAAAGGTACAAAACGTGGGACGATGCACAAGCACCGCCCCACGTTATTTTATATTGGCAGAAATAAGATCAGAAATAGCACTTGATGTTGAACTTATCCACGTTCTGCTTTTCTTCCACCACCAGTTTTTCATGGTTGAAGTCAAAATGCACGCTGCGGCAGTCATCCGTATTGCGGGTCAGGCGCAGCAGGGTGTCCACGCGCTTCTGCTCGTCCTTGGTATAGAACAGGTAGCTGGCGCCTTCGCGCTTGGCGCGGCCGGTGCGGCCGATGCGGTGGGTGTAATGCTCGTTCTCTTCGGGCACATCATAGTTGATGACGGCGTCCACATCCGAAACATCGATGCCGCGGGCGGCCACATCGGTGGCAACCAGCACATTGATCTCGCCGGCCTTAAAGCGCTGCATGATGCGGTTGCGTTCCGCCTGGCTCAAATCGCCATGCAGGCAGTCTACATTAAAATGCAGCCGGGCCAGCTGGTTTGCCAGCATGCCGGTGTTGTACTTGGTGTTGCAAAACACCATTACGCGCTTGTAATCCTTGCTGATGATGATCTGGGCCAGGTCAGCCAGCTTGTCGCGGCCGGTGGTCAGCAGCTTGTACTGGGCAATTTTGGGGCTGGATTCCTGCACCGGCTGAACGTCTACTTCGGCGGCGTTGTGCTGGTACAGCCAGCCGATATCCAGTACCTCGCGGCTGATGGTGGCGCTGAACATGGATAGGGACTCTCTGCTTTTCAGCAGGTCAATGATGCCGCGCACATCCTTGTAAAAGCCCATGTTCAGCATTTCGTCGGCTTCGTCCAGCACAATGGTCGTCACCTGCGAAAGATCCAGCGCATGGTGGCGGTAGTGGTCCATCAGGCGGCCGGGGGTGGCAACTACGATCTGGCAGCCGGCTTTCAGCTGTTTCTGCTGCTTTTCCAGCCCGGCACCGCCGTACACGCACACCACGCGGATCTCCGGCAGGAACTGCGCCAGGTTAGTCAGATCCTGTGCAATCTGCTGTGCCAGCTCACGCGTGGGGCTGAGCACAACGGCCTTGGGCGCACCTGCCGGGAAACCAGCGGCCTTTTGCAGAATGGGAATGCCGAACGCAACGGTTTTGCCGGTGCCAGTGGGGGCCTTGGCAATCATATCATGCCCGGCCAGCATCAGGGGAATGGCCTTCTGCTGGATTTCGGTCATCTCGGTATATCCCATTGCCTGTGTTGCCCGGATGATCTCCGGCCGCACGGAGGAAGAAAGTCCAGTGAAGTTCATAAATTAGTGTACACCTTTCGTGTTAGTTAGGGGTTAGGAGGGAGGAGTTAATTAGGAATGAGAAATTAGAAATTGAAATGAATGATAAATTATATGTAGGGCGGGGTCACTGACCCCGCCGGAACTTAGGTCGGATTGAACATTGAAAATATGTGACGAATCCACAAATTACTTGTAGGGGCGGCGTCCCCGACGCCCCGAATGGGCAATAATTATACCGCACATTTCAATGGATCTAACGTCTTATATGGCTTTCCGACTTTCCCGAAAAACGCTTTTTCCCATTATAACAGCAAAAGCCGGGTGCGGCAAGTGCGCACCCGGCAAAATGCGGTGTGTTTTGCGTTTTACAGCTCACAGGAGGCAAAACCGTCCTTGCCCAGCACCAGAACACGGGTATAGCCCAGTTCCTTCAGCTGTGCGGCGGCTTCCTCAAAGCCAAAGGTCAGGGCCTTGGCTTCGTGGGCATCGGCGGTAATGGTCACATTGCCGCCCATGGTCAGCCATTCTTTCAGGATGGCCGGGGAGGGAAAGTAATCCTCGCGGAAGCCGCGATAAACCGAGCTGGTATTCACTTCCAGCACGCAGCCAGCCTGTGCAGCAGCTTCCAGTGCCTTGTGGGCAGCGGCGGTGTAGCGCGGGTCGGATTCATCAAAAAACTTGCCGCTGCCGTTCACCTTTTTGATCAGGTCAAAATGACCCAGGATGGTGGGCTTTTTGGCGGCAACTGCGGCTACGTTGGCAAAATACGTTTCCACCACAGCAAGGCCGTCGCCGTCAAAGTCGTCCTGGATGCAGGCAGCCAGGTCCGCTTCGCGCCAGTCAATCTCGTAATATTTGCCGGTCTTGGGGCCCTTGACATAATGGGCGCTGCCGATCCAGTAATCATAGGCAGCCGGGTCGTCATCGCTGTACAGATCCCATTCCAGGCCGCACAAAATGTCCAGCTTGCCGGCATAGCGCTCTTTCAGCTTGGCTACCTGGGCACGGTACAGCTGGGTGCGTGCATTGGTCATGCAATACTCAATGTCGTGCGGGGTGTGGCTGTGGCCAGAGAAGCCCAGCGTTTTCAGCCCGGCTTTCCAGGCGCTCAGGGCAAGCTCCTCCGGGGTGTTTTTGCCGTCACACAGCTTGGTGTGAACATGGACCGAACTGAGCAGATATTCCTTAGCCATTACTGCATCCTCTCCTGTTTCACTTTATGGTCAATAACATGGCGCTTTTCCAGCTCTTTGGTGATGTCTTCTACGGAAATGCCAAGTTCAATCATCAAAACCATCACATGGTAGGCAAGGTCGCTGATCTCGTAAACGGTTTCCTCTTTGTCGCGCTTGCTGCCTGCAATGATCACTTCGGTGGATTCCTCGCCGACCTTTTTCAGAATCTTTTCCAGACCCTTGTCAAACAGGTAGGTGGTGTAGCTGCCCTCTTTGGGGTTGGTCTTGCGGCCTTCGATCAGCTCATACAGCCCCTGCCAGGTGAACTGCTTCAGCTCATCGGAAACATAGACCGGGTTAAAGAAGCAGCTTTCCGCGCCGGTGTGGCAGGCGGGGCCGCTCTTGATGACATCCACGACCAAAGCATCCTTATCGCAGTCTGCGGTGATGGAAACCACGCGCTGCACATTGCCGCTGGTTTCGCCCTTGCGCCAGATCTCCTGGCGGCTGCGGGACCAGAACACCGTGCGGCCCTCGGCAATCGTCAAAGCCAGGGTTTCGGCGTTCATATAAGCCAGGGTCAGAACCTCTTTGGTGTAGTGATCCTGCACAATGGCCGGAATCAGGCCGTTGGCATCAAATTTCAGAGTTTTGGAATTTTCGGTGATTTCCATGGCGAACTCCTTATCTAAAACGGCGAAAGGCTGGGTACACTCTGCCGGGCCGCAGATTCATGCGAACCGCACAGCCGGATTCCCAAAAGTTTCCCCATTCTCAGTAAAAAACTATAAGTATAGTTTAGCGTGTTTTGCGTTGTTTGGCAAGCCCCAATTATATGGGCTGCTTTTGCCTGTTATACCCGCATCTCCACGCCGTTTTCACGCAGGTAAAGCTTCAAATCGCGGATGTCCACCTGCTTCGTGTGGAAGATGGAGGCTGCCAGCCCGGCGTCCACGCGGGGGTGGTTCAAGAACAGCTCCTTGAAGTCATCCATCTTGCCAGCACCGCCGGAAGCGATGATGGGCACAGCACAGCGCTGGGCTACGGCGTCCAGCAGCTCCAGGTCAAAGCCGCTCTTTACGCCATCCGTGTCAATCGAGTTGACAACCAGCTCGCCCGCGCCGTTTTTCACGCCATGCTCCAGCCAGTCCAGCGCGTCAATGCCGGTGTTTTCGCGCCCGCCTTTGGTGAACAGCTTGAACTTGCCATCCACCCGCTTGATGTCCGCCGAAAGCACCACGCACTGATTGCCGTAACGCTGGGCAGCGGCGGAAATAATGGCCGGGTTCTTGATGGCACCGGAGTTGACACTTACTTTGTCGGCACCGCATTTCAGCACCCGGTCAAAATCTTCCAGGCTGCCGATGCCGCCGCCGACCGTCAGCGGGATAAAAATTTCGCTGGCAACGCGGCGCAGAATATCGGTAAAAATCGTGCGGCCCTCCACGCTGGCGGTGATATCATAAAACACCAGCTCATCAGCCCCGGCCGCGTTGTAATAGCGGGCCATCTCGACCGGGTCGGCCATATCCTGTAATCCGGCAAAGTTGACACCCTTGACCACACGGCCGTCTTTTACATCCAAGCACGGGATAATGCGTTTGGTAATCATGCGCCCAGCCCCCTTATTCCTGATACAGTGCCACAGCCTGTTTGAGGTCGATGGCGCCGGTGTAGATAGATTTGCCCAAAATTGCGGCGTGGCAGCCCATGGCCTGCAGCTCCGCCAGCTCTTCCATGCGGGCAATGCCGCCGGATGCCGTGATCTCCAGGCCGGAAATCTGCAACAGCTCACGGTACAGGTCCATGTTGGTGCCCTGCATTGTGCCGTCGCGGGAAATATCGGTGGCGATGATCGCCTGCACGCCAGCTTCGGCACAGCGGCGGCAGAAAGCAACGCCCGGTTCGGGGGTGACTTCTTTCCAGCCGTTCACAGCCACAAGGCCATCGCGCATGTCCACGCCAACGGCAATTTTGGGGCCGTATTTCTGCGCCATGCGGGCGGTAAAATCAAAATCCTTTACGGCAATGGTGCCCAGGATGCAGCGCCCCACGCCGAGAGAAAGATACTGTTCAATGCGGGCTTCGTCACGGATGCCGCCGCCGACCTCGATAAACAGCCCGCCCTGCTTAGCAATGGCGGCAATGGTGGTCATGTTGGCGGTGGTGTCATCCTTGGCGCCGTCCAAGTCCACCACATGCAGGTACTTGGCCCCGGCGGCAATAAACTCCCGTGCCTGGGCGGCGGGGTCTGCATTGTAAACGGTCATCTGGTCGTAATCGCCCTGGTACAGGCGCACGGCCTGCCCGCCGCGCAGATCAATGGCAGGATATAACTTCATGGCTGCACCTCACAATTCTGCAAAGGCCCGCAGCATGCGCAGGCCGGTATCGCCGGATTTTTCGGGGTGGAACTGCGTGCCGTATACCAGGCCGTTTTTCACAGCGCCCGTTACCGGGATGCTGTACCCACTGGCAGCCAGCGTGTTGGCGGCACAGTTTTTGGCGTAAAAGCTGTGCACATAATACACATACTCACCGGGCTTGGTGTACTTGAACAGCGGGTCGTTTTCCAGCCCCGGCACAATGTCCAGCCGGTTCCAGCCGATGTGCGGCACTTTCAGGCTGGGGTCTTTCAAATCGTCTGCCAGCGGGCACACTTCGCCGGGAATCAGGCCAAGGCCGGTGTGTTCGCCGTACTCATAGCTTTTTTCAAACAGCAGCTGCATGCCCAGGCAGATGCCCAAAAGCGGTTTGTGCTCCACTTCCTGCTTGATAACGGGCACCAGGCCGGTGGCTTCCAGCTTGGCCATGGCATCGGCAAACGCGCCCACACCGGGCAGAATGATGTGGTCCGCCGCGCGGATGGCGGCAGCGTCGCGGGTCACTTTGGTTTCCAGCCCCAGGCTTTTCAGGCTGGAAGCCAGACTGAACAAGTTGCCCACGCCGTAATCAATAATGGCGATCATATACGTTCCCCCTTTTTGTATGCTGCTGTTGCAGCGCCCCTCTTAATACCTGGGGTTAATGTAGCCCCAGGGCCAGCCGGACCTCGTTCATTTGGATCTGGTCCGTGTCATATTGGTAAACCGTTCCATCGGCAAAGGTATAACGCACAAAAACGCCGGTGGGTTTTTTGGCGGTCTCTTCGGGTATTTCCACTTCCCACAAGTCCAGCACCGCGCCGCTGTGGTAGCGGACGGTGAGCGGCTCCCCCTGCGGGCAGCTTGGCTGCACTTTGCCCGCCCCGGCGGCGCAGATCAACCGGCATAACCGGCTGCTGGCATCCGGGTCCAGGGAGGAGGTTTCGCCGTTGCGGGTCAGCGCAGCGCCGATCTTGCCCGCGTTTTCCACACTGGCGGCAAAATCGGTGGAAAACCTGCGGTAGCGCTGGTGGTAACGCGCCGCCCAGCCAATGGTGCCAATGCAGATTACCAGAACCACACAGGCCGCCGCCAAGAACACCGCCCCGCCCCAGCCACGCCGCCGTTTGCCGGGTTTAATTCTGTCATACAGGTTCATGGTGTTCCCTCCTGATACAGTGGGTCCAAAACCCATTTGAACTGTAATCATACCCCTTTAACCGGTTCCCTTTGCGGTCTGGTAATTCCGTCCCCATGCCACTTTACCCCAAAATCAAATCCAGCTCCTCAAAGAATCGCTGCATCTGTTCCGGGGTACCGATGGTGATGCGCAGATAATCGGAAAGGCGCGGGGCGCTGAAATAGCGGATCAGCACGCCTTTTTGCCGCAGGCGCTCAAAAATCTGTTTGCAGGGCATGCGGCTGGTGGTAACGAACAAAAAGTTGGTGGCGGAATCCGGCCCGGTAAAACCGCGCTCCCGCAGCTTGGCCATTGTGTCGGCGCGGGTGGCGCAGATCTTGCCCACCGTATCACGGAAGTAATTCTCATCCTCCATGGCGGCCACGGCGGCAGCCTGGGAGAGGGAATTGACGTTGTATGGGCTGTAGCTGAACTTGATGCGGTTCATATCGGCAATCAGCTCCGGGTTTGCCACGCAGAAGCCCACGCGGGCACCGGCCAGATTGTGGGATTTGGAGAAGGTCTGTACCACAATCACATTGTCATATTTCTTGGTCAGCGGAACGCAGCTGGCGTTTGGCCCGGCAAAATCAATGTACGCCTCGTCCACAATCACAATGCTGTCGGGGTTGGTGCGCACCACTTCCTCAATGGCGGCCACCGGCTGCAGCAGGGTGGTGGGGGCGTTGGGGTTGGCAATCACGATGGTCTCATTCAGGCCGTGGTACTTGCTCAAATCCAGCGAGAAATCTTCCTCCACCAGGATCACATGCTGCGGAATGTGCAACAAATCGCACAAAACCGGGTAAAAGCTGTAGGTGATATCGGCAAATGCCAGCGGGTGGGTTTCATCGCAGAAAGCGCGCAGCGCCAGCAGCAGGTTTTCATCGCTGCCGTTGCCGCACAAAATATTTTCCGGCTGCACGCCGCAGTGGCGGGCAATGGCGGCGCAGAGCGCGGCTTCGGTCAAATCGGAATACAGCCGCAGCCCCGGCACTGCTCCGGCCACCGCCGCCGCCACGCCGGGGGCAGGCGGGTAGGGGTTTTCGTTGGCGTTCAGCTTGACAAGGTCAGGCAGTTTCAGCTGCTCGCCGGGGGTATAAGGCTCCAGCGCAGCCAGCGTTTTGGTAAAATAACGGCTCATTTGGGTCACCTCTTTGTTGGTGCAGCAGCCGGGCCGCCGCACCGGATCAGGAAAGTCCGTGACATAACGTGTATCCTGCGCCCATTTGGCGGGGTTGGTGTCGATGTAGTGCCAGATGGTGTTGTAATCATCGGGAGAACGGATGATGTGGTCGTAATATCCGCGCTGCCAGAGTGCATGCCCGGCAGTTTTGTTGGTCAGCCGTTTCAAAGTGGAGATAAACATCGGGATGACCTGGCTTGCGCGGGCGGATGTAGGGGGCGGCGTCCTCGACGCCCCGGATGGGCCTTGCTGAATGGCAATCAATAAATGGATGTGATTGGGCATTACAACATATTTTTCAATCCGCACATGGGGATAAAATGCAATCATATTCCCCAACTGCCGTGCAACAATTTTACCGGTTGGTGACAATCGGGTTCGCGGGGCGTCGGGGACGCCGCCCCCTACAATCGTTCCAAAGGTGCAACGCTTGTTTTTGGAACAAATCGTAATGAAATACACACCGGATTGGCTGTAATTATATGTTGCTAAACGGCTGGCCTTCCGCTCCGGTACCCCATCCTTCACTGGTCTTCAAAACGGATGGTAACGCTCTTGGCGTGGGCGTGCAGGCCCTCATGCTCGGCAAAATCGGCAATGCGAGATTGAACTTTGCCCAGGGCATCGCGGGTGTAATAAATGAAACTGGACTTTTTCACAAAATCGTCCACGCCCAGCGGGCTGGAAAAACGTGCCGTGCCGCTGGTGGGCAGGGTGTGGTTGGGGCCGGCAAAATAATCGCCCAGTGCTTCCGGCACATTCTTGCCCAGGAAAATGCTGCCCGCGTTCTTTACGCTGTTCAAAACGGCGAACGGGTCGTCCACACAAATTTCCAAATGCTCCGGGGCAATGATGTTCACGGCGTCAATGGCCTTGTTCATATCGTCCGTCACAATGATCTTGCCGTTGGTGTCCACGCTGGCGCGGGCGATGGCGGCGCGGGGCAGCTGTGGGATCTGCACTTCCAGCTCGGCTTGTACGGCCTTGGCCAGCTCGGCGCTGTCCGTTACCAGCACGGGGCTGGCCAGCTTGTCATGCTCGGCTTGGCTCAGCAGGTCAGCTGCCACCCAGGCGGGGTTGCAGCTGCCATCCGCCAGCACCAGAATCTCCGAAGGCCCGGCGATCATATCAATGCCAACCTTGCCGAACACTTTGCGCTTGGCGGTGGCAACGTAAATATTGCCGGGGCCGACGATTTTATCCACCGCGGGAATGCTCTCGGTGCCGTAAGCCAGCGCGGCCACGGCCTGGGCGCCGCCGGTCTTGAAGATCTTGTCAATACCGGCAATCACCGCAGCAGCCAGGATGGAGGAATTTACCTTGCCATCCGGCCCGGCGGGGGTGGTCATCACGATCTCCTTCACACCGGCCACCTTGGCGGGGATCACATCCATCAGTACGGTGCTGGGGTAAGCGGCGGTACCGCCCGGCACATACACACCGGCTTTTTCAATCGGGGTATATTTCTGGCCCAGCACAATGCCGGGGGTATCGTTCATCACAAAGTTCTTGTGGACCTGGTGTTCATGGAAGGCGCGGATGTTGGCGGCAGCCATCTTCAGGGTAGTCACAAAATCCTCACCGGCGGCTTCAAAGGCTTCGTCAATTTCCGCCTGGCTCACCCGCAGCTCGTCCAGCTGGGCGTGGTCAAATTTCAGAGCGTAATCTTTCAGGGCGGCATCACCGCGGGCACGCACATCGGCGATAATGGCATCCACGGTTGCTTCCACGCTGGCTTCCGCGCGGATATCACGGTTCAGGATTTCTTCAGGCTTCAAAGCGTCAAACTCAAAAATGCGGATCATTTGGCAAGCGCCTCCTTCATCTTGTTCAGCAGTTCGGTCAGCTGCGCGTACTTGAATTTGTAGCTGGCTTTGTTGGCAATGAACCGTGCCGAAATGGGCATGAACTCTTCCAGTACGGCCAGATTGTTTTCTTTCAGGGTGGTGCCGGTCTCCACAATATCCACGATCACATCCGAAAGCCCCAGGATGGGAGCCAGCTCAATGGAGCCGTTCAGCTTGATGATGTCAATATCGCGGCCAATGCTCTCGTAATGGGCGCGGGCAATGTTCACAAACTTGGTGGCAACGCGCAGGGCGCGGCTTTCATCGTCCACAAAGTTCCTGGGGCCTGCCACGCACATGCGGCACTTGCCCATGCCGGTATCCAGCAGTTCGTACACATCGGCACCGGATTCGGTCAGGATATCCTTGCCCACAATGCCAATGTCGGCAGCGCCGTGCTCTACATAAATGGCAACGTCGCTGGGCTTGACCAGGAAGTACCGCACCCCGGCTTCGGGGTTCTCCACCACCAGCTTGCGGGTCTCGTTGTAGTTTTCGTTGGCTTCATACCCGGCGGCGGCCAGCAGGCCATAGGCTTTATCGCCCAGGCGGCCTTTGGGCAGGGCGATGTTCAGCCACTGGCGCTCGGTGCCCTGCTGCTGCACCGGCGGCAGGGGAGCGCTCAGGCGCTCCAGCTCGTCCAGGTAAAGGGCAAAGCCCAGGGCGCAGGCACCGGGGGTAAAGCGCTGGGCCAGCAGGTCATACCGGCCGCCTTTCAGTACGGCACGGGGCACCCCGGCCACATAGCCGCTGAACACCAGGCCGTTGTAATATTCCATATCACCGGCAAGGCTCAGATCCAGCTGCATGCCGCGTCCGGCATCGCCCAGTTCATTCTGCAGGCTCTGCAATTCCAGCAGGGCATCCCGCTGAGCTTCGCACTGGCACTGGCTGCGGGCGGCGGCCAGCGTGGTGCCAAAGGGGCCGTGCAGGCTTAAAATGGTGGTCAGCGCGTTGGCGGCGGCTTCATCCAGCCCGCTTTGCAGCGCAGCGGCATGCAGTTCGTGGGCGTTTTTATCGCGCAGCAGCTCCAACAGGCGCGGGCGGGCGGCAGCATCCACATGCAGGGTGTCCAGCAGGGCGGTCACAAAGCCCATATGGCTGACTTCCAGCACGGTGGGAACTTCCAGACTGGCCAGGCTTTCCAGCGCAAGGCGCACAACCTCGGCCTGTTCGGCAGCGCCAACCGCACCGATGCACTCCAGGCCCATCTGGCTGATCTCCGAGAAGGTGTGGCTTTCGCGGCTGGGGCGGCAGATCTGCTCTGTATAATAATACTTTTTGCATTCCCCGGCGGTGGGCTGGGCGTTCTTGGCGATCGAAAGCGTTACGTCCGGCTTGATGGCGCGCAGCTTGCCGTCCAGGTCGGTAAAGGTAATGACCTGGGAATCCGAAAGAAAGCGCTCGTTTTGCTGATAAAGCGAATATTCCTCAAAATGGGAGCAGCGAAATTTGCGGTAGCCTGCACCCTCGTATAATACACGCAGCTGCAAAGTGCTGCGCTCAACCGGTGAAAACCGGGAAAGATCAAGTTGCATGAATATACTCTCCTCTTTTAATCTCTTCCGAACCTCTTCCATTCCTCTTCATCCACAACCCACCAAGTTACGCGGGAATAGATGAATTTATTATACTTTTATGCATTAAAGATGTAAAGAGATTCCGCGCAAAATAATAGAATAAAAATACGGCCATCCCGCGCCCTAAAGGGCGCAGAACGGCCGTATGCTCAATGTTTGGTGCGCTGAACGTTGTAGGCTTTGACCATCAGCACGGTGTACCACAGCAGCAGTACCGAAAATACCACAAAGCTGCCGGAAGAAGCCTTGCCCAGCGGCACGCTGGCAGGCGCAGCAAGGCTGGCAATGCGCAGCACCGTGTGGGCAGCCAGCAGCACCCCGCAGGCAACCAGCATCATGCGGGTGGAGCGGGTGTATTTCAGGTCGTCCACAGCGCGGCGGGCCGCAGGCAGGCTGCCCCACACAAGGCCCAGCAGCAGCCACAGGTCAGCTAGCCGCAAAAACGGCGCAGCAGTGGCCAAAGCCGCGCCGGCCTGCACCCAGGAACCGCACAAAACAAGCTCCAGTGCCGTGGCCGCCAACCCGCACACAAGCGCAGCCAGCCCCTGCCGTGTCAGCAGCAGGGCGCCGATCACCAGCAGCACGGTCAGGCTCAGTTCCGCCATGGTAACGCCTTCCGGCACACCCAGGAACGCCCGCCCCGCTGCGCCGATCCCCAGCAGCAGGAATCCGGCAGCCGCATAATTGTGGCGCTTTTCCATCTTAACACGTCCTTTTTGAAAAAGTCTGTTGCATAAAACCTTGAAAGGTTAAAGGGTATTATATCACGCGGTTCCCTCTTGCGCAAGGTGTGCGGCGGTGGTATAGTAATTACTATGCGGTCCAAAACGCAGCTTTTTAACTGTACCTCAGGAGGTTTCTTGTATGCATATCCCCAAAGGCCCCACCGCCGGGCTGGAACTGGCGCTGTTTGAACCCGCTTTGCAGGCGGCGCTGCAGCCTTCCCCGGATTATGATGCGGCCCGCTGGCTGTATGTGCCCAATACCTATTCCGAGTACCGTTATATTTTGGGCACCCGCGGCAAAAAGCCGCTGATCTGCGTAGGGATCAACCCATCCACCGCGGCCCCGGATGCCCTGGACCCCACCTTGCAGAGCGCCCAGCGCATTGCCCTGGCTAACGGGTATGACAGCTTTTTGATGTTCAACGTGTACGCCCAGCGCGCCACCCGCCCCGATGATATGGAGCATGCGCTGAACCCCGCCCTGCACGCGGAAAACCGCAAGGCGTTCCGGTATCTGCTGTCTTTGTCGGACCAGCCTGCCGTGTGGGCGGCGTGGGGGAACATCATCCTGAAACGGGATTACCTGATGGACTGTATGCGGGATTTTGCCGCCGACGGCAAAGCGGCAGGCGCAAAGTGGTACACGGCAGGCCCGCTGTTAAAATCCGGCCAGCCGCACCACCCGCTGTACTTAAAAAAGGATACGCAGCTGCTGGACTTTGATATTGATGCCTATTTGTGCGCTCAGCGTGCAAAGTGAGATAGAGCAATACCAGATGATTCCCGCTGTATCGGCGCTTATGGCAACACCGCACAATTCCCGCCTTGCGGCTTAAGCACCGCTCCGGCAGCT
>ENA-ORUI01002364-ORUI01002364.1-human-gut-metagenome-genome-assembly--contig:-NODE-2364-length-15979-cov-3.498681_pt1 | contig 15979 bp, 19 predicted proteins | sample MGYA00242078_ERZ509205 | MGnify/ENA primary metagenome ERZ509205 (study PRJEB26280, sample SAMEA2338828) | human gut metagenome | biome: human gut; feature: human-associated habitat; material: faeces... | reverse complement strand
TTAAGAGCCAGTCGGCGTTGTTGACCATGATGGCCTTGCCTTCGCCGAAGTCGATGAAGCGCTCCATCTGCTTTTTGAAGCAGTCGCAGTTGTGCTGAATGGTCTCCGGCGTCATCATGCTTCGCATATCGCTGCGTCCGGAGGGGTCGCCGATGTAGCCCGTGCCGCCGCCGACGAGGACGACGGGGCGGTTGCCCGCCATCTGCAGGCGCTTCATCAGGCACAGCGCCATGAAGTGACCGACGTGCAGGCTGTCCGCCGTCGGGTCAAAGCCGATGTAGAAGGTCGCCTTGCCATTGTTGACCATTTCGCGGATCTCCGGCTCGTTCGTGACCTGCGCGATCAGGCCGCGCGCCTGCAGCTCTTCATAAATACCCATTGTATATTCTCCCTGTCACTTTTTGATTTGGTAAGCCGCCGCCAATTTCACGAGACCGCGGCTGAGAAGCTCTAAATTTTCATCGTCGATGCGGTTATCCTTCCCCGTCGGGCAGATGAAACGCCCGAAGCCGGGGACGCGGCGCACCGCGCAGACCGCGACGCCCTGCCTGAAGGCGCGCTGGTCGCCGGGGAAATGCACGAGACCGTCCACCTTGTCGTAGCAGGTCTTGCGCTCGGAGTTTTCAAAGCTCGAATTGATCGCGTCGAGCAGCTCGCCGTTCCAGCGGGCGCCCTTGCCCGGCAGGATCAGCAGCTCGTCTCCGCTGCCCACGCAGTCGAGGCAGAGGACGGGCTTCTCCTTGGCGCTCGGATAGCGCTTGCGGAATCCCTTGGCGCCCCGCATATTGTCGCTGCCGCCGTCCAGAAAGAGGAAGCAGACGTCGTTGCGGTAGCGCGGCGTGAGCTGCTCGGCGGTGCGGAGCAGCGCCGCCACGCCGGAGGTGTTGGCGTTGACATTGTTCTTCTCCGACGGTCCGTATTTGAGATACGCCAGCGCGCCGATCAGCAGCACGAGAAAGAGCGGCAGCGTCAGGTTCGGAAGGCTCAGCGCGAAGGTCACGCCGAGGGAGACCGCGAAGCAGAGCACAAGCGCCAGCACGGGCGTGAGCGCCTGATAGAGCATATAGGTCACCGGCCGCGTCGGGCAGAGGATCGCCGGCAGCGGCTCGCGCAGCGGCGTATCGTAGTGCGCGGCATAGAGGATGCTCGCCCGCTCGGGATCGCCCGCGATGACGTTCACCGCCTTGCCGCAGTCGTTGAGCTTTGCGTCGTAGCCGAGCGCGCGCAGCTGCCCCATGAGGTAGGTGCGCATATTTTCTTTTTCCTGTGCCTTGCGCCGCACGGGATAGTCCCGCGTGATGCGCTGCGCGTACTGGTCCATCGGCAGCGGTTCTCCTTTTTTCAGATCAGCAAATCAACTGATATTGTAATGCCATACGGCGAAAAATGCAATTCTTTTTTACGTTAAAGCGAATCAAAACGAAGAGATCACAGCGAGCTGCGGAACGCGTCCGCCGCGCTCAGCAGCTCCTCCGCGCCGCGCAGCTGCGTTTCGGTCGCCGCCGCGCCGCCGGTCAGCCGCGCAAGCTCCGCGCAGCGCTGTGCGCGGTCAAGCTCCACGACGCGCGTGAAGGTGCGTCCGTTCTCCTCGCCCTTCTCGACGGAAAAGTGCGTGTCCGCCATCGCGGCGAGCTGCGGCAGATGCGTCACGCAGAGCACCTGACGCCTGCGCGAGAGCTTCGCCATCTTCTCCGCCACGCGCTGGGCGGCGCGGCCCGAGACGCCGGTATCCACCTCGTCGAAGACCATCGTCATCACATGATCCTGCTCGGCGAGCACGTTTTTGAGCGCGAGCATGATGCGCGCGAGCTCGCCGCCCGAGGCGATCTTGTGGATGGGCTTGAGGTCCTCGCCCGCGTTCGCGCTCATGAGGAAGCGCACCGTGTCGATGCCCGTCGCGTCCGGCTCATGCTCTGTAAAGTCAATGGAAAAGCGGACCTTGTTCATGTCCAGCTCGCGCAGCTCCCGCAGAATGCGCTCCTCGAGCGCTTTTGCCGCAGCCTTGCGCGCGTCGGAAAGCGTGCGCGCCGCGGCGAGCATTTCCTTTTCCTGCTTGGCAAGCGTCCCCTGAAGCTGCACGATGCGATCGTCCGCGTATTCGATCTCGTCAAGCTCCTTTTTACTGCGTTCGAGGTAATCGAGCATCTCGCCGACCGTCGCGCCGTACTTTTTCTTGAGGCGGTAGAGCTGGTCGGCACGGCTCTCCACCGCGTCGAGCTCCTGCGGGGAAAAGTCCATCTCACTTCTCAGGTCGCGCACCGTTTCAGCGAGATCGTAAACGTCGGAATACAGGCTCTCCAGCCGCTCGCACAGCTCGGAGAAGCGAGCGCCGAGGGCGCGCACACTGTGGAGCGCGTTCTCCGCGTTCCTGAGCTGGCTCGCCGCGCCGAGGCCGTCGTCCCCGCCGGAGAGGGCGTAGTCCGCCGCGGCGAAGGCGTCCATGAACTTTTCGGCGTTTCGCAGCAGCTCGCGCCGCGCAAGAAGCTCCTCCTCCTCGCCGTCGCGCAGCTCCGCGCGCTCCAGCTCGGCGATCTGATGGCGCAGCGTGTCGACGCGGCGGGCCTTTTCCGCCTCGTCCATTTCAAGCGCCTCGATCTGCCGCTGGATCTCACGCACCGCCTGATAACGCGCTGTATAGGCTTCCGGCAGGCCGTCGAGCCGGGCGAAGCGGTCGAGGTACGCGCCGTGCTGCTCCTCGTCGAGCAGCTGCGTGCCCTCGTGCTGGCCGTGGATATTCAAAAGGCTCGTCCCCAACGCGCGCAGCTGCGCGACCGTGATGGGCCGTCCGTTCGCGCGGCAGATGTTCTTGCCGTCGGCATAGATGTCGCGCTGGAGCAGCAGCACGCCGTCCTCCGGCTCGACGCCGAGCGCGGCGAGCACAGGAAGCGAGGCGTCCACGCCGTCAAATTCCGCGCTGACGAAGGCCTTGGCCGCGCCCGTGCGGATCAGGTCGCGCGAGGTGCGCGCGCCGAGCACCGCGCCGAGCGAGTCGATGACGATGGACTTGCCCGCGCCGGTCTCACCGGTGAGCGCGTTGAAGCCCGCGCGGAACGAGATGTCCGCGCGCTCGATGACGGCGATGTTTTCGATGTGGAGAAGCTGAAGCATTGCGGCCTTCTCCCCTTCTTACTTGATCATGGCGGTCAGCTCGGTGCAGAATTCCGCCGCGCTCTGCTCGTCGCGCAGCACAACGAGCACCGTGTCGTCGCCGCTGACCGTGCCGACGATGGCGGGGATCTCCATGCCGTCGAAGGCGGAGCCTGCCGCGGGGCCGAGGCCCGGCATCATCTTCACCACGACGAGGTTCTGCGCGCGGTCGGCGCTGAGGATGCTCTCGCGCAGGATGACCTGCAATCTGCCGGCAAAGTTGAGCTTGATCTTCTGCGCGCTCACGGCGTAGCGGTAGCGCCCGCCGCCGACCGGCTCCTTGATGAGGTGGAGCTGCTTGATGTCGCGCGAGATGGTCGCCTGCGTGCTCTCTATGCCCTGCTCCTGCAGCTTCGAGAGAAGCTGCTCCTGTGTTTCGATCGGCTCGGCCTCAATGATGGCCAGAATTTTCTCCTGTCGGTTATTCTTCATGTCCCAACACTCCCATCAACATCTTTTTTTGCAGAATATCGCAAAAGCTCTTATTGGAAAGCCTTACGAGCTTTGTTTCATATTTTGAGCGCCGGATCTCCACGGCGTCGCCGTTGCGCAGCGAGAACGCCCGCCCGCCGTCGGCGGAGAGAAAGATCGGCTTGTAGCCGGTTTTTTCCGTCTGCACGGTGACGGTGCGCTCCGGCGAGAGCACATAGGAGTTGGCGTGCACGCTGTGCGCGCAGATCGGACTGACGATGAGGTTGCGCGCCGTGGGCTCGACGACCGGCCCGCCCGCGGAGAGCGAATAGGCCGTGGAGCCGGTCGGGCTTGCAACGATCACGCCGTCGCCCGTCACATCGAGCAGCCGTCCCTGCTCGGTCCGAATGTGGAGCCGGATCACGCGGGACACCGCTCCGCGGGTCACGACCGCCTCGTTGAGCGCAAGGTTGGAGTAGATGACGCGCCCCTCGCGCACCACGCTGACGTCGAGCATCATGCGGCTCTCGACCGTGTATTTTTCGTCCATCAGCTCGCCGAGGCGGCCAAGCTCCTTCTGCTCCAGCTCCGCCATGAAGCCGAGCGAGCCGAGGTTCACGCCGAGCACCGGAATGTCGCGGTGCGCCGCGGTCTTGGAAAGGTGCAGGATCGTGCCGTCGCCGCCGAAGGCGATGATCATGTCCGCGCCGCGCAGCTCCTGCTGGAGCGGACGGATATCGAGGCCGTAGCCCTCGGGCTTCTCCTCGTTGCGGAACGGCACGCACACGACGTTCGGACAGTGAACGCTGTCGAGGATGCGCTTGGCCTCCTTGGCGACGGTCAGCTCATGGTCGCGGTAGGGGTTTGGACAAAGTATTACCTTTTTAAGCATCGTTTTCGCCTTTCTTTTCCTCCAGCACCGCATGGGACGCCTCGACCAGAGCCTTCAGGTCATGGACCGGCGGCTCCTCCTCCGCGCGGGAGAGATAGCCGAGATATTCAATGTTCCCCTCGGGGCCGCGAATGGGAGAGTACGTCAGGCCAAGGACGGTAAAGCGACTTTCCTTTGCGTGCTCCAGAAAGTGCTCGAGCACCTCCAGATGCACGGCGGGATCGCGCACGACGCCCTTTTTGCCGACCTTTTCCCGTCCTGCCTCGAACTGCGGCTTGACGAGGCAGACGGCGTGGCCGTCCGGCTTCAGAAGCCCCGCGAGCGCGGGCAGAATGAGCTTGAGCGAGATAAACGACACGTCCACGGACGCGAAATCCAGCTCGTCGGGGATCTGCTCGTGCGTGAGATAGCGCGCGTTCGTGCGCTCCATACACACCACGCGCTCGTCACTGCGGAGCCTCCAGTCGAGCTGACCGTAGCCGACGTCCACGGCGTAGACCTTTTTCGCGCCGTTTTGCAGCATACAGTCGGTAAAGCCGCCCGTGGACGCGCCAATGTCCATGCAGACCTTGCCGTCCGGGCGCATCGGAAAGACCTGCATGGCCTTTTCCAGCTTGAGGCCGCCGCGGCTGACATAGCCGATGTCATGCCCGCGCACCTCGACCTTGGCGTCGGGTGCAATCATCTCACCGGCCTTGTCGACCTTCTGCTCGTTGACAAAGACGATGCCGGACATGATGAGCGCCTTGGCGCGCTCACGGCTCTGTACCAGTCCGTTCTGGCACAGGTATTGATCCAGGCGAATCTTGCTCATGCCTGTTTCTCCTTTAAAGCGTTCAAAATATCTGCGCAGAGGGCCGCGGCGTCAAGCTGCTGATCCTTGCGCAGCTCGGGCACATTGGCGTGCAGCAGATGGCTGTTGTCCACGGCATGCAGCAGGAATTCGCCCTGCCAGCCGCATTGCTGCATGGCAAAGCCCAGCTGCTCGCCGATGCCGCCGGTGCGCACCGTATCCTCGGCAAACAAAATCGTGTCGTAGTGCTTCAGTGTATCGCACACACCGTCCGGCAGCGGGTAAAGCTGCGTCAGCTTGACGCAGTCCGCCTGCACGCCATGCTGGGCCAGCAGATCCTTGGCGGCAATGATCTCCTCGGTCTCGGCACCGTAGCTGACAAGCGCGACACGTGCGCCATCGACAGGGTCCAGCACATCGTAGCGCGCGCCTGTGCAGGGCAGCGCCGCCAGTGCGGGGTTCTCGCCGCCGCGGGCATAGCGGATCATCCGCGGGCCGTGTGCCTCGCGCACAAGATAGGTCAGCCAGTAGCGCAGCTCCGCATAGTTGGCGGGGGCAAAAATCGGGATATTCACATTCGAGAAGAACGCAACATCGTAAATGCCCTGGTGTGTGGCACCGTCGCCGGGCACCAGCCCCGCGCGGTCCACAGCGAACAGCACATCCAGCTGCATCAGATTGACATCATGGATGATCTGGTCGTAGGCACGCTGGAAAAATGTTGAATAGATGGCGACCACGGGCAGCAGCCCCTGGCTGGCCAGGCCCGCCGCAAACGTGACAGCGTGTTCCTCCGCCATGCCGACGTCAAAGAAACGCCCGGGATGGCGGTGCTTGAAGAAGTTCAGGCCGGTGCCGTACTTCATGGCGGCGGTGATGCCGCACAGCCGCGGCTCGTCGTCGCCCAGATCTGCCAGCGCACAGCCGAACGTAGACGAGAAGGAATCCTTCGGTGACAGCTCGGGGTCAGTCAGATGGTTCAAATCGATGGACGATACGGCGTGGAACTCGCCGGGGTTCTCCTCGGCGGGCTTCAGGCCCCTGCCCTTTTTGGTGACGACGTGCAGGAAAACCGGCGCATACTGCTCGCCGCGCAGGTTCGTCAGCGTGTGGGTCAGCATGCCCACATCATGGCCGTCGATGGGCCCGATATACTGGAAGCCCATCTCCTCAAACATCGTGGACTTGTAGATGCCGCGGCGGATCAGCTGCTTGCCGCCCTGCAAGACCCTGACCAGCGCGTCACCTGCCACGGGGATGCGCTCGAGCGTCGTCTCCATGTGGGCCTTGACGTGGGAGTACTTCGGGTCGGTGCGCAGCTTGGTCAGATAATTCGCCATCTGGCCGACATTTTTGGAAATCGACATCTTGTTGTCGTTCAGGATGACGATCAGATTGTTCAGCTTGCTGACATTGTTCATGCCCTCGTAGACCATGCCGCCGGTAAACGCACCGTCGCCAACGATGACCACGACCTTGCCCGGCTCGTTCTTGAGCTTTTTGGCGCGGGCAATGCCGATGGCTGTTGACAGCGCCGCACTGCCGTGGCCGGCAATAAAGGCGTCACAATCGCTCTCCCGCGGGCTGGGAAAGCCGGAAATGCCGTTTTTGCGGCGCAGCTGGGCGAAGCCCTCGCGCCGCCCGGTCAGCAGCTTGTGGGTGTAGCACTGATGGCCGACGTCAAACAGCAGCTTGTCCTGCGGGAAGTCCAGCACGCGGTGCAGGGCCACCGTCAGCTCCACAACGCCGAGGTTCGACGACAGATGGCCGCCGGTCTCGGAAACGCTCTTGATCAAAAACTGCCGGATCTCCTCACACAGGGCGGGCATATCGGACGCGGGCAGATTTTTTATTTCTCCGGGCGCATTGATGCGCTCCAGCAAGGGATAGCTCATATACGCACCTCGTTTTTACACCATCGGCATGGCAAAGCCCAGCACAATGCCGAGCGCCGCACCGGTCACAACTTCGATCGGCGTATGGCCGACCATTTCCTTCAGCTTTTTGCCGTGGGGCAGCTGGAACTGCTCAAACCCCTGGTCCATCCATTCGGTGAACATCCGGTTCAGCACCTTGGCCTGCTCGCCGGTCTCGTAGCGCACGCCCATGGCGTCATACATGACAATGATGGACAGCACCGCCGCAATGGCGAAGATCGGGGAATTGACGCCGCAGTACCGCCCCGTGGCAACGACCATGGCACAGACCGTGGCCGAGTGGGAGCTGGGCATGCCGCCCGCACCCCACATACGCTCGGCAATAAAGCGGTGGAAGATAAACAGATTCAGAAGAACCTTAATAAGCTGGGCCAGCAGCGATGCACAGATCGCCGTAGCCAGCACAAAATTCCAACTCAGCGCAGCGCGCAGCAGTGGCATGGGATCACATCCTTATTTCTTACGTTCCAGCAGCTCCGCTGCCATCAGGCGCAGAAAATCTGCCCCGGGGCCAAGCGCATCCAGCGCGGCCAGCGCTGCGGCATTGTGGCGTTCGGCTTCCTTGTGTGCGCCCTGTAAACCGTACAGCGTGATAAAGGTGGTTTTGTCGTTGTCGGCGTCGCTGCCCACGGGCTTGCCCAGCTCCTCCGTCGTAGAGGTGACGTCCAGAATGTCATCGACGATCTGGAAAACCAGACCAAGCTCGGCAGCGTAGCGCACCAGCGCCTTGCGGGTGTCCGTGTCGGAGCGCTCACCCGCGGCGGCACAGCCCAGCTCGACGGCGGCAATGATGAGCGCACCGGTTTTGTGGGCGTGCAGGTTTAAAAGCTCGGCCTCACCGGCGCGCACAGTTTCAAAATGCTTGTCCAGCTCCTGGCCGTAGAGCATGCCGCGGTCCCCGCCGCCTCTGGCCAGCAGCTGCACGGCCTCAATGCGGCTCTCGGCAGAGCACTTTGCATGAGCAAGGACCTCAAACGCTGCCGTGACCAGTGCGTCCGCGGCCAGCAGGGCCGTAGCCTCGCCAAACTGCTTGTGGCAGCTCGGGCGTCCGCGGCGGAAATCATCGTTGTCCATGCAGGGCATATCATCGTGAATGAGCGAGTAGCAGTGCAGCATTTCCAGCGCACAGGCATAGTCCAGCGCATCGGCAGCGTCGGCACCGGCCAGCTGGCAGGCGGCCAGCGTCAGCACGGCGCGCACCCGTTTGCCGCCGCCCAGAAGGCTGTAGCGCGCGGCCTGCCCCAGCTCAGACTGCTGTGGCAGGTATTCATCGCACAGCGCGGCCAGGCGTTTTTCGGTCAGACCGGCCCAGGCGGTAAGCTGCTGCTTATATTCCTCATGCGTCATGGGGCACCTCCACATCCGGGGCAAGGCTGGCGTCGATCTCCTCGACCTGCAGCCGGGCCTTGTCCAGCGCTGTATTACAGTAATGGATCAGCCCGGCGGCCTCGGCGTACAGCTTGACGGAATCAGCCAGCGGTGTGGTTTCATCCTGCAGCTGGGTCAGAAGTCCCTGCAGGCGGTCCATGCCTTCCTCGAAGGATTTGGGCTGCTTCATCGGGTATCACTCCCCTGTTTTTTGTTCCAAAGTGTGTACCGCTTCCACGCGGCATTCGGCGGCGGCTCTGGCGCCGCGCAGCGTCACGGCCTCGCCGGGACGCAGTGTTTCGACGGCGCAGGGCGTGCCGTTTTGCTCCGGCAGCGCGTAGCCGCGGGCCAGTACGGCGTAAGGGCTCAGGGATTCCGCCACCGCAGCGGCGCTTTGCAGGCTGCGCCGGGCATCCTGCACATGGCGCTGTGCGGCCTGCCGGACAGCGGCCTGCGCAATGGCAAGCTCCTGCCCGCGGCGGTCTAACTGCTGGTGCTGACGCTGCAAAAGCTGCGCCGTGGCCAGCTGGTTAAACCTATTATAGCATAGATTGCAGCGATTCTGTATATTTTTTTGAATATTTTGCTGCAAAATGAATATTTTCTGCCGTACATCCCCCTGATCGGGCACGCAGAGCTCCGCCGCGGCGGACGGTGTCGGCGCGCGCAGGTCGGCAACATAGTCCAGAATCGAAGTGTCGATCTCATGCCCGACCGCCGAGACCACCGGCCTGCGGCAGGCGGCTGCCGCGCGGGCGATACGCTCGGAGTTGAACACCCATAGATCCTCTTTGCTGCCGCCGCCGCGGGTGACCAGGATCAGGTCGGGCCGCGGGTCGCGGTCCAGCCTGCGGATGCCGTCCACGATACTCTTTTCAGCCTCGATGCCCTGCACGCTGACGGGGGCCAGCAGCAATTTCACCATCGGCCAGCGACGGCCAATGACGTTCTGCACGTCCTGCCACGCTGCGCCGGTCTTGCTCGTGACAACGCCGATACACCTCGGTACGGCGGGCAGCGGGCGCTTGCGCTCGGGTGCAAACAGGCCCTCGGCCTCCAGCTTTTTGTACAGCGCGTCAAACGCCATCTGCGCGGCACCCGCGCCGAAGGGCTTCATATAGTCAGCGTAGAGCTGGAACGCGCCGTCCCGCTCATAGATCGTGGCGCGTCCGTAGACGAGCACCAGCATACCGTTCTGTGGTTCGAAGTTCAAAAGCTGTGCCTGGGAGCGGAACATGACAGTCTTGATGGAGGCGTTCTCATCCTTGAGCGTGAAATACAGATGCCCGCTCTTGTAATGCCGCGTAAAGCCGGAAATCTCCCCGCAGACGATCAGATCGTTCAGCGGGTCGCATTGCTCCAATACGCGCTTTGCCAGCCGGTTCAGGCTGGTTACATTGATGTAGTCGGCCATGCGCCACACTCCCTCGCCGCCAGGATCGAGATGCCAATGGCATTGTCACTGGCAAATTTTCCCGGTACAAAATGTGCGTTCGGCACGCGGTTCGTCACATAAGTGCGGATCAGATCGCTGCTCATAACGCCGCCCGCAAAAACCACGGGCAGACCCGGATGCTCGGCCAGGGCGTTGTTTGCCATCCGCACAAGCGTTTCGCCCACGCAGAGCAGACAGTATTTGCAGACATAGGGCGCGTCATGCCCGTCGGCCAGCAGCTTTGCGCACTGGTTCTCAAGGCCGGACAGACTGCACGTCAGCCCGTGCACACTGACCTTGGGATGGACTTTTTCTTTACACAAAGCGGCCTGTTCGCTGACATAGACGCCCGCCGGGAACGGAAAGCCCAGCTTGACGCCGAGCCGGTCCACAGCCTGTCCGGCGTACAGATCGCTGCTTGTGCCCAGCGGCGTGATGCGCTCGGCCCCATGGCACAAAAGAAGGTCGGTGGTGCCGCCGGAGACATGAAATACAAGTGACTCCCGCTCAAACAGCGTGAAATCCCCCGCCGCGTACAGCGCCGCGGCAATATGCCCCTGCTGGTGGGTCAGCTCAATGAGCGGCAGCGCACGGGACAGGCTGAACGCCGTCGCGGCGCTGACACCGGCCAGAAAGCACGGCATATACGACCCCTCCACGGGGCGCGGCCTGGCGGACACGCCAACGGCCCTGACCTGCGTCAGGTCAGCCCTTGCGCCCAGCTCCGCCAGCATGGCGGGCAGGGCTGCCGTGTGGTGGAACAGCGCGTCGCTCTGCCGCAGACCGAGCTGTCCTTCCTTGACGGGCAAAAATTTTTTGCAATCGCAAACAACCTCTCCGGCGTCTGTGTCAAACACTGCCAGAGAGGTTGCGTAATTGCTGGTGTCGATGCCCAGCGTCAGCATTGGGGTTCGGGGGTCTCGCCGCGCTCACGCGCAACGGCACCCAACAGGCCGTTGACGAACTGGTAGTCGTCCTCGGCACCGTATTTCTTGACCAGCTCGACAGCCTCGTTGATGGCGACGCCGGGCTTCTGCTCGTCGCCGTACAGCATCTCGGCCAAGGCCAGGCGCAGGGCAACCAGGCTCACGCGGGGCACGCGGGAAAGCGTCCAGCCCTTCAGGTGGGCGGTGATGATCTCATCCAGTTCGGCGGCGTGGTCGTTCATGGCGGCCAGCAGCTGGTTGGCGAATGCGTCTGGGGCGGCGTGCTCCTCGGCGGGGACCGTCGGCTCTTCGGGTTCAAACGTGGCGGCAAACGCCGTCAGGAAGGCCGTCTCGCGGGATTCGCGGCGGGTCAGCTTTTTCTCCATACGTAAAGTTCCTGTCTTTCCTTGATTCTCTTACTTTTTTTCGGCTGCGTCGGTCAGGCCCACGACCAGAACATCCACGCGGGACACGGTGATGCCCGTCATGTTCTGGATCGTCTGCTTGACGTTCTCCTGCACCTTTTCGCACAGGGGCATGACCTTGCTGCCGTACACAACGGTGAGGTGCACCGTGACGGTAGCAATGCCGTCCTCCATGACGACGGTGACCGGCTTCTGCAGGCCGGTGCGGCCCAGAAGCGAGCGGACGTTCTGGCTGGTGCCGGTGGCTACATCGGCAACACCGTCAACCTCCAGCGCGGCCAGACGCGCAATTTTTGCGATAACCTCGGTCGAGATCTGTAAGCTGCCGCCGATGGTATTGTGTACATCCATAGTGTGTACCCTCCCGTTGCAAACGGCCTTGCGGCCATAGTTCTACTAATATAAATCAGTGTACCACAAAACAGCACGGTTTGCAACAGAATGTTCAGTTATTTTACCTCTACAATCGTAATGTCCTGTGCAGTCAGCCCCTTGCACTGGCTCAAAAGTGCGTCACGTATGCGGGTGACCTCCTCGGCAGTCAGGGCATCGCTCTCGGTCATGACGGTCACATTGGCCTTGCTGCCCTCCAGATTCACCACGCAGTCGGTAAAGCCCTTCGACTTGATGAGCGTTTCCAGCTTGGTTTCAAGCGTGATATTGCTGATGCGGTCACTCAGCTGGGTCGTCAGCTGCTCCTTCTCCTCGCTGGTCAGCTTGGTGTCCTTCAGGGACTTTTTCAGGGTGTCCAGCGCCTCATCCCGCGCCTTGCTGCGCGTTAAGCGGGCGGACTCAAAAAACTCGGTGCCGGAATCCTTGTTTACGCTGACGAGCTGGGCCTCGCCGTAGTTCTTGTTGGCGGTTTCATCAGCGCTCATCATCTGCGTATCGGCCCCGGCAGCTGTCTCAAGCACGAGCGGGTCGGTGATCGGCTCGGCGGCCTGGGCCGAGGTCTCCACGGCTTCCCCGGCGGTGTCTGACACGACCAGACTGGGCGGGGCCTCGCGGGAGAAGGACCAGTTCAGGTACACGGCGGCTCCCAGCGCCAGTGTCAGAACGACGGCAGTTGCGCCGCGGCTTTTCAGCTTGGCAGAAAGTTGCTTCATGGTGTTCCTCCCTCTAGTTGGCCGATGCCATTTTTGCAACGGTGATATGATTGGTGCCGATGCCGGTCAGTGCCTGCACCAGGGCGGTGACGCGGCTCTGCACGGCAGCACTGCCGCCGCCCTCGCAGACAACGGCGACGCCGAGCACGCGGGGCGTTTCGACGGTCTCCACAAGGCCGTCCGCCTCGCCGTTGCCCAAAAGTACATGGGTGGAGCTGCCGTCGCTGTCGGTGTCGGTAGCATAGATGCTCTCGCTGCCGGATTCCAGCGTGACCATGACGGCAGTCTTGCCCGCACCCTCCACACGGGAGATCAGTGCGGTCAGGCGGGTCTCCAGCTCTGCAGCATAGTCGGCGGTGCTGTCGGTCATGGCGGCTGGCGCGGCGCTCTGCGTGCTGCTGTCCGCGGGCAGCCAGGACGAGACCGCCAGCAGCAACAGCCCGGCCAGCCCCATGCAGACCAGCAGGTTTACCCGCTGCTTTTCATCTGCCAGCGCTGCGCGCAGCCGGGCGGCCAGCGGAGCCAGACGCTCCCGGGCGGTCATGGGGCAGCCTCCGCAAAGCGCCAGGGCAGTTCCCCCGCATTGACGGCGAGCAGGGCCTCAATGGCGGGCTTGTCGCGCGGGTCCACGGGCGTGATGACACATACGCCATTCTGCCAGCTGACTGCAGCGTTGATTCCGGCGTTCCGCAAAACCTCGCGCACGGCATCCACCGAGGCGGCCAGCGCAAGCTCCCGGCTGTAATCGGAGTAGTCGGCGGTGTCCTGCCCATCGGGCAGGCTGCGCAGCTCCCGCACAAGGCCGTCCCAGTCAAGACCGTGCACCAGCTGCACGCCCACTGTTAAAATATACAGCACCAGCACGGCATTTATGACGGATTTAAAGCCGTTCTCCGGCCAGAAAAGCCGCAGTATGCCCGCCAGCGCGGACAGCACACAGCATCCCAGCGCTATGTGACGCAGTGAAGTCATCCCAAGCCCCCGTTCCCCGCCAGCAGCAACAGCGCCGTGGACAGAAAGATCATGAAGAAATACAGCACCAGCATGGATCCGCAGAGCCGTGCCCCCTCAAAGTAAAGGCGGCAGAGCTGTGCGCACTGCCTTTGACCGGTGGCCCCGGCCAGGATGCCTGCGGCGGCAAAGGCCAGCGCACAGGCAAGGCATTGGAGCAGTACCGGGGCAAACAGCGCGGCCAGTGCCAGCAGCGCCGCCAGGGCCAGAGAACCCTTCAGCAGCTGTACGGCGGCGGCAGCGCCCGTCAGCGCTGCGGCTGCGGCGTCCCCGACAACGGGAATGACACCCTGCAATAGCCCCTTGCCGGTTCGCAGGGCCGCACTGTCCGCCGTGGCCGCCAGTGCGCTTTGCAGCCCCAGCACAAGGCTGAACAGAGCCCCGCAGCCCTTGAGCAGCCAATGCAGGCAGCGGGCAAACAGCGCGGCGGCATCCCCCATGCCGGGGTTGTCCCACAGGCAGGCCGAGACCGCAAAGCAGAAATACAGCTGCATGACAGGCAGAAGCAGCTTTTGGATGACGGCTGAAAGAAACCCGGACATGGCAAAAAACATGCCGCTGTAGACAAGCGCCCCCGACGTCTGTCCGCCTACGGCGGCAAGGCCGCTGAAAACCGGCACAAAGGCAGTCAGATAGGTGCGGCAGTCCTGCGCCGTCGCGGCGACAAGCTCGGTCAGATGCATGGCAGCGGAAAGGCTCAGCGTGCCAAAGCCGAGCACCGCGAGGATCTCCACATAGGCGCGGTACGGGTCCCCGGCCAGCAGGCCCAGCAGCCCCGCCAGCAGCAGATACCCGGCGGACTGCGCCGCAAGGTGCAGTGCGGGCTGCAAACCCTCGGCGGCCCAGGCACCGACGGTGTCACATAAATCGGAAAAGCGCCAGCGGACGGCGTCGGATAGGTCAGTGCCGCCTTCGTCCAAGATGTCCCGGACACTTTTGGGCAATTCGCCGGACAGCTCGTCCGCAAACACAGGCGGCGGTACGGCCAGCAAAAGCACTACTGCAAATAGGCCGCAAACGAGCCGAGCAGCGATTGCAGCAGCGGCAGCGCCTGCAACAGCGCCAGCACCCTGCCGCAGAGCTCGATGGCGGTAGCCGCCGCGGAAAGCCCGGCCTCCTTGCAGGTATCGGCGGCAAGCTGCGCCACCAGCGCAATGCCCAGCACCTGCAAAAGCACTGCCGGGCTCTGCCCCTGAAAATACCCGTCCAGCGTGCGCAGCCAGTCGAGCAGAGGCTGGACCTGCCGCACAATGATGGCCAGCAGCCCCGCGGCGGTGCAGACCGAGACGAGGAACGCGAACGCGGGCTGGTCCTTTTTCAGGAGCAGGGTCAACACAGCCGCCACAAGCACCGCGGCGGCCAGCTTGTACAACAGCATCATAGCTCATAGCTCAAACAAGGCTTTGATCAGCACAAACAGGTCACTGATCTGCCGTACCAGCATCGACAGCACGACGATCAGCCCCGCCAGCGTGGTCATCATGGCCTGATCCTCCCGCCCGGAGCGGATGAGCAGCTGATTCAGAACGGCCACGATGATGCCGGTGGCGGCAATTTTGAAAACAAGGTCGATGTCCATAGGGGCCACTCCTTACCACAGCAAAATGGCGGCCATTGCACCGAGGCAGCCCCCCAGCCGCGGCCATAGCCGCCGGGCCGTGCGGCAGTGCTCCGCAGCCTCCGCAGACTGCGCCTCACAGCGCGAAGCCAGGCGGTGCAGCGCGGCACAGGCCGTCAGGCGCGGGGCCTCCTCGGCGGCGGAAAGGCTCGACTGCACCTCCTGCCGCAGTGCATCCGGCATACAGGCAGGCGGTGTCAGCGCGGACAGGCTCTCCCTCGGTGCGGGACAAAAAACGGCAAACGCCGGGTCCTGCGCTGCGCGGCGTAATAGCTCCGGTCCGGTGAGCGCCTGTGCGTCCAGCAGCTCGGCCAGGTATGTAAGCAGGCGGGCAAAGCTGTGCAGCTGGCGGCGGCTGTTCTCGGCGCGGGCAGCGGCAGCAAAGCCGCCGCCCATCCCGGCCAAAAGCAAAAGCAGCGTGCCGAGCAGCCGCAAAAGCAGCGTCACAGCGTCACCCACTGCGCCACCGCACCGGGACGGGAGCGCCCGGACAGGAACGCGGCCTTTGCAAAAGCACCGGTATCCAGCAGCGCGGCCAGCGCCGGCTTTTTGCGCAGTCCCGCCGGGTCGTCACAGTGTACCGTGGCAAAGAATACAACGCCGGAGGCGACCCCCTGTGCGACGGCCTCGGCATCGCCGGGCGTGCCCAGCTCATCACAGACGATGACCTGCGGGTTCATGCAGCGCAGCGCCATGGCAATGCCCTCGGCCTTGGTGCAGCGGGCGTAGACATCGCACCGAATCTGCGCTGCGCGGGGCAGACTGCCCGCCTCACAGGCCATCAGCTCGCCGCGCTCATCAATGACGCTGACAAGTGCGTCCCCCTCGCAGAGCTTTTGCACAAGAGAGCGCAGCAGGGTGGTCTTGCCGCTGCCCGGCGGGCCGGCCAGCAGCAGCCCGCCGGTGGGGG
>ENA-ORUI01002360-ORUI01002360.1-human-gut-metagenome-genome-assembly--contig:-NODE-2360-length-16000-cov-5.611101_pt1 | contig 16000 bp, 10 predicted proteins | sample MGYA00242078_ERZ509205 | MGnify/ENA primary metagenome ERZ509205 (study PRJEB26280, sample SAMEA2338828) | human gut metagenome | biome: human gut; feature: human-associated habitat; material: faeces... | reverse complement strand
AACGTCGTGAGACAGTTCGGTCCCTATCTGTCGTGGGCGCAGGATATTTGAAAGGCGCTGTCCCTAGTACGAGAGGACCGGGATGGACGAACCTCTGGTGCACCAGTTGTCACGCCAGTGGCACAGCTGGGCAGCTATGTTCGGATCGGATAAACGCTGAAAGCATCTAAGCGTGAAGCCGGCCTTAAGATAAGATATCCCACTGAGATAATCAGGTAAGACCCCTTGAAGACTACAAGGTTGATAGGCACAATGTGTAAGTGGCGTGAGTCATTGAGCAAGCGTGTACTAATAGGTCGAGGGCTTGACCCCATTTTCGATTGATACTTCATTTGCTGAAAGCAGTTCGATATTCAGTTTTGAAGGTATATGCCTTCTAAGAAAGAGAAGCTGACGAAGGTCAGGAATGGCCGGTGTCGATGACGGTGAGGAACCACCTGTTCCCATTCCGAACACAGAAGTTAAGCTCACTTGTGCCGAAGATAGTTGGCTGGAAACGGCCTGTGAAAATAGGTAGATGCCGGCTTCTCTTAAAAAGCAAGCAGCCCACGGGCCGAGCGGAAAGCCCGGTTCGTGGGTTTGCTTTATTAAGCACCATTAGCTCAGTTGGTAGAGCAACTGACTCTTAATCAGTGGGTCCTGGGTTCGAGTCCCCGATGGTGCACCAAAAATAGCCTTACGGAAACGTAAGGCTATTTTCATAATGATTGCCGCTTTGTGTGAGTGCTTTCATTGCCGCTGACTTCTGACCGAGTCAGCGGCTCTTTTTGTTTTGTAGGAGAAATGCAAGAACTTTTATTGTAAGAGAAACGGTGGCATATATGCAGCTGCCAATAAAAGTAAGCAGCAAAATTATTTCCTGAAAACTCAAGCGTTCACCTCCCTCATAATTTGGAGGCGACAATCAAGAGCAAATTATATCAGAAGGGGAGAGGACTGTCAAAATATGCTCTCCAATTCCTCAATGGCGGTTTGTTGGTACAATACCAACCAGTCAGGCTTTGCCCAACTATGGATGATATCTATCAGGATCATAGTCAGAGGATTTAAGGAAAAGCAAGCCGTCGCGGGGGAGCCATTCCGGCAGACTGGTGGCTTTTTGTACACGGCTCCAGCCGGCGGGATTTCTCCTAGCGGGCTTTCCGGGTGTGATGCGATAAACAATGTAATGCTCGCCGTTGCAAAATTGCAGGATAGCAATTTTGCCGGTAGGAAAATCAGCGTCTGCGTCTGCCAGCGAAAACTGCCACTGACATTGTGTGTCCAGTTCAGATAACTCTATGATTTGTTTGGCAAGTTTATGGGCTGTATCCACATTGAGCTGTTCAAACCCGCCATTGTCGTCGATGGGCAATTCGCCTTTCGCATACGCCTCATCAATTGTCGCTTGAGCGGCGGTCATGAGGGAGCGAGCCTGGAGCATGATGCGCTTTTCAACGGCTTTGTCGATATAGCCGGTCAGGGACGGGACCAAAAGCGCTGCCAATACGGCCAGGATGACCAGGACAACGATCAGTTCAACGAGGGTAACCCCTCTCTTTTGGTTGGAATCACAGAACCGGGCCATAGCGCACGCCTCCCGCATCAGTATAAAACCGTACAAATAAAGTATATGCACATAACGATGCTGCGTCAATTGTGGGGGATGCCAAATAATTTATACATTATTTGTGAATAATGTGATATTATAATTCGATTTGAAAAACGCAGACGACGGCGGCGGCAAGAGGTACTGCCAAAAATCCTGCCCCAAATTTGTCGATTGTGCCAAACGAATAAAGTTGCAATCAGATTTGACTTTTTGTATACTATATCTATATATACTATACAAAATAATCGGAAATATTATAAAAATTCTGGTTGGAAAGCGGGCCGGGTGTTGAAAAAGATTAGGATACAGCGGGTGAGCATCTTTGATATTGTCGCCACGCTGGTGTTGGCGGTGGTGCTCGTCGCGTTCGCGGTGCAGGGCACGGGGGAGTTGGCTCAAATGCAGACCGCCACGGACGATTACATCCAGTGCGAGACACTGGCCCGGCAGCTGCAAAGCGGGTCGGACTACCTGATCGAGCAGGTGCGGATGTACACCGCCACCGGTCAGCGGGAGTACATGGACAACTACTTTGAGGAGCTGAACACGACCCGGCGCCGCGAGAACGCTTTAGAGTACTTTGCAGAGCATTACGGCGACACCGATGCTTTCACGCTGCTGAAATCCGCCATGACAACGTCGCAAAATCTGAGCTATACGGATCGGTATGCCATGCGGCTTGTGGCGCAGGCCACGCTGGCGGACGAGTCGAGCTGGCCGACGGAAATCCGGTCTGTCTCGCTGCATGACAGTGACATAACGATGACGGACAGCGAGAAGATGCGCAAGGCACAGCAGTTGGTTTGTAACGACCAATATCAAAATATGCGCGATGATGTGAACGAAAAAATTACCGAGAGCATGGACAGCCTGACAGCCCTGACGCGCAGCCGTCAGAGCGGAGCCGAGGCCGTTTTCACCGGCGTGTACCGTAAAATTGAGCTGTGCGCGGCGCTGCTGGTACTGCTCATGCTGGAAATCTGCATGATAACGCGCCATTTGGTGGTAAAACCGCTGATGGACTACGGTCAGAGCATCCGGCGCGGGGAGATCTTCCCGGTGGTGGGCGCGGCAGAATTGCAGAACCTGGCACTGACCTACAACGAAGTCTACCGCGAAAACCAGGAGACGCAGAAGATCATCCGCCACGAGGCCGAGCACGACGCGCTGACCGGCGCACTGAACCGCGGTTCGTTTGAAAAGATCCTGAATATCTATAAGAACGGCGAGAAGCCGTTTGCAATGATTCTCTGTGACGTTGACATTTTTAAACATGTCAACGACACTTACGGACATGCGGTGGGTGACGAGATCCTGAAAAAGGTCGCAAACCTCTTGCAAACGACCTTCCGCAGCGTCGACTATGTCTGCCGCATCGGCGGTGACGAGTTCGCCGTTATCATGGTGGATGTGAATCAGGAATTGAGTTATACCATAAGTGAGAAAATCACGGTGATCAACAATCAGCTGTACTGTCCGACGGACGACCTGCCGGCCATCTCGCTGAGCGTGGGCGTGGCCTTTACGGATCGCGCAAACCCCGGCGAGAGCATCTTCAAGGATGCTGACAAGGCGCTGTACCGTGTCAAGCAGAACGGCAAGCACGGCTGCGGCTTCTATTAAGTGCGCACGGATTTTGCGCAGCTGCGCCGTCTGCCGGACCTGCTTTTCCCGCGGCGCTGTCCGTTTTGCGGGTCATTGCTGGGGCCGGACGCACTGCAGGGCACGGTTTGCCCGGCCTGCGTGCCCGAGGAAATGCGCTTACAGCACATTCCGGCGCGTCTGCCGGAGGGCGAACACGATTTTTACGCCGTGCGGGAGGCGGCCACGGCGTATTATTACGAGGATATTGTACGTACAGCCGTTTTGCGCTGCAAGCGGGGCGGCTGCTTTTGGTATGCCCGGGAGCTGGCGGACCGTGTGGCCGTGCTGGTGTTCGGCGCACTGCCGGCCAAGCAGCCCGGAAAAATGCCGCAGTATGCGGGTGTGAACGCGCTGCCGCTGTACAGCTGCATTGTGCCGGTGCCGTCCCGCCAGCCGCTGCCCGGTATGCCGGGTCTGCCGCTGCTGCTGGCGCGCCGGTTGGGCGCGGTGCTGGGGGTCCCGGTGGAGACACCGCTGTACATCAAGCGCCGGGGCCGCCCGCAGAAGGAGCTTACCCGCGAGCAGCGCCTGCAAAACGCCAGGGGCGCGTTTGGCTGCCGCCCCGGCACAGACCTGACCGGCAGGCGGGTGCTGCTGGTCGATGACATTATCACAACCGGTGCGACGGCGTCGGCGTGTGCGCTGGCACTTTTGGAGGCCGGTGCGGTGGAGGTGACCGCTGTGGCGATTGCCGCGGCGGAGGAGCTGCCCAAGAGCCGGAAAAAGCCCCCTGAGACAAAACCATAAAAAGACCGAAGCGGCGTGCCCGGAAATCATGGGCGTACTGCTTCGGTCTTTTTCATAGCTTATACGAGCTTATACGGGGCATCTCCGCACCATCCGGTATGCCGTGCCTGCCCCGCCCAACGCCAGCCCTGCCAAAAATAGGGTGAAAAATTTGGCGGTTTTGCCACGCGCATAAAATCTGAACATCCTGTATAATAAAGACACAGATCGATTTTCTGCTGTAAAAGGAGAAACAGCGATGGCAAAGCAAAAATATATCATGGCGCTGGACGCGGGCACCACGTCCAACCGCTGCATCCTTTTTAACGCCAGGGGCGAGATGTGCAGCGTCGCGCAAAAGGAGTTCACCCAGTATTTCCCCAAGCCCGGCTGGGTCGAGCATGACGCCAACGAGATCTGGACGACCCAGCTCGGCGTGGCGCTGTCGGCCATGAACGAGGTCGGCGCGTCGGCGGAGGACATCGCCGCCATCGGCATCACGAACCAGCGCGAGACGACCATCGTCTGGGACCGTGACACTGGCGAGCCGGTCTACCACGCCATTGTCTGGCAGTGCCGCCGCACAAGCGAGTACTGCGACGAGCTGAAAGCCCGCGGCCTGACCGACCTGATCCGGCAAAAGACCGGGCTGGTCATCGACGCCTACTTCTCGGCCACAAAGCTCAAGTGGATCCTGGACAACGTGCCCGGCGTGCGCGCGCGTGCCGAGCGCGGCGACCTGCTGTTCGGCACGGTGGAGACGTGGCTCATCTGGAAGCTGACCTGCGGCAAGATCCACGTGACCGACTACTCCAACGCCAGCCGGACGATGATGTTCAACATCCACACGCTGGACTGGGACGACGAGATACTGAAAATTCTCGATATACCGCGCTGTATGCTGCCGCGTCCCGTGCCCAACAGCGAGTTCTACGAGTACGCCGACCCGATGCACTTCGGCGGCGAGATCAAGATCGCGGGGGCAGCGGGCGACCAGCAGGCCGCGCTGTTCGGCCAGACCTGCTTTACCAGGGGCGAGGCCAAAAGCACCTTCGGCACGGGCGGCTTTCTGCTGATGAACACCGGTGAGAAGCCGGTATTCTCCCAAAACGGGCTGGTCACCACCGTGGCGTGGGGACTGGACGGAAGAGTAAATTACGCGCTGGAAGGTTCGATTTTTGTGGCGGGCGCAGCTATCCAGTGGCTGCGGGACGAGCTGCATCTGCTGGAGGACGCCCGCGACAGCGAGTACATGGCGCAGAAGGTCAGGGACACGAACGGCTGCTACGTCGTGCCTGCGTTCACCGGTCTGGGTGCGCCGCACTGGGACCAGTACGCCCGCGGCACCATCGTGGGCCTGACCCGCGGCGTGAACAAGAACCACATCATCCGCGCGACGCTGGACAGCCTGTGCTACCAGATCAACGATGTGCTGGCCGCCATGCAGGCGGACTCCGGCATAGACCTGACGGCGCTCAAGGTGGACGGCGGCGCGTGCGCGAACAATTACTTACTGCAGACGATGGCGGACATCAGCAACCTGCCGGTCAAGCGTCCCTGCTGCGTGGAAACGACGGCGCTGGGCGCGGCGTATCTGGCCGGGCTGGCCGTCGGCTATTGGAGCAGCACCGAGGACGTGCTGCAAAACTGGTCGGTGGACCGTGAGTTTATGCCGGGCATCCCCGACGACGAGCGCACCAGACGGCTGAAGGGCTGGAATAAGGCGGTGCGGTGCAGCTACGGCTGGGCGAAGGAGGAGTAAGGCCCCTAAAGCCTTCCCCTTGGGGGGAAGGTGGCCCCGCAGGGCCGGATGAGGGGAGAGCTTGCCGCGACAGGCCGTAAACGGGTAATAGTGGCAAGGCTGCCCCTCATCAGTCAGCGGTCGGGGCCGCTGACAGCTTCAGTCTCCGCGCTAAGAGCCGCCTACGGCGGTTGCGCTCCGACACGCGCCTGCGGGCGCAGCCCCAAGGGGGAAGCCATTCCAACCGCACGAACCAACAACACGAGGTACAACATATGCATGATATAATCATTATCGGCGCGGGCGTGTCCGGGTGTGCCTGCGCGCGGGAACTTTCGCGGTATGACGCGAAAATTCTTGTAGTAGAGAAGGAGGAGGACGTCTGCTGCGGCACGTCCAAGGCCAACAGCGCCATTGTCCACGCCGGGTACGACGCGGCCCACGGCAGCCTGATGGCCAAGCTCAACGTCGAGGGCAGCCGCCGGATGCCGGCCCTTGCGAAGGAGCTGGATTTTGCCTACGACCGGTGCGGCAGCCTTGTCGTCTGCCTGAGCGACGAGGACCGCCCCGCGCTGCAAAAGCTCTATGAAAACGGCATCGCCAACGGCGTGGAGGGGCTGCGCATCATAGAACGGGACGAGCTGGTGGGAATGGAGCCGAACATCTCGGACACCGCCGTCGCCGCACTGTGGGCGCCCACGGGCGGCATCGTCTGCCCGTTCGGCCTGACGTTTGCGTTGGCGGAGAACGCCGCCAAAAACGGTGTGCAGTTTCGGTTTGACACCAAAGTTACGGGCCTGCACCCGCTGGACGGCGGCGGAACCGGGTGGGCCGTCGAGACCGACCACGGCACGCTGGAAACACGCTGCATCGTCAATGCGGCGGGTGTATACGCCGACACGCTGCACAATATGGCCGACGCGGCGCACCCCATGACCATCACGGCCCGGCGGGGAGATTACTTCCTGCTTGACCACACGGCGGGGCAGCATGTGCGGCACACGGTATTCCAGCTGCCGGGCAAATACGGCAAGGGCGTGCTGGTAACGCCCACGGTGCACGGCAATCTGCTGGTCGGGCCGACGGCCATCGACGTGGACGACAAGGAGGCCACGGCCACGACGGCGGCGGGCCTGGACGAGGTGCGGGAGAAATCCGGCCTCGCGGTCAAGGACATTCCGCTGCGCCAGACCATCACGAGCTTCGCGGGTCTGCGCGCCCACGAGGCGCGGCACGACTTCTTCATCGGCGAGATCGCGCCCGGCTTTGTGGACTGCGCGGCCATCGAGTCGCCCGGCCTGTCCAGCGCCCCGGCCATCGGCGCGATGGTCGCGGACATCGTGCGCGGCAGTCTGCACTTACACAATAAGCCCGATTTTGACCCGACGCGCAGGGGCATTCTGGACCCCAAAGCACTGGATCTTGCAGCGCGGGCGGAGCTTATCCGACAAAACCCGGCCTACGGGCAGATTATATGCCGGTGCGAGAGCGTGACCGAGGGCGAGATCATCGACGCCATCCGCCGCACGCCCGGCGCACGCAGTCTGGACGGCGTCAAGCGGCGCACCCGCGCGGGCATGGGCCGCTGCCAGGCGGGCTTCTGCAGTCCGCGCGTCATGGAGATTCTGGCGCGGGAGCTGGGCGTGCCGCAGAGCGAGATCACCAAGTCCGGCGGTGCGTCCAAAATCATCGTCGGCACGAACAAGGATAGCCTGTGAAAGGGGGCGTCTGCCATGAAAAACGTTGATCTGGTCATTATCGGCGGCGGCCCGGCGGGGCTGACGGCGGCGCTGTACCTTGCCCGGGCGGGCTGTCGGACGCTTGTGGTAGAGAAACGGGGATACGGTGGGCAGATCGCCATTACCGACGAGGTAGTAAATTACCCCGGTGTCCTGACGACCAGCGGAATGGAGCTTACCGAGACCATGCGCCATCAGGCAGAGTCTTTCGGCGCGGAATTTCTGATCGCGGAGGCGCGGGAGCTGTCCCTTTTCGATGCAGAGAAGACCGTGAAAACCTCTGTGGGGGATTTTCGCTGTCTGGGCGTACTTCTTGCTACCGGTGCGCAGCCGAAAATGGCGGGCTTCCGGGGTGAGGAGGAATTCAGGGGATGCGGCGTTTCCTACTGCGCCACCTGCGACGGCGCTTTTTTCCGGAATAAGGACGTTTTCGTGATCGGCGGCGGTTTTACGGCGGCGGAGGAAAGCGTTTTTCTGACGAAATTTGCCCGACATGTGACCATTCTGATACGGAAAAATGACTTTGCCTGCCCCGCCTCCGTGGCGGACAAGGCCAGAACCCACGAGAAAATCACCGTTCTTTTCAATACCGTCGTGCAGGAGGTTTCCGGCGATGACGGCCTGCGGCGTATCCAATACCAGAATACCGCCACCGGCGAGATCACCGACTACCAGAGTCCGGACGGCGAGACCATCGGCGTGTTTGTCTTTGCCGGGTACGCCCCGGACACAGCTCTGGTTTCCGGCATTGCCGAGCAGGATGCGCGGGGCTATATTATCACTGACGAAAACCAGAAAACCTCCGTTGAGGGGCTTTACGCGGCGGGCGACATCTGCGTCAAGCCCCTGCGGCAGGTCATAACCGCCGCGTCGGATGGCGCGGTTGCGGCGGCCGCACTGGAAAAGGATTGCGGGGCGCTGCGGGGGGAATCTTGTATTTGAATCCTCCCTGTGGTACAATATCCAAAAGACGGCAGAAAATTTTGTGGATACATTCGCCGTAATTCAGCCTCCCAAAAACGGCGAATGAAAACCAGCGGAAATGCTCCTTGCGATTTTTCAAAAAATTTCCTCCCGGCGCGCAAGATTTTCCCTCTTTTTCCGTGATGATAAGTGAAGGGCGCTTCAAACAGACACAAGGAGGTGCTTGCTTTGGACGATCAGAACATCATCGCGCTGTATTGGGCGCGGTCGGAAACCGCCATTTCCGAAACCGCGCAGAAATACGGCGGCTACTGCTTTTCGATTGCCAAAAACATCCTGACAAACCACGAAGACGCCGAGGAAAGCGTGAATGACACCTATCTCACGGCATGGAACGCCATGCCGCCCCGCCGCCCTTCCATTCTCGCAACCTTTCTCGGCAAGATCACCCGCCGTCTCGCCATTGACCGCTGGCGCTACCGGAACGCCTGCAAGCGGGGCGGCGGAGAGGTGACGCTGGCGCTGGACGAGCTGGAGGACTGCGCGTCTCAGGACAGTCTGGAAAAGGCCATGGATCGCAAGGAGCTTGCCGTGGCCTTCAACGGCTTTCTGGAATCCCTGCCGGAAACGGAACGGCTGGTGTTCCTGAGCCGGTACTGGTACTTAGACCCCATCGCGGACATCGCCGAGCATTTCGGCTTCTCCGTCAGCAAGGTCACCTCCATGCTCCGCCGCACCCGAGGTAGGCTCAGACAGGCGCTGGAAAAGGAGGAATTGCTGTGAACGCCAACGAAATACTGGATATGATCGGCGACGCCAAGGGTACATACCTCTGGGAAACCCAGAAATACAGAGACGGCACGGCGGGCGCGAAGCCCCTGCCCCGGCTCTGGCTGGTGGCCGCCGTGATCGGGCTGATGCTGCTGCTTGTGGGCTGCACGGTGGCGTATGTGCTGCGGCTTCAGGACTTGAAGGTGGCCGAGTACCGCCCCACCACGCCCACCGTCTACGACGAAAACGGGGATGTCATTTCCCTGCCGACGCTCCCCCAACGAACCCAGATCACGCTGCAAGGCGCCAATCAGGAGGCGCTGGCGGAATGGAACAGCTTTTGCCGGGACTATGACCCGGATGGCGCCATTGTGACGGCCAACGACAACAATGAGCTGGGAATCCCCAACCCATATTATATCCCTTATGGATGCTACAGCTGGGAAATGGTGAACAAGCTGGACGAGATCGTTCAAAAATACGATCTGAAGCTGCTGTCGCCGGATGTTGGCTGTCAATCCTATGAATCCAGCGTGCTGTTTTCCTCACTGGGCATTGACGGCGTGTTCCATGGAGATGTGGAATACTTGGCCGGCTATTTTTACCCGGAGGGAACCTTCAATATCGCGCTTCTGTTCCAGCCGGACACCGACCAGTGGCCATATGAGGACAACCTTGCGGAATATTATTATTCCGTGAAGGAATATTTTGACCCTGTGTACTACGAGGTTGCCGACCTGGAAAACTGCACCCAGTGGAACTACACCCGCAGCGACGGCAGGACGGTGCTGCTTGTGATGAATGACGAGCAGGCGCGGATCATTACCGACCTTCAGGACGCTCTTGTCACCGTGTCATTTGCTTCGTCAAAATGGGACGGCGGAAACAAGGTGCAGATGACGCAGAGTGCGCTGGAACAGATCTCGGAACAGTTTGACTTTTCCATCCAGCCCCACCCGGCAGACATGACCAAGGTGGATGCACTTATGGAGGCAGCTCAGGCGGCCTACGAGGCAGAGCGCGCGGCAGCCGACGAAAATCTGTACACCAAGGGCTATGAGCAGTATATTCAACAAGAGCTGGATAGAGCGGCGGAACATGGCACCCGCACACGGGACGGCCTGTTTTACTCCCTGTGTGACTTGAATGGGGACGGCGTAATGGAGCTTTTACCCGGCGGAAAGGTGTCTCTTTGGGGGATTTTGTCCATGCGGGATGGCAAGTCTTATCAATACGCGGATTTCGGAAACCTCGCCGGACTGTTCAGATTTACGGTTTGTGAAGACCATGTTCTGGAACTGAAGGACGATGATATCCTGAAAATGAGGGTTTATGATTATGAAGTACGGTATTATTTCCGGGCGGAAGCAGATGGGCTAACGTATCTGGAAGGGCTGGAACGGGAGGAAGGTATCTGGTATTCCCTGCCCGTTCTCCCTCCGGCAGACCCGAGAGCAAAGGAGCGGACGGAGATCACAGAGCAGCAGGCGCAGGCGATCATTGCGTCCTATGTTCCGCTGGAAACCCAGCCCGAGCGGCAGCAGATGAAGCGCTATGGCGAGCCGGTGAAGCCCATCCCATGGACAGACCCATATGCCATATACATTGCCGAGGCGCTGGAATGGTATGAGGATTCTGGGAAATTTGCCTACACGCTGATGGACTTGAACGGCGACGGGATACAGGAGCTGATCGCCAGGGATACATGGACGACACAGGCAGGAAGCACAGAGCCGGTATACGTCCTTTCCGTGCATACCATCGTGGACGGAGAACTGGTAATTGTTCAAGAGCCGCACGGTATGACCGATGTCTGCGAAGGCGGCATTCTGATGTATGGTGAAGAGGACGGGACACGCTACGAATTTTACCGCATGAAAGGTACAGAGCTGGAATTGATCGAAATGATTTATCAGGATCGTATTCAAAAATACTGGGTTCGCGCGGTCGAAGGCGAGAATCCCCAGTCGAGCAACTGCTCCGAAGAAACCGCCCGGTCTTACATCGCTCAATATCACCCCATCGAACTGAACATGAAGCCGTTTTCCGAGTATCCCTTCAGCTGAGAAAATCCCCTCTGCCTCGTTTATTTGAGGCAAAGGGGATTCATCAACTTGCCAGCGCCGCTTGCTGACTGCGGTAAAAATATGTTTCTCCGGAACCGTCTTTCGACCCGCACAGGCGGTCGCCGTCGGTGCCGTGTATGAGGTACAGCTGCCGCGGATTTTCCAGCCCGGCTACCCCCAGAGAGAAAACCGTCACGGAATCCCGGTCAAAGCAGTATGCGCCGCACATGGCATCAATGGTGCCGGTGAGCAGATTATGCTGTTCGCAGCTGACCAGCCCGTCCTGAAACCGGAACAGCTCCCCGGTTTCTGCGCAGTACCAGTCCCCCGAAAACTCCCCCGGATTCCAGGCCGTGGCGCACAGACCAAAAGCCAGAATCACCAGCACCAAAACCACCCCAATGGGTATCCACCGTTTCATGCGTTTCCTCCATCCTTCTCTTGTGCCGCTATTATACCCTACCCCGCCGCCCGCCGCAATTTGGAAAAATGGACAAGAATTATGTAAACTTTTGTGAAATATTTTCCTTGACATTTTTCGCATACAAAAGGAGCCGCCCTTGTCGGGCGGCTCCAAATGGAAAAGAATCAGGCGTCAATGGTGGAAATGCCGAGGGTGATCTCCTCCAGCACGTCCAGCAGCACCCGCACCGTGTCCAGCGCCGTCAGCATGGTGACGCCGTTTTCCACCGCGCAGCGGCGGATCTGGCTGGAGCCGGAATGCACATCCTCACAGCGGACGTCCATGGTGTTGATGACGTAGGTGACATAGCCCTGACGAATGGAATTGAGAATTTCGTCGGAGCCGTCGTCCACCTTCGCCCGGACGCGGGTCTTGATGCCGTGCTGGCGCAGGAAGACTGCGGTGCCCACGGTGGCCTCAATGTTGAAGCCCAGCTGGTAAAACCGGCGGATCAGGGGCAGCGCTTCCTCCTTGTCCTCGTCGGAGATGGTCACGAATACAGTGCCGTAATTTTCCAGCTTCATGCCCGACGCCTGCATCGCCTTGTAAAGCGCGTGGGTCAGGTTGTTGTCGTAGCCGATGGCCTCGCCGGTGGATTTCATCTCCGGAGACAGGTAGGCATCCAGCCCCCGCAGCTTGGAGAAGGAGAAGGCCGGAGCTTTGGCATAGTACCGCTTCTGCTCGTCGGGGTACAGCACGTCGATGCCCTGCTCCTTCAGGCTCTGACCCAGCGCCACCAACGTGGCAATGTCCGCCAGAGGATAGCCCGTGGCCTTACTCAGGAACGGCACGGTACGGGAGGAACGGGGGTTGACCTCGATGATATACACATGATCCTCCGGATCGACGATGAACTGGATATTGTACAGTCCCTTGATGCCGATGGCAGGCCCCAGCTTCTTCGCGTACTGCAAAATAATGCCCTTGACCTTATTGGAAATGGAGAAGGACGGGTACACGGAGATGGAGTCGCCGGAGTGAACGCCGGTGCGCTCCACCAGCTCCATGATGCCGGGGACGAACACGTCCCGGCCGTCGCAGATGGCGTCGATCTCCACTTCACGGCCCTGAATGTATTTGTCCACCAGAACGGGCTTGTCCTCGTCGATCTCCACGGCGCTTTTCAGGTAATGGCGCAGCTGGGTCTCGTTTGCCACGATCTGCATGGCGCGGCCGCCCAGCACGAAGCTGGGACGTACCAGCACGGGGTAGCCGATCTCATTCGCCGCCGCGAGACCGTCCTCGATTTTGGTGACGGCCTTTCCCTTGGGCTGGGGGATGTCCAGCTCTTTCAGGAGCTTTTCAAAGGCGTCCCGGTTTTCGGCTCTGTCGATGGCCTCGCAGCCGGTGCCGATGATCTTCACGCCCCGGTCATGGAGGGGCTGGGCCAGATTGATGGCGGTCTGGCCGCCCAGAGACGCGATCACGCCGTCGGGCTTTTCAAAATCGATGATGTTCATCACATCCTCGGGAGTCAAAGGCTCAAAATACAGCTTGTCGGCGGTGGTGTAGTCGGTGGAGACGGTCTCGGGGTTATTGTTGATGATGATGGCCTCGTAGCCCGCCTTTTTGATGGTCATGACGGCGTGGACGGTGGAGTAGTCGAATTCCACGCCTTGACCGATGCGGATGGGGCCTGCGCCCAGCACCACGATCTTCTTTTTGTTCGTCAGCCGGGAGACGTTCCCGCCGGTGTAGGAGGAGTAGAAGTAGGGGATATACGCGCCGGTGTGGCAGGTGTCCACCATACGGAAGGCCGGGAACATACCGTGTTTTCTGCGGAAATCAGACACGTCCGTCTCAGAGCATTTCCACAGCCGGCTTACATATTTGTCGCTGAAGCCCATCTTCTTGGCGTCCAGAAGGGCTTCCGGCTCTTTGGTATGGAGCTTCAGGTATTCCTCCATGTCCACAATCCGCTTGATGGCGTTCAGGAAATACACGTCGATGGCTGTAATTTCATGAATCTGCTCCACGGTGACACCCCGGTAGACCATTTCCGCAATGGCGAAGATGTTGTCGGAGCGGAACACGCTGATATAGTCCAGCAGCTCCTCCGTGGTCATGTCGTCGAATTTGTGATGGTAGATGTGGTTCGCGCCTACCTCCAGAGAGCGGATGCCCTTGAGCAGGGATTCCTCCAGATTGGAGCCGATGCCCATGACCTCGCCGGTGGCCATCATCTGGGTGCCCAGAATGTTGATGGCGGAGGTGAACTTGTCGAAGGGGAACCGGGGCAGCTTGGTGATGACGTAGTCCAGCTTCGGCTCAAAGGCGGCGTTGGTGTTGGCGATTTTGATGTCCTCCAGCGCCATGCCCACGGCGATTTTCGCGGTGACCCGGGCAATGGGGTAGCCGGAGGCCTTGGAGGCTAGAGCGGAGGAACGGGAGACACGGGGGTTGACCTCGATGAGATAGTATTTGGAGGAATTGGGGTCAAGGGCAAACTGGACGTTGCAGCCGCCCTCCACCTTCAGCGCCCGGATGATCTTGATGGCGGAGTCGTTGAGCATCTTCATGTCGTGGTCGCTGAGGGTCATGATGGGGGCGACCACCATGCTGTCGCCGGTGTGGACGCCCACGGGGTCGATGTTCTCCATGCCGCAGATGGTGATGGCATGGTCACCCGAATCCCGCATGACCTCGAATTCGATCTCCTTGTAGCCCTTGACGGACTTTTCCACCAGAACCTGATGGACAGGGGAGAGGGCGAAGGCGTTGAGACCGATTTCCACCAGCTCGTCTTCATTGTAAGCAAAGCCGCCGCCGGTGCCGCCGAGAGTAAAGGCGGGACGAAGCACCACAGGATAGCCGATGCGCTTGGCGGCCTCCTTGGCCTCCTCCAGAGAGTAGGAAATTTCGGAGGGGATGACCGGCTCGCCGATGGACTGGCACAGCTCCTTGAAAAGCTCCCGATCCTCGGCACGCTCGATGGACTCGCTGGAGGTGCCCAGCAGCCTGACCCGGCATTCCCGCAAAATGCCCTTCTTTTCCAGCTGCATGGCCAGATTCAGACCTGTCTGACCGCCGATGCCGGGGATGATGGCGTCGGGACGCTCGTAGCGGATGATCTTGGCGATATATTCCAGCGTCAGCGGCTCCATGTAGACCTTGTCGGCGATGATGGTGTCGGTCATGATGGTGGCGGGGTTGGAGTTGCACAGCACCACCTCGTAGCCCTCTTCTTTCAGGGCAAGACAGGCCTGCGTCCCGGCGTAGTCAAACTCAGCAGCCTGACCGATGACGATGGGGCCGGAGCCAATGATGAGAATTTTCTTGATGTCGGTTCTTTTTGCCATGGTGTTTCTCCTCTCGTTATTTGGCGGTATGGGTTTCCGGAGCGGCGTATACCAGCTTTCCGTCACAGATGGTGGCGATGCACTTTCCATTGACCTGCCAGCCCGCGAAGGGCGTGGCTCTGCCCTTGGAAAGAAAGTCCTTCGGGTCGATGGCGTATGCGGCGTTCAAGTCCCAGATGCTGTAGTCTGTCCCCAGAGGAAGACCGAAGCGTCTGCGGGGATTGACGCACAAAAGCTCCAATAGTTTGTTCAGGCTTAGAATGCCCGGTTTTACCAGACAGGTATACAAAATCGGGAAAGCGGTCTCAATGCCCACAATGCCGAAGGCGCTTTTTTCCAGCCCTCGGGATTTTTCCTCGGCGGAGTGGGGGGCGTGGTCGGTGGCGATCATGTCGATGGTGCCGTCCAGAATTCCCTGAATCAGGGCCTCCCGGTCTTCCTTTCCTCGCAGGGGCGGGTTCATTTTGAAACGGCCGTCCTCCTGCAAGTCGCTGTCGTCCATCACCAGATAGTGGGGGCCGGTCTCGCAGGTCACGTCCAGTCCCTCGGCCTTGGCCTTGCGGATGAGCGCCACGCTTTCCTTGGCGGAGACGTGGCAGACGTGGTAGGCGCAGCCGGTTTCTTTTACCAGCTGCAAGTCCCGGGCAATTTGCCCCCATTCGCTTTCGGAGCAGATGCCCCGATGGCCATGGGCTTTGGCATAATCACCGTCGTGGATGTACCCGCCCCGCAAGAGCGAGTTGACCTCGCAGTGGGCGACAATGGGCTTCCCGAGGGCTTTTGCACGAAGCATGGCCTGACGCATCAGGTCGTCACTCTGCACGCCCCGGCCGTCGTCGGAAAAACCTACCACGTCGGGCGCCATGCCCTCCAGGTCGGAAAGCGCTTCGCCCTGTTCGCCGATTGTGATGGCACCGTAGGGGTAGACGTGAATGCAGGCGGTTTCCTCAATGAGACGGCGCTGAATCCCAAGATTCTCCACACTGTCCGGCACCGGGTTCAGGTTTGGCATGGTGCAGACCGCGGTATAGCCGCC
>ENA-ORUI01002350-ORUI01002350.1-human-gut-metagenome-genome-assembly--contig:-NODE-2350-length-16026-cov-9.593638_pt1 | contig 16026 bp, 12 predicted proteins | sample MGYA00242078_ERZ509205 | MGnify/ENA primary metagenome ERZ509205 (study PRJEB26280, sample SAMEA2338828) | human gut metagenome | biome: human gut; feature: human-associated habitat; material: faeces... | reverse complement strand
TATTGCGTCTTCGAGGGCAAAAGTACGATTATTTTTTGAAAAATGCAAATCTGAAGGCAAAAAAATAATATGATGGAGAGTTTTTAAATAAAAATCTGCCCAAATATTCAGAATAGCTTAAAATGAGCGATTTATGAGTATTTCACCTCAATTGAGGTAGTGATTTGGCAATTGTGCTAAATTTTGCAAATTGCATACGTTTGCTTGTCAAACCTATCGGTAAACAAAGAATTGCATATATGATGATAACATGATTTACTGACGTATAGATTTGTTGTCGTTGATATATGCATGCCATATGATAAAATGTTTTACAAGGATAGAGTAGAAAGAGACCTGCATTTCTTTCTACTCTTATTCCTATAAACCTTTATTGGCATTTTACCAAGTGATAACCTTATCTACTATTTCTTGTTGCTCCAAGCTACTTCTTCGCAGATAGATACGTGTCGTTTCGATGCTTTCATGCCCCATAAGGTCTGCAAGCAGGGCAATGTCGTTGAACTTCTCCAAGAAATTCTTGGCATAACGATGGCGGAACGAGTGAGGGTACACCACTTTTTCATTCAAGCCATATTTCACCGCATAGTTCTTCAACTGCTGTGATATGCCTCTTGTCGTGATGCGCTCGCCAAAGCGATTGAGAAAGAGATAGCCACTTGTACGATTGAGTGTCTGCAACCACTTTTCTGTTTCCGTGCGCAATGTCTTGGGGATATAGATACGCCGTATCTTGCCACCCTTGGTGTAGATGTCGTAATAGCCTACTTGCACGTGCTCAACCTTGATTTGCACAAGTTCGCTCACTCTGGCACCTGTCGCAGCTAAGAAACGCACCACAAAGTACCACTCCAAGTTGTCTTCCTTCTTCAACTTGTTCTTCAAGAAGGTGTAGTCGGCATTGCTGATGACATTCTCCAAGTACGAACGCTGCTGCACCTTGACCGACTTCAAGCGGAGTTTCGTCTTGCCCACAAATACAAGGTACTTGTTCAATGCCTGAATACGGAGGTTCACCGTCTTTGGCTTGTAAGTCTCAATCAAGTAGGTCTTGTAAACCAACAAGTTTCTCTTGTTCAACTCTTTGTGTCGAGAGCCAAACTCCTTCACGGCATACAGATATGCCGAAATCGTGTTCTTAGCCATATTGCCTTGGCTTAGGAACTCTTCAAATTTGTCTAATTCCATTTCTATTTGTTTATTAGTGAAACATAAAGTTGTCCATATAAATAGGCATGGATTTGTTCTATGAGTTCCTATTATGAGAAGTTGCTTGCTACAGGGGAGGTGAAGTGCATTGATGAAGAGATACCGTTTGAAGTGCCTAAAGGGTGGGAATGGGAACGCATTGGTAACCTTTTTGAGACAACAAGCGGTTCCACACCTCTAAGCAGAAATCCCGACTACTACCAAAATGGCAGCATTAATTGGGTTCGCACGACAGACTTAAATAATGGAGTTTTATGCAAGACGGAGATACAAATTACGGAAAAAGCTTGTTCAGACTACAACCTTACCATTCTCCCACAAAACTCGGTATGTATTGCGATGTATGGCGGTGCAGGAACGATTGGAAAACATAGCATTCTACAGTTTGATACAACCATCAATCAGTCAGTTTGTGCCATTAAGCCAAATGGATATTGCAATATGGATTATCTTCATACTTTTATCGAATATCAAAGACCTTATTGGATGGATTTTGCTGCTGGATCGAGAAAAGACCCGAATATAAATCAACTCATTATAAAGCATTGTCTATTACCTATCCCACCACAAAAGGAACAGACACGCATAGTAGAGAAATTGAGCTTACTCCATCCATATATAACCCAATATGGAGAATGTCAAATAAAACTTGACTATATAAACAAAGAGATATTGGATAAATTTAAAAAGTCCATTTTACAGGAAGCAATTCAAGGAAAACTTGTTCCGCAACTTACAGAGGAGGGTACTGCTCAAGATTTGTTGGAGCAGATTAAGATAGAGAAGCAGAATTTAGTAAAAGGGGGCAAACTAAAGAAGTCCGCTTTGGCTACTTCCATCATCTTCCGTGGTGACGATAACAAGTATTATGAGCAGATAGGCAAAAAGTGTTTGGATATAACTGATGAAATACCATTTCCAATTCCCAATAATTGGGCTTGGAGTAGATTATCATCAATGTGTTCTATAGTAAATGGATTTACCCCTTTGCGTTCAGAATCAAAATTTTGGGATTGTGGAACAATTAACTGGTTTACTGTTGAGGACATAAAGAATCAGGGAGAAATGATATATTCTACAAAGCAAAAAATAACAGATGAAGCAACATCTAAAGAGCGAATAGTAAGAGCAGGCAGTGTATTGTTATGCTGCACAGCATCAGTAGGACAATGTGCATTAGCAAAGATTGATTTGACTACTAATCAACAATTTAACGCTCTTACAGTAAAAGATGTCAATAGATTTATATTAACAGATAACTATTTATTTTGGTTTGCCAAAACACTGAAGGCGACACTTCAGCGACTATCAGGGAAGACGACATTTGAGTTTGTTTCGGTAAAAAAAGTTGGAAATATTTTGATTCCAATACCTCCATTTCAAGAGCAGCAACGCATTGTTGTCCAAATAGAAAAACTATTTGAGCAACTGCGTTAATTGATTAACCTTTTCCACTATTCGCTTTTGTTCTGCGAGTGGTGGAAGAGGAAATAACATTTTTAGTATAGTGTTCCTTGAAATCCCAGGAATCATACTATTTGCATTTTTCTCTAATGCATTTATATTGAATTGCAAGTAATATCTAATATATTGCAAATTAATTAGATACGCTTCTATCGCCATAACTTGCCGTGCTATATGTATAGCACCGATATTATTGAATGCCATTGCACCTATGGTTCCTTTACAAGTCAGCAGCAAGCTACCTTTGGTGGCTATTGTTATAGGTGAATTAGTCCATCTATTGACATATAAAGTACCATTTTTGAAATTACTTGCACCAGTAATATAAGGAAAGCCACGCTTGTTGTCATTGTATTGGCTTGGCTCCAAATCTCTACCAGACAAAAGACTAATACAATTTTCTAATCTCACCCACACCCAGCTCTCTGGAATCTCAAACGGAATCTCTTCATCAATGCACTGCACCGACTTTCCTATCTTCTCGCAATACTTGTTATCGTCACCACGGAAGATAACAGAATCGTTGAGGGCAGACTTCTTTAGCTTGCCTTCTTTAACGAGTTTCAGCTTTTCTCCCTTTATCTGTTCAAGCAGTTCTTGCGCAGTACCTTCTGATGCTATTTGCGGAACCAATTTCCCTTGTATAGCTTCTTGCAAGACAGACTTTTTCAACTTTTCATTTAGAACATTGTTCAATAAATCAAGTTTTGTTTGGGCATCATTGTAACGATCTATAGAATGTGCCAACTGTACCATTCCCAGTATAATACGATGTTGTTCGGTAATAGGTGGAACAGGTATCAAGAAATTTCTCATACCAGCCAATGGAACATTCTTTATTGTACTACCAGTTGCAACATTTTTTGCGTATTCAGTAAAATATTCTGTCTCCAATATATATTTGATATATTGTTTGTCAATGTTACCCATCAAGTTGAAATAGCAAGCACTTTTACCTAAAATCACATTTTCCCCATTATAAAAGGCAACATTACCTAAAGTACCATTTATAGAGACTAAAACTGTTGTAGAATTTAGCAGACGTTTATGTTTTTCTGCCTCTTGTTCACTTACTTTTTTTGTGTCGGCTTTAATCTCAATGCTTCCATTGCCTAGGTTATTGCCATTGATAAAATAAACAGTTCCTGTTGCATCGTATTCGGGAGTTCCGTGAATGCCATCTCCCAAAATGGAGATTATGTTTGACAATCTTGCCCAATTCCATGTTGCTGGTATATCAAATGGCACCTCCTCGTCAATACATTTCACCTCCCCTGTAGCGGTCATCTTCTCATAATAGGAATTGTCCTCACCACGGTAGATAATAGATGCGTTCTTGTCACGCTTGATTTTCTTCTCCTTGATCAAACGTTCTTTCTCTTGACGAATCTTATCAAGTAAAACGCTTGCAGGTTCGTCATGAGGGTCTTGCGGTACAAGTTTTCCCTGTATCGCCCATTGTAATATGCTGTTCTTTAATTGCTTTCCGTTCATTATAATATTCTATAGTTAGAAATCATTGTCCTTATTTTTCTGCTTCAAGAAGAACTGATAAAGTTTCTTGCCTATTTTATCTTTGGCAAATGTCCGCTCATGCTCAATAGGTATGGTAGATAACCTTATCTTAGCCACGCCTTTTTTCAACAACTCAAATTGTTGTGGACTTATCTTGAATTGAGCTGTAGAACTGATTTCTGTCACTGGAAGGACTATATTGCCAGAGACAATACCTGCCGTTTCAGAACTGCTACCAATCTGAGAACCATAAAGTTTAATAACTTCACCATCGAATGTTTTCAACAACATGGTTGATTCTTTTAGGAAATTCAGTCTGTCTGACTTTACGGTTGCGATAATGTAATATGCCGTATCTTGCTTTGCAACGCTATATTTCATGTTGCATCCCTCGGCAGCCAAAGGTCGATATGTATATCCAACCGTTTGTGCATTTATATTGATACTGCACATAGTCAGTACAATAGACAAAATGATTTGTATTCCAATATTACTTTTCATAATTATGCTATAAAATTGAAATGTCCTTATTTTATTGTTGTTACTCAGCTTCGTCCAACAACTTGTCAAGTTGCGCTTGCAGTTCTTCACGCTTTGGCAAATAGAGTTGGTAACGTGCCACAAACAATTGATTGGTTATACCCTCCAAGGCATACTCCATCAGAAGTTCGTCTTTTCTTGCTCCCAAAACTATGCCAATTGGTGGATTATCGTCAGGTTGACATACTTCTGTTTTGAAATAGTTCAAGTAGAGGTTCATCTGCCCAATATCACCATGCTTTATCTCTGCTCGCTTCAAATCAATCAACACATAGCATTTCAAGATACAGTGGTAGAATACCAAATCCACCGTGAACTGTCGGCTTCCTATCTGCATGGAGTATTGCCTGCCCACAAATGCAAAACCACGTCCCATTTCCAAAAGGAACTGCTCCATATGGTCTTTCAGAGCCTTTTCCAAATCACTCTCCTTATAGCGTTTCTGTTTGGGAAGTCCAGCAAATTCAAGTACGAATGGGTCGCGAATAATATCTTGCGGAGTTTGCACTTGGTGTCCCTCATTAGCCAATGCAAGAACTCCTGCCTTGTCTGTGCTTAGTGCAAGTCGCTGAAACAGACAACTTTTCATCTGCCTTTTCAGTTCCCTAACTTTCCAGCCTTCCTTTATACACTCATTAAAATAGAACTTCATTTCGAGAGAATTATCACACTTCAATAGTTCGTAATAATGACTCCATGTCAATTTGTGGGACACTGTCCCACAAATTGGAAATGCGAGGTAGAACTTACGCATATAGACGAGATTAGAACGGTTAAAACCCTTTCCATTTCTTGTTGTTAAGTCTTTGGAAAGGTTCACAAGTAACTGTTTACCATACTCAGCTCTGTCCTTACCTTTTAGTTCAAATTCCACTATATATTTACCTGTCTGCCAATTGGCATCAAGTAATTCTGTGTTTACCGCAGTAATGGCTTTAGCTTTAGATTCACCCCATAGCGTAGTTATATTGTCAACCAACTTTTGATAGGCAGCATCATTATTTTTTGCTAACTCTTTATTCTCCATACCAATCTACAAATTATTTATCTAAACTTTTTCTCATCTTCTGAATTGGCTAACCAGTGGTTAGCCAATTCAGAATCAAAAGGGCAACCATCGGTTGACCTTTTTATATAATTATTACAATTCGTCCACATTCACCTCAATCCCCAAGATACGCTGTATCTCTGCCAATGTCTTATCAATCTCATGATCAAGAGCCTTGCGCTTCTTGAAATAGTCGGCAAGCAGTTCGGCTGGCGGCAAAATCTCCTCATCCTCTTTCGGGAACTTGCACAAGTCGAAGTTGCAGTCGGAATCTATCAACTCCTGTACAGGATAGCAGCGTGATTTCTCGTCACCATCAGCAATAATAATCTCCTTACGGTCGTTCCACCACTCACGGATTGGGTCACAATGCTCCGACTTCATTGATTTTGTCTTGGAGAAATGCTTGTACCCCTCTGGCATATCCAAACGATAGAACCACGTTTCCTTTGTAGAATAACCTTCTGGAGCACCCTCCGCACAGGTGTTGTCGAAGAACAAAATGTTCGTGGCAATCGAAGTGTAAGGTGCAAAGATACTGCCTGGCAAACGGATAATGGTATGCAAGTTGAAATCTCTGAGCAGCTTGGTCTTGATGGCTATCTTTGTGTTGTCCGCTCCAAACAGGAAACCGTCTGGGACAATGACTGCTGCACGACCATTCTTCTTCAGTCGGTACATGATAAGCACCATGAAGAGGTCGGCAGTCTCGCTACTGCGCATATCAGAAGGGAAATGTGACTTGACATCCGACTTCTCGTTTCCACCGTATGGTGGGTTCATCAACACAACATCGAACTTATCCTCGTCTGTATAGTTGAGTACATCTTTTGTAAGCGAGTTGTCGTGATATACCAATGGTGTGTCAATACCATGTAGCAACAGGTTTGTTACACATAGCATATACGGGAATTGTTTCTTTTCGATGCCAAATACAGAATGATTGTACTCTTTGCGGTCTTCAGCAGTCTTGACCTTCTTATCCAATTCGCCCAACCAGCTGGTGATAAAGCCGCCCGTACCACAGGCGAAGTCTGCCATTTTCTCACCTATCTGCGGATTGACTATCTCTGCCATAAATTCGGTCAAAGCTCTTGGGGTGTAGAACTCACCAGAGGAACCTGCCGACTGCATTTCTTTGAGGATAGTCTCGTATATCTCTCCAAAAGCATGACTCTCTTCATAGTCGCCAAGGTTCAAACCGTCAATCACATTCAGTACTTGACGAAGTTGAACTCCATCTTTCATATATTGGTTGGCATCCTCAAATGTGGTCTTTACAATCGCCTGACGGATAGGAGTTGTTGGTGTTACCTCTATGTTTTTGAGTTCCACAAACAATGTGTTGTTGACAAACGAAAGCAGCTCATCACCTGTCAAGGCATTACCGCTTCCATCGTCATGCGCCCAGTTACGCCAACGGCATTCTTCTGGAATAATAGACTTGTAATCATCATCGTCCAACTCCCAATCATTCTCTTTCTCGTCATAGACTTTCAAGAACAGCATCCACGCCATTTGTTCTATGCGTTGCGCATCACCGTTGATACCGGCATCATTGCGCATGATATTGCGTACTCGTTTTACGAAATTTGATAAACTCATATTTTGTTTCACTTTGTGCATCTTTTCTCGCCACGACATAGTCCAAGCAAGCTTGGCTCTGTTCATTTGGCTTTTCGAAAAGATTCTATTTTTATGCTATATTATATATTGTCTGCTCCAACTCCTTTACCGCCTTCAGATAATCTCTCTTCCCACCGAAGAACTTTACTATATTTGCCTTTGAGCCAAATCGGCGGAAAGGATCGTTTTCAAGCACAGTAAGACTTTCAAGTTCTGAGATGCCTTCTTCCATGTACTTCTCCAACAAAGCCTCAAGTACCAGTCGTGCCTGCTCACCATACTTGGTGAATATATCACGCTTTTTCACTTGCTCAGCACGTTCCCGCCTCGTCAGGGTCTTCTTGCCGTATGCGATATGACAGATGAAATCAAAATCATCCACATTGCTCATTTCCTGTGAAGTCTTTAAATCCGCAAGATCTATACCTCTTTCTTTCAGCATATCCGCAATGTCAGATTTCTTCTTTAATTCATTCCATTTGGAGGTAAAAGTATCAATGGTAGCAAACGAATCAAGGATATTCTTCTTCGTATAGTCGGTAATGCTCTCCGTGCGAAGCAGCTTGCCATCGGCATCGTAAACGGATACAACCTTATTGACAACCATCACTTGGCATCCATCCTTATCAACAACCGGTTTTGAGTGTGTAACTGGTGCATTTGCCGTGGACGGAGGAGTGTCAGTATCATCTGGAAATGTGCGTGGATCCGTTTCGTTTGTTTTTGCAGGATAGTTCGGGTCTATTTCAATCGGTCCGTCCCAATCTGGGTCTGCAAACAAGCGTGTTACGTTGCGGAAATCCATCACTGTGAAGTATGTCTTTCCTTCTTTCTCACGAAGACGAGTACCACGACCGATAATCTGCTTAAACTCTGTCATGGAGCCAATCTGCTGGTCAAGTACTATCAGCTTTACCATCTTGCAATCCACACCGGTAGAGAGCAGTTTGCTGGTTGTTGCAATCACAGGATATTCTGAAGATACTGAAATAAAATAATCCAGTTTGCCTTTTCCATATTCATCGCTACCTGTTATGCGAACCACATAGTCGGGATGTTTCTTGCACATATCGGAATTGGCATTGGTCAATGCTACACGCATGCATTCAGCGTGATCTTCATTGGCACAGAATACTATGGTCTTAGCCATGCGATCTGTACTTTTCAGATAGTTGGTTATCTCTTGCGCAACTTCCCTTATGCGGTCTTCTATAACAATGTTATAATCATAGTCGCTATTGTTATAGATACGGTCTTCTATCTCGTTGCCGTTGATGTCCTTTTGTCCCTTTGTCGGTCTCCATTCATCACCGATGTTCGTAGTGATGTTGATTACCTTGAAAGGAGCAAGGAAACCGTCTTCTATGCCATTTTTGAGGCTATAAGTATAGACAGGCTCTCCAAAATAACTGATACTTGACTGGTACTTTGTTTCTTTTGGTGTTGCAGTCATACCTATATGAGTAGCCGAAGAAAAGTATTCCAAGATGTTTCGCCAATTGCTATCATCCTTTGCGCTACCTCTATGACACTCATCAACGATAACAAGGTCAAAATAGTCTGGATTAGGGAACAGCTCTTGATAATTCTTGGCATCATTCTGTCCAATCAACTGTTGATAGAGTGCAAAGAACACTTGATAAGAACCCAATTCTTCCAAGTGATTCTTGTCTTTTGAGTAATCTATCTTGTGCGTTACCTTGTTTAGCGGCTTGAAGTCCTGTTGTATGGATTGGTCAACCAATATGTTGCGGTCAGCAAGATATAACACTTTCTTTTTCAATTCACTATGAAGCAAACGCCATACAATCTGAAAAGCAGTGTATGTCTTGCCTGTACCAGTTGCCATGACAAGAAGGACACGATTTTGCCCTTTTGCTATAGCATTGACAGTACGATTTACGGCATTGCGCTGATAATATCGTGGAGGAAATATATTCTGACCAGTGCAGAACGGTTGCTTAATGACAGCCAGCTCTTGTTCGTTAAGTCCGTTTCCATCGTTAGCCCCATTTTTATATCTTTCGACAAGTTCTTCTTTTGTTGGAAATTCGTCCATAGCAAAAGTGCGTTCCTTGCCTGTCAAGAAGTCATGTTCGGCAAAACCTTCACCATTTGAACTGTATGCAAACTTTACATCAAGCATTTGGGCATAGGTCATGGCTTGTTGCAATCCATGAGAAACAGAATGATTGGCATCCTTTGCTTCTACAATAGCAATGGGTGTTGCCTTATTTGCATAAAGTACATAGTCGGCAAACTTCGGTTTCTCTCTATGCACAAGATTACCGTGAAGGCTAATTTTACCGTCAGTAAATTTAACCTTCTGTTCCATGAATATACTATCCTTTGACCATCCCTTGCTTGTGATGGCTTCGTTGATATAGCGGAACTTGATGTCCTCTTCTGTTAAATCTTTGCTTATGCCCATATTCAAATAATATTTTATTATCAGAAGTTCTACAACATACTTGCTGAAATTCCCTTGCTATCTAAGACATCTTGTATCTTGTTTAGTTTGATAAATTCACCGAATTTTGCTGCAAATATACATTAAATTTTGCGATAATCATTATAAATTAAACTATTTTATTAAAATATTCCAAATATAGCGATTGTTATTTCGTGTAGTTATTGTGCCTTTGCAGCAGAGAAGAGTTTTTTGACAGCAAACGTATGCATATGTTTTCATTTACATGTACCATAAGCCTATATTTTATACCATTGCAAAAATACGAATTTAATTTGAATACGCCAAACATTTCAACAGTTTTTAGTTCTAAGCTCAATAAAATTGTCCCCTTTTTCCAATTTTTTCGCAATACCGATGGGTGACAGGGGTGACAGACCCCTCCACAAAAAAACTGAAAACTCGTGTCACCAGCGTCACCCAACAAACAGGCTCCAATAAAGGGCTTGACAGAAAACGGTGACAGGTGACACTTTTATATACTCTTTTTTTATGACTTACCGCGCGAAAATAGATAAAAGATTGATAATCAGAGGGAGACATCCAAATTGGAGGGTAGTGGCTCCAATGCATAAAAAAAAGATGAAAAGTAAGTGTCACCGACACCTTTGACAGTTATTTGTAAAGTTTTATTTTCCTTTTATCGAAAGGATGGTTTGGCTGGAGATTTTAAATACACAGGAAAGCCCCAACTGTTAAAGATTCAAAATATTAGGTTATTTTTTTCGCACTTTTGGGGTTCTATATGACCCCCCACCCTATCTGGCATTTTTTGATGAACTTTGCAGCATGATATTAATAATTGCAAGAAAATGGAGAAATCAAGCAAACAAAAGGGAGAAACAAAAAAAGTGCCCCCAGTTTATTCTGAAGAAAAACTGAAGGCTTTGGAGACCGCTGTTAACTGGATAAGAAACCGACAAGTATTCTTGATCCGGCAAATACAGAAAAATGATATCAGTGATAAAAAACTGCAGGAAATTGGTCATTTCGACAAAAAGTTAATTGAGAGATTTGAAACAGGAGTTATCTCTGTGATCAAGCTGATAGAAATGAAAGAAACGATTATCGCTATCCTCCATGAAAAGGACATTCAAGAGCAAGTAAACATGCATGAAAAAGGACATAGAGAGAGTGATTTTTATGCAGCCTACATGGCCCTGGAACACAATCAAACGATAGATGAACGTGAAGAAAAAATAAACGCTTTCAAAATGACCGATAAGTTCATTCAAAGTACGCACTTCGTCGAAAATATCAACATCCTGATTCAAAATGGAGACATTCATCTGAAACAGTAACAATCTTCAGACCTCAACTAATTTCCAAAATAACAATTTAACTTGGAAGCTAATGGAAGAAACCATGCCCTCGCTATTTACTTCGCTCAGAAGTAGTAGCCACAAACCTCTGTCAAGCAAGAAGGAACTGGAATGGCTCATCATGCAAGACAGATTCATCCAGATTCATACGGATGACTACCGACAAATGGTAAATATCGACAGAAAAGCTGCTGATAACAAAAAGCGAAACTCTGCTGCCATCTGTCCATCTATCCAGTTCAAACCCGATGGTAGAACGCTCGAATACTTCGGCAAACCTACCTACTGGGCCATGCTCGACTATGATCATACGCCAAGCATCATCCTGGAAGACGCCGTGGAAAAGGCTATCAAAAAGCCTACTACCATGGTTTGTTACCGCACGATCAGCGGCAGGGGATTCAGAATCCTCCTGAAATATGCACGTCCCCCCGGCTGCACGCTCACTGAGACTGAACTGCACCGCCTCGCCATCACAAAGGCCATCAAAATCTATGATGAGCTGCTGAATCTCAACGCCGACAGACAGTGCCTCGACATGACCCGCCTCTGCGGTCTGGCGCACGATGAGAAAGCCTACTTCAACTGGGATGCGGAACCACTACCCCTTTCGCCTGAGGAGGTGACGAAATTCTACCAGACCGTGCTGAAACCGGAGATGGAAAGGGAGAAAAAGTTGGAGACGGATAGAGCCAACGGTACTTCATCGAAAGGCAGTAGAAGCGCCAAAAAGAGTCAGGGCAGCGCATCCTCAGGGAATGCAAACGGCAAGAAGCAGACGGAAGCGAGTACGGAGGACGTGATAGAGCAAGTGAAAAAGCTCTCTGAGGGCTGGTTCTGCCGATTTGAACCTGGCAGCCATCACGAGTTCTGCATGCGATTTGCCACCTTCTGCTTCAACTACGGTGCCAGGAAGGAAGAACTGCTCAACTGGATGACGGCGGAATATGGAAGCCAGTATGACGGTGTGAAAAGCATCGTGGACTGGGTGTTCAATCATACGGAAGGTTGGGGCTGCTGGCATCTCTATTCGAAGGGCGAGAAATACGGATCCAACCCGAGCATGAAGGTGCTGATGCAGTGGCTTAACACCCGATATGAGATGCATCTGAACACCGTGACCGGCATGGTGGAAATCAGGGCCTACGATACCCAGAGCGAATTCTACTACAAATGGACGGAGGTGACCGAGACCGTGGAGAATACCATCTATACGCTGATGGATATGGACGGTCTGCGTACCAACAAGAAGAGATTGGAAAGCGCCATCAAGTCGGATTTCACGAAAAAGTTCAACCCCATCGAGGATTATCTCATGGGATTGCCAGAATGGAAGGAAGGCGATCCGGACTACATCGACCAGCTCTGCGAACGTATCACGGTGAAGGAGGCGCCCGAATACTATCACACCAAGAAGTACTTCAAGTATGCCTTCCGCAAATGGTTTGTGAGCATGGTATATGGCTGGGGCAGCAAGGAGATGGTGAACGAGCTGGTGCTGGTGCTCGTGGGGCGTGGCTGTATCTTCAAGACCAAATTTCTGGAAAATCTCCTGCCCAAGTGCCTCAGAAGCTACTATGCCAACGATTCTTCAGCCGACTATAAGAACAAGGATTTCCTGCAGATAACGACCAGCAAGGCGCTCATCTGTCTCGACGAGTTTGATGCCCCACATGGCAAGAATCTCAATTCCTTCAAGAGTTGTGTGACGAAGCGCAGCGTAACCATCCGTGTGCCCTACGACAAATATCCCAGTCAGCTGCTGCGCCATGCCTCTCTCTGCGGCACGAGCAACAATCGCCACGTGATATGCGAAGAGGAAGACCGCCGCTGCCTGGTATGGGAGGTGGAGAAAATCCAAAGCCCCTTCGAATATCCCATCGATCACGATCATATCTATGCCCAGGCTATATATATCGTGAAAGAACTCATCAGGAAGCGCAAGGAGGGCAAACTGAAGCAAGGTGACTGGGTGCCTTGGCTCACCTACGAGGACATGGAGAAGCAAAGACTGCACAACAAGATGTTCCTTGCCAACAGCTTCCTGGAGGAGCTCATAGCCAAGTATTTCAGGGTACCGACAGAAGGCGACCTGATGAATCCGAATATGAAATTTGCCACCTCTGCCGACATCATGGAAAAGATAGGATTCAACCCTGCCATACGAAACAACGTGACCAGTGGAGACATTCAGAACGTCATGGAAAGAATGGGATTCCAGAAATTACGCAGAAAACAAGGCAGAGGTTGGAGCGTAATCGAGAAGGAAGGCTATGATATCAATCAGGAGGCGAAACTATCGATAGCAGAGAGCCAGAATGACTCAGATACAATGAGGAAATGACTCATTTAGGACTTGCAAACGACTTGTTTAGCTATCGTAAATGACTTGTTTACGGGTGCTGAATGACTTGTTTGCCTCTCCTAAATGACTTGTTTACAGGTGGTAAATGACTTGTTTACAGGTGCTAAATGACTTGTATCATACTAAAAATCAATCGGATATGGAAATACGTATTTATGAAAAGACAGAATTGGCTTTACTATACTTTCCACGATCGGAAGCCAAAGTGGCGCTCAACCGTCTGAAGCGCTGGATCAAAAGCAATCCTGAACTCTCTGAGGCCCTCGACGACTGCAAAGTGGGCAAATTTGCCAAGTATTACAGTCGCCATCAGGTGGAGCTGATAGTGGATTATCTGGACGAACCATAAGATCATGTGGGAGATTCTCTGAACATGAACTCTCAGAAGGAAGAAAAAAGGCTTCCGGAAAGGGATAGAAAGGGATAGAAAAGGATAGAAAGGGATAGAAAAGCATCAAAAGGGATAGAAAGGGATAAGTGAGTCAGCAGAATGTTGTATCTTTGCATTGTCATTCAGAGAGAGTGACTTAGCTGAAAACGAAGGCGAGCGCGCAGCCCTGATTGGAGGCTAATAGTAATTAACCACTTTCAATAAACAGTAATTATGATTTTATTTAAATTATCTAAAAACAAGAACCCGAAAATTCAAAAGGCGTATGGCAAGTACTATGCCCGCCCAGTAGTAACTCAAACCGTCAATCTCAACGGACTCGCTGAGCACATGACCGAACACAATACGGGTTTCTCGCCCGGTGCCACCAAGGGTTTGCTCACCGACATGGTGAAGTGCATCAAGGAGTTGGTGCTCCAGGGTTTTGCAGTGAAAATCGATGACCTGGCCATCTTCTCCATCGGTCTGAAGACCAAGAAGGGTGCTGATAGTGAGGAAGATTTCTCTGTAGCGAAGAACATCGAAGGCGTAAGACTCCGTGCCCGTGCTACTGGTAATCTGACCAGCAACAAGCTCGACATCCAGGCTTCCCTGAAGAACGCTTCCAACCTCCTCGCCGAGGATTCTGGCAAGACCACTACCCCATCTGGTCCTGATAGCAACGGAGGCGGTTCGGGTACCAACGATCAGAACAAAGACAACTCCCAGTCTGGTGAAAACAAGGATAACACCCAGTCTGGCGGCGGAAACACTGACGGCTCGCAAACTGGCGGTTCAGACGGCGGTGAGGACAACGAGCTCTAACCGTCCTCACTGAGTCTTGAGAATGAATTCACAAAATTATTAACCACTTAAAATTTGAACAGAATGAAGAATGTAACATTGAAGAACGTGATCAATTTCATCATCACAGTATTGACAGCAATTGCCAGCGCTTTCTGCGTTTCCAGTTGCAGAGGATAGCGGTCCTATTCTGCTACTTACTGAATCAGGATTAACCACTATTTTTTACTAAACTTTCGCATATCAGGAAGTTAAAGGAGTTAAGGAAGTTAAGGAGTTAAGACGTATGTCTTGCAGCTTAATAACTACGCCAAAAAGACTATTGTCTTAACTCCTCAGCGACCGTAGGGAGCGATAACTCCTTTAATTTCATTAACTTCTGAACTTGCAAAACTTGAATAAAATTATGAGTAAAAACAAGAGAAATATTTCGCTGATTGTACTTCATTGCAGTGCAACGCGAGTGAATCAGAACTTCACGATAGAGCAGTTGGAAGCGTGTCATAAGGCAAGAGGTTTCCAGACTGTAGGTTATCATTACTACATCACGAAGGATGGCACGCTCTATCCGGGTCGTCCGGAGAGTCAGATGGGAGCCCACGCCAAGGGTTTCAATGCCCACAGCATCGGCATCTGCTATGAGGGCGGTCTGGACGAGCACGGTCGCTGCAAGGACACCCGCACCTTGGCCCAGAAGGTTACGATGGAGGAATTGCTCCAGAGCCTTTGCGTTGACTATCCTGATGCCGAGATTTTAGGTCATCGCGACTTGCCTGGCGTCCACAAGGAATGTCCCTGCTTCGACACCCGTGCCTGGCTCAAGGAAATCAATTTCCATATTTAGAAGGAAATCATAAAGAAGTGGGTGTATCGGAAGTCATATCCTGTACACCCATAAATGTCCCACAGATTTCACAGATTTACACAGATTTAGTTTTATCCTTAAAATACATCCGTGTAAAGCTGTGATTTCTGTGGGACAATGTATTTTTGAGATGATCATATCATCCCCTAAAACTGCTGTTCTTTATAGGAAAAATAATCATTCGAATCAGTCTGAACAAAAAAATGTAGAAAAAGTGATGACGTTTCAAAATTTTTATTTATCTTTGCGGTTGTAAATCATTTATTACTTATCAGATTAAGAAAAAACCTTTTCGCAAGAAGAACTTATATAGATAGAGATTTCACAATATATTATAACTTTAATAAAAAGAAAAATGCAATTTTCTCCGCTTGAAAGTACATATAAAAAGTGTTTGAGAGAAGAATGAGGAAAGTTTACTGGTTATC
>ENA-ORUI01002341-ORUI01002341.1-human-gut-metagenome-genome-assembly--contig:-NODE-2341-length-16055-cov-2.422063_pt1 | contig 16055 bp, 10 predicted proteins | sample MGYA00242078_ERZ509205 | MGnify/ENA primary metagenome ERZ509205 (study PRJEB26280, sample SAMEA2338828) | human gut metagenome | biome: human gut; feature: human-associated habitat; material: faeces... | reverse complement strand
GTGATTAATATTTTATGTAATAAAGAACGGGCTGTGAGGAAATGCCTGTTTGATTGGCATGGCTGCGATGCCTGCAGCCTGTGTTTCATTTGCGGCAGGAAGAAGCGGAGATAACCGGGGTACAGCCGCGGGCAGGCGGAAAACAGTGGCCTCCTTTTTAAGCGGTGTTTCCTGCATCTGGTTCCGAAGGAGGAACGGAACCGTGTTGCCGGAACGGCACGGCATTGCGTACATGATATGGAACGGAGCTTCCACAAATTTTCATAGACGAGGGGAATAAATAGGTTATGATTTTTATGTCAATCGGGTATTGGAGAAAAGGCTCGCACCGTCCGGCGCGAGGCGGTTTTTCCGGTATGGAACCCTTTTCCTATTAATTTAAAGTAATGACGGTGCAAGAAATAGCTGAACAGAGTTTGAAGAGCCTTCTGGCTTCGCTGGGGTTTTCCGCGGATATCGAAGTAACGGAAACGGACGGCATCGTGTGCCTGAACATTTCCTCCCCGGATTCACAGTACATCATTGGGGGAGACGGGGACAGGCTGGATGACCTTCAGTATCTGGTCAACCGCATGATCCAGCGCAAGATGGAGGATGCTCCCCGCGTGAAGGTGGATTGCGACCATTACCGGGAGCGCAACGAAGCCCGTCTGCTGGAAAAGGCCCGTTCCCTGGCCGAACGTGTCCAGGAGAGCGGAAAACCGATGAAGATGCCTCCGTTGAATGCCTACCACCGCCGCCTGGTGCATAATGCCCTTCAGTCCATGGAAGGAATTGTGACGGAGTCCGAAGAAGGGGACAGCCGTTACAAGCGCATTACCATCAGAAAGGGCTGATGGATGGCAGTTTATTCATGAGAACTTTAGCGGTCATTGCATTTTTGGCTCTGGCGTTTCCGGGACGTGCGGAAATGGATGCCCTTTCCGTCTCCTGTTCTGCGGCTCCCTCCCTTCCATCCCCTGTTCTGGTTGTGTACGGTTCAGAGGAACCCGGTTCAGCGGAAGCCCGTTGGTTGAAAGTGCTCCAGCCGGGCACGGAAGAACGCCGCGCGCTGGATGAATATGTGCGTGACGTGCAGTTTGTCACGGTTCCCAGACATCCCTCCGTGAAGGATTGGGAAGAAAACGGCAGCCTGTCCCGTGCGGCGATGCATGGTGTGCGCATGCTGCCTTCCGTGGTTTTTCTTGACTCCAAAGGACGTGTGTTCGACCTGGTGGAAGGAGGGGCCTCTGCAGCTTCTCTGCGGGAAAAAGTGTCCCTGCTTGCGGAAAAAGCGCAGCGCGTGCGGCCGGTGACGCGGGTGAATGATATTCCGAAGGGCGGGGCCCCTGCGGCAGAAGCCTCCGCCATCTGCCGGGAACTGGAACAGGTGCCTCCGGAGGCCTGGTTTCGGGATTATCCTGGTACCATGAAGCGTCTGGAAAAATTGAACTGTACGGTTCCGGCTTTTCTTAACGCCCGGGAGGCGGCCTTTCGTCTGGAGAAAAACAGGAAAACGGCCGAATTGCTTGGCGAGTCTTTCCGGGCTTGCAAAGCTTCTTCCATACGAACATGTCTGGAAGCGTGGCGTGCCTGCGCGGATGATCCCTCGTTATCCGTGGAGGAGCGCCAGTTAATTCTGCTCTCCATGGTGCATCCCCTCTGGGTGCGGCTGGAAGAGGTTCTGTACCGGGAAGCCCACACTCCGGAAAGCGAGGATGCCTTCAACCAGGCGGTTGCGGTTTTAGAAGAGGTCCGGGACATGAACCGTTCCAGCGTTTGCGGCAGACGGGCGCACCAGCTCAGGGAAGAGCTGAGAAGAGCCCGTCTGGCGGCTGCGCGGTATGATTAATGTGTCCTTTCCTGAGTTGCCGGAAATGGACAGGAAGGCTCCCCTGCTTCCGTCACGGAATCAAGGGATGCGTTTTCCTCCGTGATTCCTCTTTCCACAGGAAGGACCGGGCAAATTGGCTTGATTTTGCCCCTGCCCGGGGCTAGTCTTCGAACCGTTATGACAGATTCATCCATCCCGGACATGATGGCGGAGGCTCGCCGAGGCCAATGGACTGACCAGCAACTGGCCGCCAAGGCTGTGGAACTGGCGGAGTCCATTTTAAAGCAGTCGAATGCCGGGATGAGAGGGAAAGAGAAGAGGCAGGCGCAGCAAATGGAGCGCATGATGAATGATCCGGCGGGCAAAGCGTTTACGCTGGCACTGGCGGATCGTGTGTTCCGTCCTTCTTCTCCGGCGCGGGGTGCTGAGTTGTTCCACTATCTTTTGGACGGATATGGCGTTCCCCGTTATTTGTCTGCGGCGGACCGTTTCGCCATGAAAATGGGGGGGAGATTTTCCGCTCAATTTCCGGGTGTAGTCATGCCCATGATTACCAGCCAGTTGAGAAAGGAGAGCTCCAATGTAATTCTTCCTGCCGAGGATGGAAAACTGCGCCCCCACCTGCGCCGCAGGCGCAAGGGCGGCATCCGGATGAATATCAACCAGCTGGGAGAGGCCATTCTGGGTGAAAGCGAGGCGCACCACCGTCTTCAGCAGGTCGTGGACCGGCTGACAGACAAGGACTGTGACTATATTTCCGTCAAGATTTCAGCCATTTTCAGCCAGATTCATCTGGTAGCCTTTGAAGAAACCGTCAAATTGATTCAGGAGCGCCTGCGCATCCTGTACCGGGCGGCCATTACCAATGCGGTAACGTTGCCGGACGGTTCCAGAAAGCCCAAGTTCGTGAATCTGGATATGGAGGAATACCGTGATCTTCATCTGACGGCGGAAGCGTTCAAACGTACGTTGATGGAGGATGAATTCATGCAGCTGGAGGCGGGGATTGTGCTCCAGGCCTATTTGCCGGATTCCTGGGAGGAGCAGATGAAGCTGTGCGCCTGGGCGAAGGAACGCGTGGAGCAGGGGGGGGCGCGCATCAAAATACGCCTGGTGAAAGGCGCCAACCTGGCGATGGAGAAGGTGGAGGCCTCCATGCATGGCTGGGCGCAGGCCCCGTATGGCACGAAAGTCCAGGTGGATGCCAATTACAAGAGAATGCTCCATTACGGCTGCATGCCGGATAATGCCAGATATGTGCAGTTCGGCGTAGCTTCCCACAACCTGTTTGATTTGTGTTATGCCATGCTGCTGCGTGAGCGGGAAGGCGTGCGTGACCAGGTGGAATTCGAAATGCTGGAAGGGATGGCGAACCATCAGGCGCGGGTCATCCGCCAGGCGGCGGACGGTCTGCTTCTTTATGCCCCTGTGGTTTTGAAGGAAGATTTTCACAGCGCTATTGCCTACCTGGTCCGGAGACTGGATGAAAATACCAGTGAGGAGAACTTCCTGCATGATCTCTTCGGCATGACACCGGGGTCCCGGAGCTGGGAGGTCCAGAAAAAGAGGTTTTTGAAGGCTTGTCAGGAAAAGGATGAGGTGAAGTACGGCCCCAACCGCACGCAGAACCGCGCTGCGGATCCCATCCAGCCCTCACATTACCGGGACGCCTTTGCCAACGAGCGAGATACGGACTGGTCCCTGCGGCAGAATGCGGAATGGATCAACGGGCTGATTGCCGCGGAGAAGGAAAAATCCGGCGAGGAAATCCCTCTGGTTATAGATGGTGAGGAAATTACGACTAATCTATGGGGCGTGGGGCGCGATCCGTCCCGCCATAATGAAGTTTCCTATAAATTCGCTTATGCGGATTTTGACCAGGTTGAACATGCCTTGGTCACGGCAGACAGGGTCCGCTCCTCCTGGGCGTCCAAAAGCATTGGCGAACGCGCTGAAATCCTGCACCGGGCGGCGCAGGAGCTGTCCAGAATCAGGGGGGAAGCCATTGCTGCCATGGTGAGGGATGCCGGGAAAGCTCCCACGGAGGCTGATGTGGAGGTGAGCGAGGCCATAGACTTCTGCCGCTATTACGCGGAAGGCTTGGACCGCGACGGAATGAACGACGGCGTGGAAATGTCCCCGCTGGGTATCATTTGCGTGATGTCTCCCTGGAATTTCCCCTTCGCCATTCCGACGGGCGGTGTAGCTGCCGCCCTGATGGCGGGAAATGCCGTGGTGTTCAAACCGTCCGAACTGGCCGTTTATACGGCTTGGCAGATTGTCCAGGCGTTCTGGCGTGCCGGTGTGCCTAAAAACGTCCTTCAATTCGTGCCGATGCCGCGCAATGAAATTTCCCGCAAGTTTCTGATGGATCCCCGTTTGAACGGTGTGATCATGACGGGATCCTACCGCACCGGAAAAATGCTGCGCGAACTGCGGCCTGACCTGCATGTGCTGGCTGAAACCAGCGGAAAGGATGCCATGATCATCACTGCTACGGCTGATCCGGACCAGGCTGTAAAGGATTTGGTGAAAAGCGCTTTCGGTCATTCCGGACAGAAGTGTTCCGCCGCCAGCGTGGCTATTGTGGAGGCTTCCGTTTATGACAATCCCGCCTTTTTGCGTCAGTTGAAGGATGCCGCCGCCAGCCTGAAGGTAGGCGGATCCTGGGAAGTCAACTCCGTGGTGACGCCGCTCATCAGGGAGCCGGAAGGGAATCTGCTCCGTGCGCTGACGCAGCTGGAACCCGGGGAGGAATGGCTGCTCAAGCCGGAACCTTCGGAAGACAACCCGTGCCTCTGGTCTCCCGGCATCCGGCTGGGGGTGAAACCGGGAAGCTGGTTCCATCAGACGGAATGCTTCGGTCCGGTATTGGGAATCATCCGTGCGGAAAACCTGGAGGAAGCCATTGACATCCAGAACGACTCCGAATTTGGCCTTACCGGCGGCCTTCAGTCCCTGGATGAACGGGAAATTGCCTTGTGGAAAACTAAAGTGCAGGTGGGCAACGCGTACATCAACCGTGTCATCACCGGCGCCATTGTCCGCCGCCAGCCGTTCGGAGGGTGGAACCATTCCTCCATGGGGCCTGGAGCCAAGGCCGGAGGTCCCAACTACCTTACCATGCTGGGAAGTTGGGAGGAAAAGGCACTGCCCCAGAAGTTGCGCACGCCGGGTGAACGTATCTCCGGACTGGTGGAAAAACTGTGTTCCGAGCTGCCGGACTGCGCCAAGCGCATCCGTTCCGCGGCCGGTTCCCAGGCCAAGTGGTGGATGGAGGAATTCGGCGTGGATCATGATCCCTCCCGTGTTTACGGAGAAAATAATATCTTCCGCTATACCCCGGTGAAGGGAATTCTGGCCCGTGTGGAAAACATGTCCGACGATGACGTCGCCATTCTGCTGCTGGGGGCGAAACTGTGCGGGGTGCTCCTGCACCTGAGCATAGGGACGAGCCGCCCCTGGATTCAGAAAATGCATGGTTACTATGCTTCCCTGACGGTGGAAACGGAAGCGGAATTGATCGGCCGGATGCCGGAAGCCCTTCAAGGCGTACGGTTCCTGCGTGGAACAGATATTTCCGAGGCTCTGGTCAATGCCGCCCATGCCCGGGATGTGGAAGTACTGGACCGTCCCGTGCTTGCCAATGGTCGGGTGGAACTGCTGGGGTATTTCCGGGAACAGGCTGTTTCCGAAACCGTTCACCGCTACGGCAATCTCATCCCGCCGCCGGGCAGTTTTAAAACAGACAGCGTGTGAAGGGTAGGGAAGGCCTGAATCCCGGCTTCCGGGTATCTTCGCCATAAAAATGAAGGGAAATCCTCCTGCCGGTCCAAAAGGAAAACATGGGTGTTGGGGGTGTTCCCCTTCCGTTTCGGAATAGCTCTTCACTGAAAGGAGGGGAAAAATTTTTCTTTGCAAGGAGGGAAGAGGAGTATCCTGTTGAATGAAATATGAACTTCGCCGAATGAGAAAACTTTCACCAGGCCTCACGGTGAACAATTCCGGTGGTGCGGGAAAAGGTTCCGTGATTCTTATGGGGGAAGAGGCGTGGAAGCCTGCAGGAAGCGCAGGCTTTCCCGAAGAGCTTTCCCCTGTTGCCGGGAGGGAGGGATTGGGTGCTTTTTGTTTCTTTTCTCCATTTGATGATAGAACGTTTCCGGGAAACGGGTATATTACCAGGAACGTTTGCGATGACGCGGCGCTTTTTTTCCCACGTAACCATGAACACCAACCAATCATTGAACTCTCGCGGCAGCCACATCGCCTGGGTGGATTTTCTGCGTATCCTGGCCTGCTTCCTCGTTGTCCTGGCCCATTGCTGTGATCCGTTCGTTGGAAGTTTTGACGGTTCCTTCAACTTTAAGTCCGCTGTCTTCTGGGGAAGTCTGGTACGGCCGTGCGTGCCTTTGTTTGTCATGATCTCCGGAGTGTTGCTCTTTCCCGTCACCTTGGAAATGGGCGCTTTTTACTCCAGGCGCCTCAAGAGGGTGCTGGTTCCGCTCATTGTCTGGTCACTGGTGCTTCCCTTGCTCTACTTCGGATACTTTGCCGCAGGCGTTCAAACGGCCAGCCCCAACATCGTGATGGACACTTATACCTGGAGCGCCACCGTCGGCAAGCTGTATACCTTCTTCTTCAACTTCAACTATGATACCACGCCTCTGTGGTATGTATACATGCTGGTGGGCCTGTACCTCTTCATGCCCATCATGAGCGCGTGGCTGACGCAAGCCAGGAGGAAAGATGTGAAAATCTTCCTGGGCATCTGGATATTCAGCATGACTCTCCCTTACATCCAGATGCTTGCCCCGGCACTGGGTTATGAGGGCAATTACGGCAACATGGGTATTCTGGGTGTTTGCGATTGGAATCCGTACGGTATGTTTTATAACTTTTCCGGATTCCTGGGATACATGGTGCTGGCGCATTACCTGACCAAATACCCGCTGGCCTGGAGCTGGAAAAAAACGCTGTCCATTACTATTCCCCTCTTTTTGATTGGTTTTGCCGTTACATTCTTCGGCTTTCTGGAAACGCAGAAGCACTTCCCCGGCCAGTATTCCAAGCTGGAAGTGCTTTGGTATTTCTCCGGAATCAATGTATTTCTGATGACCTTTGCCATCTTTGCCGTCGTCAGCCGGCTCAGAATCAAGGCTGGTCCAGTGCTGAGCAAGGTGGCGGCGCTTACTTTCGGCGTGTATCTGTGCCACTTCTTCTTTGTCCAGTGCTCCTATGACTTCGTGAACTTCATCGGGCTGGGAGGGCTGCCCTCCGCCGTGAAAATTCCGTTGATGGCCTGTCTGGCCTCCGCTGTTTCCGCGGCGTTGGTATGGCTGTTGAGCCTGAACAGGTGGACGCGCAAAAGCATCATGTAAACCGCGGATATTTTCCGCAGGGCGCTTCGGGACCACTGCTATCCCGGGGCGCCTCTTCTTTTGTGGAAAAGAGAATAAAACGGTTTCCGGGGAGAGGCCTACAAAATTCTGGATGGGAAAGAGGGAACAGGCTAGGATATTTCCGCATCGTGCACAGGCCTTGGTTGCCGGAGATGCAGGCTTTTTAACGCATGAAAAGCTTCTCTCCCGGTCTTCCTTCCGCCGACCCCAAGCTCACAGGAAATTTCTGGAATACCGGCGATTTTCGTAATCCGTTGGGGTTCTGATCTTGACAACTATCATCTCTTTTTAAGGCCTGGAGTCTTTGTACCTCCCATGGGAGGTTGGCGCAAAACGCCCGTTGCACTGTTGATAATCAGTGCCATAGCCGCCCCGGAGTCGCACTCTCATGAGTGCGTGGATTGAAACCCGTTTTGCCGGAGTTTTTTGTACTGGTCATGCGGTCGCACTCTCATGAGTGCGTGGATTTAGATGTCGTAGATTGAACGGCCTAATATCCCTAGAACGAGAAGGAGCATTTGGCTATAACGCTCATTAAAAACACCCTTCATTTTTAGTGAAGGGTGTTTTGACATTCGTGAAAAGAAACAGCTCAGAAGCCTTCAATCATTTCCGGGGTTAATCCCGGTAGATCATATTTCTTTACAATATTTCCATCCTCGGAGATTTCAATGGAGTGGTGGACTTTCGCAGAAGAGTATTGACCACTTTTACAGTTATGCTCCCACCAAATGACTTTTTGAATAGACATGCTGCCTTCCGGTCGAGCAGAGGAGGCGTCTCCTTCAAACATCTGAGGAAGCACTTGTTTGAAAATGGAGGCATCTTCATCCGAGAAGCCTGTGAGTTCTGCCAGCTGTGGATTGATTGCTCCAAAGAAGACATAGGTTCCCTTGTCCACCCGGTGCTTCATGCCCATGGTGTCGGAAGATTTTTTGCTGCCGTCTCCGTCATTGCTGACACTTTTCGTAATTTGTGTACTAGTGATATTCACCGTATCTTTGCTAAAGGCTGGTTGAATGGTGACTGGGCCTCTGATTCCTATGGAGACGCCGGTGCCTTTTGCCGCATCTTTGTTTTTTAAGGCAAAAACCTGTCCAAAAGCTCTCACATCATACCATTCCTGACAGGCTTTTTGTGCCAGTTCAGCAGACGTACCTTTTTGTTTCAGGATGGGAGTAGCACGTTCTTTCAATGTTTTATAGTCGTCTACACGTCTGTCGTCTGACTGGACAAAGATGTTTTGTCCCATGTCCATCAGTTTATTGCGGATTTTTCTTTTAAGACAGACATCAGAGATTTCTCCGAGTCCTTCCAAGGTGGTTCTGGGCCGGTTGCCATCGAGAGGGTCTCCGTTGGGATTAGCGTTCGTAACGGTAAAGATGACGGCAAAGTCGATTTTATGATTAAGGCTCATGATGTGGTTTTATAGTGTTGAATTAATGTTTTATTCTAAGATTTATTTTGCCAGTTCAGCATTTTTTTCTTCTTTAGTTTTGTAAATAAAGGCTCTCTGGCAGTGGTAACCGAGGAGGTAGGCCCCGGTTAATGGCCCGTTATCCATGAATTGTCCCATGAGGAATGTTTCCATGATATTGTCTATGTAAGCATCATAGCTTCTCAAGAAAGAAACGGTGTTTTCATTTTTTTTCAAAATGTTGCGATAGGGCTGAATGCTTTTTTCCAGCATGGACCATGTTTCTGACGGTCTTTGCTGGAACCGCTGCATAAGTTTTTCCGCATTGGTGGGGCGGGAGGTTTTCGTGATATTTAACGCTGATGTTTCGATGGCTTCTGCAACGGCTAAAAGACGGCCGAAGAGGTAACTGCGATCTGTGATTTTTGGATCAAGGCTCATGGTATCTGAGGACGAAGTATTTGTTTGTGGATGGTTATAAAGATAAACGGAACAGGATACTCCCAAGGTCATTTCCCATTCCCACCATTCCATGGCATGCCGTTTGGATGCCTGGATGACGCATTGCTTTTCCAGGTCCGGAGGGATGGGTAGATTGTAAAGAATACAGGGTAGTAGTCTGGAGAGGGCGTGTTTGCGTAGTTTATCGTCTACCTTTATTCCATACGCTGCTTTGACAATCATGGAGATAGACGGCGCGCCAATATAAGATCGGTCGTTTCCTTCCTTGTCTTTAGGAAGGTGCTGTTTCCAACTGGCTTTGGAATGCCAGGAAAGCAGGTTGTTAAGGTATTCGGAGACGGTAAATTCCTGAAAGTTGGAGAGGGACATGCGCCCCGGCGACGCAGAATTCAAGCTGAGAACAAGAACACGGTTTTTAATATCGTTTTCATTCAATGATGTCCGCAGCAGCTCTTTTCCTCCTCCGGAGAGTTCTTTTTTAAATTGCTTAACCAATTGGGTGACCTGGTCATTCGGTGTTGGCTGGTCGGGCGTGTAGTGTTCCCATTCCTGCACATTGCCGCAGGGAGACGGAACTTTCAACAGACCGGGAGACCAGGCGAGAACGACAAGATCTCCATCATACCAACCTTGGCGGGAGATAAGCCAGCGAAGCGCGCTGTGGGCTTTTTGGGTGACTTCCGTACTTACTCCGCACGCTTCATCCGCTTCAATGAATCTGCCGCGGTAGGTATAGCCGGAACTGTCATTGGAAGAAATGAGTTTGGCCTTGTCTCCGGCGTTTCTGATGCGTGCCGGGTGAGTGGTTGCCAGAGGTGCTGTTTTTCCCAGGACATAGCACATCCCTTCTTTGTTAGCCTTGGATTCCGTATAAATTCGCCAGGATTCGTACATGGCGGGGTCTTCATACACTTCCGGAGGGTTTCCATCCTTGTTGTTGATCTTCCATCTTATGAACGCATTTTCTTGGGTGGACGCTCCCAGAATTTCAAAGATAGCGGGCATTTCCTGTTTATCCCCTTTCCATACAGGAAGCAGAGTGTTGGTGGAATCTTCCACATGTAGGATTTCCTCCTTGATCAAATCCCTGATCAGGGATTTCTTACGAATATAGGCCAGAACGGCGTTCAGTTTGACATTCCCGGGGTCAAACGCCGCCCATTCCGATAATTGCTGTTCATATTGTTCGTAGGATGCCTGCAGGGTTTTGAGTTGTTTGGTCCGTTTGGCCGGGGATTCTTCCGGAGGGAAATAGTCAGCGTTATCACCTGCCACGTATTGGAGCTTGTCACACAGAGGGTGGGCACAGGCTCCGCTGGTGCGTCCTCCTGAGGCTTCCGTAACGGGGATGATGGTGGGTTGACTGTTCTGATTGTTGAGGGATGCATTAATTAGCTCTCCCTGTTTGTTCAATGTGATGGTGATGTGAGCATTCTGCATACTGTGGTACAGCGGCAGAAGAGGGGTAATGAGGCGTTCTTTCCTGTTGCCGTGGGCCGGTTCTTTGTCAATACGACCCACATAATCACGGTTTTGTTCATAGGTGGCGTATAAGGCGTACATCCAGTTCATCGTTTTCTTTTTCCTTTCATTCTCCCTGGCTCAGATCATTCAGCCCGCTGGATCTTGGCGGGCATGCCGCCATGGGGCGTACATGCTTGACAATTTCGCATGCTTCAGGGCGCACGAAGCGGATCGTTCCATTTTCCATGACCGGACGCCAAAAACGTATGGAGAGCTCCTCTTTTCCCGTTTCATCCGGATAATTGAAACCATGGAACATGAGTCCAAAGGAGGTGTCTCCATATTGATCATAGAATCCCTTTCCTTCTCCAAACCGGCATGGTTCCACGTATCCCTGGCATTCCCTGGTTCCCAACGCGATGTCCCTACGTCCTCCGCGGTCAATCATGCGCCGGGCAATTTCATAATGCTTGCCGTCGATCCGGTCCTTGGACATATCCGGACGGTACATGTTCCATTCAAAATGAGCCTTGACTTGATATTCCACATCTTGAAGGTAGGTATATACGGATAAATCCGCCCCGGCTTCATGATATTTGATCAGTTTCATATTTTTGGGAACCAGACGGATAGGGCGCATTATTCTTACCTCGTCAATTAACCAGATCAGGGTGGGTTTCCAGTACACCGCCTTTACAATTCCTTTCAGGGCTTCATAAGTGGGAATTTGATAAGAACATTTTTCTCCGCCTATCCGGGTGAGAGGGTCGGAGAAAAGCGCATATTTCCCGTAGACCTTAAATTCGATTTGATTAAGCATGAATATAAAGCTGTTGAAATTTTTAAATCCGGGAAACGGTCAGCGCACCGGAAGTCTCTCCGGGATCTGTGAGAAAGCCCAGAAATGGATCATATTTATTAGGTATTGTTGTATAAATATCCACTCCTTCCTGTATACGCATAATGTCTCCCGAATTCAAGTATTTTTCAAGAAGTTGGCTGGAAATCGCGACGGAATAGGCTCTGGCTTTTTGGAGCCATTCATTCCATTGTTCCCATTCTTCATCCGTATGAGGATTCATATTCCAAAGCTTTTCCCTGCATTCTTCCCCTCTTCCATAAGGAGTGATAACAGCTATTGTATCATCCTTGATCGGATGATATTGGCGTGCTGCCGAATCAAAGGCCTGGAAAAGACGGAGGGGAGCATATTTGGACTGCTGACGGGGATGTGTCATCAGTTTGAAATTTTGAGATAGCGCATCCTCCATGTTGGTGGCGACGTTGGAGCATATAAACGGGTAGGATAGATGATCATGATTATGAGAGCGGGTGAGCTTGCCGTAGAATTCCTTAAAATAGAGCGAAACGGATTTATTTCCCAGAATTCCTCCTTCTTCAGGATCACAAATCATTCCCATAGCAATTTCCCTTCCGATTTCAAGTTCCGGTAGAAAATCCAGTCTTTCCAGATTGCCTGCGGGATTAATCAGGATAACTCTTCCCCCGGAACGGTTGGCGTCCCTGTTGCATCGGCCTGCCGCCTGAGTGCAGGAATCCAGGCCGGCCACGCTCCGTATGATTACGTCAAAGTCTACGTCCACTCCGGCCTCAATGAGGCCGGTACTGATGCACACAACGGCTTTTCCCTTCCTTCTGGCCTTTTCCAGAGATTTTTTGTCAATACGGTTCGTGATGATTTCTTTCCTGTGGGCAGGGCACATATTGGTGCTGAGGTGGAAAACGTCCGCCTCTGTATTCAGGTCTTGGCAGGCGCAGGCCAGTTTGGAGGCCAGTTTTTTGGTGTTTACGATGACGAGGGTGGGGCCTTTGGAAGAAGCTTGCTCCATGATGAAGTCCCTCATTTTTTCTACAGTCCAGTAATTGGAGGGTTTCCGTTCACAGACAACCTCGCATTGACGGAATTGGCTAAATTGATCGAAGTAAGCTTGGCTGTCCGGAATAATAGGTATTTCGATGAGATGAGCATGCGTTCCGTCTTCCGTGGCAGTTTCCGGAGGCGTAGCCGTACAGCGGATGGTGCTGCTGTGGCAGATGCCGGAGAGAAAATCCAGCGAATGTTCAAAAAGCCGTAGTGAGGTTGGGGGAATAGCTTGCACTTCGTCAAAAATAACAACGGCATTTGCCAGGGAGTGCATGCGCCGTACATGCTGTTTGCCGGATGCATATAAGGCATTCAAGTATTGGACGGATGTAGCGAGTACAATGGGAACGTTCCATGTCTGAGTGGCTTCCATGTACCAGGTTTTTCTTTCCGGTGACCATGGTTCCAGTTCTCCCTCCTTGTTAAGGGTTTCCTTCACCAGATTGGAATGATGCTCCAGGATGCAGTCTTTATATTCATCTCCGAGCACTTTCCGGATGGCATTGGCCGTTTGGTCAAGAATGGAGGTATAGGGAATGATGTAAATGATGCGTGACAAATGGTGCCGCCGTGCATGTTCCAGGGCAAATCTAAGGCTTGAGAGGGTTTTGCCTGCACCGGTGGGAAGTGTAAGGTTCCACTTGCCAACTCGTCCTGGCGCAGCTTGAAGGCACTCCTGCGACATGGCTGCCCGGCTTTGATTGATGGGAGTATCAGCCTTGAATTGTTCGAGATGTTTATTCAAGTTTTTTAACATTCCTTCCCAATCCGGTTCCGGAATGCTTTCGTAGCTTCCTTTTCCAGAAGCACTAGTGTAATCCGCTTCGATAAGGCTGCTCAAGCAGAACCGTGCGATTAGTCCGGCATGGAATGCTTGTTTTTTGGGACAGTGGCCAAACAGTGTGGTAAGGAGGGTGTAAACATTCTTGAATTCCGTGGCCAGTTCCGTTTTTTTCAGGAGAGAGTAGTAATGCTCTTTCTCCTGAAACGTCAATTTGGACAGGATTTCATCAAGATGGGTTTTCTCTCCGGATTTTTTCATGCGCTTGGAGAATACGTCATCTCCGGGCATCGTGCCACGGAAGCAGTCAATGAGAGCAGGGTTGTGATGGGAGGCAATACATAAAGCAATGATTTGCCGGAAGATAAAAAATTCTTCAGAGTTCTCCGGGATGGGAAAATAATTCCAGACAAACTGGGCTCCAGCAGTGGAATGGTCTATGCCGCCTTGTGGAATTGGAGGACTGATATGTTGAGAGAGAGCATCCATGTATTGCTGAAAGTCTGCACTCATTTTGCCGAAGTCGTGCATGCCGCCGATCAAGGCTCCAAATTGCGATAGCCCTAAGGGAGCAAGCAGGGTGGACATCGTACGGGCACATTCTTGTTCGTGAGTGGAAAGAGACTGATGGGGGCGAGCCTGATACATGTGAAACTATCATAGGTTCCATATGATCATTTGCAATATATGAATTGATTAATTTAGTATTTTATTTAGTGTTTCACCCTGAACAGAATTTCCAAGATGTCTTCTTCCTTTTTTTCAGTGCCCCTGGCGGCATCACAGCATTACTTGTATTGTCCCAGGCAATGCGCACTGATTCATCTGGAATGCGCGTGGGCTGATAATCAATTTACGGCGGAGGGGAATGTATTTCATGAACGGGCGGCATGACGGAAAATCGCAGGCGAAAGAGGATCCTGCGTTCTCTTCATATTTCTTCCCTCCAATGGGGAATTCACGGCATTGCGGATGTCGTGGAGGTTGTTTATGCTGAGAAAGGCGGCATTCCCGTATCCATGACGCCCGTGGAGTACAAGGTTGGCAAGCCCAAACCGCACCGTGCGGATGAAGTGCAGGTGTGCGCCCAGGCCTTGTGCCTGGAAGAAATGTTTGGGTTGGAGATTCCCTCCGGTTTTCTGTTTTATGGAAAGACCCAGAAAAGGATGGAGGTGGTATTTGATGAAGAGCTGCGTATTCTGACAGCCGAGGCTATCAGGAATGCCAGGGAGGTTTTAACCGGGGAAGTGACGCCGCCGCCCATGTATTCCAAAGCCTGCAAATCCTGTTCCCTGGTCAATGACTGTCTTCCTAACGTTTGCCGGGAGCACAGGCAGACCATGAAAGCCCGGGTGGATAGTGTGTTTGAAGACAGCCTGGAAACAAGTGAAGCCGATGATTTATGAAGAAGCATTTAAATACATTGTTTGTGACGCTGGAAGGATGCTGGCTGTCCAAGGATGGCGATACTGTAAAAGTCAATGCGGAAGGAACGTGTCTGCTGCGGGTTCCCCTCCATAACTTGGAGGGTATTGTGACGCTGGGATGGGACATAGGAGTTTCCCCTTATTTGATGGGAGCCTGTGCGGAACGCGGCATCACGCTTTCCTTCTGCAATCCTTACGGTAAATTTCTGGCTGGTGTACAGGGCTTCATGAAGGGAAATATCCTGTTGCGCCGGGAGCAATACCGCTGGGCTGATGATGAGGCAAGATGGGTTGGCGTTGCCCGGGAAATGATAGGAGCCAAAATTGCGAATTGCCGCAGTCTGCTTTTAAGGGCGCAAAGAGCATACGGGAAAGATTTGTCGGAGGCGATCGATCGTTTGGCGGCTTTTTGCCGCATGGCCCGTGGATGCAATTCCGGAGACATGTTACGGGGCATTGAAGGTTCCGCAGCGGAAACCTATTTTTCCTGCTTGTCCCATTGCCAGAGGACGGAAGATCCGGAGCTGGTGTTTGAAAGCCGCAATAGACGTCCTCCCAAAGATTGTTTTAATGCTCTTTTATCTTTTCTATACAGTTTGTTGTGCCATGACGCCAGGTCCGCCCTTGAAAGTTCCGGCATTGATGCCGCCGCAGGCTTTCTGCACCGTGACCGCCCGGGGCGTCCCGGAATGGCTTTGGACCTGATGGAGGAATTCCGGGCTCCTCTTGCCGATCGCTTGGCCCTTACCCTGATTAACCGCAAGCAGATATCCTCAGATGATTTTGACAAGGAAGAATCCGGAGCCGTTTTTTTGAAGGAAGATTCCCGTAAAAAAGTATTAAATGCCTGGCAGGAACGGAAAAAGACCGTTCTGGTGCATCCTTTTCTTCAGGAAAAAACCACCCTGGGATTGCTGATTCATATTCAGGCCCTTTTGTTGGCACGCCATTTGCGTGGGGATCTGGATTGCTACCCTCCGTTCATCGGCAAGTAAAACGAGCTGTTGTCATGTATATTCTCATTACGTATGATGTAGCTACGGATGACAAGGCCGGGCAGCGGCGGTTGCGGCAAGTTGCCCGAGCCTGTGAAAATGTCGGACAGAGAGTGCAGAATTCCGTATTTGAATGTGAACTGCCTCCTGCTCAATTGGTTGACATTAGGAACAAGCTGCTTAAGATTATTGATAGCGAGAGTGACAGCCTCAGAATTTATCATATGGGGTCCAATTGGCATCATAAAATAGAACAATTGGGTAAGGAGAAAAGCTATGACATCTCCGGTCCCTTGATTATTTAAAGACTGTTGAACATGGCCTGTGCGCCAACCTCAAGCTCACACGAATTCCCCGGCAGGTCGGCGATTGGTGTAATGCATTGGGAATAGAAGATTGACAGATAAATACT
>ENA-ORUI01002330-ORUI01002330.1-human-gut-metagenome-genome-assembly--contig:-NODE-2330-length-16135-cov-3.468408_pt1 | contig 16135 bp, 13 predicted proteins | sample MGYA00242078_ERZ509205 | MGnify/ENA primary metagenome ERZ509205 (study PRJEB26280, sample SAMEA2338828) | human gut metagenome | biome: human gut; feature: human-associated habitat; material: faeces... | reverse complement strand
ACGCCGCTGGCTGCTGAAACAGCAGCCGAATAAAACGGTTTTTAACCGTTTTATTAAAAACTAGTATCAAGCGCCGGGGGTGTAGGTATATTGCAGCACCTCGCCGCTGCTGTCGTTGCAGACGATCACGGCTGTACCCAGGCGGGTCAGATTCTCGTTTTTGGCCGCCGGGGTCTTTTTCAGGCTCCACAGCTGTGTCTGGTCAAAGTTCTCCGCGGCGGAGCCGTCGGCGGGGGTGATGGCGTAGTAGGCCACGGTGTAGGTCACTTCTTTGCTCAGGAAGGGCTTCTTCGCGTACTCGATGATGGCCACGCAGGGCTTGTTCCCCCGGGTGCGCTCGGAAATAATGCCGTACATCTCCTGGTTCTTCTCCACCACCTGCTCGGCAGAGTAATTCTTCGTCAGGGAGTTGTTTTCATAGTAGTAGCCCAGATATCCCGCCACGCAGCCGCAGCCCAGCGCGAACAGCACCGCCAGTGTTACGATCTGCTTCTTATTGAATTTCAGGGCTTCCTTGGAGTGACCCACGCTGTAGGTCAGGCCGAGGCGGTTGGTGATGGGCAGCATCACGCCCAGAAACAGCGCCAGCAGTACGGACTCAATGGGGAACATGAAAATGTTCTTGATCATGCCGGGGACGACCATGGCGAGGGTGTACTGCTTTCCGTCCATGTAAAGGGCATAGTACCACATCATGATGGGGGTCTGGAGCAGCACATTGATGACCAGACTGACGGTAAACCGGCTGAGCATGACCCGGGTGGTGGTGACCTTTGCCCGGTACAGGAACAGGGCGAAAACCAGGGCGCCGCCGACTTCCGTCAGGATAAAGGGCAGGAAGTACATGCCCTCCGGACGGATGACGTAACCCAGCACGTCCGTGATGCAGGCGGCCAGCATGGCCATCACGGGGCCAAAGACCATAGCGCCCAGCGCATTGACAAAAAACGCGGTATTGATCTTCAGGAAGGGCGTAATGGGGATGGCAACCTGCTTCATAACCAGACGCAGGGCGATCATGAGCGCCGCGAATACCAGCATGTGGGTATCTTTCAGCTCGGCGGCAGCGTCACGCCAGTAGGCTTTGGAAAACGGATGGGAATACAGGGTATTGCTCTTTCGTGATCTGGACATAAAAAGTCCTCCTTTTCATGTAGCGACGGTCTTCGCATCCGCATTGACCCTACGGAATCGTGTATGCAAAAACTCCCCTTGCGGCTTTTCGCCGAAAGGGGAGATCAGTTACAGACACGGATAACCCGCGGGGAAGGGCAACGCTTAAAAGCCCCGACCATTCGCCCGACCGAGTATCGTTGCTACATAAAGGAGGTTATCCCATATGCAACAGCGGGTGCGGTGACCCCATCGTGGAACATTCCTTCGTCCGCCGGGCAAACTCCCCGTCCCGATGGCACTTAACGCGAGGTCTCCTACTCTGTTCGCAGACAAATATACACGAAAGGAGCGGAAAAGTAAATAGGTTTTTTACATTTTTTCGGAAATTTCCGCAATTTATTCGGCGTTCGTCTTTGCCATGGCCGCCCGCATCAGCACCATCCGGTAAATTTCCCCGTAGGACAGGCGCTCCACTTCCTGCGCCGCTACCAGCGGGACTTCTTTCAGCACCAGATCGCCGGACTTTACCGTGAGCGTCCCCAGACGCTGACCCCGGCTGACGGGGGCCGTGACGGTCGGCTCCAGCGTCACCTCGCTGGTAACGCCGCTTTTCTGCGCCTTGTCGATGAGCAGCGCCATGTCCGCCTCCGGCACCGCGCTGACCCCGGCGTCTTTCCCCAGCCGCACCGGGATCTGGTTGTCACAGTCGCTCAAATCCGGGCTGACCACCGCGAAATTGGCAAAGCCGTAGTCCAGCAATGACTTGCAGGCGGCGTTCCGGGACTGGCTGGTCTCTGCCCCCATGACCACGGCGATCAGCTCCATACCGTCCCGCATGGCCGACGCCGACAGGCAGTACCCCGCCCCGGAGGTAAAGCCGGTTTTCAGTCCCGTGGCGCCGGAGTAGAAGCGGATGAGCTTGTTGGTGTTGGACAGGCCGAAGGTGCCGCCCCGCACGGTGTCCATCCAGATGGTCGTGTAGTTTTTGATGAGGGGATGGTATTTCAGCAGCTGCCGGGACATGAGGGCGATGTCATAGGCGGAAGTCCGGTGGTTCACGGCGTCCGCCCCGTCGTCCAGACCGGTGCAGTTGACGAAGCTGGTGTCGTTCATCCCCAGCTCCTGCGCCCGCTGGTTCATCATGGCGACGAAGGCGCTTTCGCTGCCCGCGATATGCTCCGCCATGGCGCAGGCGCAGTCGTTGGCAGAGGACACCGCGATGGACTTGAGCATGTCGGAAACGGACATGGTCTCCCCTGCCTTCAGGTAGATCTGGCTGCCTCCCTTGGCGGCGGCAGCTTCGGAAGCCGTCACCGTATCCGTCAGGGCGATCTTCCCGGAATCCACCGCTTCCATAATCAGCAGCATGGTCATGACCTTGGTCACGCTGGCGGGGACAAGGCGCTCATGGGAATTGGACTCATACAGAATGGTTCCGGTGGCAACATCCATCAGCACCGCGCTTTTCCCCGCCACATCCAGCTCCACCGCCGACGCCGGCAGCGCAATCTGGCACAGCGCCAGCACAAGCGCCGCGACACATATCATCCGCTTCATAGTCATCCCTCCAAACGATTCGTAGTACAACCTATGTCCGCGGGGGATGATTATGCCGGATTTCTTCACCGGTTTGTGCTGTTTCCCGGCCGGTATATAACATTTTGTTGTGCAGTCCCATATTACATTTTGTTTTGTATATACTTGATTTCAGGGGAGGTGTAGGCCATGTATGAACGCATTCGGAATCTGCGGGAGGATCACGATCTCAAGCAGGAGGACATCGCGCGGCTGCTTCACTGCACGCAGGCCTGCTATTCCAATTACGAGACCGGCAAGCGGGATATCCCAACGGAGGTGCTTCACACCTTGGCAGACTACTACCACGTCAGCATCGACTATCTGCTGGGGCGAACCAGCCGGAAAGAGCCGTACCCTAAATAATAACCGTCCCCGGCAGGCTTACCGCTGCCGGGGATTTTTCACATATGGAGCTCCAGCGGCCGTGCCCTGCGGGATATTTTTCGTGTCCCGCCCGCCCACTGCACATTTTTTCGCCGCCGGAATACCATGGAATGAGCGGCAAAGCTCAAAATTCGATATCGGAGGTAACTTCTATGTGCAACAACAACGGTCTGTGCGGCTGCCTGAACAACAACTGGTGGTGGATCGTCATTCTGATCCTCCTGCTGTGCAACTGCGGCGGCTGGAACGGCTGCGAGAACAACAATAACAACGGCTGCGGCTGCGGCTGCTAAACAGAGAACGGGCGCCCTCTCCGGGCGCCCACCCACATGCAAAACGAGGGAGCGGTAAAACCGCTCCCTCGCCTTGTTAAAATTACATATCGAAGGGTTCCATGCTGAGGACGGGGTGACCCACCTCGGACAGGAAGTTCAGCAGCTGCTCGGGATCCTCGGTGCAGATGGTCTCATCGGCGATCATGTCGGTGAAGTTCTCTACGCCGTACATTTCCAGAGCGGTCTTGTCCAGACGCTCACGCATCTGATCCTTCAGAATCTTGGGCAGCCAGACGATACGGCCGGGGCCGCCTTCGGCAGCGATGAACTTGTGGGAAGCAATGAAGTGCTTGCCATGACCCATGAAGCCGGGGGTCTGCACGCCGCCGCCGGTCATGGAGGCCATCTCGGAGAAGGTCATGCCCAGAGGCGTCATGCCCGCATGCTCACGGCAGGTGATAACGACGCCCATGGAAACAGGCTCGACGCCGCAGATACACTCGAAGCAGCCGCAGGAGGTCATGGGGTCCTGGAACAGGGAGTACAGGGTGACATGCTCCAGAGCGCCATGGCTGTACTTGTTGACGGCCTCGTCCACACTGGCGTAGCGGCCCAGCTTCTCGTCGGTGCAGCCTTCCTTGAGGATGGGCTGGCAGGGACCGGCAGGGTCCAGCTCCTTGGTGGCCTTGGCGTCCAGCCAGGAAACGGCGCCGCACAGACCCAGACGCTCGGGAGTGACGATGCACACGTGGCTGGGGGAGAAGGCCTGACACATGATGCAGGTGTAGTACTGATCCACGGACTCGTCGGTCATGGAGGCCAGACGGGCGTCACGCTTGTCAAACACTTCGTTGGCAGCGGCGCGGAGGGCGGCGTTCTTCTCGGGATTGACCACGATGGTGACCTGGCACTTGTCCACGACGGCCTCGAACTCGCTCTTGACCTTGGCGTACAGCACCTCGCCCAGATGCTTGAACTTGAAGCCGGCCTCAAAGTCGGCCTTGGAGATACGGATACGGATCATGTCGCGCTGACCGGTGTGCATAACGCCCTCGATGCAGTTGATCCAGGAGTGCATCTTACGCTCCATGACGGACTCGAAGTCGGGCTGCATGGCCTTGCCGGCGACTTCCACGGTGTAGCTCAGGGAAATCTTGGAGCCGACGGGGATCTCGTCGATCTCGGGGCCGTCCACAACGATCTTGTGATCCTCCACCTCGGAAGCGTCCCGGGTCTGCACCAGCTCGAAGCAGTCCACGCGGGAGCCGTCCACTTCCACCTGCATGTCGCCGCGGCGGATGATCTCGCCCTCGAAAGCGGTGGCGAAGGCCACGGGGATGTCGATGTTGGTGATCTTCAGCTTGATGTCGCGAGCCTCCAGAGAGGTGGCGTTCCACTTGGAAGTATCCAGCTGCTGGATCAGGGACTTGGGAACACGGAACATGTTCTCGGTCTCGTTGGAGATAACGGGGAAGCCAAGGCAGATAGCGCCGGCGCCGTAGGAGACGATCTCATCGGACAGGGGCTTGTAAGCGTTGACAAAGGCCTTGACGCGGTCCATGGTGTACTTGGCCAGAGAGGCGAAGTCGCCGGGGGTCACGTTGCCGAAGATCAGCGCGGCACGGACGGCCACGGAGACAACGTGGATAACGGACTGCATTTCGTAGCCCAGAGGCACCACGCGGACGTTCTCGCCCAGCTTCATGCCGGCGTCGAAGCAGTGCTTGATGGAGTCGCCGGTGAGGGTGACCAGAATACCCTGCGCCTGATAGGACTTGGCCAGAGCCACAGTCTCGGCGGGGTCTTCCGCGCCGCCGATGATAACGGCAACGCCGGGGATGTCGCCGGTGACCAGCGGCACGCCCAGATTACGGACGAAGGCGTCGGTCAGGTGGCCCATTTCCGGCTCGGCATAAGGCTCCGCGCCGTGCAGGTACTTCAGCGCTTCCAAAAACTCGGCGCACAGAGCGGATGCAATGCCGCTTTCAAAGGCGTCGTGGAGGCGGTTGTTGCGGGTCATCTTGGACTTGATGGTGTCCATGGCGGCCTTCATCTCACCCAGAGTGGTGATCTTCACGCCGGTGACGCCGTAGTAACAGGGCAGGCTGTAAGCGGTGCCGGGGAAAGATACAGGCTCGCTTTCGCCGTAAGCAGCGATGGCCTCATCAATGGCGGCTACAGTACGGGCGTAGTTGTAGTCGTTGCCGCCAAAAACTCTTTCAAAAAGTGTCACGGTATTTCCTCCTAATTTAAGATTCATCACGATCCAATATCGCTTTGATTTTCCGGATTTCTTCGATTGCCGCAGGACTGAAATCATAGGGGGATTTCCCCTGCCGGTCGGCGTCTATGATGTCAGGGTTGTAGTGGATGAAGCCCAGCAGGTCTTCCGCCGGAATGGCGGAGCGGATGAATTCCTCGTCGCCGTCGTCCCGGATCTTGTTTGCCACCACCCGAACGCGGGTAATGCCTAAGTCCTTTGCCAGACGCTTGACGTTGTGGTAGGTCTGCACCGATCTCGCGCCGGGCTCGATCACCACGATGAACTGGTCCATGTTGGCTGCCGTTCCCCGTCCTAAGTGCTCCAGACCCGCTTCCATATCCATGATGACCACATCGTTCTTCCGATAGGTCAGCGCGGAAAGGATGGCCTTCAGCATCACGTGCTCGGGGCAGACGCAGCCGCTGCCGCCCACATCCACGGTACCCATGACCAGCAGCTTAACGCCGTTGATCTCTTTGGAGAAGGTGTCCGGAATGTCCGCCACATAAGGGTTCAGCTTGAAGAACTTATTGGCGGCATTGGCACCGGTGCGCTCCTCCACCAGAGTGCGCATTTTGGAGATGGGGACAATGGCGTCCACTTCCTCCTGACTCAGTCCAAGAGCCAGTCCCAGATTGGCGTCAGGGTCCACGTCGGCGGCCAGAACGGTACGTCCCTCGTCGGCGTAGAGCCGCGCCAGCGTGGAGGCCAGCGTGGTCTTTCCCACGCCGCCCTTGCCGGTAATCGCTAGTTTCATTGGAAAAAGACCTCGTAAGTAAAAGTTATCCCGAATTCAAATCGCTTTTTGTTCGGGTGACGCAGGCTCCTTAGATGCCCAGTGCGGCGCGCTTGGCCTCGATGCACTCGATCATCTTGTCGCCCAGCTTCTCAATGTCGGTTTCCACGACGAACTTGGCCTCGACCCAGTCCTTGACGCCATGCTCGCCCTGAAGCAGCGCGGTGACTTCCTCGGAGCCCTTGGTGTAGGGGTCAACGCCCAGGAAGGTCTCGATGCCGGTCGCCACGACGTAGTTGCCGATGGAGACGGCCTTCTCGGACATCCATTCGGGAGCGCAGCCCACGACGGGAACCTGAGAAATGTGGATGCCCCAGTCCTTGGCGATATCGGAAGCCAGGATCATCATACGGGAAATATCCACGCAGGAGCCCATGTGCAGGACAGGCGGGATACCGGCCAGCTCGCAGACGCGCTTCAGGCCTGCGCCGCAGTAGTCCTTGGCCTTTTCGGGATCCATCAGACCGGCCTTGGCGGCAGCCTGGGCGGAGCAGCCGGAGACGATCAGGATGATGTCGTTTTCCAGCAGCTTCTTCATCAGCTCAATGTGAGCGGTGTCGGGACGAACCTTGGGGTTGTTGCAGCCGACCATGGCCACAGCGCCGCGCAGAACGCCGGAATGCACACACTCGATCAGAGGCTTGGTGGTGCCGAACTCGTCCACCTGAGAGTTGGCGACGCCGTCGAGAACCTTCTTGATGGCTTCCACAGAGTAGCCGACACGGGCATTCTGCTTCATGCTGGGGATGTTGACCAGCTCGGGCTTGCGGTTCTTGAAGTTGTCGATCGCCATCTTGACAATGGCCTTGGCGTTCTCACCGGCGGTCTCGGCATGGAACTGGATGAACTCGGAGTCGGGCATCCGGGCGATGGGAGAGGTGGTGATGAACTTGGTATGGAAGCACTTGCTCAGGGGGCCCAGAGCGGGGAAGATGCACTGCACGTCCACGACAATGGCCTCGCAGGCGCCGGTCAGAACCACGTTCTCCTGATTCAGGAAGTTACCGGCCATGGGGATGCCGTGACGCATGGTGACTTCGTTGGAGGTGCAGCACACACCGGAAACGGTGATGCCCTTTGCGCCCACGGACTTGGCATAAGCGATCATCTCGGGGTCGTTGGCATAGTAAACGACCATTTCGGACAGGCTGGGATCATGGCCGTGAACAACGATGTTGACATTGTCCTTCTCCATGACGCCGATGTTGGCGGTGGTGTCAATGGGCTTGGGAGTGCCGAACATAACGTCGGAGAACTCGGTGCCCATCATGGAGCCGCCCCAGCCGTCGGACAGGCCGGCGCGCAGAGCCTGACGGATCAGAGCTTCGGGCAGAGAAGAGCAGCCCATGTGGGTCATGTGCAGCGCGGTGGAGACTTCCCGGTCGATGGCGCGGGGTTCGATACCGGCTTCATGCCACAGCTTCTGGGTGTACTCGGGGGCGCGCTTCAGGAAGCGCTGTACGCCGAAGGGCTTGCCGTACTCCAGCAGGCCGATCTCGGCCATTTCATGGGCCAGATCGTAGATGTCCTTACCTTCGGTCTCTACGCCCCACTCCTTGGCGATGCGGATCAGCTTCTCAGGGTCCTTGACCTGATAGTTGCCGCCTTCCTTGGTCTGGTACAGGGTGTGCATGATCTCGCGGCCATGGTCGGAGTGCGTAGCAGAGCCGCCGGCGGTGAACCGCAGATAGTTACGGCCGACGATACCATGTACGTCGCAGCCGCAGATGCCCCGGGGGGCCTTCTTGGTGATGCGGCACGGGCCCATGGAGCAGATACGGCAGCAAGTGCCGGATTCGCCGAAGCCGCAATGGGGGGTCTGGTTCTTGACCCGCTGCTGCCAGGAGTCAGCGCCAACCTTGCTGCCGTTTTCCAGCAGAGAGTTGGTAGCTTGCTCCATCTCCTCAACAGTTGTCAAATAAGCCCAATCCTTCAAAGTGATTTCCTCCTAATCATTTGATTCTTTGAAAAGCCTGTGCGTACCCTACGATAGGTCATAGTGTATCGATAGTATTGTACTCATTTGGCGCGCAGTTGTCAATCGTGCAATTTGACACATTTCACGTGTTTTTTTCATCCCCCAGGGGGGGATTTTTGCTATTTTCCTTAAAATTGTGGAGAAAAGGTGCTTTTTGGGAAATTATTCACAAAAATGTAAAAAATTTTTTGCTTGAAAACGACCGTCCATGGCAGAAAGCGGCGGGGAAGCGCCGCCGCTTCCCCGCCGGAATATCCGATTTTTTGCGCACTCATTGAATTGTCAGCTTGTGGCAGTGGCCCTCTCCCAGAACGTGCTCGACGCAGGTCTTGAAGCGTGCAAACCTGTCATTGGGGACAAACGCCAGCGCCGTACCGGCAAAGCCGCCGCCGTGGATACGGACAGCGCCCTCGCCCTCCAGCAGCTGCTGGCACAGTGCGATGGTGAACGCCATATCCTGCTTCTGGATGTAGCCCGCCGGGGTCACGTTCTGCAGCAGCGTCCATGACGCCATGCCGGAAGCGTTGACGAGGTGCAGGAACGCGTCAAAGTCGCCGTCCTTCAGCGCGCGCACCTGGGACTTCACCCGGCGGTTCTCGTTGAAGAAGTGGATAGCTCTGAGCACTGCCCGGTCGCCGGTGACCTTGCGGACTTCAGCGATGTGCCTGTAGAACGCCGCCTCGTCCACATCGTGGAGGACTTCCTTACCGAAGAACGCCGCCACCGCCTTCATTTCCACGGGCATGGCCGCGTACTCGTCCGTCAGGTCGGCATGATCCGCACCGGAATCGATGGTGCAGAGGGTATAGCCGCTGTGGGCGAAATCGTAGTCCACCTTTTCCACAATGGGGTTTTTCGGGTCGGCAAAATCGATGTACACCAGTCCGCCCACGCTGGAAGCCATCTGATCCATCAGGCCGGAGGGCTTGCCGTAGTAGACGTTTTCGGCGTACTGGCCGATCTGGGCAATTTCAATGGCGGAAACCGCGCCGCCCGCAAACAGGCCGTTCAGGATACGGCCGATCAGCACCTCAAAGGCCGCAGAGCTGGACAGGCCGGAGCCGGGCAGGACGGTAGACCTGACCTTGGCTTCAAAGCCGCTCAGCTTGTACCCCCGCCGGACAAACGCCGCCGCTACGCCGCGGATCAGCGCCGCCGTGGTGTTCTTCTCGGACTCTCTGGCATCCAGATCGTTCAGGTCGATCTCCACAGGCTTGTAGCCCTCGGAATCCACGCGGATGATGTTCGTGCCGGTCAGGGTGACCTCCGCCGTGGTCTCCATGTCAACTGCTGCCGCCAGCACACAGCCGTGCTGATGGTCGGTGTGGTTGCCGCCGATCTCCGTGCGGCCGGGGGCGGAAAAATGATAGGTGTCAGCCATTTTGAACCTCCGTCAAAAATCGTTTCAGGGCAGCTCTGCCCGATTCGGTACACTTGTAAACGCCCGCGCACTCCAGAACCCGGGCAAACACCTGACCGATCTCATACTGAATGATCGCCTCGGCGTTTTCGGCATTGAATTCCGGATGACGCGCCATGAACGCATCCGCCCAATCGGCGTGCTTGGAAAGCTCCTCGCTTACGTGCAGGTTTTCCCCATTCAGCAGGGCTTCGCGCAGATCGGCCATTTCCTTTTTCAGTCTGCCGGGAAGAACGGCAAGACCCATGACCTCGATCAGGCCGATGTTCTCTTTTTTGATGTGGTGGAGTTCCTCGTGGGGGTGGTACAGCCCCATGGGATGCTCCTTCGTCGTCAGGTTGTTCCGCAGGACCAGATCCAGCTCATACCGCCCCTCCCGCATACGGGCGATGGGGGTGATGGTATTGTGGGGCTCGCCGTCGGTCTCCGCGAAAACCGTCGCCGCCGGATCGCTGTAGGTACGCCACTTGGCGAGGATCTTGCCCGCCAGATCACAGAGGTGGTCTTTGTTCTGAGAATTCAGGCGAAGCACCGTCATCGGGTATCTCACCACGCAGCAGTCCACATCGTCAAAGCCGGGAACCTCGAAGCCAAACTCCTTCTCCGCCTTCTCCATGGGGAAGCTGTGGTGGCCGCCCTGAAAATGTTCGTGGGACAATATGCTGCCGCCCACGATGGGCAGGTCGGCGTTCGACCCAAGGAAATAGTGGGGGAACTGCTCCACAAAGGAAAACAGCTTATCGAACACTCCCCGGTCAATGACCATGGGCGTGTGCCGGGCGTTCATGACGATGCAGTGTTCATTATAATAAACGTAGGGCGAATACTGGAAGCCCCAGAGCTGGCCGTTCACCATTACCGGCATGACCCGCAGATTCTGCCGCGCCGGGTGGGAAATGGTTCCCGCATAGCCCACGTTTTCGGGGCAGAGCAGACACTTGGGGTAACCGGACGCCTTTTTCAGCTTCGCCGCCGCGATGTCCCGGGGGTCTTTCTCGGGCTTGGACAGGTTGATGGAAATTTCCAGCTTCCCGTATTTGGTCTCCGCCGTCCAGCGCTCGTCCTTCGCGATGCGGTCGCGGCGGATGTAGTTGCAGTCCTGACTGAGGGTGTAGAAGTAGTCCGTCGCCGCCTTGGGGGACTGGGTATACCGCGACCGGAATTCCCGCACCACCTCCGACGGGCGGGGCGTCAGGAAGCCCATGAGCTTCGTGTCGAACAGGTCGCGTTCGGCGATGGTATCCGCGATCATCCCCTGCTGGGCGGCGTAATCGCACAGCAGATTCAGGCACTCCGGGAAATCAAAGCGCTGCTCCTGCTTTTCGTAACTCTCCAACCGCAGTTCAGAAAGAAGGGTATTCCGTGCGAACGTCTCGTCCAGCGGGTGGAGAAGGCCGCAGTTTTTCGCGTAATCCAGCAGCGCATCCAGCGCCGCCCAAACAGTTTCAGTCGTCATAGCCATGGGGATGCTCCTTGTGCCAGTTCCATGCGGAACCAATGATGGTCTCAATATCGTCATATTTCGGCTTCCAGCCAAGCACGGTCTTCGCCTTTTCGCTGGACGCCACCAGCTGCGCCGGGTCGCCCGCGCGGCGGGGGGCCATCTCGCACTTGATGGGCTTGCCCACGACCTTTTCCGCCGTGTCGATGATCTCCTTCACCGTGAAGCCCACGCCGTTGCCCAGATTGAAGACGTTGTTTTCCCCGCCGTTCATCAGGTACTCCGCCGCCAGAATGTGGGCGGAAGCAAGGTCAGTGACGTGGATGTAATCCCGGACGCAGGTGCCGTCCCGGGTGGGATAGTCGTCGCCGTAAATCGACACATGATCCCGCCGTCCGTTGGGAACCTGCAAAATAATGGGGATCAGGTGGGTCTCCGGGTCATGCGCCTCGCCGATCTTACCGGACATATGCGCGCCGCAGGCGTTGAAGTAGCGCAGCGCCACAAACCGGATGCCGTGGGCAACGGACGCCCAGTAGAACATCCGCTCCATGGAGAGCTTCGTCTCGCCGTAGCAGTTCGTCGGGTGGGTGGGGTCGGTCTCCAGAATCGGCACATGCTCCGGCTCGCCGTAGGTCGCCGCCGTGGAGGAAAAGACGATGTACTTTACCCCATGCTCGATCATGGATTGCAGCATCGTCCGGGTGCCGCCCAGATTGTTATCGTAGTATTTCAGGGGATTGACCATACTCTCGCCCACCTGAGAATTCGCCGCGAAGTGGATGACCGCGTCGATCTTCTCGGAGGAAAACACATGGTCGCAGAATTCCTTACTGCGGATATCGCCCTGATAGAATCTGGCCTTCGGATGCACCGCCTTGCGAAAACCGGTTTCCAGATTATCGGCCACGACCACGTCGTAGCCGTTGTCAATGAGTTCATACACGGTGTGGCTGCCAATGTAGCCCGCGCCGCCAAGTACCAGAATCGTTTTCATTTATACTGCCTCTTTTCTCCACAATAGCGGCAGATGACCTTCATCTGCCGCTATTATAATACATGGTTTACTTCTTGGCAAGATATTTCCGCATATCCAGCGAGCAGGCCGCCAGAATAATGCCGCCCTTGATGATGTACTGCATGGAGGGGTCGATGCCCAGCATGGACAGTGCAACGAAGATGATACGCAGCACGAACACGCCCAGCACAATGCCGCTGATCTTGCCGGTGCCGCCGACGAAGGAAACACCGCCGATGACGCAGGCCGCGATGGCGTCGCACTCGTAGTTGAGTCCCGCCGACTGGGTGATGGAGCTGATGCGGGCGCCCTCAATGAAGCCCGTAACGCCGTACATCGCACCGGCGAGGGTGTGGACCATTACGGTCGTCCAGAACACGTTGACGCCGGAGACCTTGGCAGCGTCGGCGTTGGAGCCGACGGCGAACATGTTCTTGCCGAAGGCGGTCTTGTTCCAGATGAACCACATCAGCGCCACGAAAATCACGGCGTACAGCACGTACCACGGAATGGAAATTTTCGCACCGGAGCCGGTGGTGAACTGGATCATGGGTGCGGAGACCACGCTCTTATACTCCTGAGACAGGCCGGAAACGGGCTGGCCGTTGTTGCCGTTGAGCATGAAGAAGATCAGGATCAGGCCGTAAGTAATGAGCTGGGTGGCCAGCGTCACGATGAAGGGATGCAGGCTGAACTTGGCTACGAAGAAGCCGTTCACCATACCGATCAGCGCGCCGATGGCGACGACAATGAGAACCGTCAGCAGAATCCAACCCGGGGTAATGGCCGGGAGGTTGGAGAAAAGCTTCCGGGAGATGGTGCGATCCTGCAGCAGCGCGCCCGCGACAGCTGCGGTCAGGCCGACCACACGTCCGCCGGACAGGTCGGTACCGGTCAGGACGATACAGCCCGCGATGCCGAGCGCCATCGGCAGCGATGCGGCCACGAGGGAGATGATGTTCGCGATGGAACCCGCGGACAGGAAGTTTTTGTTCTTGATTGCCGTATAGACGATGAAGATCACCATCAGAATATACAGCGCGTTATTCAGAATGCCGTCCGACCAGAACCGGCGGCGATCCGCCTTGTCGAGTCTTTGGTATTCTTCACTCTTTCTCTGAAGCTGTTTGACTGGATTTGCCATACCGCTGCCTCCTTATACATACTTCGCCGCAAGACGCATGATGTCTTCCTGCGTTGCTGTCTTTGCATCGACTTCACCGGCCAGCCGTCCGCCGGACATGACGAGGATCCGGTCGCACACGCCCAGCAGCTCGGGCATTTCGGACGAAACCATGATGACCGTCTTGCCTTTGTTCGCCAGATCGAGGATCAGCTGGTAAATCTCGTATTTCGCGCCGACGTCGATGCCGCGTGTCGGCTCGTCAAGCAGCAGCACGTTGGGTGCCGCCATGAGGATGGACAGCAGATAGAGTCTCCGCCGTTCGCCGCCGGACAGACGAGCGATGGTGGTCTGCTGCAGATCAGGCGGGAACAGAAAGCGTTCCAGCATGGTCTTGGCGGAGAATGTGCCCTCGTCCGTTTTTACCTGCGCAGCGACGCTATAAATGAAGTCGTATACGCGCTGGTTCAGATCCAGCTCCCGGCCCTCCTGCGAAAAATGACCGATCTTGACCGTCTCGCCCAGCTCGACCGTGCCGCTGTCCGGCGGAAGCTCGCCCGCGAGCACGCGCAGGAGCGTCGATTTGCCCGCGCCGTTTCGGCCCACGATGCCGATGCGGTCGCTGCGCAGAAGGCCGTAGGAAAAATCACGGAAGATCGTCCGCCCGTCATAGCCCTTGGAGATGTGCTCCAGTGTGATGATCTTTTTGCCGAGACGGCTCGAAGCCGCCGAGAGCTGCACTGTGCTGTCGCGCTCAGGGGCCTTCTGGTCTTTCAGCTCCTCATAGCGCTGAATGCGCTCCTTGCTCTTCGTGCTCCGGGCCTGACAGCCGCGCAGGATCCATTCGCGCTCGACACGCAGGATGGACTGCCGCTTGCGCTCGGACGCCTCCGCCATCTGCGCGCGCTGCTCCCGCAGCTCAAGATAACGGGAGTAATTGGCCTCGTAGTGGTAGAGCTTCCCGCGCGAAAGCTCCGTGATGTGGTTCACGACGCGCTCAAGAAAGTACCGGTCGTGCGTCACCATGACGAGCCCGCCCTTATACCGCCGCAGCCAGTCCTCCAGCCAGGCGACCATCTCCGTGTCAAGGTGGTTCGTCGGCTCGTCGAGCACCAGCACGTCCGCCGGATGGATGAGCGCCGCGCACAAAGCCGCGCGGCGGCGTTCGCCGCCGGAGAGCGTGCCGATGCGCCGGTCCGTCTCGCCGAGGCCGAGCTTCGTCAGCATCGCCTTTGCCTCGTATTCGTTCAGCGCGCGGAACTGCGGCGGCATGCTGGCGAAGACCTGCTCCAGGATCGTCCGGTCGTCGTCCATCTCCGGGTTCTGCGGCAGATAGCTCACCTGCAGGTTCGGCCGGCGCGAGATGCGACCGCTGTCCGGCTGCACGAGCCCGGCCAGCACCTTCAGAAACGTCGATTTGCCGGTGCCGTTGATGCCGATGACGCCGGTCTTGTCCCCCTCGTTGAGATAAAAGTCCACATCCTGCAGCAGCTGACGGCTGCCGAAATTGATGGAAAGCTGTTCTGCGGATAAAAGCATAAAATTCCTCCTTCAAGGGGTTTCTGCGCCTATTCTATCACAGCTTCCGCCGGAAATCACGCGCTTCTTGCATTTGTTCCGTGTTTCTGCTATCATGGGGGCGAAAAACCGATGAAACGGGGAGAATTGTTTATGGAGCCTGTGAAGCTGCTGGCGCTCGATCTGGACGGGACGCTGCTGAATTCCCAGAAGGAGCTGACGCTGCGCACCCGTGATGCGCTCTATGCCGCGGCGGGAGCTGGCGTCGAGATCGTACCGACGACGGGCCGCTTTTTTACCGGTATGCCCGAGGTCATTCAGAAGCTGCCGTTTCTGCACTTCGCCATCACCATCAACGGTGCGCAGGTCTATGATATCCGCGAGAAAAAAGCCGTCAGCACGGCGGAAATCCCGCTGGAAACGGCGCTGCGGGTCCTGGAGTATCTCGACGGCTTCCCCGTGATCTACGACTGCTATCAGGACAACTGGGGCTGGATGACGCGCAGCATGCAGGAAAACGCCGCTGCATTTGTCCCCATCGACCACTCGCTGCGCATGGTGCGCAGTCTGCGCACGCCGGTCGACGAGCTCAAGGCGTATCTGCGGGAGCAGAACCGGAGCGTCCAGAAGCTGCAGCTGTTCACACCGGACGATGCGCTGCGCGGCAGGCTGCTCACCGACCTTGCAGAGCGTTTTCCCTGCCTGAGCGTCAGCACGTCCATGCCCTGCAACATTGAGATCAACGACGCGCACGCCAACAAGGGCGAGGCCATTGCGAGCCTGGCGGCGTACCTCGGTCTGCCGATGGAAGCGACGATGGCGATCGGCGATGGGCTGAACGACAGGAGCATGATCCGGATGGCGGGCGTCGGCGTGGCCATGGCGAATGCGTGTCCGGAAATTCTGGCGCTTGCCGATGAAGTAACAGCCTCCTGCGACGAGGACGGCGCGGCGCTTGCCATCGAGCGGCACTGCGTACCGGGAAGGACGTAACGGAAATGGTCGACTGCCACATTCATATGGTGCTGGACGGCGTAAACTGGAAAGACGCCATCGCCCGGCATAAAGCGGCGCCGCAGGAGGCACTGATCCGGCAGACGCTGGGTCACTATCAGGCGCTGGGGTTTTCCTATCTGCGCGACGGCGGCGACCGCTGGGGCGTGTGCGATCTGGCCGCGAAGCTGGCCCCGGAATACGGCATACGCTACCGGTCGCCGGGCTTCCC
>ENA-ORUI01002322-ORUI01002322.1-human-gut-metagenome-genome-assembly--contig:-NODE-2322-length-16211-cov-3.187113_pt1 | contig 16211 bp, 10 predicted proteins | sample MGYA00242078_ERZ509205 | MGnify/ENA primary metagenome ERZ509205 (study PRJEB26280, sample SAMEA2338828) | human gut metagenome | biome: human gut; feature: human-associated habitat; material: faeces... | reverse complement strand
CCCCGACCTTTTGGTCCGTAGCCAAACGCTCTATCCAGCTGAGCTAAACGCACATCTTTGTTGCTTTTCCTTTGTGATATTTCGTATCACCGCTGCAACAATATGTATGATACTCTAAGACCTATAAAATGTCAAGGGTTTTTTGAAACTTTTTTTGATTTTTTTTAAAAATATTTTTTATTGCTATTTTTGATGCAAAAGCAACAGTTTTTTAATTCCGTCTAAGTGCCTCGATCGGGCTCAGTTTCGCTGCCTTTTTCGCCGGATAGATTCCGAAGAACACACCTACTGCACAGGAGAACAGCGTAGCCGCCAGGATGGTTCCCGCACTGATCCCAGGTGTGATGGTCATTCCCATACTGCTGCTGATCACCGCACAGATCACATAGCCGCCTGCAATCCCCAGCACAATACCGATCAGCCCGCCTATGATCGTCAGGATCGCCGCCTCAGCAAGGAACTGTAACATAATGGACGAGGTTTTTGCTCCAAGAGATTTCCGGATACCAATCTCCCTGGTCCGCTCTGTGACGGACACCAGCATGATGTTCATAACACCGATACCACCTACCAGAAGGGAAATTCCTGCAACAAAAGAGATAAACGCAGTCACCATGCCAAGCATCTGGTTCATGGATTTCATAACATCCTGGAAGCTCTGTACCTGGAAATATTCATCCCCGGCACACTGGTGACGTCTCTCAAGAAGATTTATGATCTTGTCTGCGACTGCCTGGGAATCCAGACTCTTATCCGCCTGAACTATGATCTGATAAAATTCTCCGCTGCTTCCGGTAAAGTCGTCCATGGCCGTATAAGGCACATTTATGGTCACCGGCATTCCATCGTAAGTATAGCTGACAAAGGCTCCGTTCTCTTTCTGTGTGGTAACTCCGCAGATGCGGAATGTCTTGGTCAGATCATAGCAGGTGATGTCCAGTGTCATTCCCACTACATCATCCGTTCCGAAAAGCCTTTTCGCATCGGCATCGGAGATCACGCAGACGTTTTTTCCCTCTTCGACTTCCTTCTGCCCGAAATAGCTTCCGTACTTCACAGAAGCATTATCCACCAGCTTGGCATCCTGGGCCTCCCCGGTCACTGTAAGATTAAAATCGCCCTTTCCGGTTACGGTCTCGCCTGTATAGGACTCCGAAACATTAACACCTTCCACGCCATCCAGCTCCCGGACTGCATCAATATCCTCCGACTCGATCCAGACCTGGTCTGCTATGGCATCATCACTGCAGTAAACAGCGATCTGGCCGCCGCCGATATCATTGATCTCACTGTTCATCTGATTCTTCGTACCCTCACCGATGGACACAATGGCGATCACTGATGCAATACCGATAATGATCCCTAACATGGTGAGAAAGGATCTTCCCTTATTGGCCATGATATTATGGATCGCCATTTTGATATATTCATAAATATTACTCATCGGCAGTCTCCCCTGTCTCTACTGCACTGTCACTGTCTGCCGCTGCTGCCTCTGCCTTCATTCCCTCTTCCAGGGAGCCCAGATCCTCGATGACCTTATCTCCAGCTTTAATGCCATCTGTGATCTCAACAGAGTCCTCGGAACTGATTCCTGTTGTGATATCCTGCTTCGTGATCACACCATCCTTCAGCACATAACAGAAGGAACCATCCTTGCCGATATTTACCACGCCTGCCGGAAGCGTTACCACATCCTCTGCCTTTTCTGCATAGATCTTTACCTTCGCATCTACTCCCAGAAAAATATCCTTGTCCGGCTTGTCGATGCTCACTGTGGCAGAGATCAGTGTGGAGCCCTTTTCGTTAGTTGTCGCAATGTGACTGATCTTAGTCACCTTGCCGGTATATTTCCTGTCGCCGATGGTAATGTCCGCATTCTGGCCTTCCTTTACCTTATCGTAGTCATACTTGGACACATTGATATCAACGCTGACCTTATCTGTATTCTGCAGGGTAAAAAGCTCCATTCCCTGTGTTGCCGCTGCGCCCTGCTGGACTGCTGATTTGGAAATGACGCCGTTAAAATCCGCCGAAATGCCTTTCTTTCCTTCTTCTACCAGATCTTTCGCAGATTTTGCATCCAGCTCAGTAAGATTGTTGCTGACACGCATTTTTTCTTTCTCTTCTTCTGTAAGGCTGGCAGAATCCGCCTCTGCAATAGATTTCTGGGAAGCAAGATCTGACTGCAGATCCGCCAGATCAGAGGTTGCCTGTTCGATCGCATTCTCAATGGCAGAAGTATCCACTGTACTTCCTGCAGAAGAAGCATCCGCAGATGCATGATCTGTCAGATCCTGTGTTTCCTCTGAAGCTCCATCGGTAACAAAATCACCGGCTGCACTACTGCTGTAATCGGAATACTCCGGCATTTTTGGCTGGCTGGCCTTCTTATCCTCATAAGCTTCCTTTGCTTCCTGGCAGGCGATCTCTGCCTGACTTCTTGCTGCTTCCGCTTCATCCAGCGCCTGGGCATTCTCATCGCTCTGGTCTGCCTGCCACTGTGCAAAAGCCATCTGATAACTGGTATCTGCCTGATTATAAGCATTCTGTGCCGTTACATAATCGGAATTCAGCTGTCCCAGCTCCTGCTGGTACTGCGGAAGTGTCTCATTCTGATATGTAGTCAGCGCTTCTGAATACGCTCTCTGAGTCTCTGCATCCCTGGCAGCCTGGGCCTCTGCCTTTGCCTGGGTCTCCGCCTGGGCCTGTGCCTGCGCATCTGCCGCAGCCTGAGCCTGTACAGACGCCAGCTGTGATCTCAGGGAAGCCAGATAATTCTGCTGCTCCCTTACCTGCTGTTCCAGACTGGAAACCTTTGCTTTTGCACTGTCCTGCTTCTGCCGGGCCTCATTGGATTTATTGATGGAATTTTTGTAATCATACTGTCCGGACTGTACATTCAGCTCTGCTTTCTGATTATCCCTCTCCAGATTCTTCACTTCAAACTCTATCAGCTTCGTTCCCTTTGAAACCGTATCGCCTTCTGCGAAGGATACGTTTTTGATCTGTGCGTTCACAGGAGAATAAAAGGTCTTCTGCTCATCACTGACAACGGTTCCGGTTGCATCTACGATCTCCTCCACATCTCCTGTCTCCGCTTTGGTAATAGCAACCTGCGGAATCTGTGATCCCCCGCGGCCTGCACCTGATGCCGCATAAATACCGCCTGCCACAACAGCCACTGCTGCCACACCGATCACAATCTTTTTCCCTTTTTTCATTCTTAAGCCTCCTCGACAAATTCCTCATTGATCGTATCTGATTCAATTTTTCCATCCATGATCCGGACCACACGTCTGGCCTGAGCCGCGATCCCATTATCATGAGTGATCAGGATCAAGGTTTCTCCTGATCTGTGCATTCCCTTCAGGATTTCCATAATTTCCCTGCTGGATGCAGAGTCCAGATTTCCCGTTGGTTCATCTGCCAGGATCACCGGCGGCCTGGCTGCGATAGCTCTGGCAATAGCCACACGCTGCTGCTGTCCCCCTGACATTTCGTTTGGCTTATGGTCCATACGTTTCTCAAGTCCAACTTTTTTAAGAGATTCCACAGCAAGCTTTCTTCTTGTTTTCCGGTCGATCCCACGATAGATCAGAGGAAGCTCCACGTTTTCCAGCGCCGTAAGATTTGCGATCAGATTAAAGCCCTGAAAGATAAAACCGATCTCCTTATTTCGTACCACCGAGAGATCATTATCCTTCATGGTGGATACATCTGTTCCATTCAGATAATATTTCCCGGAGGTGGGGACATCCAGACAGCCCAGCATGTTCATAAAGGTGGATTTTCCGGAACCGGACTGTCCGATAATAGCCACAAATTCACCCTTATGGATCTCCAGGTTCACATGATCCAGCGCCCGCACCTCATTTTCTCCGGGATTGTAAACCTTGCACAGATCTACTACCCGTACCAATGCATCTTCCATAATAAAATTACTCCTTGTAAAGTAAATCAGTCCCAGGCAAGCCCCTCCTCTGCTTATTGCTTTTCGCCATTGAAACAGAGAGCTTCCCTGATCAGGTTAAAAATACAGAGCGAAGTCTGCAGGGGATACTGCTGTTTCTTGTCGGAACGCTCCAAGCCAAAACAGCAGCAGGCAGACTGCTCTGTCATTTCCGGGAAAACCCCGCTCATTGATCTGTAACGAAAAAATCACCTGAATGTCTTCAGAACTGACACACATTTATACATCTGTTTATGCATCAAGTAAAAACGCCTTATATGCCTTGTATGCCTCATATACATCTGCCTTGCTGGTAACCTCCCACGGAGCATGCATACTCAGCACTGCCACGCCACTGTCGATAACCTCCATTCCGTAAAGTGCCGCAATATAAGCGATGGTTCCGCCTCCGCCAAAATCAACCTTTCCAAGCTCTGCTGTCTGGAAAGCAACATTGTGATCATCAAAAATCCTGCGAACTCTTGCAACGTACTCTGCATTGGCATCGTTGGAACCGGATTTTCCTCTTGCTCCGGTGAACTTGTTAAGAACGATACCGCGTCCAAGATATGCTGCATTCTTTTTCTCAAAAGCCTCACCATAGGCCGGATCATAGCCGGCACTTACATCGGAAGAAAGCATGCTGGAATTACGGAGAGCTCTTCTTAATGCAAGCTCGGAATAGCAGCCCATTCCGTCCAGAAGCTCTGCCACACTGTTCTCAAAAAATCTGGACTGCATGCCTGTGGCACCAACGCTTCCGATCTCTTCCTTATCTACAAGGAGACAGCAGCCGGTACGCTTCGGTGTCTCCTCCATCTCCAGCATTGCCACAAGGGATGTGTAAGCGCATACACGGTCATCCTGTCCATATGCTGCGATCATGCTGCGGTCAAGTCCACAGTCTCTTGCCTTTCCTGCCGGAACGATCTCCAGCTCTGCTGAAAGAAAGTCCTCTTCCTCAATACCATACTTCTCATTTAAAATCTTCAGCACATTCTGTTTTACCGCATCCTTTTTGGAATCATCCGGAAGCTCTGCAAGAGGTCTGCTGCCGATCAGGATATCCAGCATCTCACCATCAATAACCTCTGCTGCCTTTTTCTGGAGCTGTTTTCCGGAAAGATGGATCAGAAGATCTGTGATGTAAAGTACCGGATCTTCCGCATCCTCACCAATGCTGATCTCCACAATGCTTCCGTCCTTCTTTGCAACAACACCATGCATGGCAAGAGGCAGTGTCACCCACTGGTATTTCTTCACACCACCATAATAATGGGTATCTAACATAGCAAGCCCGGTATCTTCATAGAATGGATTCTGTTTTAAATCCATTCTCGGAGAATCCACATGTGCGCCGAGAATCCGCATGCCCTCTTCCATTGGTTTCTTTCCTACAATGAACATAGCAAGTGCTTTTCCATTATTATCTGCATACACTCTTGCACCGGATTCCAGTTTTATTCCTTCTGCAATCACTTTCTTTATATCAAGATATCCTGCTGCCTCTGCCCGCTCTACAAAAGTGCGTACACATTCTCTTTCTGTCTTACATGCTGATATAAATTTACGATACTCTTCTGCAAATTCAAAAACTTTCTTCTTCTCTTCTTCACTGTAATGATTCCATGCTACTTCTCGTTCCATATGAATGAATCTCCTTTTACTCTTCTTCCTCGTCGTCCTTCTTGTTCAGATTTGCCTGTACACGACGATACAATTCCTGAGCTGCATTGTAACCCATCTTCTTCTGTCTGTGGTTAACGGCTGCAGCCTCGCAGATAACTGCCAGATTTCGGCCTGGACGGATTGGAAGGGAATGACATACTACTTTATTTCCAAGTAACTCTGTATATTCTTCCTCAAGACCAAGGCGGTCATACTCATTATCTTTCTTCCAGTCTTCCAGTTTAATTACGAGATCGATATTCTGTTTCTCTTTTACACACTCAACACCGAACAAAGTCTTTACATCAATGATTCCGATACCTCTTAACTCAATGAAGTATCTGGTGATATCCGGTGATGTGCCGGTTAAGGTATGCTCATTGATTTTACGGATTTCTACCACATCATCTGTTACCAGACGATGTCCTCGCTTAATCAGTTCCAGTGCTGCTTCACTCTTACCGATTCCGCTTTCACCGGTAATCAGAAGTCCCTCACCGTAAACGTCTACCAGCACACCATGGATGGTAATACACGGAGCAAGCTCTTCACTTAAAAGATAAATCAGCTCCGCCATGAATTCTGATGTGCTTCTGCCTGTTCCGAATACCGGCACATTATTTTCCTTTGCCCTCTGTAAGAACAGGTCATCCGGCTGTAAATCCCTGCAGAAAATAACACATGGTATATCATATTTTAAGAACCGGCTGTAAATGCTGTCCTTTTCTGAATCATTCAAATGCTGCAGGTATGTATATTCTACCATACCGATAATCTGTACACGGGACTGCTCGAAATGTTCAAAATATCCGCTCAGCTGTAATGCCGGACGGTTTACATCCGCAAGTCTGATGCGGTGTCCCTTTAATTCCATATCCTCAATATATTTCTTTAACTGCAGTTTTTTTACGATTTTCTCAATTCCTACACCTTCCATGGCATGACTCCTTCCTTATCTTCGCCCCTGTATTTTTATAATTCTTTACTGTTCTAATAATTTGAAACGCTCTACCAGTTCATCTAAAGAAGTTGCCTCTGCAGACAATTCTTCACTGGTTGCTGATGCCTCCTGGGATGCTGCAGAATTGGTCTGAATAACATCATCAATCTGTTTTACACCATCTTCAATTTCTTTTACTGACACTGCCTGGCGGTCAGAAGCAATTCTGATATTAGCAACTTCTGTAATAATAGTATCCAGTTCTGTAATAACCTTATTTAATGATTCCGATGTCTGCTGTGTTACTTCATTTCCATGTTCTACTTCTACCTGGTTTGTCTCCAGTAAATGCTTGGATGTCTCTGCAGATTCTGCACTGCTTTCAGCCAGCATACGAATCTGCTCCGCAACAACTGCAAATCCCTTTCCTGCTTCTCCAGCTCTTGCCGCCTCAATGGATGCATTCAGGGAAAGAAGGTTAGTCTGGCTTGCAATACCATCAATTTCAGTAATAACTCTTTCCAGCTCTTTGGATGTTGTCGAGATACGTTCCATTGCCTCCATAAGTTCCCGCATCTTGTTCTGGCTGACATTTGCTTCCATTCCTACGCTCTTTGCACGGTCATGTACAATATCTGTTGACTTGCTGTTTGCAACAACCTGCTCTGTAACCTTTGAAACATTCTCCACCAGATTATCTACTGCAATAGACTGGTCTGTTGCACCCTTTGCCAGATCCTGGGAGCTGATTGCAAGCTGTTCAGAACCGGCGGCTACCTGATTAGAAGATTCCTTAATCAGACATAATGTACTGCTTACGTTCTGGATGGTGCTTACCAGTTCTTCCATCACTGTTTCAAATTCTCCCACATATGCTTCTTTGCATGAAGAATGTACGGTATAATTACCCTGTGCAAATTCTTTTAAAATATTCTGTAAATCGCCAACAATTTTCTGTAAAGTATCTTCCATATTACGGAACTGGTTTGCCAGTTCTCCGATTTCATCTTCTGACTGATAAGTTACTTTCTCATGTAATTCTCCATGGGAAAGATGCTCTGCTACATCTTTTAATTCCCGGATTGGTTTTACAATATAATAAATTAACCACTTGGATTCCCGGCCGGTTAAAGTAACACTTACTACTACGATTGTCAGCATAATCACAATGCAGATAACCAGAACCGGAATACGGAACGCATCCGGCACCACTGACAGCAGAATCAATCCCAGGCAGGCTAACGCTACTGTTGTAAAATACAGCCTGAATATCATGTTAAATGCATCATTAACTTTTTTCTTGATACTTTTGTTTTTGAATTTTTCTTCTTTGGTCATAGTAATTCTCCTTTTTCTTTTTCTTTTTCCTCTTCCCTGTGGAAAAAGCGGAATACTTCTTCCGCTGCTTTTTCGTTCATCGCTTCTGTCCCAGACAATTCTTCTATGGAAGCACTGCGAATTGCGTCTAAGGACTGGAACCTTCGCATCAGCGCCTTTCTTCGTGCCGGCCCGATTCCCGGGATATCATCCAGCACAGAATGCACCTGTTCCTTACTTCGTAAAGAACGATGATATTCTATAGCAAACCGATGTGCTTCATCCTGTATTCTTGTAATCAGATGAAATCCTTCACCGGAAGTGTCTATCGGTATCTCTATATTCTGATAATATAATCCTCTCGTCCTGTGATGATCATCTTTTACCATTCCACAGACCGGTATGGAAAGATGCAGTTCATCCAGCACCTGAAGAGCAATATTTACCTGACCTCTTCCACCATCCATCATAATCAAATCCGGGAATTTTGTAAATCCCCCATATTGGTCATCCAGCCCTTTTTTTTGTAAAATTTTCCTTTCTTCCTGTCCATGGGTAAATCTGCGGGTCAGAACCTCGTGCATGGATGCATAATCATCCGGTCCCGTAATAGTTCTTAACTTAAATTTCCGGTAATCACTGCGCTGTGGTTTTCCCTTTTCATAAACCACCATGGAACCTACCGTTTCAAATCCATTGATATTGGAAATATCATAGGCTTCCACGCGTTCTAACTTTTCTAAATCCAGCCAGGATGCAATTTCTTTCATTGCACCGATTGTCCTGCCTTCTTCACGCTTTAGTTTTTCCCTGTCCTGGGACAATACCAGTGCGGCATTTTTCTCTGCCAGCTCTACCAGTTTTTCCTTCATTCCTTTCTGTGGTACCCGAAGTACTACCTTCTGACCGCGCTTCTTAGTCAGCCAGTCTTCAATAACTGCTGCATCCTCAACTGCATATTGCAGCATGATTTCCTTTGGGATATATGGTGTTCCGGAATAGAACTGCTTTAAAAATGTTGCCAGTATCTGTTCCTTACTGTCTTCATTGGCAATAGTTACATAAAAGTGTTCTCTTCCTATAAGCCTGCCACTCCGGATAAAGAATACCTGAACTACCGCATCCCGGTCATCGGCTGCAAGAGCTATTATATCTTTATCCTCTCCGTCGGAACTGGTGATTTTCTGCTTCTGTGCCACCTGTTTTACACTGTTTAAAAGTTCCCGGTACTCAATTGCCCGCTCAAAATCCATATTTTCCGATGCCTGCATCATCCGCTCTTCTAATTCTTTTAAAACCGGCTGATAATTGCCATTTAAGAAATCTACTGCCTGATTGATTTTCTCCCGGTACTCCTCTTTGGAAATATACCCCTGACAGGGTGCCTGACACTGATGAATATGGTAATTAAGGCACGGACGTTCTTTTCCAATATCTCTTGGCAATACCCGGTTGCAGGTTCTTAAATGATAAATTTTTTTCAACAAATCTATCGTATCTTTCACCGCACCGGCACTGGTATATGGGCCAAAATATCTGGATTTGTCTTTTTTCAGCTGACGGCAAAAGAGAACCCTGGGAAATTCTTCCCCCAGAGTCACCTTTATATAGGGATAAGTCTTATCATCCCGGAGCATGGTATTATACTTCGGCCTGTACTCTTTTATTAAATTGCATTCCAATACCAGTGCTTCTAATTCCGAATCAGTGATAATATATTCAAACCGGGTAATCTTCTTTACCATCTGGTCTTTCTTGATTCCTTCGTCATGACACGCCTGAAAATACTGACGTACCCGGTTTCGAAGGCTTACTGCCTTACCTACATAGATAATGGCATCACTGGCATCATGCATGATATAGACCCCCGGCTGATTCGGAAGCTTCTTTAATTCTTCTTTAATATTAAACGTCATTCCCGTTCTCTTCTTTTTGGTCCTCTTCTTCCTTCTTTTCCTCATCCGGATCCGGCAGCCCTTTTAACTCACGGAATATCTTCATAAATTCTTTACCCGTAATGGTTTCATGTTCATATAAATAATCCGCAATATGGTCTAATACCTCGCGATTCTCTTCTAAGAGCTGATATGCCTCCTGATAGCAGTTATGAATCATGGTACGGACTTCTTCATCAATCTGTGCCGCTGTCTCATCGCCGCAATTCAAATGTGCTGCACCATCCAGATATGCATTATCTACAGAAGCCAAACTCATCATGCCAAATTTATCTGACATACCAAACTGTGTAATCATTGCCCTTGCAATCTTGGTCGCATTTTCAATATCATTTGCTGCTCCACTGGTTGCAGAATGGAATACCAGTTCCTCTGCTGCACGGCCTGCCATATAAGTCGTTATCTTGGCAATTAATTCATCCTTGGTCTCAAGAAATTTCTCTTCTTCCGGTGTCTGCAAGGTGTATCCCAATGCCCCCATGGTTCTTGGTACGATAGTAATTTTCTGTACCGGTTCTGTATTCTTCTGTAATGCAGTAACCATTGCATGACCTACTTCATGATAAGAAACAATCTTCTTCTCATGATTACTCATGGCACGGTCTTTCTTCTCTTTTCCACCAACTGCCACGATTTCAAAGGCTTCAAACAAATCACTCTGATTTACAAATTTACGGTTATGTTTTACTGCATTAATAGCCGCTTCATTAATCATATTTGCAAGATCGGAGCCAACCAGTCCAGCACTTGCCAGAGCAATTGCTTCCAAATCTACGGATTCATCCATATGCACATCTTTGGAGTGTACCTTCAGCGTCTCAAGACGACCCTTCAAATCCGGTTTGTCTACAATAATTCTACGGTCAAACCGGCCCGGGCGAAGTAACGCTTTATCCAGTACTTCCGGACGGTTTGTTGCTGCCAGAACTAAAAGCCCCTTTGAAGTATCAAATCCATCCATCTCTGCCAGCAGCTGGTTTAAGGTCTGCTCACGCTCGTCATTTCCACCGCCGAATCTGCTGTCACGGCTCTTGCCGATGGCATCAATCTCATCAATAAATATGATACATGGTGCCTGTTTCTGGGCATCCTTAAACAAATCTCTTACCCGGGATGCACCGACACCTACAAACATCTCTACAAAGTCAGAACCGGCCAGTGAGAAGAACGGAACATTTGCTTCTCCGGCAACTGCCTTGGCAAGCAGCGTTTTACCGGTTCCAGGTGGTCCTACAAGCAATGCTCCCTTCGGAAGTTTTGCTCCGATTTCACGGTATTTTTTCGGATTATGCAGGAAATCTACCACTTCCTGTAAAGATTCTTTCGCTTCATCCTGTCCGGCTACATCTTTAAATGTAACTCCGGTCTGCTTTTCCACATACATCTTGGCATTGCTCTTACCGATTCCCATCATGCCGCCGCCCTTTGACATACGCTTTGTCATCCAGACGATCATTCCGACAAAGAATGCGATTGGCAGGAATGTTAAGATAACGTTCATTGCTACCGCGGATGTGGTATCCGGAATCTCCTGATTAAATTCTACACCGGCTTTTTCCAGACGGTTGGTCAGTTCGTCATCATTCACAACTCCGGTATAATATTCCTGTGAAATTCCACTGTCCTTATCCTTCTTCGTGACAATCATGATCTTATCACTCTGAATCTCTACTTTTTTGACCTTGCCGTCATCTACCATCTTCAGGAATTTATTATAAGTAATCTCTTTTGCAGAGGTCATTCCCTGAAACTGGAACAGTGCAACCACAAGAATCGATGTAATAACTGTGACCAGTAAAATAAACGATATACCCTGTTTATTATTCTTGTTATTCTTATTATTCTGGTTGTCCATTTTAATCCTCCTGTATACCTAATTATTATATAGAGCGTCATGTTAGAAATCAATAAAAACATTATGAAAAGATTGTAAACTTCCTATGTGTTGTAGTATACTTGGAATGAAAATGCTTATGCCGCTTCCGGCGCATTTTTCTTTTCATTTTTATACCAAAGTATGACGGCAGATCTGCATACAGCAGTTTTACCGCATCAAAAATCAAATAAATTTTAAACGAGGGCATATACTTATGAAAATTGGATTCGATAACGAAAAATATTTAAAAATGCAGTCCGAACACATCCGTGAACGCATCGGTCAATTTGACAACAAACTTTATCTGGAATTTGGTGGTAAACTTTTTGATGATTATCATGCTTCCAGAGTTCTTCCCGGATTCCAGCCAGACAGCAAGCTTTGCATGTTAAGAGAACTTTCTGATCAGGCCGAGATCGTCATCGTCATCAGTGCCGAAGACATTGAAAAGAACAAGATCCGCGGTGATCTTGGTATCACCTATGATTCCGATGTACTTCGCCTGATGCAGATTTATCAGGGACTGGGGCTTTATGTCGGAAGCGTTGTTATTACCAAATATAACGCTCAGGAAAGTGCTGAATTATTCAAAAACCGCCTGGAAAAACTGGGTATCAAAGTGTACCGCCACTACCTGATCCCTGGCTACCCTACAAATGTACCATTTATTGTAAGTGACGACGGATATGGAAAAAATGATTATATTAAGACAAGCCGTCCGCTGGTCGTTGTAACTGCACCAGGACCTGGAAGCGGTAAAATGGCAGTCTGCCTGTCCCAGTTATATCACGAACACAAACACGGAATCAAAGCCGGATACGCCAAATTCGAAACATTCCCAATCTGGAATATCCCGTTGAAGCATCCGGTTAACCTCGCTTACGAGGCAGCAACAGCTGATCTGAATGATATCAATATGATTGATCCGTTCCATCTCGAAGCATATGGTGAGACAACCATCAACTATAATCGTGATGTAGAGATTTTCCCTGTATTAAATGCAATGTTCCATCGCATCTACGGTGAAAGTCCTTATAAATCTCCAACCGATATGGGAGTGAATATGGCCGGAAACTGTATCTGCGACGACGATGCATGTCAGGAAGCTTCCCGTCAGGAGATTATCCGCAGATACTATGCATCCAGAAGAAGACTCTTGCTTGGTGCATGCTCTGAAGAAGAGACTTATAAATTAGAAATGTTAATGAATCAGGCAAATATTACGGTTCATGACAGACCGGTTGTCGATGCAGCATTGACAGAAGCCGAACGGACCAACGGACCTGCGGCAGCACTGGAACTCCCGGATGGATCAATCGTCACTGGAAAGACATCCGATCTTCTCGGTGCATGCTCTGCCCTGCTGTTAAATGCATTAAAAGAACTTGCAGGTATTGAACACGAGATTAAGATCATCTCACCACAGGCGATCGAACCAATCCAAAGTCTGAAGACCAAGTATCTGGGCAGCCGTAATCCACGTCTGCATACCGATGAAGTCCTCATTGCACTCTCCGTAAGTGCCGCAACCAGCAAAGACGCCAGACTTGCAATGGATCAGCTTCCAAAATTAAAAGGCTGTCAGGTTCATGTATCTGTCATGCCGGGGTCTGTAGACATCAAACAATTCAAACTGCTGTCTATTCAGGCAACTTTTGAAGCAAAATATGAAAAAAACTCTGTATTTTTTAATAACAAAGGTGTATAATCTTAAAGTATTTTTTTGAACACTTTATAACAGAGAAACTATTTTTGACTTAAGGAGGAAGTTATGGCAGTAAAATACGTATTCGTTACAGGCGGTGTAGTGTCTGGATTAGGTAAGGGGATTACAGCCGCATCTCTCGGACGTCTGCTGAAAGCTCGTGGTTACACAGTTACAATGCAGAAATTCGATCCATACATCAACATTGACCCTGGTACTATGAACCCTGTACAGCATGGTGAAGTATTTGTAACTGATGATGGTGCTGAGACCGACCTTGACCTTGGACATTATGAAAGATTCATCGATGAAAGTCTGAGCAAGAATTCCAACGTAACAACCGGTAAGATTTACTGGTCTGTTCTTCAGAAGGAACGCCGTGGAGATTTTGGCGGAGGAACGGTTCAGGTTATCCCACATATTACAAACGAGATCAAATCCCGCTTCTACCGCAACCCTGCTGCTGAGAATACGGAAATTGCCATTATTGAAGTCGGTGGAACTGTTGGTGACATCGAAAGCCAGCCTTTCCTGGAAGCCATTCGTCAGTTCCAGCATGAAAAAGGACATGAAAATGTTATCCTGATCCATGTTACACTGATTCCATATCTGAAAGCTTCTCAGGAAATGAAGACCAAACCTACACAGGCAAGTGTAAAAGATCTTCAGGGAATGGGAATCCAGCCGGATATCCTGGTATGTCGTTCTGAATATCCGCTCGGTGTCGGAATCAAGGACAAGATTGCATTATTCTGTAATGTACCTGCTAACCATGTACTGCAGAACCTGGATGTAGAATATCTCTACGAAGCACCTCTTGCAATGGAAAAAGAGAACCTTGCAGGTGTCGTATGTGAATGTCTGCACCTTGATTGTCCGGAACCAGACTTAAAAGACTGGACAGAGATGGTTGACTACCTTAAGAATCCAAACACAGAAGTCACAGTTGCTCTGGTTGGTAAATATATCCAACTTCATGACGCTTACATCAGCGTGGTAGAAGCCTTAAAACATGGTGGAATCTTCAGCCGTGCAACCGTAAATATCAAATGGATCGATTCCGAAACTGTTACTGCCGATAATGTAGATGAATTACTCGGTGATGTAAGTGGTATTCTGGTTCCGGGAGGATTCGGTACACGTGGAATTGACGGAAAACTCGAAGCAATCAAATATGCCCGTACACACAATGTACCTTTCTTAGGTCTGTGTCTCGGAATGCAGCTTTCTATCGTAGAATTTGCAAGAGACGTTCTTGGATATAACGATGCACACAGTGCTGAGCTTGATCCGAACACTACACATCCGGTTATCCATATCATGCCGGAACAGATCGGTATCGAAGACATCGGTGGAACTTTAAGACTGGGAGCTTATCCTTGTGTTCTTGATAAGACATCAAAAGCTTACGAAATGTATGGAACAGAGCAGATCAGCGAACGTCACCGTCATCGTTATGAAGTAAATAACGATTATCGTGATGCACTAACTTCTCACGGCATGAAGCTTTCCGGACTTTCACCAGACGGAAGAATCGTGGAAATGATCGAGATTCCTGAGCATCCTTGGTTTGTTGCCACTCAGGCTCATCCGGAATTAAAATCAAGACCGAACAGACCGCATCCATTGTTCAGAGGATTTATTGAAGCCGCTTTGAAATATCAGAACGACCATAAATAATATGATATAAAAAGGAAATCTGTTGCATGTTTATATATTGCAACAGATTTCCTTTTTTATCTGCATATACTATAGAGAAAATGACAGCTTCTCTGTATTTCTGATCTTATACCTTATATTTCTCTTATAAAGACCAGCTTACAGAACTTCCCTTTTCGTTCTTTTTCACCACAAGTTTATGATCTATCTGCTCCTTCAGTTCATTTACATGAGAAATAATTCCAATCAGTCTGTCCTTATCTGCAAGATCATTCAACACACGGATTGCCTGATCTCTCGATACATCATCCAAAGACCCGAATCCTTCATCAATAAACATTGTATCGAGATGGATTGCACCTGCTGTATTCTGGACAATATCTGAAAGTCCAAGTGCCATGGATAAAGCTGCCATGAAAGACTCTCCTCCCGATAATGTTTTTACATCTCTGACCGTATCTGTTGCCATATGATACACATCCAGTTCCAGTCCGGCCTGTCCCTGGCTTCCCAGCTTTTCAACATCTCTGCATTGCAGAATGAATTCGCCGGATGTCATACGGATCAGCCTCTTATTTGCGGCACGTATGATCTGCCGGAAATATTGCCTCTGGATATAAGTCTCGAAGTCCAGTTTTGCACTTCCACTCAGATTTCCATTCGCCGTCTTACTCAGATTACCAATGATTTCATACTGGTTCTGCAGTCCACTGTTCTTCTCAAAATTGCGTCTCAGATTATCCCTGATTTCTCTATTCTTTTCATTGATATTATGAAGCCTCATATATTCCCTGCGGATCTGCTCCAGCACTTCAGATGCTTCTTTCATTTCCTGTTTGATCTGCGCTATATCTTTCCTTTCTTTCCCCTTCAATTGCTGTTCCAGTAATTTTCTGTTTGCTTCCAGTTCCTGAAGTTCTCTCTGATATGCTTCTGTCCACCGTTCTGCTTCTTCCAGTTCCGTCTCCTTCATGCATTTCCTATGATAACTCTCCTCATCCGCAAATCCCTGTGCCTTCATTACCTGTTCATAACGGAGTTTCTTTTTCTCTGCTTCTTTCTGAGATTGTAAAGCAGATGCCTTCACGGTCTTACTACGTCCTTCCAGTTCCTTTTCTTTATTTTGCATTTCTGTCAAA
>ENA-ORUI01002319-ORUI01002319.1-human-gut-metagenome-genome-assembly--contig:-NODE-2319-length-16214-cov-16.639953_pt1 | contig 16214 bp, 13 predicted proteins | sample MGYA00242078_ERZ509205 | MGnify/ENA primary metagenome ERZ509205 (study PRJEB26280, sample SAMEA2338828) | human gut metagenome | biome: human gut; feature: human-associated habitat; material: faeces... | reverse complement strand
AGGCCCTGATCAAGCTGGGTCTGGTGCCTTACGGCGATATCCGCCCCATCACGGCTTATGACCCCACCCTGACCTTCAACACCATCGGCCGCCACCAGAGCATGCTGGTGCGCACCCGCATCGCCTCCACCGGCAGCCCCTGGCTGAGCAAGTGCGCCGTGGGCGACGAGCACACTGTGGCCATCAGCCACGGCGAAGGCCGTTTCGTGGCTCCGCAGGAGGTGCTGGACACCCTGATCAAGAACAGTCAGGTGGCCACTCAGTATGTGGACCTGACCGGCACGCCCACCATGGATCAGCGCTGCAACCCCAACGGTTCGGTGCTGGCCATCGAGGGCATCACCAGCCCGGACGGCCGTGTGTTCGGCAAGATGGGCCACTCGGAGCGCAGCGGCGAGTATCTGTACAAGAACGTCACCGGCGACAAGTACCAGCCGATCTTTGAGGGCGGCGTGGACTATTTCAAGGTTTGATGGTACAATCATAAAAAACCATCAGGAGGAAACAACCAATGTCTCAGCATGACCGTTATATCAGCCCGTTTTCCACCCGGTATGCCTCGGACGAGATGCAGTACATCTTCTCCGATGACAACAAGTTCCGCACCTGGCGCCGCCTGTGGGTGGCACTGGCACGGGCCGAGATGAACCAGGGCCTGACCAACATCACCCCCGACATGGTGGCCGAGCTGGAAGCCCATGTGGACGACATCAATTACGAAGTGGCCATCGAGCGCGAAAAGCTGGTGCGCCACGACGTGATGAGCCACGTTTATGCCTACGGCCAGCAGTGCCCCAAGGCAGCCGGCATCATCCATCTGGGTGCCACCAGCTGCTATGTGGGCGACAACACCGACATCATCGTCATGCGGCAGGGCCTGGAGCTGGTGCGCAAAAAGCTCATCGGCGTGCTGGCAAAGCTGGCCCGCTTTGCCGAGGAATACAAGGACATGCCCTGCATGGCCTACACCCACTGCCAGCCTGCCCAGCCCACCACCGTGGGCAAGCGTGCCACCCTGTGGGCCAACGAGCTGGTGATGGACCTGCAGGAGATCGACCACCGTCTGGCTACTCTGCAGCTGCGCGGCGTCAAGGGTACCACCGGCACCCAGGCATCCTTCATGGAGCTGTTCAAGGGCGATGCCGACAAGATCCGCGCGGTGGACGCTTCCATTGCTGAGGAGATGGGCTTTGACCCCAAGGCCGTCATCCCGGTGTCCGGCCAGACCTACAGCCGCAAGGTGGACGCCTTTGTGCTCAACGCACTGGCCGGCATCGGCCAGAGCTGCATGAAGTTTGCCACCGACCTGCGCCTGCTGGCCAACTTCAAGGAGATGGAAGAGCCGTTCGAGAAGAACCAGATCGGCTCTTCCGCCATGCCCTACAAGCGCAACCCCATGCGCTGCGAGCGTATCTGCGCCCTGAGCCGTTACCTGATGGTGGACGTGCTGAACCCCAGCTTCACCACCGGCACCCAGTGGTTCGAGCGCACCCTGGACGACAGCGCCAACAAGCGCGTGGCCATGGCCGAGGGCTTCCTGGCCACCGACGCCATCCTGAACATCATGCTCAACGTCACCGACGGCATCGTGGTGTACCCCAAGGTGGTGCGCAGCCGCCTGATGGCTGAGCTGCCCTTCATGGCCAGCGAGAACATCATGATGCAGGCTGTGGAAAAGGGCGGCAACCGTCAGGAGCTGCACGAGCGCCTGCGCCAGCACGCCATCGCCGCCGGTAAGCAGGTCAAGGAAGAGGGACTGCCCAACGATATGGTGGACCGCATTGCCGCAGACCCGGCCTTTGGCCTGACCCGCGAGGAGATCGTGGCAGGGCTGGTGCCGGAGAACTTTGTGGGTCGTGCACCTCAGCAGGTGGAGGAGTTCATCGCCAACGTTCTGCAGCCCATCTTCGATGCTGATCCCGAGGATGTGGAGCAGCACGCCTCCCTGAGCGTCTGATAACAAGATCAATTGCAAAAAAGGAGAAGCCCGCGGGCTTCTCCTTTTTTGCGTTTGTGCCTTGCACGATTTTGTCTGTCATGTTACACTGAGGGCATCATCAACAAAGGAGAATCGCTTATGCGTTTGGATAAATATCTGGCCGAGACTGCCCAGTGCACCCGCAGCGAGGCCAAAACCATGCTGGCAAAGGGGCGCGTGCAGGTAAACGGCGCGGTGTGCAAAAAAGGGGACACCCAGCTGAAGGAGACCGACACCGTGGCTGTGGACGGCGCGCCGCTGACCTATCAGAAGTTTGTCTACCTGATGCTCAATAAGCCTGAAGGGGTGGTGAGCGCTTCTACCGATAAGCGTGACACCACCGTGGTAGATCTGATAGGGGATGCCTACCCCCGGCGGGAGCTGTTCCCGGCCGGGCGGCTGGATAAGACCAGCACCGGCTTTGTGCTGCTGACCGATGACGGCGGCTTTGCCCACGATATCCTGTCCCCGCGGCACCATGTTTCCAAGACCTACACCGTGACCATCGACACCCCGCTCACGCAGGAGATGTGTACCGGCTTTGCGGCGGGGGTCACGCTGGCGGACGGCACCGCTCTTTCGCCCGCCGAGGTGACCGCCCTTTCCCCGGACGGATGCACCGTGCGGGTAGTGCTGCGGCAGGGGGTGTACCATCAGATCAAACGGATGTTCGGTGTGTACGGTGCCGGGGTGAATGCTTTGCACCGGGAGGCCATTGGCGGCCTTGCACTGGATGCACAGCTTGCGCCGGGGCAGTGGCGGGAGCTTTCTGACGAAGAGGTGGCAAAAATTACCAGATAAAATGCTGCGCTTTTCACGCGGTTTTCAAAAATGTATCACATTTTATCGGTAAAATAACGGTAAGAACCACGCAAAAAGGCACTTTTTTGGCAAAAAATGGCCCCGAAAGATAATTTCAACAAGAAAGAATTATTTTTTTTGTTGAAATCTGTTGCAAAAGTAAATTCTTTTGTGTAAAATATAGATTGTAATGCGGCTAAATTGTTTAAAATCACAACCCATGCCGCCGCGGCTTGCACAAACGAGGAAAAGGGGTATCCATTTATGGCCAATAGAGTATTTCAAAGCGTGATCTACCAGATGAAGGACGCGATCAATCGGGTGGTCGGCGTTGTGGATGAGACCGGCGCTGTCATTTCCTGCTCGGAGCTGAACCTGATCGGCGAGGTGCGCGAGGGCTATATGGCCGAGCGCCTGAACGCAGGCGACCGCTTTGTGCGCGACGGCTATACTTACCAGCAGTTCTCCAATGCCAAGCATAACGATTATGCCGTGTTCGTGGAGGGTGCCGACGAGACTGCAGGGCAGTTTGCCGGCGTGCTGGCCATCAGCCTGCAGAGTATCAAGCAGTACCACGACGAAAAGTTCGATAAGTCCAACTTTATCAAGAATGTGGTGCTGGACAACATCCTGCCCGGCGATATCTACGCCAAGGCACGGGAGCTGCACTTTGCCACCGATGTCTCCCGCGTGGTGTTCATTGTGCGGGTGATCAGCGGCGGCGATATCTCTGCCTACGATGTGGTCAGCAGCCTGTTCCCCGATAAGCAGAAGGACTTTGTGTTCAATATCAGCGAGACCGATACCGTGCTGGTCAAAGAGATCCGCAAGGGCATCGACCGCACCGATATGGAAAAGCTGGCTGCCAGCATCGTGGATACCCTCTCCGGCGAGCACTACATCAAGGCTGTGGTTGGCATTGGTACCCCCATTGCTAACGTGAAGGATCTGGCTACCTCCTTTAAGGAAGCCCAGATCGCCATGGAAGTGAGCAAGGTGTTCGATACCGAAAAGCAGATCATCCGCTACGATAATCTGGGTATTGCTCGTCTGATCTACCAGCTGCCCACCACCGTGTGCGAGATGTTCCTGCGCGAGGTGTTCAAGCAGGGCAGCATTGAAAGTCTGGATCAGGAGACCTTGTTCACCATCCAGCGCTTCTTCGAGAACAACCTGAATGTGTCCGAGACCAGCCGCGGCCTGTTTGTGCACCGCAATACGCTGGTGTATCGTCTGGAAAAGATCAAGAAACTGACCGGTCTGGATCTGCGTGAGTTCGACGACGCTATCGTCTTTAAGGTAGCGCTGATGGTAAAGAAGTACCTGTCCAACAACCCGGCCAAATACTGATATTCCGCTGTGCGGGTTTTGCCCCGCCGGCGCCGAACCGGCCGCTCGAAACCGATGCTGGCCGGTTCTTTTTGCAGTGTTAGCTGCGGACGGGCTGTCTTGACCGTCAAAAATCTTGATGTCAGGAGCTAATACGATTCCATGATCGATTTTGAACACGTTTCCAAAGAATATAAAAAGGGCGGACGCCTTGCACTGGAGGATATCAACTTCCATGTGGATGAAGGCGAGTTCGTCTTTCTGCTGGGTCACTCCGGCGCGGGCAAATCCACCCTGCTCAAGCTGATCCTGCGGGAGACTCTGCCTACCTCCGGCAAGGTGACTGTGCTGGGCAAGGACGTTGCTAAGCTGCGCCGCCACAAGATCCCTTACCTGCGCCGTCAGATGGGCATTATCTTTCAGGATTTCCGGCTGATCCCCAGCATGACCGTGTACGAGAACGTGGCCTTTGCCATGCACGTGCTCAACGTGCCCCGCAAGGAGATCCGTCCCCGCGTGGAGTACATTCTGGAGCTGGTGCATCTGGAGGACAAAGCCAAGTGCTACCCGGATACCCTTTCCGGCGGCGAGCAGCAGCGTGTGGCTGTGGCGCGTGCGCTGGTGCATAACCCCAAGCTGGTCATTGCAGACGAGCCCACCGGCAACATTGACCCGGAGCTGAGCTTGGAAATGATGCAGCTGCTGGAGCGGGTGAGCAAAATGGGCATCACGGTGTTGGTGGTCACCCACGAGCACGAGCTGGTGCACCGCTTCCATCAGCGTGTGGTCACCCTGAGCCATGGGCGCATCGTCTCGGATGTGCCCGCAGACCCTGTGGCTGCCGCCGAGGACGATCTTTCGCTGGATGTTGCCGCCTTTGATGCGGACGATGCGTCCGCTGCCAAAAAGGAGGTGGCTGCCGTATGATGCGACCCTCTACTTTCTTTTTCCTTACCCGGCGCGGTGTGCGCAACTTGGGCAAGCACTGGGCTATGACCATTGCCTGTATCGCTTCTTTGAGTGTTTGTATGACCCTGAACATCTTTGCAAGCTTGGCCGAGGTGAATGTGGGCAGCATGGTGTCCTATCTGGGAAGCCAGAACGAGACAGTGGTCTATCTGGACCCCGAATGTGATGATGCCACCGCCGCGCAGGTAGGCGAGACCCTTTCGGCTATGCCGGGGGTCAGCGGGGTGCAGTACGTTTCCAAGCAGGACGTGCTCGACACCTACCGCGGTTATATGCAGGATTATTCCTCTCTGTGGGATGAATTTGAGACCGACAACCCCTTTAAGGCCAACTACCGGGTCACCCTGAGCGACCTGACCCAGATGGAGCGCATGAGCGTGAAGATGCAGGCCATCCCGGGCGTTGTCAGCGTTACTGCTCCGGTGGAGATGACCAATATCTTTGTGGAGATCCAGAAAGCCGTCACCAAGGGCGGACGCATGATCGTGCTGGTGCTGATGGTGGTCAGCATCATCACGGTGGGTAGCACCATCCGTCTGAGCGTTTTTGCCCGCCGCCGCGAGATCGAGATCATGAAGTATGTGGGTGCCACCAACCGCATGGTCACCCTGCCTTTCTTTGTGGAGGGCCTGACTATGGGACTGATCTCCGGCATCCTGACCGCAGCGGTCAGCCTTGGCTGCTACACCTATGTGGTCAACGCTGCCGGTGGTCTGGGCGGCATCTGGCAGATGCTCATGGGCCGCGCACTGGTGCCGGTGGCAAACGTGCTGCCGACCATCGTGGTAACAAGCCTGCTCAGCGGCGCTATCGTAGGCGGCGTGGGCAGTATGTTCTCTATCCGCAAACATCTGAATGTGTGACCGAAAGGAGCCGCGTTTTATGAGTAAAGCAATGCACGCAAAGCCCTTCCGGCTCACAGGCCCTTATACCGCCCGGCACGCCCGGCCGGAAAGCCCCCGCAGCAAGCTGATCCGTGCGGTCAGCCTTGGGCTGGCCTGTGTCTGCCTGCTGCTGACAGCCACGGTGTACCCGGCCTCGGCGGCTACCAGCAATACCAGCATGGCCAGCTTGCAGAGCAAGCTGGATAAGCTTTCCCAGTCTATCGATCAGCACAAAAAGGAGCTTTCGGACGCCAAAAAGAAGGAATCTGCCGCAAAGGCGCTGGAAAGCGAACTGAAGGAGCGGGTCACCGTTCTGCAGGATCAGATCGGTGTGCTCAGCGGCCAGATCGCTGCGGTGCAGAACAGCATTGGCGAGAAGGAACAGCAGATCGGTGTGATGCAGACCCAGATCACGGACAAGCAGACCCAGATCGAGCAAAAGCAAAACGAGATCGACGGTCAGTGGGATGATTTCAAAAAGCACATGGCTGCCATGCAGGAGCTGCGGGACGGCGGCAGTGTGGCCATGCTCAGTGCGGTGAACGACCTGTACGAGCTGCTTACCTTCAACGAGGTGATGCAGGATATCTCCATCAAGGACACCGAGATCATGAACAACATGAAGTCCGCCAAGCAGGAGCTGGAGGACGATAAGGCCGCACTGGAAGAGCAGAAGGCTGGTCTGGAAGCCGAAAAGGCAGAGCTGCAAAGCCAGAAGAGTGAGCTGGACAGCCAGAACGCCCAGATGAAGGGCAAGCAAAGCGAGCTGAACAACAGCATCTCTGCGGCAAAACTTTCCGCTGCCGAGGCACAGGCGGCGCAGCAGAAGGCACAGGCAGCCATTGAATCCGACGAGTTAAACTACGAGGCCGTGAAAAAGGAGATCCAGAAGATGATCGCCGCAGCCTCTGCCAGCAAGCCGCAGCTGAGCTTTAACGGTTTTGCCTGCCCGCTGAAGAGTTACAGCCGCATCTCCAGCGAGTACGGCTGGCGTAAAAACCCCGTCTCCGGCGTAAACAAGCTCCATGCCGGTATCGACTTTGCGGCAGCCGGCGGCACGCCTATCTACGCAGCCGCCAGCGGCTATGTGCAGGTGGCAGGCTGGTCTACCGGCGGCTACGGCAACTACGTTATCATCTACCACGGCAAAATGTCCGATGGCAATACCTATTCCACCCTGTACGCGCACATGCGCTCGGTGGCTACCAGTGCAGGCAAGTATGTGAAGCAGGGCGAACTGATCGGTTATGTGGGCACCACCGGCAATTCCACTGGCAACCACCTGCATCTGGAGGTGTGGAAGGGCGGCTCCAAGGCTAACGCCGTGAACCCCCGCAGCTGCATCCCCATTCCCCACAACTAACAAGCAACGCAAGGAGTCTGGTTGATCTATGAACGAACAAAAACGCAAGCGCGTGCTGCGCATCGGCTGTCTGGTTCTGGCAGGGGTGTTTGTACTCTCGCTGCTGGGCAGCATCCTTATGATGCTGCTGCTTTGACCGGAGGGAACAAACCATGAACCGTAAAATTTCTTTGGGTATGGCGGTCACTATCGTGATCCTTGCCATGACCGTGACCTTTTCCATCACGATGCTCATCGCCATGCGTCTGTTCGACAGCACGGTCAACAGCGTAAAAGAAAAGGAAAGTATGTACAACAAGATCGCTGAGGTGGACCGCTATGTCCGCAGCAACGATTACTACACCATTGACGAGGCCACCCTGTACGACCGCCTGACCGCCGGTTATCTGCTGGGCACGGGCGACAAGTACGCCCGCTACTACACCGCCAACGCCTACACCGAGCTGATGAACATCCAGAGCGGCAAGATTTTGGGCATCGGCGTGGAGCTTGGCATCGACCAGACTGGTTACGCCAAGGTGACCCGTGTTTACGACGGCTCTCCCGCACAGGAAGCAGGCATCGCCGTGGGCGACTACATTACCACCGTGGGCGATACCGATGTCAAGAGCCTGTCCGGTGCAGATGCTGTGTACAAAGCCCTGCAGGGCGAGGCCGGCACTACCGTTACCGTGACATGGCTGGACAGTGCTGCGGCCAGTAAAACCGCTGAGCTGACCCATTCTGGCTACACCAGCACCACCGTGGATTACCAGCTGCTGGACAATGTGGGCTATATCTACATCCGTCAGTTCGACGGCACTACGCCCAGCGAGCTGGACTACGCCCTGCGCACCCTGACCGCAAACGGCGCGGCCAGTCTGGTGTTTGACCTGCGGGACAACGGCGGCGGCATTCTGGAAGATGCCATCAACTGCATCGACCTGATCGCTCCGGAGGGCACTGTGGCCTATGCCGAGGATAAAAACGGCAACCGCACCGTCATCGGCAGCAGCGATGCCGAAAGTGCCGTCAGCCTGCCGATGGTCTGTCTGGTCAACGGCAACACCGCCAGCGCAGCCGAACTGTTCGCAGCCACCCTGCGCACCATGAACGGTGCCCGTCTGGTGGGCACCACCACCATGGGCAAGGGCACGATTCAAAGCAGCCCGCAGCGCCTGTCGGACGGCAGTGCCGTGGTCATCACGGTGGCAAAGCTGGTCTGCGGCGATGGCAGCTGCTTTGACGGCACCGGCCTGACGGTGGACGTAGAGCGCGCTTTGAGCACAGAGGAAGCGACGAACTTCTACGACTACACCCCCCAAACCGACCCGCAGGTACAGCGCGCTGTCAGCGCTGCCCAGCAGCTGAGCGGCACCACTACGCTGGCGGGCGCAAGCTCTGCCGCCGCAGCGGACAGTGCTGCTTCCTCTGCCGCAGCAGACGATACCGCCCCTGCAGAGACTGCGGAAGGGGAGACCGCCGAGGGCGAGACCGCTGCGTCTGAGCCAGAGACAGCTGCAAACGCAGCGGAGTGAACCCCGCGCATTTGAGCCATAAACACCAAAAAGGCTGCTGCGTTCTGCAACAGCCTTTTTCTGAGAAAGGAATTGACCCTATGCCGGAACTGACCGACCTTTCTGTGATCCGTGCCCTGTGCGAAAAATACGATTTTGCACTTTCTAAGGGCTTTGGGCAGAACTTTATCATCAACCCGGGCATCCCCACCAAGATCGTGGATGCCAGCGGGGTAGACAAGCGCTACGGTGTCATCGAGATCGGCCCCGGCATCGGTGTGCTGACCAAGGAGCTGGCCAAGCGCGCTGCCAAGGTGGTGTCCATCGAGGTGGACGAGCGTTTGCCGCCCCTGCTGGCCGAGACCATGGCCGGGGTGGACAACTTCAAGTTGGTGCTACAGGATGTGCTGAAGGTGGACCTGAAAGCCCTCATTGCCGAGGAGTTCCCGGGGATGCCGGTGGCAGTGTGCGCAAACCTGCCCTATTACATCACCAGCCCCATCGTGATGAAGCTGCTGGGCGACCGCCTGCCCATCGAGAGCCTGACCGTTATGGTGCAGAAGGAAGCCGCCGACCGGCTGGCTGCTGTGCCCGGCACCCGTGCGTCCAGCGCCATCAGCTGCGCGGTGAACTATTACGCCACCTCCAAGCTGATGTTCACCGCTGCACCGGGCAGCTTTTACCCCGCCCCCAAGGTGACCAGCGCCGTGGTGCGCATGGACATCCGTCCCACCCCCGCCGTGCAGGTGGAGGACGAGGCGGGCTACTTTGCGCTGGTGCGCGCCGCCTTTGGGCAGCGCCGCAAGACCGCTGCCAATGCCATTGCAGGCGGGCTGAACCTGCCCAAGGAGAAGGTCATTGCTGCCATCGAATCCGCGGGCTTTGATGCCCGCATCCGCCCGGAAGCCCTGACGCTGGAGGACTTTGCCAAGATCCAGCGGGCACTGGGCTGAGCAAAAGCAGTATGGTCGGCGGGCAGTGGCTTACTGAAAAAAGAATGCAAAAACCCGGAACCTTTTCGTGGCCGCAAGGGCTCAAAAGGTTCCGGGTTTCTGCATTTAATGGTTATGTAGCAGCTTTTGCCTTACTCAGAAGGGGAAGATTGCAAATTGATATCTGTTCAACTAAACGTTGAGACTCCCTTCAACGTTTAGTATGTTCCAAATGAATTCTCTATTTGATATACTGAGGTCAAATATAGTATAAAGGAGATTTGTTTTATGGATCAGAAAAAAATAGGTGCATTTATTGCACAGTGTAGAAAAGAAAAAAGTCTAACACAAATACAGCTTGCCGAACTATTAGATATTACCAATCAGGCGGTTTCTAAATGGGAAAATGGTAGAGGAATGCCCGATGTGTCGCTTTTACAACCTTTATGTGATGCTTTGGGCATTAGTTTGAACGAGCTTTTTTCTGGGGAACATATATCGGCAGAGGAATATAAAGGCAAGGCGGAAGAAAATATTTCCAAACTTTACAAAGAAAAGCAAATTGCCAATCTTAAACCAATAAAATACTTATTCTCTATATGTTCTAATGTAACATTGCTTGTAGCAGTGATTGAATTAGTTGTTGGTTTTATTGGGAATTTTTTTAATCCAACTATATTGAAGGACATGTTGCTCAATGCCTCTGTGTGGATAATGTTGTTTCTGATTTCAGTGGGTAAGCTGACATACGATAAGAAAAAATTGAAAAACCTGAAGCATTCAGGTACTTGCATAGACTCTGAAATCAAGGATATAATTCCAGCATCATGGATTGGGGTTAGAAATTATATCTGTTGCAGAATTGTATGTGGATTTATTTACGAGGGTAAGGAATACAAAGCAGTAAGTAATTACTATGTTTTGACACCATTTCACCGAAAGGAGGATTTATATGCGAATGTTTTTATCGAGCAAAACAATCCTGCCAAATATAGTATAGAACTTTTTCAAGAAAGTAGGTAATTCAGTCAAGAATTTCTCAAAAATCATATAAGCCTATTTAAAGCTGTCGTTGCAGGAAAGTCCCGTGATGACAGCTTTTTTTCTTATCGTTTTTTCCGCGGCGTTTGATATAAACTTTTTAAGGAGTTATTGGGCAGAATGCCGGTAAACAAAGACAAAATAGGGGGAATGACCGTTCTAAACTTGTATACTAGAATATGAATTTGGAGTTCTTTACTGTCCAAACTGCGGCAGACAACGACGGACTGATTGCGGCATTGCCAAGAAGGGTATTATTTTGTGAAATGCCGGGACGAATGTGCAGGCGTACCGGACTTTTTTTGTGCCCTCGCGCGCCGGGCAAAAAAGAAATTTCTTTTCATAGTTCTGCGGTGGGTAGGACGAAACTTTGTCAAATGCGTGAAATATCGCAGAAAAAATTGTGAAAAACAGCCAACGGATATCCCCTAAACGTGTTGATATTGAGAAAAAAGACGGAGGATTGTTTACAAAAGGATTACAGGCTGGTATACTTTATAGCGGTAGATCCCTATGAGATCCGCAAAGAAACAAGAAAGGAAATACCGAACCGTGAATACCACCGCACCGCACGCCTTGAAAAAACGATTGCTGACCCTGATACTGAGCTTTGCTTTCCTGCTTACCTGTCTGCCCGCTGCATTGGCAGTGGACCTGAACGTGGACGCAGGCTTCTACTTCAAGCAGAGCCGGGGCGGCACCTGTACGCTGGCTTCCGCAGCCATGATGCTGCGCCGTCGTGCTTACTTTGACGGGCTGAGCGACTGGACGAATGTGACCGAGAACAGTGTGCGCTCCACAGCATGGGCCAACGGTCTTGCACACAGCTTTACATATAAGGAGATGCAGGTGGGCTACGCCACCCTGCCCTCCGGTCTGCAAAGCAAAACGGCGGTGTTGATCTCCCTGCTGGAGCAGCACCCGGAGGGCATCGTCCTCTACGACCGCACCCAGCCCCATGCGGTGCTGCTGACCGACTACACCAACGGTATTTTCTATTGCTCCGACCCGGCGGGGAACATCGGCTACGGCCGCATCCCCATTACCAGCTCCAGTGTGTCCATTGCAAGAGCATCCTGCTACTGGTACGTCACCGCAGATCACAACAGTGTGGCTGCACAGGCTGATGGGCTGCGGTTGGAGGGCGTGCGCTACCCGGTGAATATCCGCACCGGCAGCGGCATGGCATTGACCGGTACGGCCAACAGCGCCAGCGGCACCACTCTGACCAGCGTGCAGGTGGCTGTTCTGGACGCGGCGGACCAGACCGTGCAGAGCGCTGAGGCGCAGGTGAACGCCGCTGCCTTCTCGCTGAACACGCTGGACAGCCAGATCCGCTTTGGCGAACTGCCGGAGGGCAGCTACACCTACATGGTGCTGATGACCGACTCTACGGGCGAGAGCCTGTGCTTTGCCTCAGACTTCACGGTGTCCGGCAGCGCAAGCAGCACCCAGACCTACTGGTCGGTCAAGGATGCTGGGGGCACTAAGTTGCAGCAGACGGTCAAGCAGATGGAGACCACGGTAGAGACCGCCGCCGAGACCACCGTAAGCTGGTTTGCACAGCTGTTCGGCTGATAAAAGAATATAAATTTGGAGCCGCTGCACAAGGCAATGTGCAGCGGCTCCATTTGCGTAATTGCGTAATTTAGGACTTTATCTAAAATAAATTTTCCGCTTTGTTCTGCCGCTATTCCCCCCGCAGCTCCGTGCCGGGGTAGTAGTGCGCCAGAATGGCGCGGTAGTCTGCGCCCTGCTCTGCCAGTGCCTTTGCACCCCACTGGCTCATGCCTACGCCGTGGCCGTAGCCCCTTGTGGTAAAGGAGAAGGTTCCGCTCTGGCAGACCACCGTAAAGCAGGCGCTGCGCAGCCCCAGTGCCTTGCGCAGGGCGGTGCCCTGTACCGTCTGCCCGCAGACCGGCAGGCTGTCCACATAGCCGGAGGGGGTGAGCACCGGCGTACCGAACCACTGCGCCTGTTGCGAAAGATCAGCGGCGATGCCCAGCCGTTCGGCCAGCAGCTGCTGTAATTGGGCTGCGGAAAGGTTCAGGGTGTATTCGTAGTTGTCGGCGGTGGTGTCGGTGCTGCTGTCCACTGGCACAAGATAGGGCAGAGCAGTGCCCCAGACGTTTTCGCTGGCCTCGGTGCGGCCGTTGGACATGGCAAAGTAGCTTGTCCCGGCGGGGGCATCCCCGTAATACAGCACCTGCGCCTGTACGGCATCCACCAGCGCGGAAAGCCGGGCGTAGTTGGCAGCGTAGGCAGTACCCCAGTAGCTGTGCAGCACTGCATCGGTCAGGCAGCCCTGCCGCCGGGCGGGGTCTGCGGTGAACCATGCGCCGTTTTCCCCGCTGCTGTGGTCCCGGCGGTAAAGGGCGTAACTGTGCGCGGCCACTGCCTGTGCTTTCAGTGCCTCGTCCGGCCAGCTGACCGGCATCTCGGCGGCAACGGCTCCAATCAGGTACTCTCGCAGCGACAGTGTTACCGTCTGCCCGGTACTCTGATCCATAAAGCAGACGGTAGCGGTCATGTCAGCAGGGGAGGGAGCTTCTTGCTCGCTGCTTTCCTCCGAGGCGGCAGAGGCCGCTTCGGCTGCGGACGGAGCGGCACTCTGCGCAAGAGCCATGCAGGCAAGACGGTAGGCGGCACACGGCAGGGCGCAGCCCAGCACCAGCAGAACGGCGCACAGCAGCAAAAAGGAACGTTTCATACTAGACCTCCTCCCGGGACGCAAGCTTCAGAAGCATCATACGCCCGGCGGCGTGCAAACCGGCGGGAAATGCGCAGAGAAAAACCTGCATTTTTGCGCTTTACGGTGAGAAGTGCGCACTTAACGCTTGAATTTACTGAACAAAAGCGATATTATAAAAGTATGTCCATCAGAGCGTAGGATGGACGGGATCGGAAAGTATAAGAAATAAGAGACGGAAAGGAGCACTCCTATGAACTTTGCACACGCAGAAGTGGCAACGCTGGACCCGACGACCATGCGTACCCTGTGCGAGGAGTACATCGCAAACAACTACATCGACCCGGAGACCAGCGAGCGGCTGGGGGTCAAGCGCGGTCTGCGCAACCCGGATGGCACCGGCGTGCTGGCCGGCCTGACCAACGTCTGTGACGTTGTGGGCTACAAAAAGGATCAGGAAGGCCATGTGATCCCCACCCCCGGCAAGCTGATCTACCGGGGCGTCAACATCAACGAGATCGTGGACGAGGCTTACCGCAACGACCGCTTCGTGTTTGAGGAAGTGATCTGGCTGCTGCTGTTCGGCAGCCTGCCCACCCGGGAGCAGCTGGATGATTTCTGCGAGATCCTGGCAGAGTCCCGCGCCCTGCCGGACGGCTTCATGGACACCATGAACGCTCCCTCGCCCAATATCATGAACAAGTTGCAGCGCTGCGTGCTGGGCCTGTACTCCTACGACGACCGCGCCGAGGATCTGAGCCTTGAGAACATCCTGAACCAGAGCATCAACCTGATCGCCAGTATGCCCACCATGATGGTGAATGCTTACCAGATGAAGCGCCGCTACTACGATAAACAGAGCATGTTCTTCCACCTGCCCAAGCCCGGTCAGAGCACGGCAGAGCACATCCTCAGCACCTACCGCCCGGATCAGAAGTTCACCCACGAGGAGGCAAAGCTGCTGGATATGTGCCTGCTGGTGCACGCAGACCACGGCGGCGGCAACTGCTCCACCTTTACCACCCGCGTGCTGTCCTCCTCCGGTACGGACACCTACTCGGCCATCTCTGCGGCCATCGGTGCTCTGAAGGGCCCCAAGCACGGCGGCGCGAACCTGATGGTCAACCGCCAGCTGCAGGATATCCTCAAGCACGTTGAGAACCCGGAGGATGACGATGAGGTGCGCGAGTATCTGCGCCGCATCCTGCGCAAGCAGGCGGGCGACGGCTCTGGCCTGATCTACGGCATGGGTCATGCGGTGTACACCATCAGCGACCCCCGTGAGGTCATCCTGAAGCAGCGCGCAAAGCATCTGGCCTACGAAAAGGGCTTTGAGGAAGAGTACAATATGCTGTGCAGCATCGAGCGGCTGGCACCCGGCATCTTTGCCGAAGAAAAGGGCAGCACCAAACCGGTCTGCGCCAATGTGGACCTGTTCAGCGGCCTGATCTACAATATGCTGGGCATCTCCGAGGACATTTACACTCCGCTGTTCGCCATCGCCCGTGTACCGGGCTGGTGTGCACACCGCGTAGAGGAAGTTGTCTTTGCCAACCGCATCATCCGTCCCGCCTATAAGTATCTGGGCGTGCGACAGAAATATAAGCCGATCGAGGAACGCTGATGGATGCATTGATTTTGCTGAGTTTTACCCTTTCTGTTCTGCTGGGCATTGCCCGCACGGCAGACCTGCTGCTGGGCACCGACCCGGTGAGCGGCCTGTGTGTGGTGGGGCCGGTCTGGGTGCGCTATGCCGCACTGGGCGCGGCGGTGCTGGCGGCCGTGCTCGTTGGCCGGCACTGCGCCGGAAACGCAAAGAACCTGCAGCAGCCCAAAAAATCTGCAGGCGTCCTGTCTGCACTGGCCGGCGTGCTGCTGGTGGTAACGGCGGGTCTCCGGCTGTATTTTGCACAGTTTATGGGCGTGACCTGGGGCATCCGTGCTGTGCTGGAACTGCTGTGCGCAGTCTGGATGCTGGTGCTGGCCAGCAGCTGGCTCTCCAAGACCGGCTGGACGGCTCCCAAGGGCGGCCTGCCGCTGGCGGTTCTGGGCAGCGTGCTGTTCTACTGGAACGTGCTGATGCGCTTTATGGAGAACAGCTCCAGCTGGCACCGGGCGGCACCTACATCAGCGGTCTGGCAGATGCTGGCCGCTCTGCTGTTCCTGTCTGCACTGGCGCGGGCACTGTACCTGCCGGAGCCGGGCAATGGCAAGGCCCTGTGCGCGTCCGGCCTGGCGGCGTTCTGCCTGTGCCTGTGCTGGGAGTTTCCTCAGCTGGTACAGGGGCTGGTTTATCCCGGCGGTTACCTGACGGATATCCCGTTCCACGCAGCGCTGTGTCTGATCGGGATGCTGGGCGGCGTGTGCGCGGCGGGAACAGCCTACAATGCCCGCCATGCACAGTAAGGAAGAACCGGAAAAGGACCTTGGTGTAAATACCCAAAAATGCAGAAGGAAATACGGCAAAATCGTACAAAAGCAAAAAATGATGAAATTCACTTGTTAATTTTTTGGCAGACACTTGAAACTTTCCGCGTTTTGGTCTAAAATAAAGATACCGTGATTTATCCGATCATAAGGGTAAGAACAATTAGGAGGTACTATTAACATGGCTGTTAGAGTTGCTATCAATGGTTTCGGCCGCATTGGCCGTCTGGCTTTCCGTCAGATGTTTGACGCTGAGGGTTACGAGGTCGTCGCAATCAACGACCTGACCAGCCCCAAGATGCTGG
>ENA-ORUI01002316-ORUI01002316.1-human-gut-metagenome-genome-assembly--contig:-NODE-2316-length-16235-cov-3.051978_pt1 | contig 16235 bp, 11 predicted proteins | sample MGYA00242078_ERZ509205 | MGnify/ENA primary metagenome ERZ509205 (study PRJEB26280, sample SAMEA2338828) | human gut metagenome | biome: human gut; feature: human-associated habitat; material: faeces... | reverse complement strand
TTCAAGTTTACTATGTTATATCAGCTGGTCTGGGTGAGGACATTATTGAAAGATCACTTGGTGATCTGAATGGTTTTGTAGAGCATCTGGAAGAGTACAAGATTGCAGGAAAGATATATGCAGCAAACGTGATGGATGCCGGATTAGTCAGAAATCAAAGTGTTTTCAAAAAAGCCTATGATATGGGATATTCCGTTCAAAATGCTGAGAAATTGAGAGTTGGCGAATAAAGCTTATAAAAAACAAAGGGATAATTATAGATGTCATAAAAGCAAAAAAATTCAAGTAGTTATTTTTGCCCCGGAATCCGTTAGCTGGCAGTAGATAAGCAAATTAGTTTCTTATCACTGTTAAGCCAAGGATTCCGGGGATTTTTTGTTTTCTACGTTCCCTTGTTATTTATGCTGCTGACACACCATTTTCACCTGTGCGTGTCCTGTTTTCTACGCCGGAACGGCGGATTCCTGCAAAGATGGAGCCTGCAATATTATGCCATACACTGAAAATAGCACCTGGAAGAGTTGCCAGTGGATTGGCTACAAAGTTAGCTGCTGCCAGAGAAACTGCCAGTCCGCTGTTTTGCATGCCCACTTCAATAGCTATAGCTGTTGCCCGTGTATATTCTACATGGAAAATTTTTGCTGCAAGGAGCCCAAGCATCATACCACAGAAATTGTGGATCGCAACAACGCCAAGGACCAGAACTCCGCAGCTTAAGATTTTCTCTGCATTAATTGCCACGATTCCGCCAATGATCATAACAATGGCTACAACAGAGATCAATGGCATAACATCTGAAACTTTATCTACATGATCTCCTGCAAGTGTACGGAGAAGGATTCCAAGAAGTACAGGAACCAGAATTACTTTTACAACAGAAAGTACCATTGCCCAGAAGGATACTTCCACCCAGGCACCTGCCAGAATGTACACAAGAAATGGAGTCATAACAGGAGCAGCCAGAGTGGAAACGATGGTCATTCCTACTGAAAGTGCAACATCACCGCCTGCAATATAGGTGATCACATTGCTGGCTGTTCCACCAGGACAGCATCCCACAAGAATCACACCCAGAGCCAGATCTGCGGGAAGATTCATAACTTTACACAATACCCAGGCTACGACTGGCATGATCGTATACTGTGCAACTGCGCCAATGATCACTTCCTTTGGTCTGGAAAAAATTGCCCGGAAGTCTTCCAGACGTATGGTCAGTCCCATACCAAACATGATCACGCCCAGAAAAACAGATGTATAATTTGTCATCCATGCAAATCCATCCCTCCAGAAAAAGGCAAGGCATGAAAAGGCAATGATGATGATTCCAATATATCTGGATGCAAAACTGCTGATTTTTCCTATTTTCTTTAAAATATTTTCCATATATTATACCTCGTAGCTGAAGTTATCGATCAGTCTTGTTTTGCCAATATAGACAGCCATTGCTACGAGAACATTATGATCAGCTTTTTCCACAGGCTGCATGGTAAGTGCATCTACCATGGAAACGTAATCGATTTTTGCCAGAGGCTCTGCCTCGATCACTGCACGCATTTTGCCGAGAAGTTCTTCTGCGGAAATGCCTGCGTGAATGATTTCCTGTCCGAGTTTTACGGATCTGGACAGACAGAGAGCAGCCTTTCTCTCTTCATCGCTTAAATATGTATTTCTGGAGGATTTTGCCAGTCCGTCCTCTTCACGGACAATCGGGCAGCCTACGATTTCTATATCAAAATTCAGATCCTGGACCATTTTGCGGATGATGGCCAGCTGCTGAGCATCCTTCTGTCCGAAATATGCTCTGTCCGGGGCTACAATATGGAACAGCTTGGTTACAACTGTGCACACACCTTTGAAATGGATAGGACGTGTTTTTCCACAAAGTGTCTCAGATAATGTATCGATACTTACAAATGCATGGGGATCATGATACATTTCAGAAGGTTCAGGGCAGAAGATCAGGTCTGTGCCAAGACTTTCACAGAGTTTGCTGTCGCGTTCGAAATCTCTTGGATATGCCTCAAGATCCTCTGTCGGACCAAACTGTGTTGGATTGACAAAGTCAGACACAACTACAATGTCGTTCTGTTCTCTGCATTTTTTGATCAGACTTGCATGTCCCTCATGAAGAAATCCCATTGTTGGAACAAGTCCGACAGTCTTGCCTTCTTTTTTCCATGCTTTGATCTGTTTTCTTGTTTCTTCTACTGTTTTTGTTACCTGCATTGTTATCTCCTCTTTCTCGGTCAATGGACCGGTATCATAGATTTTGAGATAGCCTCTTTTCTGAATTCACTTTCATCTTATGATAGCCTCTAATCTGATATCAACGTTTTCAGGCCATGTCTTTCAGCAGACCATGTTTCTCATAATTGGTCACTCTGCTGATCTTATTCTCTTCATCTACAAATACAACTGCAGGCTTATGAGTGCGTGCCTCTTCAGGCTCATATCCTGCGTAAGCCATGATGATAATCTTGTCACCTGTGCTTACACATCTTGCTGCTGCTCCGTTCAGACAGATCATACCGCTTCCGCGTTTTCCGCAGATTGTGTATGTCTCGAATCGACTGCCATTGTTCACATCTACAATCTGAACTTTCTCATATTCCAGTATTCCGGCAGCTTCCAGCAGTTCTTCATCCACAGTAATGCTTCCCACATAATCCAGTTCAGCCTGGATAACAGTTGCTCTGTGGATTTTTCCTTTTAACATTTCTATTGTCATCTTATATAGTCCTTTCCTGCGGGAAAAATCAGAGTCAAGCAGCACCATAAAAAGGAAATATACCTTTATGATCTGCAAAAAAAGCGCATCAGGATACACTTTGACCCTGAAACGCTTCTGATTGATTCCCTGTATATTGAGTCCTGTTTTTATACACGAAAAGCATGCTCTTCAACAGTTGCTCAAAATTCCCATAACTGTTGTAACGCCTTCGTTATCATCGATACAGGCTCGTATCTTTTATAATTTTCATATATCCGTCCGTTCCCGATCCCGGGTTCCGGCTAGCTATTTTTATATAAGATTCCAGTGATTTCAGCCAGAGTATAGTTTTGAGTCCAAATACTATCTCTGTGGGGTATTATTGCACCCCGACACTGGTTTGTCAATAATTTTCATATTCTCTATTATCGTGAATGGCAGTAATAATCCCAAAACCAGTTACTTTCACCAAAAAACCCTCCCACACAGCAATTTCTCTGCCATGTGAAAGGGCTTTAGCTTTCTTCCTTTATGCACATTATTTATGGATATGCACATCCAGCTGATTATAAGGAATCTCAATTCCATAATAATCAAAATCTTCCTTGATCCTCTGGTTCAATCTCCATCTGGCTGCCCAGTAGCGGTCGGTATCTACCCAGACACGAAAGCCCATGATCACAGAGCTTTCTGCCAGCTCGTCTACGAATACCACCATCTCTTCGTCTTCTCTTGTATCCGGATCCTCGGTGAGGATATCTTCCAGGATATCCTTGGCCTTCTGGATATCTGCATTGTAAGAGATCCCCACTTTGATCTCCAGCCTTCGCTGATCCCTTGCTGTTACGTTGGTGATGGTCACATTGGAAAGAGTACCGTTCGGGATCACGATGTGCTTGTTATCAATGGATAACAACGTTGTATAACAGATCTCGACCTTGGCTACCGTTCCCTCGCTTCCGTCCTGTCCGTTAACGATGATGTAATCCCCTACCTGGAAAGGCTTGAACAGAAGAAGCATCATACCTCCTGCCAAGTTGGCAAGTCCACCCTGGAGGGCAAGACCCATAGTAACACCTGCAGTTCCAAGAAGTGCTGCCAGAGATGATTCCTTTACTCCAAAGCTTGTGGATATATTAAAGATCAGGAGTATGTAAAGTATGATCTTGACCAGAGAGGACATAAACTGTGCCACTCCTGTATCCAGCCTGGATTTTGTCAGTGATTTCCTCACAAACTTTACGATCCATTTAATTACCGTGCTTCCTACCCAGAAAGCAACGATAGCCAGAACAACCTTGATTCCGAATTTTGTGATGTCCGGCAGGTAATTTTCAAACATCTGCCTGTACTGGCTTACCTGATTTCCGACCTCCTGCACGGTCTGTACAGTACTATCCAAATATAATCCCTGCTACTAAAAACATATACATATGTGTATATGCTAGATGATTTGCTACAATCTCACGATTTGTAGTTACTGCTTCAATGTGTATGCTTTGGCGATTATAAACAATACGCTACTCACAAGTTCTTGTACACTCCACAGTCGTAAATTCCCGACTAAGCCATCGGTACATATCTGTATAGTCTTGTATATGACATTATACAGACTTCATCTAAATAGCTTTTCCTTTCTTAATATTTGTTTTTCTTTGCTACTTGGTTTTCGTAGACTTATACCATTACTCAATTACAACCATCAAGGTTCTACCCTATAGTTAGCAAGGCTGTTTCAACTTGCACTGGTTCATTTCCTGTAATTCCAGTAGTTTTAAGTTACCAACTAGTGTTTTGGATTTTAAACACCTTTGAGTGTATTTACTCACATTTGTTGACATTTCTGATTACATATGTATCCCTCTTGTCTGATCGATCATTCGATATACATATGCGGATCGATCTATGTATTCCTGATGTAAACATTCCCTATAATCCGCATCTGGTAATATAATAATACAGCAGTGGTTTTTCCCTGTAAACCTGATTTCTCCGGTTCTATAAAGTATAGGGTATAAACCACTGCTGTATTTCTGTTATAGCTTTATTGTATATCTGTCCGGTAATCCGCCGCAGAATGCTGCTGAATATACATTACTGTTCACTCTGTTCTCAGTAACACGCCTGGCGATGCACAGAATTTATGCTGATCGCATAAATTCGCGCGGTATGTCTCGGATTTTCTCTTTATTTACTGATTCCCTTCATGGAAAGGCTGATACGTTTTTTCTTCATATCAACCCCAAGAACACGGACATCCACGATATCTCCCACACTGACTGCTTCCAGCGGATGTTTGATGAATTTCTCGCTCATCTCGGAAATATGGACCAGGCCATCCTGATGCACACCGATGTCCACAAAAGCACCGAAGTCAATAACATTGCGGACAGTTCCCTTGAGGACCATGCCCTCTTTCAGGTCCTTCATATCCAGGACATCGGTACGGAGGATCGGTTTCGGCATCTCGTCACGTGGATCTCTGGCAGGTTTTTCCAGTTCCTTTACGATATCACGTAAGGTTGGCTCTCCGATCTCCAGCTCCTTTGCCAGTTTTCCGTAATCGCGGATCTGCCCGGAAATACCGGTAAGCTTACGCTCTGCCACATCTTCCGGTGTGTAGCCCAGCTTTTCCAGGAGTTTTTTTGCTGCGTCATAGCTTTCCGGATGGACACTGGTTGCGTCCAGAGGATTTTTGCCTCCTGTGATCCGTGTGAAACCTGCACACTGCTCAAAGGCTTTCGGACCAAGCTTTGCAACCTTAAGAAGCTCTCTTCTTGTCTGGAAACGGCCGTTTTCCTCACGGTAGGCTACAATATTCTTTGCGATGGCCTTGCTGATTCCGGAAATATACTCCAGAAGGGATGCAGATGCAGTATTCAGATCCACTCCGACCTTGTTTACACAATCTTCCACAACGCCGTTAAGGGCTTCTCCCAGCTTTTTCTGGTTCATATCATGCTGATACTGACCGACACCGATGGATTTCGGATCGATCTTTACAAGCTCTGCAAGCGGATCCTGTACACGTCTCGCGATGGATGCGGCGCTTCTCTGTCCAACATCGAAATTCGGGAATTCTTCCGTAGCAAGCTTGCTTGCGGAATATACAGAAGCACCTGCCTCGTTGGTGATAACATACTGGACCTTTTCCGGGATTTCCTTAAGAAGCTCCACGATGATCTGCTCGGATTCTCTGGATGCCGTTCCGTTTCCTACAGAGATCAGTGTCACATGATATTTGCTGATAAGCTTTTTCAGGGTTTCCTTTGCGGCACGAATCTTGGTCTCATTGGTTGGTGCTGTGGGATAAATAACTGTGGTATCCAGAACCTTTCCGGTAGGATCTACCACTGCCAGCTTGCATCCGGTACGGAAGGCAGGGTCCCAGCCAAGAACTACCTGTCCTGCAATTGGAGGCTGCATGAGAAGCTGCTCCAGATTTTTGCCAAAGACATGGATGGCACCGTCCTCTGCTGCCTCTGTAAGGGCGCTTCGGATCTCACGCTCAATAGCCGGTCCGATGAGACGTTTATAGCTGTCCTCAATGGCTTCTTTCAGAACAGGTGTAGTGTATGGATTATCGCGGACGATCACCTGTTTTTCAAGATAACGGATGATCTCTTCCTCAGGTGCAAGGATCTTCACAGTAAGGAATTTCTCTTTCTCACCACGGTTCAGAGCAAGGACACGATGACCTGCAAGCTTTTTCACCGGCTCCTCAAAGTCATAATACATCTCGTATACAGACTGCTCCTTCTCATCTCTTGCGGTAGAACATATAGTTCCCTTATCCATTGTTCTCTTACGGATACTGATACGATAATCTGCTTCATCAGAAATGTGTTCTGCAATGATATCTCTGGCACCGCTGATGGCCTCTTCCACAGTTTTGACTTCTTTTTCCTCAGAAAGAAATGCTTTTGCCTCTTCTTCAAGAGGTTTCTTCGTCATCTGGAGAAGAATGATGTCGGCCAGAGGTCCCAGACCTTTTTCCCTGGCGATGATGGCACGTGTACGGCGCTTCGGGCGGTACGGACGGTAAAGATCCTCTACCACAACGAGTGTCTGCGCTGCCTCGATCTGTTTCTTCAGCTCCGGAGTCAGCTTGCCCTGCTCCTCGATGCTGCCCAGAACCTGAGCCTTTTTATCCTCAAGATTTCTTAAATAAGTAAGTCTCTCATTAAGATTACGAAGCTGTTCATCGTTCAGTGTACCGGTTGCTTCCTTACGGTATCTGGAAATAAAAGGAATGGTGCAGCCTTCATCGATCAGCTTAACCGCTGCCTCGACCTGCCATTTCTCAACGTTCAATTCTCTGGTAATTACCTGAATAATATCCATTTTTATCTTTCTCCCGTTGTTTCAAATTTGCCTGAGGCTGCTTTTTCCTCTTTACACAGCTTCTGACATTTATCAAAGATCAATCTGTGCGATCACGTCCTTCAGAGCATTGGCGCTTGCATGAAGCTTCTCTGTCTCCTCCTCGGTCAGCGGAACACGAACGATACGTTTTACACCTTCCGGTCCGATAGAAGCCATGGTACTAAGACATACGTCTTCAACACCGTACTCTCCGTGAAGCATGGTTGATACACTGACTATTGTATCAGATGCTGCAAGAAGAAGCGAGCAAAGTCTGCAAACAGATACGGCTACCGCATAAAATGTAGCACCCTTCTTGGCGATCACAGTTGATCCTGAAGTATGAACATACTCCAGAACCTCTTCTCTGTCAAGTGGCTGCAGATCTTTCTGATCCTCATGAACGATCTTGTCAAACTCATCAAGGGTCGCACCTGCAACAAAGGCTCTGGACCACGGTACAAAGGAAGTATCTCCATGCTCTCCGAATACATAGGCGTGGATGTTTTTCTCAGATACACCGTAGTGCTGAGAAAGTCTGCAGCGGAGACGGGCCGTATCCAGGGCGGTTCCGGAACCAAGGATCTGATTTTCCGGCAGTCCGGAAAGCTTTGCAAATGCATAAGTCATAATATCACATGGATTACTTACGATAATATAAAGCGCTTTGGGAGCCACCTTTACGATCTCCGGAGTAATACTCTTCATAATGTTGACGTTGGTCTGTGTCAGCTCGATGCGAGTCTGTCCCGGTTTTCTGGCAATACCGGAAGTGATGATCACAATGTCAGAATCTACAGCATCCGGGTAATCTCCTGCCACGATGGAGATCGGCTCACGGAAACTGGTTCCCTGCTCAATATCCATAACCTCACCTTCAGCCTTATCTTTGTTAATATCGATCAGAACGATCTCTGATGCAATACTCCTCTGTGATAAGGTATAAGCGATAGTTGCTCCTACACTTCCTGCTCCGATGATCGTAATTTTACTGCTCATATTTGTTCTCCTTTCAGCGTTGTTTGTCATTTTAATAACAACTTTAATTACACACATTCAAACATAACATAAAATATTGCCCTGTGCAATAAAAATTTTATTGTATTTCTCAGGTTAACCCCCGCCAATTTGCATTTCAAATTATTTAAACTGCTTATATTTTCTGATATTTTTCATATTATTCTGTATACATTCCTGTTATTTTTTTATCGATTTATAGAAGCAATTTCAGAAACCTAGCAAAAAACCTCTGAACTTCAAAAAAACTCAAGAAGTCCAGAGGTTTCTTTCACCTCTTATTATTGGCTTAGATTCAGATGTTTATAGCTGCTCCAACGTTCACTCGGTTAATTCTTTGCCTGGGCAAGGGCCTTTTGTGCAGCGTCCAGGATCCCTTCGGAGGAATATGTGGCTCCGCTGACAGTATCGATTCCATCCGCCGACTGGTTTGCCATGATCTGAGAATAGATCGTGCTCCATGCAGGATCAAAAAATTCCGGTGTATCCTGATTTGTCTGCTCAATGGATACGATCTGGCCTCCTGAGATCGTAATTGTCAGATATGTTTTTCCTCCATATCCAAAAGCCGAGCCTGTATACGTTCCATCTCTGTACATTCCCACCGGTTCCGGTGCTTCCGTTGGCTCCGGTGTTGCATCCGGCTCATCTGTCCCTGGTGTTGGAGTTACATTGGGTTTTTCAGGAACCGGCGTCATATTCGGATTCTCCGGCTCCGGCGTCGGGGTTGCTGCCGGCGTCTCTGTTGGCTTCGGTGTGGCCGTTGGTTTCGGCGTTGCCGTAGGTTTCGGTGTGGCTGTTGGCTTTGGTGTCGGTTTCTTTGTCGGAGTTGGTGTCGGTTTCTTTCCATACTCCGGATTGATCGCTTCTTTAAGAGCTTTTTTTACAGCGTTGAGGATTCCGTTGGAGGAATAGGTTGCTCCGCTGACTGCATCAATATCATCCACAGAATCTGTACCGATGATCTGTTCTTCCAGCACGCTCCATGCTTTTTCAAAAAACTGCTCTGTGTCCGTATTTTCCTGTTTCAGAGCTTGGATCACTCCATCCTTGATGGTCACAATTACTTTCACGTCTCCATTGAAGCCCTTTGCCGAAGCTGTATATTTACCGTCCAGATATTTTTGGGGACTGTCCGGATCTTCCGGTTTCTTTGTAGGAGATGGTTTTTTGGATGGTTTTTTTGTAGGTGACGGAGCTGATGTCGGAGTTGGTAAAGCAGTTGCCGCAGGTGTAGGGGTGACCTGCTGGCTGTTTCCATCTGCCGCTGCCTGGGAGAGGGCATTCTGAACTGCCTGGATGATTCCGTTGGAGGAATAGGTTGCTCCACTTACTGCATCTACATTCGGTGTATTTCCGGCGATCATCCTGCTGATCACACCCTGAGCTGACGCAAAATACGACGCGGTTTCTCCAGATGCCTCCAGAATATCTATGGCCGCAATCTTTCCACCGCTGATTGTTACTCTCACGCGGATCGTCCCGCCAAATCCGGTTCCGCTTCCTTCATACGTACCGTCCTTATATCCATCTGCCGGAACGCTTGCTACCGGTGTCTGCGTGGTTCCCTGTCCTGCGGCGCCGGCATTGCTTTTTGCAGATTCGGAAACCTTTCTTGTACCGGAGCTTTTTTTCGCTGCTGTTTTTTTTGAACTTTTTTTAGATAAGCTCTTCTTTTTTGTTGTACTGTTTTTCTCAGCTGTGGCAGTTGTGCTGTCAGAAACAGTATTTTCTTTTTCATACCCGAGATATTTTTCCAGCTCTGAAGCAGACATTACGGTCGTCTCTGCTTGCCCGACTGCTTCTGTCTCTCCATCAGAGCCCTTCGCCTTTATGCCTGAAAACACAAGCGCCGCAATCACAGCAGCTGCAGGGACCAGCTTGGTCCAGGGTATCTTCGGAGTATTTTTTTCCTCCTGCTTTTTATCTTTCAGATCTTTTTCCATGCTTCCTTACTCTCTCCTCTTTTCTTGCGGCCTCTGTCAGACATTGCTCTTCAGAAATCAGCAGACCTCTGCCGCAGACATTGCTCTATGTCTACGGCAGAGGCTCCCGGATATCTGTGCTCACATTCGGTTCAACAGTGAAATTATTTAACTGTTACCACAAATTTCTTTGTAATTCCGTTGCATTTCACTATGATCGTTGCTTTACCTTTTTTGATTCCCTTTACAACACCCTTGCTGTTTACAGCTGCAACTTTTTTATTGCTGCTTGTATATGTAACCTTGCCTGCAGGTGTTGCTTTGGATCTGATGGTTGTTGTTTTACCTTTTTTGATCGTTGCAGAAGATTTTACAAGACTGAATGCAGGATTCTTGACAACTACTTTGCAAGTTGTCTTCAGGGCTCCTGCCTTTGCTGTAATCGTAACGGTTCCTGCTTTGATTCCTTTTACAACACCTGTTTTACTGTTTACGGTTGCAACCTTTGTGTTGCTGCTTGTGTATTTTACAGTTGCAGATGGTGTTGCAGTTGCTTTTACAGTTGCTGTTTTTCCTTTGTAGATCGTTACGGAAGCCTTTGCGAATTTAATTGTAGAAGCTTTTACTGTTACCTTGCAGGTTGCTGTGGCATTTCCGACCTTTGCTGTGATAACTGCTGTTCCGGCTTTTACGCCTTTAACAACACCCTTGCTGCTTACTGTTGCAACCTTTGTGTTGCCGGACTCAAATGTCACTGTTGCATCGCTGTCATTTGTTGTTGCCTTAAGAGTCGTTGTTTTTCCTGTATATACAGCTGCTGCTGTCTTATCAAGTGTAACTGTTACCTTCTGAAGCTCTTTCTCTGCTCCCTGAAGATGTTCAAGTGCTTCATTTACCTCAGCCTGACTTGCATCTGTTTTTGCAAGAATGTCTTCTGCTTCCTGAAGCTCACCGGCAAAGGACTTCCAGGTTGCAATTGTGTAATCTGCCTCTGCCAGAGCCTTTGCAGCTTCCACTTCTGTTTTAAGACTTGTAAAATCAGTTGGCTCCATTGTAGGATTTACGATATTCTCTGCAGTTGCCTGGAAGCTGTAGGTATAGTCATTATATCCAAGAGCATACACTGTCAGTTTCCAGTATCCTGTTCCGTCTGTTCCTCCCGGAAGCTTGCAGCGTGCAGATTTTGTAAGTCCAAGCTGGATTCCCATTGCTTTATGCATCCAGTTATCTGCGGCAAACTTGGTTCCATAAGAAGCGAGGCATTTTGTATATGTGGAATCATCTCCATAATAATCCCAGCGTACAGCCTGCATATTTGCACCAAGATCACCATAATTTCCATTGAGATCCACACGGAGGAATTCGCCGTAGCTTCCGCTTGCTGCTTTTACACTCGGCTTGATCTCTGTTGCTGTTTTTAACGCCTGATCCTTGATACCGGAAGCTGTTCCGTCTGATTTTCTTGCTGTAAATGTAAAGCCGTCACCATTTTTCTCCGCATATTTCAGACCATTTGTCTGTGCATTTACGTCTGCCACAAGGCCTTTGTAATACTGGAGATTGTTTTCACTGTATCCTCCGGAGAGCACAGCTCCATCCTGTACGACATTATACTTTTTGCAGAAATCTGCAAAATCTGCGGTCTTAACTGCTACCGGAACATATTTCAGACCATATATCTCATAATGACCCATCGTATAGGTTTTTCCATCTTCTGTTGTTATACTGCCTCTGTTCCATTTTACCTTGGAACCGTCTGTAAGATAAAGTGTGCTTCCTTTATCCTCCCAGTAGGATACGTCGAATCTGGTTCCGTCTTCAGCAATGATCGTAGCTTCTGTCTGATAGCTTCCTCTGTGGAGTCCATGATTTGCAGTCGCTCTTGTTACTGTATCAAAAGCTCCTGTATCAAACTCACTATGTGAATCCTTCTCTTCTGAAGAGCTTGTATCTCCAGCTGCATATACGCCTTCTGCTGCCCAGTACTCACCCCAGGTAAGTCCTGCATATACGTACTGATACTCGCCTGTCAGCTGGTCAGAATCGGAAAATGCTTCCGCCACTTCATCGCCTTCTGTGAAATCCTCTTCCCCTGTAGAGAACTGGTCTGCTTCCTCTGCTGTATCTTCCTGCTGGATATCCTCTGTCTCGTCTGCAGCAGCTTCTGGCACTGCTGCATCCTCTGCTGCTTCTTCTGTTATGTCTGCAGCATCCTCTGCCGTTTCCTCTGTGCTAAAATCCTCCGTATCTCCTGCCTCTGCCTCGGAAACCACGGCTGCATCAAGATCAGATGCCATTACAGCGGTCGGAAAGGTTGTTGCTGCCACTGCAAGACTTAAAATGCATGGAGCTGTTTTTTTCAATAGATTCCACTTCTGCATTGCTTATTCCTCCTAAAAATATGATATATTTATAGAACCCTTTCCAGGTTTACTATCGCAAGTACTGCGGATATGAGCATTCCCCTCTGCCAAACAGTCATAAACCGGATCGCCGGGAGATCAGCTTCACTCTGCAATATCCTCCACACTATAGGAATCCGCAAGCAGGCTGAACCGCTCTTTCATCCCCTCAGTGAGATATACATGATGGTCTTCATCCACAAAAAGTCCGTCTGCACCGTAAGCTTTCAACAGCTGTGTCCCTTTTTCCACCCCCAGCACAAAACATGCTGTGGAAAGCGCATCTGCCTCCAGACCTGAGTCACAGACTACCGTTACCCCGGTCACTCCGCTTTCTGCCGGATAGCCGGTAGACGGGTCCATAATGTGGTGATACCTTACAGCATTTTCGATAAAATATTTCTCATAATCTCCGGATGTGGAAAGAAATTCTGTACCATTTAAGGCAACCACACCAAGATAGTCATCCTCATTTTCAGCTCTGGGATCTGTCACCGCCACATTCCAGGAAGAACCATCCGGCTTGCTTCCGTAGGTCATGACACTGCTTCCTCCCAGATTCATAAGTGCTGCTGTTACATCCTTCTTTGTTTCCAGTTCTTTAAGGATCAGGTCACAGCCAATACCCTTTCCCGCTGCTCCAAGATCCAGAGAACAGCCCTCCTCCATGTGGACCGTATTTCCGTCAAGAAAAATCTTCTGATATCCGGAATCCTTCAGAACATTCTTAATTTCTGCTTCTTCCGGAATTTTCTGGTTTTCCCCTCCAATATCCCACAGGCGGATCAGCTTCCCGATGGTTGGGTCAAAGGCTCCGTCAGAATCCTCTGCGATCTTCAGAAGACGTTTCAGGTATCCGGAAAGCTCGTCGGAAATCTCCGTATCTTTTCCGCTGTCTGCATTCACCTTATAGATCTGGGACTTCTCATTGGTCCAGGAAAGAAGGTTCGTCTCCACATCTGTCAGCACAGCTGTCAGCTTACTGTTTATATCGTCACCTGTGGTATAGAGTGTTTCTGATACCACAGTATCCATTGCAAAATCTGTATCGGTATATGTCTGTACATCATTTTCCGAAGCAGCCATGCACAGCACAGGAAACAACACCGCAATTCCTGTAAATGTAGCTGTTGCCAGAAAAGTTTTCTTTTTCAGAGCCTGATATCTCATAGATCATTTTTCCTCAATTGTTCCAATGTGAATATTTTTTCTCGGGCATGCTGCGGCACATGCGTGGCAGCAAAGACATTCGCCGGATCTGCCTGTGTCGCCGTCGATATCCAGATGAGCCGGACATCTTTTTTTACAGAGACCACATTTCGGCGGACATTTCTCACGGTTTCTCCGAAACAGTGCACCCGGAAGGATTGGCATTAATGCAAAAACCGCTCCCATAGGACAGAGAAACTGGCAGAAAAACCTTTCCTGTGTACACATTCCCACAATGATCAGCACCAGGAGCACAATTCCCACCAGATATTTGCTGTTCGGGAGCCGTCCTGCCGTGAGCATGGAAAAAACATCCCACGGGCTGGTTCCCGTAAGCTTTCCGTATACACCTGTAAGGCAGGAAAGCAGGATCAGTGCCAGTACGATATATTTGACTTTCTGAAGCCCGTGAACCATTTTTTCGGAAAGATCCGGTTTCTTTTTTTTGTGAAAGCATTTCATTCGGATCCAGGAAAAGCCTTCATATACGGCATCTCCGAAAGATCCGAATGCACACGCATATCCGCAGAAATGTCTTCCGAAAAAGCAGGTAAAGATCAGAAGCACTGCCGTTACAGTCAGAAAGGAATTCCACTCCACCGGCTGACCGGCCGCAATGGCAAGAAAGATCGATTTGATACCTGCAAAGGCTGTAGAAAACAGAGACGGGGCGGCAATAAAAAATGCCAGCTGTATTCCCGCACGCATCAGCCTTACCTCCCGCTGTCTTTTTTTCATGAGTTTTCCGCCTTTCCAAGTGCCGCATCCACTGCGTTCAGGATTCCTGTGGAGCTGAACGTTGCTCCGGATACGGTATCCACATCTGTACTCTGAGCACTCAGGATGGAATCGATCACACTCTCTGCCTGTGAAAGATATGCACTGTCCTCACCTGGGGCGCTGACTACGTTGATGGATGTGATCTCATCACCGGTAAGTGTCACCTCCACCTGAATGGTCCCGCCGTATCCCTCGGCTTCTCCTGTATAGGTTCCATCTTTATATACATTATCGGAATCTGCGGTTGCTGTGTCCTCTGCGTCTGCATCGGATACATTGCCGTCTGAAGTGTCTGTTGTTTTGTCATCGCCTGCTGTATCTGTATCACTGCTGCCTGATCCTGCAGATACTGCCTGATTCTGCATACGATTTACATAACTCGTCTCCAGCGCACTGAGAAGTTCATTCTGCTGCTCCTGAAGTGTATCTACCTTATCTGTCAGAGCCGCGATCTCTTTTTCATTTGCCTGGGCTTTCATGCTGCTGTTATAAAAAAGTACAGCCAGGATCACCAACAGTAAGGAGATCACTCTCATATAAAAATTCTGATTTTTCATCTCTTTTCTCCCTTGTATTTTTAACAATTCTGTAAATTGCTGCATCAGGCTCAACTGTGCGAACATATATTGCTGCGTCAGATGCTCTCGATCTATTCCTTCAATCTGCGTATAACTGTCTTTTGGATAAATTATATAGTTTTTATCCATATACATAAATTAGTTTTGATTAATCTTTTTTATAAAATTAGACGATGCTAACTTACAGTTAGGTATTATATCACCTGTTTTTTTTCTTGTCTACACTTTTGTTAGTAGTTTATAACTTTTTCCAATATGAATTTTTTCGCCACTCCTCCCTTTCCGTTGGGAACAGCTGTATGAATTATGGTTAGATATCATTAACTTATGTTTGCCTTTTAATTTCGATTATGATATGATTTTTTCTGAATCTGTAACAGAAATGGAGATTTGTTTTGAAGAAAAAAGAATTGATTTTTATTGCCGGGATCCTGATTCTGGCGGGGGTTCTCTGTGTTTGGAAACGGAAGATGGAACAGACGAATCCAGAGAGCAAACCGGGACGATGGATTTGGCGTGGCTGGTGTGCCGTTTTGATTCTTGGATGCCTGGCAGTGGCATTTGTCCTCTATGATGCAAATCTGGGAGGACATGCGGAACGGTACAGCGCGTTGTCCCAGTATCTTGTTTTTGATGATGACTGGGGAACGAACCGGGGATATTGCTGGAGAATTGGCTGGCAGTCCTATCGCGAGCTGCCGTTCCTGCATCAGTTGTTTGGTTTTGGACCCGACACATATGGAATTCTGACTTGGGATTTCAGGCAGGATGCGCTGGATCGGTATGGAGTTTTCTATGAGAGCGCCCACAACGAATATTTTCAGTACCTTGTTACAATGGGACCGCTTGCGCTTGTATCTTATCTTGCGTTTCTGGGCGGCACCTGCGTGCAGATGTGCAAAAAATGGAAAGAGTGCGCCTGGATCCTGGCGCCTGTTCTGGCGGTGCTCTGCTATGGAGCACAGGCAGTTGTTAATATCAACCTCCCGATCGCGACACCGATTATGTGGGCGATGCTGGCGATTGGGCTTGCACTCACAAGAGAGAAAGCAGAACAGGCAGAATAGCTCAAATAGACAGAACGGATTAAATAGACAGCAAATCCGGGCAGATTCGGCGGAAAAGCCAAATCTGCCTGGATTTTGTCGATTTAGAATTAAAAGTAATGTGTGAGCGAGTTACTGGGCACATATGCGTGAACAGTAACGGAGCGATGCTCCGTGTCGAAATTTGCGATCGATAGACTCTT
>ENA-ORUI01002308-ORUI01002308.1-human-gut-metagenome-genome-assembly--contig:-NODE-2308-length-16290-cov-4.008254_pt1 | contig 16290 bp, 15 predicted proteins | sample MGYA00242078_ERZ509205 | MGnify/ENA primary metagenome ERZ509205 (study PRJEB26280, sample SAMEA2338828) | human gut metagenome | biome: human gut; feature: human-associated habitat; material: faeces... | reverse complement strand
ATTAGATAGAGATTGTATGATGTTTCGCACAATGTGTTGTCAGATTTTTAGTTACTCCGCACAACGTTGCCAATTCTTTCGAATAACCATTTGATTAATATTACTTGTTAATTATAAGTAATTTGCGAGATAAGGAATTATTAGAGGTAACGATTTGGCAACGGTTCCTTTTTCTGTTATTTGCACCTTACCTTACTACTCTAAATAACTTGTGCGAAGATAGTAAAATACATCAAAAAATCAAAACTGGCGTATTGTTTTTGATAGGTTCGATTTAAGGAACAGATATTCTAAAGAACTAATGTATTACGGGTGTAATATGAAAAGAGCCGTCGAATATTTTGACGGCTCTTTTCATTTAGAATAGACGGGCTTTTCCGCTAGGAGTCTTCTCCCAACGACGGCCATACTGATCTTCAAAAGCGTTTTCGTTGATTTTATTCAAATTACAGATACCGCCCGAGGGATCTTGCACTTTAGAGTCGCACGTCTCATCTCCTTGCATAAGAGGAGAACCTTCATCTACTTCCGACGCATTACCTGAATTGCCACCGAATCCGCCCAATGACAAACCACCTCCTCCAGAACCGCCGAAAGCGATTGAGATGATATCCAATTTGAAAAACAGCAGCCATAAAATCAGTATGATGCATGCTGCGACGATCACGTAGTTTACCAGGCTCACGACCGTAACGATGGCCACCCCGGCAGCAGTCAGCAAGTAGATAGCGAACTGAAATTTCCCTACCCCGGGATTATGGGACAGTCCCCTGAAGCCTTCACCGGCCTTCATCTTCCATACGGCGATTAGCGTCAGCAGGCCGAAAACAATGTAGAGTAGATCGTAGCCGACGCCATTGGGCCGAACCTCACGCAAGTTGAAAAAGAAGAACGATGTGAACCATAACAAAATGAACCCGATGTCGATGTGGGCTAGCCAGTGGATCGGGCGGGCGAAATCCGTATCGCTGCGGTGGAGGAACCAAAGGACGGGCGGAGCGAGCAGTACTGCCAAGTAGAGCAGACCAAGAATCCAATTGAGTGCGATAATCAAATAAATATAAGCCATGATCGTTACGGTTTAACGGTAGGTAAAGATATAAATATAAGTATTCGAGCCTTTCAAGGCTGGGGTTCGAGTTTCATTGGCATACGTTTCATGATTTGTTGTTTTTAGGGTTATTTACGGGATGCAACGTGTTTGACTTCGTATGTGCGGGGATTCGAACGGTCCGTCTCTCCTTCGAAGGTCAGCCCGTACTCGACGGCCTCGGTGACATAGCCTTCGGCATCCACCTCGTATTCCATGCAGAAATCATCCTTGTAGGACCATTCGCCGTCGCCTCTCGTCCCTTGCATGAGGTTGCGGTTCCGGACGCCCAGTAATCCGGCCCACGCCAGCTCCTCGTACCACGAAGGAAGCTCGTTCCATGCGCCGATGAAATCCGGCCGCTCGCGGTTCTCCAGATCGGTATAGGTAAACCGCGTCACGTTGCTCTCGCCGTCCGGACTGCCGTAGCGGCTCTCCACGAGGTTGCCGTTTTCCCACACGTAATCCTCCCATTCGTCCTCCTGCTCGGTGCGGATCAGACGGTTTTCGGAATCGTATTTATAGGTAGTGATGTTTGCCGACCCTTCGGGACGGCTCCGCTCGACCCGTTCGGCATACCCCGCGGCGTTGAGCCAGACCGTAAAGTGCGTATCCTCCTCGGGATTGGCGATCCGCACGACGCCGTCGCCGTATTCGTATTCGTACGTTTGGGTAACCGTCTCGACCGTTCCGGGAGATACGACCTCGTTTGTCGTCTCCTTCCAGCGGACCAGCCGGTTCCGCTCGTCATAGGTCAGCTCGATGCGTCTGTCCTCCACGCCGGGAGAGTCATTGAAGTAGCAATACACCTCCGAAACCAGTTGCACGCCGGCCGGCACGACAGGCTCGTCACCCTCGCCGGGAACCTCGCCCTCCTCGGTCGTACCCTTCTGCTCGACGGTAATCGTGATTTTCGTTCCGCCGCACTCGATCATGACCGTAGCCCGGCGGTTCTTACCCGTCGTATTCACTCCGAGCGTGATCGTAATCGTGTAGTCGCCTGCCGCATCGCCGTGATCCGGGGAGACGGTCACCCACGACGAGCCTTCGGATACGTCGGCGCGGGTCTCGGCGACCGTGGCGCGCCACGGACCCGCCGTCGTGAACGAAATGCCCTCGGAAGGCGTGCCCGAGGTCTCGTCGGCGAAAATCGTGTAGTCTTTCGGCGTACCAGGAGCCAACTGAATGTCCTTGCCTTCGTCACCGCCGTTGTCGTCCGAGCAGGCCATAAGGGCGGCTGCTCCCATTAATAATAAGATAGCATGAAATTTCTTCATCGCTAAAATGGTTATTTTACATCTCGACTCCTATGATGTATCGTAAATAAAGAAAGTGTGGAGTCGTTCGTTTATCTGAGAGAAGGCTGTGGAATGACCTATGTGCAAATAAACAATACCCCACACCGAATAGAATATATCAGATGATATATGCCTATACACGGTGATGAGCGTTGCGTTATCCCTGCACATTGAAAACTTCCACATTTTCTCTCAAGGATTAGCGAAACACTTTCACTAAAATTAATATGTTGCTACCCATTGGATAGCAATGCAAATTTAGAAAATGTTTCTCAAAACACAACACTCAAACGGGGTATTGCAGGACAAAATTCGCCAAAAAGTTTTTGATAATCAATATTGACTTAGAACTATGTTATTTCAATTTGGGGTTATTTATTTTGGATGAAGAATAAAGCGGGACGGTCTTTGTGCTCCATCCCGCTCGTGGTTAAATCTTGATTCCCCGTCTTTGCTCCGTTCGCTCGATGTCTATTCCTATCCGCTCGTAAAACTCCTTTCGTTGCTGCCTGAACCACTCGTCGCCGTCCTTTCCGTTTATGGTGAACCGGAATCCGCTGGGGCCGTCCTTGTCGGGTTTGAGTTGCAGGACAATATCGTTCGCCCAAAACGTATGATTATACCTTATCGAATGCAGATCGCCCGTATATCTGTAAGGTTGCATCGTAAATAACGCTCTTGTCCCCTCCTTGTCCAGTCCGACGTTCTTACAATAGTTCTCCCATTTCAACAATCCCTTCACATAGGGGCATAGGTTATCGACACGCATCAGGGCTTTCACGACCTGTCGAGTTTCCTGTTTAAGGTCGGCGACCTCTTTTTCGCGCCCGGCCTGCATGGTCTTAATTTCTTGTTGCAGTTGCCCGATGCACTTGTCCTTGTCGGCAATTACCCCTTGCAAATCTGCAATCTGCTTTTCATACCTCGCGGGCTTCGGGTCGTGGAACAATGCCCCGATTCGTTCGACTGCCTTTGTCGTGGCATCAACCGCCACGCCTTTGAGTTTGTCGGTTTTGATCTCCCGCCGCGTTTGCGTCAGTTCCGACCGTGCGGCCTCCCGCTGTGCCTGCAAAGCGGCAATATCGACCGTTAGGGTTTGTCGCTGTTCTTTGAGATTCTCGACCTGCTTGGCGATTTCGTTCTTGCGGACGAATACCTCGCGGTAATATTGTTGTGTAGATATATGTTTTGCTTCCGATCCCTCGATGCCGCGTTGCAGTCCGTATTTGGCCATCGCTTCGGCATAGGTGGTCTGGTAGGCTTTGAGTTTGTCCCGTGCCATCACATCGTCGGCACATAGACGCGGGCGGTCTTTCTTTGTCCGGTAAGTCCTCTTTCCACTTTGGGCGTTCTTCTCCCGCTCCAGCTTGGCCTTTCTGCGTTCGCCCCGTGTGATCGGCACGACGGTCGCGTGTATATGCGGCGTCTTCTCGTCCAGATGCAGGACTGCCGACACGACGTTCTCTTTTCCGAAGGTCTTTTGCAGCCAGCTGCAGGAATCCTTGGCCCAAGCATCCAGCTGCCCGGCCTGCCGGATACGCTTCATATCTTCGGGGCTTCCGGAGAGCATGACACGCAGGGCCCGCACTTGGTTCTTCCCGATCTTGCGTTCCAATCCGGCATTGTCCAGCCGGTGCTGGATCGCTTCGGTGCGGTTGGTAACTCCTTTGGGAAACTCTACTAATTCTTCATTGAGGTAGGTAAGTGTCGTTATGACGTTGGCGGGTGCGATTCTCCGCTCGACGTGTCCCGACATGGCGGCGTCCGTTCCGGCCGCCTTTTCGATATGCAATACGACATAGCCCATAGTGGTAGTAGTTTTTGGTGGTTGATAGTTTGGTAGTAGCTGCCGCCGCAAGGGGTGTCCAGAGGGGCCGCGGCCCCTTTGGCCTATTGGGGCATTTTCAGCGTTGCGGAGCAATGCGGAAAGAAAATGCCCTAATAGGCTATGCCTTTTGTAAAAAGGCGCGGGCGCGAAGCGGCCGATCTGTGGGCGACGGTGCCGCCGTCATGTCCGTCAGCAGGGGAAGCCGATGAAAGCGAACCGACGGCCCGCAAGCCCTTCGCCCCTGTGCGCCCTTTGGGATTTTTGGAGGATCCCGCCGGGCGCAAAGGGGCGAAGGGCTGTTACTCCGCCAGTCGGTATTTGTCGCCGAGACGTTCGGTGAGCGCCGACATGTCGCGGCTTATCTTTTCATTGGTGATCTTCGCGTAGATTTGGGTGGTGAGAATATTGGTGTGCCCCAACATCTGCGATACGGTCTCCAACGGTACGCCCTGCGAGAGCGTGACGGTCGTGGCGAATGTGTGGCGGGCGATATGCATCGTGATATGCTTTTTCAACCCGCAATCCCGTGCGATACGTTGCAGTGTGCGGTTCATGTTGTCGCAGACCGACGGCACGGGAAAGACGAGGTTGTTTTTCGATATGGGACGGTAGTTTTCGATCAGTTGTTTGGCAATAGGCAGCAGTTTGATATGGAACGGCGTTCCGGTTTTCTGACGGTGTGCAATGATCCAACTGTCCCCGTCGAACGAGGTTTTAATATGATCGAAGGTCAGTTTCTTCACATCCGAATAAGACAAACCGGTGAAACAGCAGAACACGAAGATATCCCGCACCTGCCGTTGCTTGTAACGCCGCAGTTCGGCGTGCATGAAGGTTTGTAACTCCTCTTCGGTCAGAAATCCCCGATCCCGGTATTGTGCCGTGCAACGAAACCCCATAAAAGGATTGTAGGATATATAGCGTTTACGGATGGAATAAAGGATCAGTTGTTTCAGTTTGGTAATGGCTCCGATGACTGTCCCCGAAGCCAAAGAGCGCGTAACGGTCAGATAATAGTGGAAATCCTCGATAAATGACGGCTCGATCTCCCGCAGCGGAATATCCGACAGGGAATATTTGTCGCGCAGGAACCAGACGATCCGCTTATGGTTGATGCATTGCTGTTCGTATGAACCCGGTGTGCGGTCTTTGCCGATCCGCTTGCCGTATTCGTCGAGAAACTCCTTTGCGACGCTCAACAATGTGCGGTATTCGTCGCCGAAACCCAGATAAGCGTTTTTAACCTTCTCGGCCGATACAAAATTATCTACCGCGGCGATCTTGTCGTATTGTTTGATGATGAGTGCCCGGATTTTGTCCAGCTTCTCGTTGATACGCTGGGCGACAGTACTTTTCCCGGCGGCTTTGTTGGCTTTAACATTCCAAAGTCGCGGAGCAATGGACAATTTGCAACTGAACTGCGCAATCGTACCATTGACGGTGATACGGCCCATAATAGGAGCCATGCCGTCTTTCTCGCTCTGACGTTTGAGGTAGAATAAAACCTTGAATGTGCTGCGTGCCATAATAACTTTGTTTGTGAGGGACTTGTAAAACGTAAATCAAAGTTATTTATTGCAGAGAAGATAAGCGCAAGTTGATGAAAAGCAGTGCTTTACAAATTATCTCTTAAAAATTGGGCAGGTAACGATTTGGAAACGCAAATAGCGGTAAACTTTGCTTTTTTGTGCATTCATTCGTATCGTTGTTTATTGCCTCTTGATTTTTAATAAACTATTAACCAATATTTTACACTCTAATTCTCTCCCTCGTCCAAACAACGGTTGTTTCTTTCAGGTAAGCGTTCATTTTCTGATTGCTCGGTACAGGGAGAAGCCTACCCGTCGCAGTCCGATATTCCGCATATTTCTCCAAAATACGCAATGCAGGGCGCAATAAAGGAATGTTACACATATTATTGGTCTTGTTTCGGGCTTTTCGCAACCACTGCCTACCCCGCTTACCCTCGACGATATTTTCCATGTTGAGAGACGCCATATCGATATAAGCCAATCCGGTCAGACAACAAAACAGAAAAATATCCCGAACCTGTTCCAAACGCGAAATACCAATCTGCTTTTCTTCCAGCCGCTTCAACTCATCCTGCGTCAAAAATTCCCGTTCAACAGTCTGCATTTTAAGAGGTAGCAAATCTATTGGATTGGTCTGAATAAGTCCCCGCGTTTTCGCAAGATTCACAACCTTGCTTAGATTACGCAAATACTTGACAGTCGTGTTGTTATTGTTACTCCGAACAGTCATTAAGTAATGCTGATACTCCTCCATGAGTTGTGCATCCAACGCTTTAACCTCTATATCGCTGACACCGCGAGTCGCTGTCAAAAACTCCCGGAATAGCTTCAGCGAGGTCAGATGCCGTTTATAGGTATTGGCTGCCGTCGTCTTACCGATCAATTCTTTCATCCGGGAATTGTGCTCTTCATAAAGTTTGCACAGCATCTCACCCTCCGGTTGTTCAACACCTCGGTATTGCCGCATTACCTCTTGAACGCTTACCTGCTTACCCTCAGCCAATAACCCCCTCTCAATGTCGTAGATACGAAATTCCTGCTGGTCGAGATATTCATTCAACTGTTTGTTTACGAGGGTATTGTTCCTTACCCTACCTTTGGCCGTAACCCATTGGGACGGCATAGTGCTCCGACGAAGCGAGCACTCAACATACTCCTGATGGGAGGAGACACGCATAAAGATAGGCACAGAGCCATCTTTAAGCGGTTTCCTCCGCTTAATGAAAAATAGAATGGATAACATCGTTACGATGAATTTATCGGGAAATCCGATGGTACAAAGATAAGTAAAATAAGTGAATTTTACAAATGTAAAACATTGCAATACAAAGAAATATACAGCATTCACTTGGACTTTCACTTGGACTTGGGAAGTCCAACTGCAACTCCCATGAATTCTCCAAGTAAACTCTTTCCGAATCCTGCCGAGAAGTGCATACAGAGCACAAAAAGAAAATCCCGTAATTCTCAGAATTACAGGATTTTTCTCATAACTACTTTGTTTTCAGTGGAGGTGGCGGGAGTCGAACCAAGCAAAATACACACTGATAATCAACAATATATACAAACACAAAAATTAGCTCCCACGAAAACTCCAAGAGACTGATATAATGAAAGCTATGCAAAACCCTGAAAAATGCGGAAACATGCGGTAAGAAAGTTTAAATGTTTTGGATTAATCCGATTTTCTTTCGATCTTTGCAACATCGCAATAACGGGGCGATTATACACAAGCACCGGCCCAACCCTAAGTCCGAGATGCTAAAACCGTTTTTCACGTCAGTATGGCAAAAGATGCCGTAATTTGTCGTGGATTTTTTGTCGCCGTCGGTGACAAGGTTCTTTGACATGCGAAGAGAGCGGCCCGCTCTACTAAAAACAGGGCAATCGGAGGAATGGTCGCGCCATGCCTCGTAATGTAACACGCCGGGTAGCTACCGACACAATACTTTATTAATATGGAAAGAACAAATCAAAACATTCATTTCCTGATCGTTAAACCTAATAACTTAAATGATGCACAGTAATGAGACAACCCAAGTAGAGGCGTTGACAACGCGCATCTCTCTGCTCATGGCACGCCTTGAGCAGCTGGTGCAAACCGTCGAGAATCTGGAAGCAAAAACCAAAGATGCGGAAGAAGAGAAATTTTACGACATCAACGATCTTGCCCGGATTTTTAATAGGTCCTCCCGAACCATTTTCAACTGGCGCGCCACAGGCGAATTGCCGATGAAAGAAATCGGGGGCAGCTGGTTCATAAGCAGAACCGAGTTGCAGAAATATATGAACACAAATCCCAACAAAACGAAAGGTGCAGGCCATGTACGATCCTAATCAAAGCCAGAGCCTTTCAACAGCACCACATGGCGGCATCACCCCGGACGATAGTCCGGCAATGGATGAGATGCTGCAGGGAGTTACCTCGCTTACCGAGGTTGCTCCGCAACCCCAAGGGTTGCAACTAAAAACAACGGGCGGTGACACACTCATCGAACAGATTGAACTGTTTTTACGTGCCCGATGGATATTTCGGTATAACGTAGTTTCGAATAAGGCTGAATTTAAGCTAGTTAAAGACCCAGACGCACCTTTTGTTGAGATGCGTGACTTTGACTACAACAGCATTCTCAGGGATTTGAAATACGCTGATCTACAATGTTCTATGAGTACACTGCGGATGATCTTGGCCTCAAAGTTTATGGTTGAGTATGACCCATACATCGAATACACGGTCAACCTGCCAGAGTATGATGGCCAAACTGATTACATTGAGCAACTTGCAGATACAGTAGCAACGGGAAATCAAGTTTTTTGGCGACGAGCCTTTAAAAAATGGTTCGTTGCAATGGCCGCCTCATGGATGCAACCGGAGGTTGTGAACCACACAGCTCTGATTATGAGTGGCGAACAAGGCATTGGCAAAACGACTTGGTTGGGCAACCTCATCCCTACACCTCTCCGAAAATATGTCTACGCAGGAATGGTCAATGTCAGGGACAAGGATTCGCAGGTAAAACTCTCAGAGTGCTGCATAATCATCATGGACGAACTCGAAAATATGAGTCGTAACTTGGATGCACTCAAAGAGTTAATAACCAAGCGGGATATTCATATTCGGAGAGCATATGCCTTTACACACGAGCATTATACTCGCCGAGCCTCTTTTGCAGGCTCGATTAATAACAAGGATTTCTTGCACGACATCACGGGGAATCGCAGATTCTTGTGTTTTGAGGCCAAACAAATTGATTACCGACTTTTTGCAAATTTGGACAAAGCCTATGCACAGGCGGTCTATTTGGCGCAAAACGGCTTTCAATATTGGTTTTCACAAGATGAGTTAACCGAGCTGGAACAGAACAACGAAGAGTTCCGAGCGGTAATTCCAGAGGAGGAGCAGCTCATGGCATTTTACGAACCATGCACAGAAGATGACGCTGATGCAGTATTTATGTTAAATACAGAGATTCTTAAGAATCTGCTGCGTCTGTCTGGCTTACGAACGCTGTCTGATCAAAAGTTGGGTAGAGTGCTGAAAGCTAGAAAATTCATTCGTATCAAACGTCAAGGGCGTTATGGCTACCTGATAAAGACTAAAACACAGGAAGTTCCAACAACATAATCGGATGCAAAGGGGAGAGGCGTGATGCTTCTCCCCTATTTTTTGCTTCGTGGGTAAGCAAGGTAAGCAGTCTGTAAAACTCAGCCCAGATTACGAGGGAAGACAAAGTGTCAGATTTTCAAAGTCGAGCACCCATTTCTGTTGCTCCATGAAAGAACATCCCAACAGACCGTGAATCTGTATGCCCGATTCCTCCTCCACTTTTCCAAAAGCCGAGGATAAGTCCATCACCGAGAAATCCGCTTTGTACTCCCGTTCTTCCAGAGAAAAAGCCAACTCAACTACGGCTGAGGTTTGGAGTGTTCCATCTATCCCAAATTGCTTTTGACGGATGGGGCTTGCGGATAGCTGGAAGAACTCAGCAACTCGCCGATCAAGGATATTGATGTTACTACCCGTATCAAGCAAAAGGCACAGGTTCTTGGCCTGTGCTTTTATGAGGATAACGGGTAATCCTATTTTGGATAAACTAAACCGCAGGGGAATTATCATTCTTCGAGTGGTAAAATAGTCCCAAAATCTTTCCAACCCTTAGCCGTTCTATACAAATTAATACTTTCGGCTGGGACATACAAATTACACGCATAAATTGGTGTATCTTCAAATGTTGTACTATACTGAATAGTTAGAGGAATTAGCTTTTTACAAATGAATGTTTGCAAACGAGGGCATTTTCTAAATGCATATTGTGGAAGTCTAGTGCCTATCCAGTTTTCCGGGATAACTACAGTCTTTAAATAAGGACAATTACTAAAATAATAACCATCAGTGTTACCGGGAAAATCGGCTGAATTTTCCGGAAACTCTATTTGCTCAATATGTGTACCATTTAGATTTGGTATAGTACGACAATTATAACCCTCTTCAAATGTAATCGACTTTAAGCAATCACATGTGTAACCATATAGCTCAGTAATAGTTTTTGGTAAATATAAATGATAATAATCCCAATCCGGTATAGATGCTATCGTAGAAAGATTACTAATAACCAATTTTTGGATAGGCCTATTTATGCCTGGATAGCCACCGACATGTTCTTGGCGTCCGTTTATAGTTAATTCTTGAATATTCTCACAATACCAGAATGCATAGCTATTTATTTTACTAACCATAGGTGCATAAACTTCTTCTAAATTGAAACACCCATAAAAGGAATATTCACCAATCTCCGCACATGAGTTTGGTAAAATTATCTTTCTTAGGGATAGTTTACCATGCGAACGTCCTGGGTAACAAAATGCGTCCTCGGGTAAAATGGCAATATCCGTTTCAGTCAAGTCCAATACCTCCAATACCATCAATTGGTTTCGTATTGTTTTTATATCTTCCTCATTTATAAAGCCCATCACTTTTAATTGGATGACGCTTCTTTTTTGCTCAATTGTCAAAAGAGAGCTTAAAGTTCCTGGAGTAGTTACATTTACGATTAACTCCTTGTCGGTAACGAAAGGCAATTTTATAACGGTCGATTCCGCATCGTTTAGAATGAAGCAAACAAAGCCATCTTCAATGGACACTCCCTTGAAAAAATTATCTCCATCCGTTCCATTAAGTCCGCTGTCTGCTGTAGCTTTTCCAAGTTGTGTCCATGTTTGCTTATTATCATAAGAGATGAACCAGTATCCATTTTCGATTTTGAATTGCGGAGTGATGCCGTTGATACCATCAACTCCATCATTACCATCTGTTCCCGGCTGCCCATCTGCACCATCGGTTCCCTCGGCTTTTACTTTCTTTCCATCGTCAAGGAGCCAGTCGCCATTTACTGTCCAGTAATAGATACCATCCGTGTCCTTTTTGACACTAATAGTTGGAGTAACTCCATCTGTACCATGTTGTCCGTCTTTGCCATCCTCACCATCCGTTCCATTTTTGCCATGATAGATAGTTATCGTTTTACCGGTAGAGAAAGTTATTAGGTACCCCGTTCCATCGGTCAAGGAAGAAACACTTTTGATAGTTTCGCTATTCTGTAAAGCAGTGACAATTTCCTGCAAAGAGGAAATGTTGGTATTCATTTGTTTGCAAAGTTCTTCGAGCTTGGCTACCCGGTCTTCCAGACCATTTATGCTGTTCCATAATTTGGAATCATCGTAATCATCGCTACAACTCATCAATATAATTGATGATAAAAATACTAATATCTTTTTCATACCTATCTATTATTCATTATTATCTATTACTGCACAAATAAAATCTGCTACTAACTTAGTGTGAATATTTACTTCATAATTCACCCCGTGCTGTTTAGGTGGATTATCAGCAATGAATCTTTGATAATCAGGGATTAACTTTAATTCTTCTAACTCTTTATCCGTCAAAAAAGAACCTGAGGACAAAAAATTACGAACAAACCATTTGGCATTTTCCTTTGAATTTTGCATAACAACGACCTATTTTCCCCAGCCAACTCCGAATCGAGGGGATTATAAAAAAGAAAGTGTGGAGTTGTTAGTTTATCGGACCGGAGGCTCTGGAATGCCCTTGCATCAAATAAACAATACCCCACACTTGGTAGATATATTTAAAAAATATACATCTACGCAAGTGATGAGTGTTGTATTGCCCATCCCTGATGCAATGAAATTTTCCAGATTTCCGATTCGGGATAAAAGCTAAACACTTTCATCAATCAATATGTCGCTACCCAGCGGATAGCATCACAAAGTTAGAAAATGTTTTTTAAATACAACGACTCAACGGGGTATTGTAACAACAAATTTCGGTTTAAAGTTTCAGAAAATCAATATTGATCTGAGAAAATGTTTACTCTTTCTTGCGGGGGTCTGCCCTTATGTAGGCCACAAAGACAAATATAAGCCCTCCGATAAGTGTCAAATACAAATCTTTCATAAATTCAGTACTCTAAAATAGTGCATAATCGGCACGTCTCACAATGATAGCTGAGTGCCCCCAAATAAAAAGAGAGGCATGGATCGCTCCACACCTCCCGTTGGTATTCAAATCTCCGGTTTATCCCCGGATGATTTTCAGATAGTACGTCAGACTTTGAATTACTACACCTTCGATAAACTCCACAAAAGCCGAGTTATCTCCCGAGGATGCCTCCTCCAAAGTCTCATAGTAGCGTCGCCTTGTCTCATTGTCCCCCTTGATATTGGCTATGGGATAACCGTGTTGCATCAATATCAGATTCATCAACAAACGGGCTGTCCTGCCATTCCCGTCAATAAAGGGATGGACAGACACCAGTTTCTCGTGCATCTGAGCGGCCAATACAACCGGGTGCATGGAATCCTTGTTTGCCTCGTACCATTGAAACAACTCGTCCATTTTGGGCTGTAACAGGTAAGGCTGGGGAGGAATATGCTTGCTGCCGCTGATAATGACAGGCACACGGCGGTATTTCCCCGCATTGTCCTTGTCTATGCTGTGCAGGACTATGGCATGAATATCCAAAAGCACACGTTCCGAGATCGGCTCTTTCTTTTGGGCTATGTCCTTAATAAAATCAATGGCCTCTTTATGGTTGATAGCCTCCAGATGCTCCCTTAACCCTTTGCCTGCAATGGTAATACCTTTGTTGACTACCATATCCGTTTCATGGAGGGTCAGGGTATTTCCCTCGATGCGGTTGCTGTCATAGGTGTATTCAATCTCCAGGGCCTCTGTGATGCGGTAATTTTCATTGGCCCGGTATTGATTCAGTTCACCTAAAAGGGTGTCGATCTGTTGCAACTTGTCATTCATACTCACAAAAATACACAAATTTCAGACAAAAGATAATTTCCGGTGCTCTTTTGGAGGCTTGTACACCTATCTTTCCATTGTATAAGAGAGATAGATGTACAACTCATGCGCAGATAGATTCCATTATTATAAGCAATTAAGTGCGCACACTCCAACTTTCATATCATAATGGATAATAGACAGACCGTAGCATTTCCGGTAAGAAACCCATTTATAGCTGAGATGGTAAGTTAATAACAGAGGGAGATTTCCGGGAAAACCCCACGCACATACTTTTGAATTATTTAGAAAGTAAGTGCGGAAAGTTTCAAGCTGTCGAATTTTTTTGTTCTATTCCTCTATAAGGTGCAGTTTTGGAAAATCCGACAGCCTGTCTTACTCTACAAACCACCTGTACTCGCTCTCTCCATACAGAGCCTTGTTTATTCCTTCAGCAAGTTGTGAGGCATTGAGCGCCCTGTCCAGAAAATTGTCGATGTAGGAGGACTTATTGGCCCCTGTGAGTAGGTTGTAGACCTTCCACATGGAAATCTCTCGGCTCTGTGCATCTACCCCGAAAGCCTCGTCTTGGTAGTAGGCCCTTGCCACCAGATTGATCTGGGTGTCTGTCATTAGAAGCTGGGGCAGTCTCTTTTTATCCTCCTGGGGCAGGCATTGATAAAGCCGTGATTTTCCTAAGAACTGAGCAAACTGATGTTCTGTCATGGAAGAGTTCACGAGGGTTTGCATCTGCCTTGTGTGTTTCTCGGGATTATAGAGCTGAAACAACTCCATGACAGCCTGAAAGAGGGCCTGTGTATTCATTACCTTGATCTCGCTCTTGTAGCCGTCCGTGGAGACACACATGTTACAGCAGACCATGTTCTGAAAGCCCACAAAGACTTTGAATTTCTCCGCGGATTTCTTGTTGTAGAGGTTTTCATGGTTGTAGGCCCTTACCCCTCCTACGGTCAGCTTTAAGGGGTTTCCGTCAATGTCCTCATGGATAGTGGGGATTTCAAAGCAGAACATCATCCGCTCATAGTAGATGGTCTTGTCTGTCTCCAAAAGCTGGTTCACGGGTTTGTGGATAGCCTCTGGGATTCTGCCCTTGATGATATGACTTACCCTTATTTCGGGACTGTCGATGGTTTCTCCCCGGAAGAACTGCTGTGCCGCCTCATGGACTGTCTCCACAAAGGCAGGGTGTGAAATGGTTACCTCGTTGTCTTTGGAGAAAACCGGGACCACACAATCACTTTGCAGGTGGCGGAGTGAAACCTCTTTGGTATTGGCCTCTATAAAGGGTGTGGTCTTATTCGTCCTGAGCGGCTGTGTAATATTGATAGGATGCTGTGTCGGCAGAGGAATGATCTCTTGCCTAACGGGATGGAGTTGGAGCGCTGTTTCCATAGTTTTGAGGGGTTTGGGGTTGAATGATGTTTGATTGGGGATTGAGGTTGCACCAGTTCAGGATGGCTTGACCTACTTTGGGAGTGATGGTGAACTCGGGACGGTCCATGAACAGGCCAGTTCTGTCTTTGGAAGCCTGCACATGGTGTTTGAGGTCTATATCCAGAACGACGGTAAATTCATAGTCCATGCCATCCCTTTGCATGGCTTTAAGGCCCACTTTCTCCGGGACCATCTTGCCGTTCTTTTCATTGAGCACATAATCCTGCTTGGTGCGCATGGTACAGATGATATGCACGGGTGATTGCAGAATTTTCTGTACAAAGGCATTCTGCCGGGGTGTAACCTTGGCCCAGTTTGCAAAGGAGTTGCCTTGCAGTCCTGCATGGAAATCCAGCAGATAGTCCCAGCATTGGGAGATACTGTCCACGATGATTACCTCCATACCTGCATTTTCACAGAGGGTGATGGCCTCGATGTAATTCTCCGGGGAGTAATCACCGCCGAGGGAGACCACATTGTAGGTCCCGAGGTGAGCATAGAGATCGGCAGAGCCATTTTCTGAATCTATGACAGCAATTTTAGACCAGTCCGAGGTCATGCCATAGGCTAACAGGAGGGCTGAGTAGGTTTTGCCCGAACCTGCACAGCCCTGAAGGGCCAATTTGATCTTGGCCTGCTTTCTTGTAGAGGGGCGGATGTTTAACATAAAATTAGTATATTTAAAAGCTAAAAACAGAACTCATGAAAGATGATAGAATAAATCAGTTTATAGATGAACTGAATCAAACAATCGCTCCTAATTATCAGATAACCAAAGAAATTTTTAACAGAGAGTATGGCTATCCAGAGTTAGATCCATTAAGAGACGAGATATGCAAATGTCTAATTTGTGGCTTATATCAAGCAGCCATAACACTAACCAATCATCTATTGGAATCTTCGTTAAAGAAATGCTTGGCTATAAAATATAAAATTGAACACGAAAATGTTCAATTGGAATTGAAAGATGCTTTTAAAAAAAGTATCGAGAAATATGACAAAATGGAACTGAACATGACTATTAATCAAGCATGCTCTCAAAATTTAATATCTAAAACGCAGAAAAAAAGGCTCCACAAATTCAGAGAAGATTTTCGCAATGCTTTTTCTCACGCAGAATCTTCAAAAATATTCAAAGATTTAAGTATTCCTGTAAATATTTTATCTATAGAAAAAAATGAAGGTCCTGAAGATGTGATGAAAAAATTCTTTTCATCCCCTAATTCAGAACTAACAATCAAAGATTTTCTGCCTATACAAGGAATATTACAAGCTAAATATGCTCAAATCACAGCTATCCCCTATTTCTGCGCTGTAGATAAGATAATTCGGGATATGGTAGCAATTTTAGATAACCTTATAAATAAAAAACAGGCAGAAAGCCCAAAGCCTCCTGCCTGTCCTGACAACCTCTAATCAGCCTAAAACACGGCCAATGTGGGTGCTCCTCCCTCGCCCCGCTGATGGAGCATCATAAATAGCTCTCCTGTCTCGGCATTGCACACCTGAGACACCACCGGGTCTGTCAGCTGTCCTGTCTCTACTTTCCGACTGCAAGGGCCTGTTTCAAAGCCATAGACAAAGAATACTTTGCCTGTGTGGGGATTCTGTTTGACTTCCAGCTTCTCAACTCCCTGCTGGGCTTTGAACTGGGCTACCTCCCACGTCTCGATAAATTTCAGATTGCTTTCCATACCACAAATATTAATTTTAAATTGTTGTGGCGGGGGACCATCCCCACGCCGAGTGCAGGGAGAGGTCATGTGGTGATT
>ENA-ORUI01002302-ORUI01002302.1-human-gut-metagenome-genome-assembly--contig:-NODE-2302-length-16339-cov-3.035311_pt1 | contig 16339 bp, 14 predicted proteins | sample MGYA00242078_ERZ509205 | MGnify/ENA primary metagenome ERZ509205 (study PRJEB26280, sample SAMEA2338828) | human gut metagenome | biome: human gut; feature: human-associated habitat; material: faeces... | reverse complement strand
TTTTCAGGATTCATACGAAGTCCTTGAAGCTGAAAACGGCTGTCAGGCGCTGGAACTGCTGGAAGCGCACCATGATGCTATCCTGATCGTGCTTCTGGATATCATCATGCCGGTTATGGACGGCTTCGAGATGCTTCAGAACATGGCCCACCGCACGTGGAAGGAAGAAATCCCCGTCGTACTCATCACCTCCGAAAATTCCGACAACGGCCTTTTAAAGGGCTACGAACTCGGCGTTTCGGACATCATCAACAAGCCGTTCAATCCGAATATCGTCAAGCGCCGCGTCGACAACACCATCGAACTCTACCTGCACAAGCGCCATCTTGAGGCGCTCGTCCGGCAGCAGGTGGAAACCCTTGAAAAGCAGACGCTGAAGCTTAACCGTTTCAACGAATTCATTATCGATACCCTGAGCACCGTCGTTGAGTTCCGGAGCTGCGAATCCGGGACGCATATCAGGCGGGTCCGCGAAATCACCCGGCTTTTGCTGGAATCCCTGTCTTTCAGATATCCTGAATACGACCTTCCGCACGGCGCCATCGACAAGATGGTCAGTGCCGCCTCCATGCATGATATCGGCAAGATCGCCATCCCCGACGCGGTGCTCCTGTTCCTGAAGGACAAGAAGGACCTGGGTATCCATTCCGAGATGTTCAGCGACGGCGTGGTAGAGCTGGTAGAGGCCGGTGTCATCACCAATGCGAAGAAGAACATTCACAAGGGCAAGAGCGTGGCGACTTTCCTGATGGGCACCCGTCGCCTGTATGACTATGTAGATAACAACCCCGAGGTGGCCATGATGCCGGTGGACTATGTCAATGATCCCCGTGTCATCTGCCAGAACGATAACCTTGTTTCCATCAACTCCTGCGTGCAGGTAGACCTGATGGGGCAGGTGGTTTCCACCTGCGTCGGCCTGCGGCAGATCAGCGGCGTGGGCGGGCAGGTAGACTTTGTCCGCGGCGCCAATATGAGCCGGGGCGGCCGTACCATTATGGCCATGCCCAGCACCGCCGCCAAGGGCACCATCTCCAAGATCGTTCCGCTCATTGATGAGGGCGCGGCCGTGACCACCAGCCGCTACGATGTGAACTATGTGGTGACCGAGTACGGCATTGCCCAGCTGAAGGGCAAGACTCTGCGTGAGCGCGCCAGAGAGCTCATCGCCATCGCGCACCCCGATTTCCGGGAGGGGCTCATCAAGGTATACGAGGAGCGCTTCCTCGCGAAGTTCTGATTGATTTTCTCTTCATTTTCATGTTCCCCTTCGCGGAGAGGAGGACAATGCCAGCCCCATTGTCCTCCTTTTCTGCACATAGAGAAGCGGAAAAAATGACCGAAAAGAGAGGAGTACACCTCCATGAATGAAGTGATATTAAGCGGACTGGGCATCCTGCTGGCACTGTGTGGCATGACCGTACTCATCTTCCGGCGGGTCTCGCCCATTATAGTGGGGCCGCTGGCGGCGCTGCTGGTAACAGTGATGAGCGGGCTGCCGGTGCTGGATTCGGTGACCGGGGTATATGTAGCGGGCGTCGGCTCCTTCTTTATTTCCTACTTTATGATCTTCCTGCTGGGGAACATCCTGGGCAGCCTGTACCAGATCAGCGGGGCGGCGGCGAAGATCGGCGAAACGGTGGTGCGGTGGTTCGGCGCCAAAAACTGCATGGTGGCGTGCTTGATTTCGGCGGCGCTGCTGAGCTACGGCGGAATCAACAGCTTTGTCATCATCTTCGCCATCTATCCCATCGCGCTCAAGCTCTTTGAGGAGGCGGACCTGCCCACCTACCTGCTGCCGGGTATTGTGTGCGGCGGCATGTGGACCTTTGCGATGACCGGACCCTTTTCACCGCAGATCTGCAACATCGTTTCGATGCAGAGCCTGGGCACCCCCTCCTACGCCGGGCTGATCCCCGGCTTGGCGGCTTCGGTCGTCATGGCGGTGCTGATTGTGTGGTACATGAACCGCCAGGCAAAGAAGGCAAAGGGACGGGGTGAGCACTTTACCCCACCGGAGGGCGGTGTGCGCCAGCATGAGGGGCCCACTCCCGGCGCCGTGGTCAGCTTTATCCCGCTGACGGCTGTTATCGTGCTTTTTAATGTGACGGAGATCGGCATTGTGGCCTGCCTGCTCACCGGCATTGTGCTGTCGCTGGGGCTTTTCTGGCGCAGCATTCCGTGGGGAGAGATGCTCTCCACCATGAACCAGGCGGCGGGCAGCTCCGTGACAGTTATCATCAACACGGCTACCATTGTGGGCTTTGGTGCGGTGGCGAAGATCACCCCTTTCTATGCCTGGGCGGTGGAGCTGCTGGAGGCTTCCACCGCGAACCCCTATGTGGTGGCCGCCGTGGGCAGCAATATTTTCGCCTGCATCCTCGGCTCCTCCTCCGGCGGGCTGACGCTGATGTATACCTCGCTGAAGGATATCTTCCTGAGCTACGCGGGGCAGGGGTACAGCCTGGAGTTTATCCACCGGCTGTGCTCGCTCGGCTCCGGGGGGCTGGATTCCATGCCGTGGAACGGCTCCATCGTTTCGGTGTTCGGCATCTGCCACACCACCCACAAGGCCAGCTATAAGTATAACTTTGTGACCTGCGCGGTGATCCCGGTGTTGTGTACCTTCCTCATCGCGCTGCCCATCTGTATCTGGCTGGGCTGATAGAAGAAGGAGAAAACCCATGAAAACGATACTGACCATGCCCAGCCCCGAGCTGGTCCTGCTGACGATGACGGGGGAGGGTAAGCCCTTTGTGCTGAACCGCCGCACCATGGCGGAGCTGGAAGCCCTGCTGGATGAGGTGCGCCGCCGCGCCCCCCGGGCCCTGGTACTCACCGGGGAGGGGAGGTTCTTCTGCGCCGGGGCGGATATACGGGAGATGGCGGCCATGGATGGCCGGGAGCTGTATGACTGGGCGCTGCTGGGCAGCCGCCTGAACACCAACCTGGAGGAGCTGCCGATGCCGGTGCTGGCCGCGGTGAACGGCATGGCGCTGGGCGGCGGCTGTGAGCTGGCGCTGGCGTGTGACCTGCGGCTGGCCTCCATGGCGGCGAGCTTTGCGGTGCCGGAGGTGACCCTGGGCACCATATGCGGGGCGGGCGGCACCCAGCGGCTGCCCCGGCTTATCGGTGAAACGCGGGCCAAGGAGATGATCTTTACCGGGCGGGAAATTACCGCCGAAACGGCCCGGGAATGGGGTCTGGTAAATGGGGTCTTTACTGCCGGCAGCCTGCTGGAGGAAACACTGAACCTGGCGGAGGAGATCGCCCGGAACAGCCCCTACGCTGTGACCCGCGCCAAGCGGAGCGTGAACGGCGGACGGGAAATGCTGCTGGAGGAAGCGCTGGAATGGGAACGGAGCCTCTTTGGCGAATGCGGCGAAAGCCGGGACCGCAAAGAGGGCATGACGGCCTTCCTGGAAAAACGGCCCCGGATATTTACCGGGGAATGAGAGAGGAGAGAGCATGGCAAAGGTGATCTCGGCCGCCGAGGCCGCCGCCCTGATTGGGGACGGCATGACGGTGGCGGTGGATGGCTTTATCGGCTTTTCGCTGGCGGAGGATATCCTGTGTGAGATGGAGGAGCGCTTCCTGCGGGAGGGCCACCCCCGTGACCTGCGGCTGGTGAATGTGGCGGGCTTGGGCGGCGATGGCCGCCGCCGGGGCATCAATCATTTTGCGCACCGGGGGATGCTCTCCCGGCTTTTGTGCAGCAATCTCAGCCTGGCCAATGCCATTTACCCCCACATCAGCGCAGGGGATTTTGCGCTGTTTATGGCTCCGCAGGGGGTCATGTCCCATATGATGCGGGCCATCGCCGGGAAAAAGCCGGGGGTACTGACCTCAGTGGGGCTCAGGACCTTTGTGGACCCGCGGCGGGATGGCTGCCGCATGAACCAAAAGGCCTGGGAAAGCGGCGAGGAAGTGGTGCAGCTGGTGGAGCTGGCCGGGCAGGAGCAGCTCTTTTTCCCGGCGTTCCCGCTGGATGCCTGCATCATCAAGGGCAGCACTGCCGATGCCGATGGGAACATCAGCATGGAAAAGGAGGCCTTCCTGCTGGAGCAGTACGAGATGGCCGCTGCCGCCCACAACAGTGGCGGGCTGGTGCTGGCCCAGGTGGATCAACTGGTTCCTGCCCACACCATGAACGCCAAGGATGTGGTGGTGCCGGGCTGCCTGGTGGATTACATCGTGGTGGGGCGGGAGGAAAACTCCCGGCAGCAGTTTGTCACCGAGGAGCGCTGGGTGGAGGCCTTTACCGGGCGGGTGCGCATCCCGCTGGAGGGGCTGCCGCCGGTGCCGCCGGACATCAAAAAGGTGATGGCCCGCCGGGCCGCCGCGGAAATAAAGGACGGTGACTTTGTTAATTTCGGGATCGGGGTGCCTACCCTCATCACCAATGTACTGGCCGAGGAAAAACGGCTGGAGCGGGGGACGCTCAGCATTGAATCCGGGACGATCGGCGGGGCGCCGCAGGGCGGTCTGCTGACCGGCGCCGCCTACAATGCCGATGCCATGATAAAGCAGCCGGATATCTTTGACCTGTATGATGGCGGCGGCATTGATGTGGCATGCCTCGGCGGCGCGGAATTTGACCGGGAAGGCAATGTGAATGTGAGCCGCTTCGGAGAGAAGATCCCCGGTCCCGGCGGATTCATCAATATCACCCAATGCGCCAAAAAGGTGTGCTTTATGGGCAGCTTTACGGCAGGGGAAAGCGACATTCGACCGGAGAACGGGAGGCTTCGCATTGTAAAGGACGGAACGATCTGCAAGTTCCGGCGTGAGGTGCAGCATATCACCTTCTCCGGAGAGCATTCTAACCAAAAGGGCGACCAGCAGGTATTGTATATTACCGAACGGGCGGTATTCCGGCTGACCCCGAAGGGACTGCTGCTGACTGAGATCGCCCCCGGAGCGGACCTGAAACGGGATATACTGGAGAAAATGGAGTTTGAGCCGCTGGTCGCCGATGACCTGCGGGAAATGGATCCGGCGCTTTTTGCGGAATAAGGGAGGTGACCCGATGACCTTTGAAACGGTGTGGGCAGTGTATTACAGCGGCACCGGCACAACCCGACGGGTGCTGCAGACAATGGCAGCGGCTGCCGGCGAAGCACTGGGCATTCCGGTGCGGGAGTTGGACTATACCCTGCCGGAGAGAAGGGAGAAAAGAAACACCTTTTGTGAAAAGGATCTGATTTTCTGGGGGAGCCCGACCTATGCGGGACGGCTGCCCAATGTGCTGCTGCCTTTTTTGCGGCAGAATTTTTCCGGCGGGGGAGCGGCTGCTGCCGCGGTGGTGCTGTATGGCAACCGCAGCTATGATGACGCCCTGAAGGAGCTGTGCGAGGTGCTGGCGGCAGATGGCTTTCTGCCGGCGGCTGCGGCAGCACTGGTGGGGGAGCACGCCTTTGCACCGCTGCTGGCGCACGGCCGCCCCGCTGCGGCAGATCTTGCCGCAGCGGAGGATTTTGCCCGCAGAACGGCACTGGCGCTGCGGGAGATGAAGCGCCCTCAGCCAGTGAAGGTCCCCGGAAGGGAGCCGATCGGGGCATATTATACGCCGCTGATGCCAAATGGGGAGCCGGCACGCTTTTTGAAGGCGAAGCCTGTGACTGACTCTGCAAGCTGCACCCGCTGCGGGCTTTGCGCCGCCCGATGCCCGATGGGGTCGATCCCAAAGGAGGAGCCGACCGTTTGCAGCGGTATCTGCATCAAGTGCCAGGCATGCATCAGAGCCTGTCCTGCCGGCGCCAAGTCCTTTGACGATGCGGCTTTCCTTGCCCACCGCACCATGCTGGAGGAGAACTATATTAAAAGACGGGAAAACGAATTTTACCTGCCAAAAGAAGCATGAAAAAGACCTGCCGGTTGGAAAAGAGCCGGCAGGCTTTTTGGTTTAGCGGGCATTATTCATCATCGACGTCATCGAGGGTATCGCCCTCTGCCAGACGGTAGCCGACGCCGACCTCGGTAAAGAGATAGTGCGGCTCCTCGGGGTTTTGCTCCAGCTTGCGGCGGAGGTTTGCCATATGTACCCGCAGCAGCTTGTTATCCCGCGGATTGGCGGCAGGTCCCCACAGCTCCCGCAGCATTTGCTGGTAGGTGAGCACACGGCCGGCGTGGCGCCCCAGCAATGCCAGAATTTTGAACTCGCTGGGGGTCAAGCCGGCATCTTGACCGGCAAGATAGGCGCGGTGGAGATTGTAATCAATGACAAGCTCGCCGACCACATACTGCCCCTCCCGCAGTGTCTCGCCGCCGCAAGCCTTGCGGGTGTGGCGCAGCGCAGTGCGGATACGCGCCAGCAACTCCACCGTGCCGAAGGGCTTGGTGAGGTAATCGTCTGCGCCAAGATCGAGAGCTCCTGCTTTGTCGTCTTCAGTCATGCGGGCAGAAATAACGATGATGGGCAGGCTGCTCCATTTACGCACGCTCTGGATAATGCTGACACCGTCCATATCCGGCAGCCCCAAATCCAACAGCAGGCAGTCGGGACAGTGGGAGGAGATGAGCGCCAGCGCCGAGCGCCCGTCCCCGACGGTGACGGTATCATAACCGGCGGCGGACAGGGTGCTTTGCAGATACCGGCGGATCCCGGCATCGTCCTCAACGATCATTATTTTATCACAGTATTTCACAGTCGGTTACCTCCTCATCGGTGCCGGCGGGCAGCCACAGAATGACCCGTGCGCCGCCCTCGGGACGGTTTTCGGCGGTCATGTGTCCGCCGTGTGCCTTTACAATAGCGCTGCAAAGCGTCAGCCCGAGCCCGAGACCCCGCCTTCCATCGGCGCAGGTGCCGGGCTGCGGGAGCACCTTGCGATCAAGGATCTGCGGGAGCATATCGGTCGGGAAGCCCGCACCGTCGTCTTCTACGGAGATCCGGACCGTTTCGCCCTGACGGGTGATCCCGACCCATATGCGGGTGGCGCCATCGGCATGGTTGACGGCATTTTCTAACAGGTTCAAAATCACCTGCTCCATCAGAGTGGCGTCCATGGGGGCGGTGATGATCTCCTGCGGTCGGCTGACCGTGACCGGCAGAGAACCGGAACTACGCCGCAGCTTCATCACGGCGCTGTCTACGATCTCCTCGACCACCTCATCGGTACGGTGAAGGTTTACCTTTTCCCCCGCCATGCGGGTGACCGAAAGCATATTTTCGGTAATGCGGGTCAGCCAGCGGGTCTCCCGACGGATCTGCTCCAGCAGAGCACGGCGCTCCGCCTCGGAGAGGTCAGGCTGCTCCAGCAGCAGGCTGTCGGCGCCTTCGATAGAGGCGAGCGGGGTACGCAGATCGTGCGAGAGCGCCCGCAAAAGATCGGCACGCAGCTTTTCACTTTCGATCTCGTAGCGCAGGCGTTCGGACTGCTTGACCCTTGTGGTAAGGGTACTGATGACAACCGAGACCACCAGCAGCACGATAAAGGTGAGGGGGTAGCCGGTGATGCTCATGTCGAAGCTCCAAAACGGATAGGTAAACATAAAGTTGACGCAGAATACCCCAATGACCGAGGCTGCCACACCCCATAAATAGCTGTTGGTGACGAGCGCCACGACAGCGACAGCCAGAACGAAGATGAGAACAGCAAAGGGGTTGTTGTCATCGTGCATCTGCGAAAGGAGGCTGCACACCGCCACGGCAGCACCGAGAACCAGCATGGTATAGAAAAGATCGTGCCAGAAAGATTTTTTGGATTCCACGGGCGTTTGATCCTCCTTTGCGATTTGAGTGAAGTCTACACCTGCACAACACATATTATAGCATCTTTATTTCGCTAAGAAAGCGGAAATTTTCTTCTTTTTCGATGCGGGGCAGAATCCTTTCCGAAAAATTAGCAGTACGCTACCGTATAATGATACCGAAGTAAAAACCCCGTGAGGGACAGGAGGATTTTGTCTATGCGTACCAAGGAATACATTGAAGCCCGTAAGGAATTCATCAACTGCATTGTACTCAGCCCCATCTGCCTTTTCGTGCCGCTTATCATTGCATTTACCGAGTGGCTGCCCATCATGCATGCGGAGAAGAGCAAGGCGGCAGGCTGAGAACGCGCCCCGATAAGAACGGCTGTACCGACGGAACATATTCCAAATAGCAATGCGGAGATCCTTCGGGAAGAGACTGCCGGAAAAGTTGTCGTCCATCGCTATGCCGAGATCGACCCAGCCGAGCGTGGAATATCGGGAGTTCCTGATCTGGCATTTTCCCCCTTTATGGGATTGACAATTCATGTGAGACAAAAAGAGCTATCTGACTTCTCTAACAGAAATCAGATAGCTCTTTATTCTTGGATAATCTAAAATGTTGTCATTTTGTTGTCACGGGGCAATTCCGTAAGGCAAAAGTCCAGCATTTTCAAGAATTTTCAGCCTTTCGGGGATTATTCCCACTCAATCGTTGCCGGGGGCTTGCTGGTGATATCATACACGATGCGGTTGATGTGGTCGACCTCGTTGATGATACGGCTCGAGACCTTCTCCAGTACATCGTAGGGAATGCGCGCCCAATCCGCTGTCATAAAGTCAGTGGTGGTCACCCCCCGCAGTGCCAGCGTATAGTCATAGGTGCGGAAATCCCCCATCACGCCGACGGAACGGTTGTTGGTGAGTACCGCAAAATACTGATGCACCTTACGGGAAAGCCCTGCCTGCGCCAGTTCCTCACGGAAAATAGCATCGGCATCTCGCAGGATCTCCAGCTTTTCCTTTGTCACCTCACCGATAACACGGATCGCAAGACCCGGTCCGGGGAACGGCTGACGCCAGACCAGATATTCCGGCAGACCCAGTTCCAATCCCAGCCGGCGTACCTCGTCCTTAAAGAGCAGGCGAAGCGGCTCTACGATCTCCTTAAAGTCCACATAGTCCGGCAGACCGCCTACATTGTGGTGGCTCTTGATCACGGCGGCATCGCCTGCCCCGGACTCGATCACATCGGGGTAAATGGTGCCCTGAGCCAAATAATCCACTTTACCGATCTTTTTCGCTTCCTCTTCAAAAACGCGGATAAACTCCTCGCCGATGATTTTGCGCTTTCTCTCCGGCTCGGTCACACCGGCGAGACGCCCCAAAAACCGATTCTCTGCATTGACGCGGATAAACTTCATGCCGCGTCCGGCGAAAGCCGCCTCTACCTCGTCACCCTCGTTTTTGCGCATCAGACCGTGATCCACAAAAATGCAGGTCAGTTTGTCGCCCACCGCACGGTCCAAAAGCGCCGCCGCAACGCTGCTGTCCACGCCGCCGGAAAGAGCCAGCAGCACCTTGCCGTCACCGATTTTTTCACGTAGGGCTTCTACTGTAGTACGGGCATAATCCTTCATGCTCCAGTCACCCTTGGCATGGCAGATCTCGTACAGGAAGTTTTTGAGAATATCGTTGCCGAACTGGGTGTGCTCCACCTCGGGGTGGAACTGCACACCGTACAGGTTCTTTTCTTTACACTGGATACCGGCATTGGCGGTTGCAGCCGTGTGGCAGATGGCGGTAAAGCCCTCCGGCAGGCGGCTCACATAGTCCACATGGCTCATCCAGCAGATAGCATCCTCCGGCATGCCCTTAAAGAGGGGACATCCGGTATCATAATGCACCGGCGTTTTGCCGAATTCGCGGGTCGGAGCACTTTTTACCTCGCCGCCCAGCACCTGGCTCATCATCTGCAGACCGTAGCACAGCCCAAGAACGGGCAGTCCCTGACGGAATACCTCATGGTCCACCTTCGGCGCGCCTTCTTCATATACGCTATTGGGGCCACCGGTGAAAATAATGCCGATGGGCTGAAGCGCCGCGATCTTTTCCATCGCCTTTTGATAGGGGTGCACCTCACAGTAAACGCCCAAGTCACGCACCCGCCGGGCAATCAGCTCATTATACTGCCCGCCGAAATCCAACACCAAAACCGTCTCGTGTTTCATGTTCCACCTCGTTTATTCTTCATTGCCGTTTTCCGGCTTAATATCCCAATGCTTCGTCGATCAGCACTACAATCGTTTCACCTGCGCCCTTCATGGGGCCCATGTGAATGGTCATTCCCCGACAGATGCGCTCGGGACTGCGGCAATCGAAGCACCGTGGTTCCTCGGCAGCGGCACAGGGTGTTTTGCGCCCCAACCGCTTGGCATTCAGGGGAGCGGCAATGTTTCTTGCCCGCCAGATGGCGCCCTCCAAGGTAGGGGCCAGCTTATTCAGCCCCACGATAAAGTACACCTTCTCGGGTCCATACAGCGTTGCCGCAACGCGGTTGCCGGTGCCGTCGATGTTTACCAGCTCGCCGGTTTCCGCCACGCCGTTGGCGCTGCTGATGTACACCGGAGCCGTTACACCATGATCGGTATCGGCTTTTGCCCAGCTTTTGCCCCGTGCATAAACGGTGCAGCCCGCTGCCTCCAGCTTTTCGGGCAGAGCCATTTGGGCGGCGGTCATGCTGCCGCCCATGCCGATTTCCTGTCCTGCCAGCTCCTCGCACAGAGCTTTTGCAGCTTGCTCGCCGGTGGTGTAGTGCCGCACCGTAAAGCCGCGGGCTTTCATATTTTCAGCGGTTTTCAGCCAGTCCATATCGTCCTCCGTTTTTATTCAGGCACGGTGCCATTTTACTCCCTCGGGGGTATCGGTCAGTACTATGCCGCGGGCGGTCAATTCGTCGCGGATCCGGTCGGCGGTGGCAAAGTCACGGTTTTTGCGCGCTGCCTGCCGCTCGGCAATCAAAGCGTCGATCTCGGGATCACTTTCCCCGGCTGCCGGCGCCTGCTTCTTTTCCTCGTGCTTTGCCGCTTCCTCAAAGAGGCCCAGCCCCAGCACCGTTTCAAATTCCCGCAGCAGCATGGCTTTGGTTTTATCGTTGGTCTTGGCTTTCAGCACATCGTATACGGCAGTTACCGCCAGCGAGGTATTCAGGTCGTTATCCAAGGCATCGGTAAATTCCTTGCGCAGTACGGCTGCTGCCTCCTCGTCAATGGGATCGCTTTCCGCCGGCTTCAGCGCCGCTACCCTTGCCACCAGCTTTTCATACGCCTGCTCGGCGTTGTCCAGGTTCTCATAGCTGAAGACCAGCGCCTTGCGATAATGGCTCTGCAGACAGAAATAGCGGTACGCCAGCGGACGGTAGCCCTTCTCCTCCAGCAGAGAAACAGTGAGGAATTCGCCCTTGCTCTTGCTCATCTTACCGGAGTTGGTATTGAGGTGCAGCACATGGAACCAGTAGTTGCACCACTTGTGACCGAGATATGCTTCACTTTGGGCGATCTCATTGGTGTGGTGCGGAAAAGCGTTATCAATGCCGCCGCAGTGGATATCCAGATCCTCGCCCAGATGCTTCATCGAAATGCCGCTGCACTCGATGTGCCAGCCGGGGTAGCCGACGCCCCACGGGGAGTCCCACTTCAGCTCCTGATCCTCGAACTTGCTCTTGGTGAACCACAGCACAAAGTCCGCCTTGTTGCGCTTGTTCTGGTCCTCTTCCACGCCCTCCCGGACACCGACGGCGAGATCCTCCTCGTTGTGATCGTTAAAGACATAATACTTCTCCAGCTTGGAGGTATCAAAGTAAACATTACCGCCTGCTACATAGGCATAGCCTTTTTCCAGCAGCCCCTCCACCAGCTTGATGAATTCGGGAATGCAGGCGGTGGCAGGCTCCACCACATCGGGGGTCTTGATGTTCAGCTTGCGGCAGTCCTCAAAAAAGGCATCGGTGTAGTATTTGGCGATCTCCATCACCGTTTTGTGCTCGCGCTTTGCGCCCTTCAGCATCTTGTCCTCGCCGGTATCGGCATCGCTGGAAAGATGTCCCACATCGGTGATGTTCATGACGCGCTTGACATTGTACCCGCAGTACCGCAGGTATTTTTCCAGTACATCTTCCATGATGTAGGTGCGCAGGTTGCCGATATGGGCAAAATGGTACACGGTGGGACCGCAGGTGTACATCTTGACAATATCGGGGTGGTTGGGCACAAATTCCTCTTTTTTGTGGCTCAAGCTGTTATAAAGCTGCATAATATTACTCCTTGTATCACAAATCGACCGTTATCGATCGCTGTAAAGCTCTTTGTTCTTCAGCATATAGTTGCCGCCGGAGAGAACTGTCGTTGCCACCACAATACCCATCAGCACCACAAAAATGATGTGCGCCCAGTCCGCTTCGGGGAACAGCCACAGCATCAGGAGAGTATAGTTGAGCCAGATCATCTGGCTGATGGTTTTGATTTTGCCCCACTTATCGGCGGCGATTACTACGCCTTTGCCGGCAGCAATGAGACGGAGACTTGTTACCATAAACTCGCGCCCCAGAATAACCACGACGACCCATACCGGCACCCCCGCCACGGGGATAAAGGCGACCAGTGCGCTCATGACCAGCAGCTTATCAGCAAGGGGGTCCATCAGCTTGCCAAAGTCGGTGACGAGGTTGCGGCTGCGGGCGATATGACCGTCCAGCGTATCGGTGAGACATGCCGCCAGAAAAACGATCAGCGCCAACAGGTAGTGCAGCGGAATGCTATCCACCAGTACCAGCACCAGAAAAACAGGGATCAGAATGATGCGCAGCATCGTCAGCTTATTGGGTAAATTCATTTTGCTTCCTCCTTTGGCTGCGCTATGCCGATGAGGTCATAGTCGCAGGTATCGGTAATGAGTACCGGCACATAGCTGCCGAACTCAATTTCGTCCTCACTGGTAAAGTACACTTTAGTATCAATATCCGGCGCGTCCATATAGCTTCGCCCGTAGTATTGTCCGTCCTCACAGCCCTCCGCCAGTACCTCCAGTGTGCGCCCGGTGCAGCGGTCGGCAAAATCAAAGGCGGCGCTCATCTGCAGCTCCATGATGATCTCGGCACGGCGGCGACGCAACTCCTCCGGCAGCTGCTCCATCGCACCGGCAGGGGTGTCCTCCTCCTGGCTGTATGCAAAGCAGCCCAAGCGGTCAAAGCGCACCTCCTCCACCAGCCGGCACAGCTCGGCAAAGTCCTCCTCGCTTTCGGTGGGGAACCCTGCGATGAGAGTGGTGCGCAGCACCACATCGGGGATCCTCTCCCGGATTTTGCGGCACAGCGCAGTGATGCTTTCCCGGTCGCCGCGGCGGTTCATATCCCGCAGAACATGGGCGCTGGCGTGCTGCACCGGAATATCAAAGTAATGCACCGCCTTGGGCTGGCGGGCAATGGTTTCGATCAGCTGATCGGTCACGCGGTCGGGGTAGCAGTACAGCACCCGCACCCAATGAACCCCCTCGATTTCGCACACGCCGTCGATCAGCTCCGGCAGGCGGCTTTCGCCGTAAAGGTCTTCCCCGTAACGGGTGGTATCCTGCGCCACCAGATTGATCTCGGTGACGCCGCGGGCGGCAAGCTCCCGACATTCCTCCAGCACCTTTTCCATCGGACGGCTGCGAAAGCGCCCGCGAATGAGAGGAATGGCACAGTAGCTGCACCGGTTATCGCAGCCCTCCGCCACCTTTACATAGGCGAACCACGGTTCGTTGGTAAGCACCCGCTCGCCCTCCATCGAAAGAGCTTCCTTTTCGCCGTATTCCGTAAAGTGTTCGCCCATGACAGCCTTTTTGATCGCCTCGGCGATTTTTCCGTTGCTGCCGATCCCCAGTACCACATCGGCTTCGGGGATCTCCTGCGCCAGCTCCTCACGGTAACGCTCCGCCAGACAGCCGGTGACCGCTACGCACTTGAGGTTTCCCTCGCCCTTGGCGGCGCAGCATTCCAGAATGGTATCAATGGATTCCTTTTTTGCGTCCTCAATGAAGCCGCAGGTATTGACGATCACGGCGTCGCACTCGGTCATGTCATTGCAGATCGAAAAGCCTTCGTCTGCCAGCATTGCCAAAAGGCGTTCGGCATCTACCTGGTTTTTGCTGCACCCCAGCGAGATCATTCCAACCTTAATCGTCACGGCAGTATTCCTCCTGCTCCAGTATTATTTTGATTGCAGACCGTATCTCGTCAAGGGGATAGCCGCGCCGGTACAGCGCTGCGATGGCTTTTTCCATGCCCCTGCGGTCGGTCAGGTTTTTCAGATATTTTTTGCTGATGAGAGAAAGAAGCTCCTGCTGCAGATCGTCTGCTCCGGCAGGCTCCGTCTCCTCCGGCGCTGCCTGCGGCAGGTCGGTGATAACAAGATTCACAGCTGCTCGGATCGTTTCGCAGCCAAAGCCCCGCCGCTGCAGGGCGGCTTTCACCTTGTCACGCTCCCTGCGGTCGCACAGTTTTTCCCGGTACTGCTTTTCCAGCAGGCGGCTGGCGGTTTTTATCTCGGTTTCCTCGGTGATTTCCGCCAGTACCTTTGAGAGGATCTCCTCCGAAACGCCTTTTCTTTGCAATTCCGCAGCAATGCGCCGTTTGGGATAATACCGCAGATTTACGGCATCGGCAGCAAACCGCCGACTGTAATCAAGGTCGTTGATAAGCCCCAGCTCTTCCATTCGGCAGACAGCGGCCTCCACAGCTTCCTCGCTGTACCGGCGCCGCAGCTTTTCCCGCAGCATGCCGCTGGTTTGAGCTGCCGCCGAAAGGCAATCCATTGCCTTTTCCTTGGCTTGACGCACCTCATCCTCCCGCCGCAGATCCTCCAATTGAGGAGGAGTGACCTCAGCGTCCCGCTGCAGCCATGGAGTCAGCAGTACGGTATCCCGATGGAGCGAAAAAAGGAATTCCCCGTCGACCATCAGGGCGTAACGCCCCTTTTTGGTGGGCTCCAGACCTGTAATGCGCATGGTTTTCACCCCTTCTCCGCTAATAGCTTAGTATAACACAAACCGTCTGCGCTTGACAAGAACGACGGGTCTCTTTCAATGGGAAAATTCTCGTCAAACTCTATCAAAAAATATATTAAATTTGGTGAACAGATGGGGTTGACATTGCAAAATGATTACGAGGTGTTTTATCACCTTGCGTTGTCAATCGGGGGTTTTCCACACCCATTTAATGGGAAGCACCAACAAAAACACCCTGTTTACCACAATGCCGGCTGAAAAAAAGGCCGTTTTTGCCGCAGCAATGTGGAAAACTCGGTGGAAAGTGTGAAATACTTTTAGTATAGAGACCTTTCCGGCGATACGGCAATATTGCATTTTTGGCAGGAAGCCGCTATACTGAAGGTCGAAAATGCACCCTGTAAGGAGGTTCTCATGCCCAATCTAACCGATCCCGCCGTCATCAAGGCGCTGCTGCAGCGCCACGGTTTTTCCTTTTCCCGCGCGCTGGGGCAGAATTTTATCATCAACCCCGGCGTATGCCCCAAAATGGCGGAGCTGGGTGGCGCTGCCCCCGGCGTGGGGGTGCTGGAGATCGGACCGGGCTTTGGCGTGCTGACGGCAGAGCTGTGCCGCCGGGCGGAAAAGGTGGTGGCGATCGAGCTGGATGACCGGCTGCCGCCCATCCTGGCGGAAACGCTGGCGGAATTTAAGAATGTGACCATAGTGCAGGGGGATGCGATGGTGCTGGACCTGCCGGCGCTCATTGCGGAGCACTTTGCCGGGATGCCGGTGGTGGTGTGCGCCAACCTGCCCTACTATATCACCTCGCCCATCATCATGCGGCTGCTGGAGGGGCCACTGCCCATTCGCTCGCTGACGGTGATGGTGCAAAAGGAGGCCGCGGTGCGCATTACGGCGGCGCCTGGCACCCGGGAATGCGGGGCTATCAGCGCGGCGGTGTGGTATTACAGCACGCCGAAGCTGCTGTTCCCGGTCTCACGGGGGTCTTTTCTGCCGGCCCCGGCGGTGGATAGCGCGGTGATCCGGCTGGACCTGCCGCAGGAACTGCCGGAGGACCTGCCGCCGCGGGAGGACTTCTTTGCAGTGGTGCGGGCCGGGTTTGGCCAGCGGCGCAAAACGATGCTCAATTCCCTTTCCGCCGGGCTGCGGTGGGAGAAAGACGCCACCCGTGCACTGCTGACGGCGGCGGGTATTGCCGAAAATGCCCGGGCGGAGCAGGTGACGCTGGAGCAGTGGAAGGCGCTGACGCGGGCGTACTTTTCTATGAAGAAAAGCAGGTAAAAGACCTAATTTAAGCCAAGATAGTGGTCGCCTGACGGCGGGGCGAAGCCTTTTACAAGGCTTGGTGAGCACCGCTGCCGCGGGGGGCAGGTTGGTAGTCGCCTTCGGCGTCGCGGAGATTTTGTAGGGTGCAAAGCCAGTACGCCTACCCGGCGGGGGCCTACTTTTGTTCGTGCAAAAGTAGGCAAAACACGCTTGGGGCTGTGCCCCAAGGCCCCCTCGCCGCTAAGCTGCGGCTGGATACGAACGATGCTTTGGCATCGTCCGTACGGCGCCGCAGATACGCTCTCAAGGTGCCTGCGGCGCATTTTATTTTGGA
>ENA-ORUI01002300-ORUI01002300.1-human-gut-metagenome-genome-assembly--contig:-NODE-2300-length-16341-cov-2.838512_pt1 | contig 16341 bp, 8 predicted proteins | sample MGYA00242078_ERZ509205 | MGnify/ENA primary metagenome ERZ509205 (study PRJEB26280, sample SAMEA2338828) | human gut metagenome | biome: human gut; feature: human-associated habitat; material: faeces... | reverse complement strand
CAGCTGGTTCCGGCTTTGGCTCAGCAGGTGATTGACCGTGTGAATGCGGTTGAGGATGAACTGGCAATTACTTCTGATGTGACAGCAGAGGAAGAAAAACTGATCACGGTCATCGGAAAAGAAGTAGATGAGGAATACTATAAAAATGTCTTAAGCATTCAGCTGAACCCGGATGTGAACAAAGACGATGTGAAGATCATCTTTACACCGGAACACGGAACAGCCAATATTCCGGTAAAAGAAGTGTATAGACGTGCCGGCTATCATTTTGTGGCAGTTGAAGAACAGTGTACACCGGATCCAGATTTCTCGAATACACCGACACCGAATCCGGAAGAACCGGGTTCTTATGAACTTGCGTTGGAATATGCCAAACGGGAAGATGCGGATATTATCCTGGTATGCGATCCGGATGCGGACCGCATGGGCGTAGGCGTAAAGCACAACGGAGAATATAAACTGCTGACCGGAAACCAGAGCGGTTCGGTATTAATTGAATACATCTTGTCCCAGCTGAGCGAAAAAGGACTGATGCCGGAAAACCCGGTTATGTTCAATACGGTCGTTACCAGCGATCTCGGCGAGAAGATTGCCAACAAGTTCGGCGTGGAATGCGAAAAAACATTGACAGGATTTAAATTTATCGGTGAAAAGGTTGCCAAGTATGAAGTCAGCGGTGAAAAGAACTACGTGTTTGGATATGAGGAAAGCTACGGTTCTTTGATCAAGCCGTTTGTACGAGATAAAGACGCTCCTCAGGCATGTTTGATGCTGGCCGAAGCAGCATGTTATTACAAGGCTCAGGGAAAGACCCTGGTTGACGTTCTGTATGGCCTCTATGATGAACTTGGTTATTATGAAGAAAGCCAGACATCACTGACACTTGCTGGACAGGAAGGTGCCATGCGTATCAAACAGATCCTCAGTGATCTGAGAAACAGCGACGTGACAGAAATCAACGGCATGAAGGTCGTACGCTTTGAAGACTACAAAGAATGTGTCATCAAGGAAAACGGAACAGTCAGCGAGCTGAGCGGATTTACTAAATCCGATGTGCTGAAATACTATTTGGCAGACGGCAGCTGGATCGCAATCCGTCCAAGCGGAACCGAGCCAAAATGCAAATTCTATTTCTGTATCAAAGGAACTTCTTTACAGGATGCTCATGAAAAAACAGTTGCTTATCAGAAGGCAATTGCAGAAATGACGAAATAATCAGAAAAGCAGGTACCGGAAAAGCGGTTGCTGTGGAGAACAGTAAATCCATACAGCCGCTTTTTTGAATTGAAAACGGCAATGTGAAGCTTTTGTGAAGAAATCCGCATAAATTAATGATCTGTTTGTACTTTTTGGTTTTTGCATCTGAATGTGTTTGCACATAGCCGTATTCATGTTATAAATAATGAGAAAGCGTTTTCCTGAGAAGAAAATTCTGACATTATGACCGGCAGAGCTTATCATGGAAGTTTCGAAAAAAAACAGGGGACGAAAGATTGATAGAAGGGAAGAATAAATAATGAAGAAAGATAAAAAAGTCATGAATGAAAATCAAGGAAGCAAGGGACCATACATGGTGTTTTATGTATTATCTGTCTTATTGCTGATTTACATGCTGTTTTCACTGGTAACAAGTTATCAGAATTTTGTGCAGTATTGTGGCACATACGGCGTAAGTCCGACAGAAGTATGGTTTACAGGATTCCAGTCCATTCTGGCAGCTGCCGTACCGTGTGTTGTTTATGCCGCAACGATGTATGGTATCGGTTACCTGATCAAGCGCAGTCATGAGCAATAAAAAACCACAGCATATCTTGCATGAATTAAAAATAAGGCTGAAGCACTACAGTGGATTCAAACATAAAATTGGTTGAGTCCGCTTTTTTTATGAGCGGCAAAACAAAGGAATTTCTTTAAAAAAACAGCAATCGATAGGTAAAGTATACAAAAAGGAATAAAAACAGAAAAATGAAAACAATTACATAGCGAAATTTGTTTGATTGGCAAAATAATATTTTTGTGTATCATAAATGAACAAAAATTCATTTTTTGTTCATGTTATTTCATAAAAAGTACAACAGAATCAACCAAAACTGCAAAGGGTGATACTGTTATTTGGAAAAATTTGTGTTATTATTTATGTGTACAGTATATGGAAATTCTGTGGATGCTGAATGAAATCTGTGTTAAGGGATGACGATGAAAAGTACCAGATTGTTTCAAATCATCGAATAACAGCCGCGGAGATTAAGACGGCAGCACAGGGAAAGGATTGGAAAATCAGAGAGGTAAATTTTTTTAGCTTACATTGTAAGCGCTAACGTACATGTTTTAAGAAAGAAAGGTGACTGTTGAAATTATGGGCGAAAACTTTAAAAAACTTAGCAAGGTAGCTTTGGCCCTTGCTATGGCGTTGCCTACAGTAGGAAACGGTGTCCAGATTATCTCTGCAAAAGACACTGCTCCGGTTGTAACAAATGAAAAAGCTGCCGAACTTCCTCCTGTGAAAGATGGTTATACGTATGTAAGTGCTGTCTCTTCTGTAGATCAGAACAACAATGAAATTACGTTGACTATGCAGCAGGGCGAAAGAATCCGCTTTACATTCCTGGAAAACAATGTATTCAGAATGTATATGGCTGCACCTGGCGAGGAATTCCAGGAATATCCGACACCAAACAGCCAGGATCACACGGCTACGATTACAAACAAAACAGATGATTCTTATTATACTGAGTATCAGGTAAAACCAACGTTGACTGAAGATGACACAACAGTAACGATGATGACTGATCAGATTACAATCACAGTAGATAAAGAAACATCAATGATGACTGTAACAAGCGGGGATCAGGTAATCGTAAAAGAGACTGCTCCACTGCAGTATAAAGCAGGAAGTACGATTCAGACACTGGCAAGCAGCGAAGATGAGTACTATTACGGCGGCGGTACACAGAACGGTCGTTTCTCTCACAAAGGTGAGAAAATTAAAATTACAAACAGTAACAACTGGGTAGATGGCGGTGTGGCTTCACCGAATCCATTCTACTGGTCAACTGCGGGTTATGGTGTAGTACGTAATACATGGAAACCGGGCGAATATGATTTCACAAGCAATGATTCTATCACAACTACACATAACGAACAGCGTTTCGATGCATACTTCTTCATTGATCCAACACCAGTTGAAATTCTCGGTGATTACTATGAACTGACAGGAAATCCTGCTGAACTTCCTGAATACGCTTCATATCTGGGTCATTTGAACTGCTACAACCGTGACTACTGGAAAGAAGTAGATGAAGGTACTTCTCGAGCAATTAAACTGGGGGACAAGTGGTATGTAGAATCACAGTCAGACAATGGCGGTGAAAAAGAAACACTGTTGGGCGATAATGACATCAGTGCTCAGAATATTATTCGTGAATATCAGAAATATGATATGCCATTAGGATGGTTCCTGCCAAACGATGGTTATGGCTGCGGTTATGGTCAGAGCGAAACACAGGCCGGTGACCTGGACAACCTGAAGGCATTTGCAGATTATGCAATCGGTGAAGGTGTTCAGACAGGTCTGTGGACACAGTCTAACCTGTGGCCTGCTGATCCAAGCAACCCTCAGAAAGGTGAGCGCGATATCTACAAAGAAGTAGAAAACGGTGTTCACTCAGTTAAAACTGACGTTGCATGGGTTGGTGCCGGATATTCTATGGCACTCAACGGTATCAGTGTTGCATATGATGCAATCGTATCTAAATCAGGCTTGAAACCAAATATCGTTACCCTGGACGGCTGGGCTGGTACACAACGTTACGGTGGTATCTGGACTGGTGACCAGTCTGGTGGAGCTTGGGAATATATCCGTTTCCATATTCCAACATATATTGGTACATCACTGTCCGGTCAGCCAAATGTTGGTAGTGACATGGACGGTATCTTCGGCGGAAAGAATCCTATAGTATGGACTCGTGACTTCCAGTGGAAGGCATTTACAACTTACATGTTAGATATGGACGGCTGGGGTTCAAACCAGAAGAGTCCTTGGGCACTAGGCGAGGATGGAACATCCATTAACCGTGCTTATCTGAAACTGAAAGCACAGCTGATGCCTTACAACAACACGATTTCCCATGAAGCAACTGCTGAAGGCGGACTGCCGATGATTCGTGCAATGTTCCTGGAAGAAGCTAATGAATTTACATTAGGTAATGCCACACAGTATCAGTACATGTGGGGCGATAGCTTCCTGGTAGCACCTATTTATCAGAATACAGCAGCAGACGGTGCCGGAAACGATATTCGTAATGATATCTATCTGCCATCTACAAGCGATGTATGGATCGATTACTTTACTGGAGAGCAGTACCGTGGTGGACAGATCCTGAACAACTTTGATGCTCCGATCTGGAAATTGCCGGTATTTGTAAAGAACGGTTCAATCGTTCCTATGTATCCGGAAAACAACAACCCTGAAGCAGTCAGCGAAACAAATGAGCAGGGTCTTGATCGTACACAGCGTATCGTTGAATTCTGGCCAGCAGGCAGCACAGAATTTGAAGCATATGAAGATGACGGTAAGACACAGGGTGGTGCCGGAACTACAACTCTGTATACTTCTGTGGTAGAAGATGGTACAGCTACATTGACAGCTAACAAGACAATCGGTACATACACAGGTATGCAGCATGAACGCTCTACTGAATTTATCGTTAACGTTTCTAAAGAACCTACAGCTGTAACAGGTAGCGTTGGTGGCAAAGACGTTACATTTACAAAAGTTGATTCAATGGAAGCATTGGAAAGCGCAGATGGAAATGTATATTTCTATGATGCAAATCCGGATGTTTATGTAAAACAGTTTGCAGATGAAGGCAGCTCAATCGCTGATCTGGAAGTTACTTCCACTCCGAAACTGTATGTAAAATCTGCAGAAAAACTGAACATCAATGAATATGATTTCCAGGTAGTTGTTGAAGGCTTCGCAAATGATCAGGATCTTGGTTCTGATACATTAAATGAAGACCTTGCTGTTCCTCAGAACGTTCAGGAACTCGACAAGTCTGATGACTTTATTACTATCGGATGGGATACAGTAGAAGAAGCTGTAAGCTATGATGTAATGGTAGACGGAAATGTATATCGCAATATCCTTGAGCCTACTTATACACAGAGCGGTCTGCATTTCTCTACTGAACATACTTATCAGGTACGTACAGTAAATGCTGCTGGTGAATATTCTAACTGGTCTGAAGCTGTCACATATGTAACAGATGATGATCCGTTCCGTAATACACCTACACCTACTGAGATTGATTGGGAAGGTACAATTTACAGCAACCGTACAGCTGATTTGGCATTCGACCATGAATTCCAGAGCGGTGACGGCGGATTCCATTCCGGCGGCGGTGACATCGGTAAAGCATTGACAGTTGATTATGGTAAAGCATATCAGTTAGATATGATCGAATACTATCCTCGTACAGATGCTGGTAACGGTACAGTAACGAAGATGGAAATCTCTACAAGTATCGATGGTATCCATTGGAGCGAGCCTCAGACTTATGACTTCAACCGTGATGCTACTACGAAGACTGTCGACATGAAGGGAACAACTGCTCGTTATGTACGCTTTATTCCTCGTGCAAGCGTTGGTGGATTCTTCTCTGCAAGTGAAATCTTGGTATACAAAGTAGATAAGACAGATGGTAAATTAGTCGGTGATGTTAACAACTCTGGTACTATCGATGAAAACGATTTGACATTCTACGAAAACTACATTGGTCTGAATACAACAGATAAGGACTTCGAATACATCAAGAACGTTGGCGGCGACATCGATGGCAACGATGAAATCGATGCATATGACCTGTCATACGTTGCAGCTATGCTGAACGATGGTATTTCTGATCCTGCTGAAGGCGTAGAAGGTAAGATCACTCTTGTTCCTTCTAAGACAGACATCAAGGCCGGTGACCTTGTTACAGTTGATATCTATGGTATCGGTCTGAAGAATGTAAATGCATTCAGCGTTGCATTCCCTGAAGACGTTTCTCTGTATAATGTTGAAAACCCTGGATCTGCATCAATCAGTACAGCATTCATGAAGAATTTCTCTAAGAACCGTACACACTCTGCAGGTGCTAGAGATACATGGACTGTATTCACTAACGTTGGTGCACAGGATCTGATCAACGGTACAGGAACAATCGCTACACTGACAATCAAAGCAAATGCTGACTTTACTTGGGATGAGTCTCGTAATGCTACTAAGGCTATTCTGGTTGGACAGGATATGAGCACGACAGATGCAATTATTGACCTGACACAGAAACCTGAAGTATCGGAAACTCATAAAGTATTGACTCCTGGTGAAGGAATTTCTGAAATTACATTCACAAATGAGCATCTGACTAATGATGATGGTTCAGCATTGTGGCAGCAGAGCAACTGGAAAGAAATCATGTTCGATGGACAGACTTCCGGCTCAATGGCTGAATTCATGTGGTATTACGGAACTGACAACATCGGTCCTGAAGTAATGCTGCCTACTGATTTCAATATCACACTTGATGGTGCACATCAGTTGACAAATGTAACAATTTACGGTCGTGATACTGCAGGTAATGGTTCAGTGAAGACCAGCAAACTGGTTGCTTACAACGGGGATGAAATTGTATACGAATCCGGTGAAGTAAGTGGATATACACCTGTATTTGAAGTAAATGCAACAGTTACAAAACTTGTTTGGACACCACTGACTGCTACAGGTAATGCTACGGGTACTACAACCGGTACAGAAGAAAACCGTATGTTGTCTCTGTATGAAATCGTTATTGAAGAAGATTCTGCAGTTGAAGCAACTGGTATCAGCTTCGATGACAGCAGCGTGAAGACTTTGAAAGTCGGATCAATGGGCGAAGTTTCAGCAACAGTTGCTCCTGGTAATGCTACTAACCCATTCTATAATGTAACAAGCAGCAAGCCAGACGTTGTTTCTGTTACAAAGATTCCTATGGAGTCTAAATATGTATTCCTTGTAAAAGGTCTTGCTGAAGGTACTGCAACATTAACGGCAACTTCTGAAGACGGTGAATTTACTGCTACTTGGGAAGTAGCTGTTGAAACAGGATTGAACGATGAAGCGTTGAATGAAGAACTTGATGCAGTCAACGGATTATATCAGAACCTGTACACTGTAGAATCTTGGGCAAAATTACAGAATGCTGTAGATCAGGCAAAAGCTATCCTTGAAGATCCAGAAGCTACTCAGAACGATCTGGATACTGCAGTAATCGCAATCAAGACCGCACGTGTAGATCTTGAGTTCAAGGGATCTAATGTCGATCAGCCTTCAAGCGAGAATCTGATCTCTCATGAAGGAATGACTTATGTTGACGAGTCAAGCTGCAGTGCTGCTGAGCAGGAACATGCAAGCAATGTACTCGATGACAATCCAGATACAATCTGGCATTCAAATTACAACACTGGCTATAAACTGCCACAGTACTTTACAATTGACCTGGGTGCTGAATATGCACTGGAACAGGTAGATTATCTGCCTCGTCAGGGAAGCCGCAACGGTCATGTTACTCATTATCGTGTTGAAGTAAGTACAGACAACGAAACATTTACACCGGTTGTTGAAGGATACTTCGAAAATGATGGCAACGAACTGACCGATCCAACAGTTGCAAAAGAAATCAAGTTCGATACAGTAAATGCTCGCTATGTTAAGTTCATCGCTATCGAATCTCTCGGTGATACTCCAAATGCGTATGCATCATGTGCTGAAATGAATTTCTATGGCTTGGCTGTTGGTGAAAGCGGAAACTTTGAAGACCTGCAGGCTGCTATTGCTGAAGCAGAGAAATTATCTGCTGATGCTTATACAGCAGACAGCTGGGCAGCATTCGAAGCTGCATTAACTGCTGCTAAGGAAGTAACAGAAGACAGTGAAGCTGCAGTCATCAACAATGCTCTGGCTACACTGACTGCTACAAAAGAAGCATTGGTTGCAAGAGCAAGCGAAGGTACTTTGAACTCTCTGAAAGCACAGGTTGCTAAGGCTGAAGAATTACGCGATAAATATGCTGAAGAAGACTTCGCAGAAGTTGACGCTGCGATCCAGGCTGCAAACGCATTGATCAGTGAACCAGAAAATGCAGGCACAGTTGCTGTGGCTGAAGCTATGGTTAACCTGAGCAAAGCAATGCAGGGTCTGCAGAATGCAATGGACATCGATGATTGGAAAGCATATATCCAGTACACGATCGATTACGGTAAAGAAGAACTTGCTAACGCAGAAAACGTACGTCCGGTACAGTTGAAGAAACTGGAAGAAGCTATCGCTGCTGCTGAAGCGGTTGTAGCAGATCCGGAAGCTACTGTTGAAGAAGTGAAGGCAGCTGATGTTGCAATCACTAAGGCAGTTCAGGAACTGTATGAAATCGTTAATAAAGATGAGCTGAAAGCTGTAATCGCTGAAGCTAAGAAGATTACTGCTGATGGATACACAGCTGAAAGCTTCCAGGCTCTGGCAGATGCAATCGCTGCCGGTGAAAAAGTAGCTGCTAATGATGATGCAACTACAACTGAAGTATCTAATGCAATCACAGCAATTACTGATGCAATTGCCGGCCTTGAAAAGACAGATATTGTTGACAAGTCTGCTCTTGAATACGAGATCGGACTGGCTGAGATCATCGTTGCAAACATCGATGACTATAGACCGTCTACTGTAGAAGGACTGGCTGACAAGCTGGCAGCAGCTAAGGCTGTATTCGAAGATGCAACGGCTACTCAGGAAGCAGTTGATGAAGCTGCAGCTGCATTGAGAGAAGCTCGTCTTGCAGCACGTGTAAAAGCAGATCTGACAGCTCTGAAAGAAGCAATTGCCAAAGCAGAAGCAATCGATCTGAGCGAATACACTGCATCTAGCGCACAGGCTGTTAAGAATGCGTTGGACAATGCTAAACCACTGCTGAATGATCCAGAAGTTGATCAGAAGACTGTTGACGATGCTGCAAAAGCATTGAATAAGGCAGTTGCTAGTCTTGTTGTTGATGATGGAAACACTGGCGGAAACCAGGGTGGAGATGAAGGCAACAGCGGAAGCCAGAACGGAAACGGATCTGGAACAACTGACAACTCCGGTAACGGATCAGCTACAGATTCCGGAAATACTGCTGCTGAAAACACTACAGCAGGATTCGGAATGATGGCATTGGTTGCTGGTGGTGCTGCACTTGTATTACTGAAGAAAAAAAGCAGTAAACAAGAAAACCGCTAAACTTTCGAATAATTCTATAGTCGACCAAAGGATGATGTAATGTCATCCTTTCGGTTTACTATATGAAAGACAGGAGTATTCAAAATGAAAAAAAGAGTAATCGTATCACTCTGTCTGTGTCTGGCTTTGTTTGCCGGCTGCAGCAGTAAGACTTACCCGAAAGTGGAGCTAGATCCAGGAAAAGGGGAAGTAAAGTCAATCACATTGGATGATGCGATTGAAAAGAAAAACAATAATGAAAATTTCCTGTTGATCATTACGCAGACCTATTGCGGTTTCTGCATGGATTTCTTTTCTGAATCTGATGCCTATACAAAAGAAAAGGGCATTACCTTATGGTGTATTACGCTTGATAAAGAGAATCGCAGTACAGAGCAGAACTTGAGCCTGGTACATGATAATTTCGGTGATTTCAGCACTACGCCGTCTTTATACTTTGTCGGTGAGGGTGAAACGCAGAGTACGCTTCTTTCAAGTGAAGAGAGCGTTACATTGGAAAGTTATCAAGAATGGCTGAAAGAAATACAAGTCATCACTGAATGATTCTGAAATGAATTGAATTTGTATTTAAATGAAAGGAGAAAGGGACATGAAACGTAAAGTATCAACGTTCTTCCTTGTATCCATGCTGACTGCTTCTACTCTTTTATATTCAGGCTGTGGCGATCAGAGTCCTAAAGCTGATTCGGAAATGCTGTGTACTTATTCACAGTCAATCGAAGGCATGGATTATGACAGTACAGTACACATTACCTATGTGAAAGAAAGCGGTCAGATGATCAGCGGAACAATTACTCATCAATATGAAGGCTATCCGAAGGATGAGGCAAGCAACAAGGTGCTGACAGATATGACAGTACGCAAAAGCATTCTGGATGATGTTGATGGCGTTGAACTTGAATTGAACCGAACGGATACTGGTTTTGGCAGTAAGGAAACATGGGACTATTCAAAGATAGATCTGGAAAGCATTATTTATACTGATGAGCTGCAAGAAAAATTTATTGATAAAAATAAGGGCTATTATTCACAGAATATGGCTAAAAAATATTATGAATCACATAACTACGGTTGCAGCGTAAGTGACCTGAATTCATAATAAAGCATCATGAACTATCATTAATGATAGCTGGGAGGTAAAATGAAAAAAATAATAAAAGCCGTACTACCGCTGCCATGATGTTATCTGTCATTGCTTTAAATGTACCTGAAGCAGTACCTAAGGTTTCTGCGAAAGTATTTGGAGATTACAGTTATACAATTTTGGAAGACGGTACAGCTGAAATTACAAATTATGGCGGAGGAGAACAGAATTTGACGATTCCGGAAACATTGGATGGGATTACTGTCAGTTCAATCGGATACGGTGCCTTTGCCGAATGTAAGAGCATCGAAACATTGGTCGTTCCGGATACAGTGAAAACGATTCAAACCTATGCGTTTTCTCACTGCTCCAATTTAAAGGAAGTAACCTTACCAGAAACAATGAATCGTATCGGACAATCAACCTTTAAGGGTTGTATTTCATTGACTGAGATTAATCTACCTACAAATATTACTGCGATTCCAAGTGAAATGCTGGCTGACTGCCGCAGTTTAACAGAAATTACAATTCCTGAAACAGTAACGTCACTGGGTGACGGTGCCTTCAGCGGATGTGTTTCTATCACTGCGATAACAATGCCGGCAAATCTGTTTTCAATTGGAAGCAGCGCATTCCGCGGCTGCAGTAATTTGGAAGAAATCCAGTTCTCCGAAAAACTGACAACGATCGGGAACAGTGCTTTCTCTGACTGCTTCATGCTTCAGAGCATTGATTTTCCAAGCACGCTTCGTCAGATCGGACAAAGTGCTTTTTTGAATTGTATTTCACTGAAATCCGTTAAGATTCCAGAATCTATTACAAATCTTGGTTATTCCGTTTTCTCTGGATGCAGCGGCTTAACTGAAGTTATTCTTCCGCCGAATCTGGAGGCAATTCCTGATTCTGCATTCAGTGCCTGCAGTTCACTGGAAGAAATCGAAATTCCGGATTCAGTAACTAGTCTGGGTGTATCCGCTTTTGCGGCATGCGTGAATTTAAAATCCCTTGATCTTCCTAAAGGATTAGAATCACTCGGTTCAGGAGCTTTCAGTTCATGCAACAGTCTGATTACAGTGGAAATTCCTTCCGGTATCAAAGAAATTCCGGATGAATTATTCCGTTACTGCGAAAATCTGCGATATGTTGTCATTCCTTCTTCTGTTGTGAAAATCGGAAGCAACGTATTTGCAAACTGTCCGATGCTGGAAAGTGTAACTTTCCCGACTTCTATTCCACGTAAGGATTTTGGATCAACAATTTTCTTCAATGACAGTAAAGTTGTCCTGAACGTATTTGAAAACTCAGGCGCATGGAGTTACGCTATTAACAATAACTTGAAATATCGTTTGCTGGATGAAATGATCAATTTCGATGTAGATACACTGGATCTTCAGGTCGGAGATACACGTGAACTGAAAGTCATTCGTAAAAACTATGCAATTGCCAGCAATGATTCATTAACATGGACATCTTCACAGCCGGATGTTGCTGTTGTTGAAAAAGGCGTCATTACTGCAAAGGGTGCCGGAACAACAGTGATCACTGCCAAAACATCTGCTGGTGAAACAGCAACATGTACGGTAACTGTCAATGATGAATTAAAACCGATCACATCGATTACATTGAGCGAAACAGATCTGACAATGAATATCGGTAACCAAAAGGCACTTAAAGCAACGATTGCACCTGTTGATACAACAGACAATAAGAAAATCATGTGGGAGAGCAATAACCCGGAGGTCGCAGTTGTAAGTGCAACCGGTAACGTAATGGCAAAAGGCATCGGTACTGCTGAAATCAAGGCAGTCGCTGATAACGGTGTCTATGCTGTATGTAAAGTTACGGTCAACAGTCCGATCACAAACGTAAAAATGAACCAGACGCAGCTCAAGCTTGAAATGGGAGCAACGCAGCAGCTGCGTGCCATGATCGAACCAGTCAATACAACGGATGACACTACTTTGACATGGAAGAGCAGTAAGCCAAGTATTGCCGATGTGGATCAGGAAGGAAATGTAACTGCAATTTCTGAAGGTTATTCCATCATTACGGTTTATGCGGTAAACGGTAAGAGCGCAACCTGCCGTGTGGAAGTAACAAAGAAAGTAAATATTCCGATCACTGATGTTACGCTTAGCGAAAGCGAACTCGCATTGACGGAAGGAGATACGGCAGAACTGACAGCCACTATTACTCCTGCTGAAACAACAGATGATAAGACACTGACATGGACATCTGACAACAATGCCGTTGCTACTGTGGATAACGGAGTGATCACAGCCGTGGCACCTGGTCAGGCCAAGATCACGGTTACGACATCCAACAACATCAGCGCGTCATGCGTGGTTACGGTAACGGCACGTGAAGTTCCGATTATCAGTGTCGAACTTGATCAGACACAGGCTACATTGAAAGCTGGTAAAACTCTGACACTTCATGCAACGATCAATCCACAGGATACGACACAAAGCAAGACACTGACATGGAGCAGCAGTGACGATAAAGTAGCTACTGTAAAAGACGGTGTAGTTACGGCAGTTGCCGGCGGTGATGCACAGATTACGGTTACTACGGTCAACGGTAAGACTGCGGTATGCCAGATTCATGTGTTTGAGGTATCTCTCGATGCATTGAATGACAGTATCGAGCGTGCTGATGCTGTGGATCCGCAAATGTATACTGCATCAAGCTATGAAGCAATGCAGAAAGTGCTGAATGAAGCCAAAACGGTAGCCGCTGATGAAGATGCGACTCAGGATCAGATCGATGCTGTTCAGCAAAAGCTGGAACAGGCATTAAGCGCATTGGTAGAACGCTGTGATGAAGAATCATTATCACGTCTGCGTACTCTGGTTCAGGAAGGCGAGGCACTGCGTGCTTCCTACAGTGAAGAAGAATTCGCCGGCATGGATGCAGCGTTAAGCAAGGCAAATGCTGTTCTGGCACTGGATCCGGAAGAAATAACAAAGAAAGAAGCTTCTGATTCAATTACGCAGATTGAGGCGGAAATGAGTGCTCTTAAGGTCATTGATGCAATGAAAGATGTGCGCTCCGCAATCGAAGAAGGGCAGAATATCCTGAATGGTGATCTCAGCGATTACGATCCGCAGAGCGTGGAAGCGCTTCGTGAGGCCGTACGTGCAGCTCAGGAAGTGGCGGAAAGCGGTACACAGGATACAGAAGTTCTGTTGAATGCGGCAGCATCTGTTCGCCTTGCCATTTCAAATTTGAAGCCTGTTGAAAAAGAAGTTGACAAAACATTGCTGGAGCTGTTCTATCAGGCGGTAAAAGATACGGCACCGGATTCTTACAGTGAAGAAAGCTGGCTAGATTTTGTATCTGCTCTGGAGCAGGCACAGCGTGTCTTAGCAGATCCTGAAGCAACACAGGATGCTGTTGAACAGGCTAACGAAGCTTTAATTAATGCATATTCAAATCTGAAACCTGCGGTAAACTACAGCGCGCTTGATTTCGAAATCAAGCTTGCCAAGGACATGCTGGCAGCATCAGATGAGTATTACAGCTGGGATATGGAAGAACTTGAAGAAGTATTAACTCAGGCGGAAACAATCAGAAAAGGCGCATCACAGGATGAAGTAGATCAAATGGTAAAAACAATGCGTCAGCTGCGTCTGAGCATCCGCAAAAAAGCAGTTTAATCATAAAGACGGACAAAATAAGATAGCGATCACGGCTTTATAAAAAAAGCGCGTTGATCGCTTTTTTAAATATGTGCGGATAGAAAAAAGGCATTGGCTGCAGGAACAGCGAATGCCTTTTTTGCTGTCGTTTTATTCAAGAGGCTTCAGATTAAATTTTTTTAGGAAATGTTCCATACGATTTAGAGCCTCACGAATATGATCGATACTGTATGCATAAGAAACGCGGATAAATCCTTCTCCTGCTTCACCGAAAGCAGTTCCCGGAACACAGGCAACCTTTTCCTCTTTTACGAGCAGCTCGCAGAAGGCATCGCTGCTGAGACCGGTTGCGCGGATGTCGGGAAATACGTAAAAGGCACCGTGCGGCATATGACACTTCAGGCCGATGCGGTTGAATCCGGAAACGATGAAGTTTCTTCTTGCACGATAAGAGGCAACCATTTCTTCTACATGAGACAGGCCGTTTTTTAAACCTTCGATAGCACCGTACTGTGCTGCAGTCGGTGCGGACATGATAACATACTGATGAATCTTATTCATTGCCTGTATCAGTGTTTTATTTGCCAACAGATAGCCGAGACGCCATCCGGTCATCGCAAAAGCTTTAGAGAAACCGTTGATGACAATGACCTGATCTTTGATTTCATCAAATTGAGCCAGCGAAGCAAATTCACCGTCATAGGTCAATTCCGCATAAATTTCATCGCTGATGACGATCAGCTGATGTTTCTTTATGATCGGAACCAGTTTGGCATAATCATCATGACTCATCACACCGCCGGTCGGATTACTAGGGAAGTTGATCAGCAAAACTTTTGTTTTATCGCTGATGGCATTCTCCAAGGCCTCCGGTTTTAATTTAAAGTCATCTTCGTGGCGTAATTCGATTGGGACACATGTTCCGCCGGCAAGAGTGACACCCGGTGCATAAGCGACATAAGACGGATTCATGGTAATAACTTCATCACCCGGATTGATAAGTGCACGCAAAGCAATATCGATTCCTTCGCTGCCGCCTACCGTTACGATCACATTATCATTCGGGTCATACTCTGTATGAAAACGCTTTTTATGATAGTTACAGATTTCTTTGCGAAGTTCGAGAAGACCCTGGTTAGCAGTATAATGGGTCTTTCCGTTTTCAATTGAATAAATCGCGGCATCACAGATATGCCAAGGCGTAGAAAAATCAGGTTCTCCAACACCTAGTGAAATGACACCTTCGATCTCACTGGCCAGATCAAAGAAGCGGCGTATTCCGCTGGGAGAGATGGATTGAACACGACTGGACAATACATCTTCATAATTCATGGTGTCACTACCAGCCTTTCACCAGTGTCCTTGCGTTCATCTTCGAGAATGATCCCGCTCTCTTTATACTGTTTTAATACAAATAATGTCACGGTAGAGTTAACAGAATCGATGCAGGCAATCTTATCCGCAACAAAGCTGGCTACATCATACATGCTTTTTCCGTATACCATGCACATAAATTCGCTCTTGCCGCTCAAAAGATACATTGTATCCACTTCGGGATAACGGGCAATCGTACGGGCAATCTTATCATAACCATAATCCCGCTGGGGGGTAACACCTACTTCAATGATTGCCATGACCTGGCGGTTTCTGCTTGCTTTATCCCAGTTAATTACTGTGTGATAGCCGCAGATTATCTTTCTCTTTTCAAGGCTGTTCATCCGCTCCTTGATCTGATCTTCCTCTTCCATCAGTATATCAGAAAGATCCCTGACAGATAATCTGGCATTTGTCTCCAAAAGACTTAATAATTCGATATCTTTCATAATGCCCTCCTCTAACTCCCTGCAATGATGAAAAGCAGAGGGATATTACCCTTATTTTACATTTAAAAAAGATGGATGTAAACCTATATTCATGAAACGTTCACTTTCAACCCATAACAATAACATAAAATTTATGTAATATAATAGCGAAGTCAGAAAGACTTCAAGCAATAGCTTTTTCATTCTTTTCCCATCCCTAGAAAAACAACGCGTAACTGCGTTGTTTTTCATTACATTTGGGGCCAAAAACAGCACAACAGAGGAATATTTTGGATATGAAAGAAAATAGTTTCATCAATCTGTTACAATTATATTGAAAAATTAATGTAAGGGGATTATAATAACTATATAGTAGAATGAAAACGCTTACTATCATTAATTTTTGAATGCTTTAATGCAAAGGGGTTATAAGGAGGATTCGGCATAATGGCAATTTACGATATTTTAAGTTCCCAAAAGGATCAGCGGGACGGGGGGAGCGTCTGCACATTTAACGGTTATCTCGAA
>ENA-ORUI01002281-ORUI01002281.1-human-gut-metagenome-genome-assembly--contig:-NODE-2281-length-16479-cov-2.895275_pt1 | contig 16479 bp, 13 predicted proteins | sample MGYA00242078_ERZ509205 | MGnify/ENA primary metagenome ERZ509205 (study PRJEB26280, sample SAMEA2338828) | human gut metagenome | biome: human gut; feature: human-associated habitat; material: faeces... | reverse complement strand
ATATGCGTTTCTACTGGGAGCGTGTAGAATCCAGCCGTAACTTTGCAAATAAGATCTGGAATGCTTCCCGTTTCATTATGATGAACCTGGAGGGCAAGACAGTAACAGCGCCGGAAGACCTGAACGCACTGTGCAACGAGGATAAATGGATCCTTTCCAGACTGAACACAGTGATCCGTGATGTTACTGAGAATATGGATAAATATGAGCTTGGAATTGCCGTACAGAAGGTCTATGATTTCCTGTGGGATGAGCTCTGTGACTGGTATATCGAGATGGCAAAGGTAAGACTGTGGAAGGCAGAGGAAAACCCGGCAGCAGCAAACGATGCACTGTGGACACTCCGCACTGCGCTGACACAGGGACTGAAGCTTCTTCATCCGTTCATGCCGTTTATCACAGAAGAGATCTACTGCACACTGCTTCCGGAGGAAGAGTCCATCATGATCTCCGACTGGCCGGTATACAAAGACGAGATGGATTTTGCAGATGCTGAGAAAGCAGTTTCAAGCTTCCAGGAGGTTGTACGTGGAATCCGTAACACCAGAAACGAGATGAACGTACCGCAGAACAGAAAGACCAATATCTACATCGTAGGCAAGGATGCAGAGTGCTGTGCACGTTTTGAGTCCTGCAAGAAATCCTTTACAAACCTTGCGTTTGCAAAAGAGATCCACGTACAGCAGGATAAGAACGGAATCGGTGAGGATGCGGTATCCATCGTTGTGGCAGACGGTGTGGTTTATCTGCCGCTGGAGGATCTGATCGACCGTGAAAAAGAGATCGAACGTCTCACAAAAGAGCAGGAGCGACTTACAAAAGAGATCGCACGCTGCGAGGGAATGCTGAACAATCCGAATTTTGTGAACAAGGCACCTGCAGCCAAGGTAGAGGCAGAGAAGGAGAAACTTGAGAAATACAAAGAGATGAAAGAGAAAGTGAACCTGCAGTTAACACAGATGGTGAAATAACGAAGGAGTGTTTTAATGAAGTGGTGTAACTTTTTCAATAAGATTTCGCTGATACTTCAGGCTCTGGGCTGTGCAGTCCTGTACTTTGTGATCGAGGCCATATGCAGGCACTCGTTCACAGAGGCGTGGACCTACATGACCACAAGGCCGCTTGTATTTGCTTATAATGCAGCGTTTATCTTTACGACGATGCTGATTGTTTATCTCTTCCGAAAGAGAATTTTCTGGCGTATCTTTGTGGGCAGCTTATGGCTGTTTCTGGGAATCGTAAACGGTGTGCTTCTTCTCAACCGTGTCACACCGTTTACAGGACCGGATGTGAAGAATCTGACAGATGGTCTCAGTATTGCAAAAAAATATCTGACCCATACCCAGATGACCATAGGTGCAGTTCTTCTGGGAATTGCGGTTCTGATCCTTCTGATCATCCTGATAAGGTCGCCGAAGTACAGAGGCAAGCTGAAATATAAGGTGAATATTCCACTGGTCCTGGTTGGGGTTCTTGCATTTGGAGGAATCACACAGCTTGCTCTGGAAAAAAGAGTTCTTTCCAATTATTTTGGAAATATTGCCATAGCTTATGAGGATTACGGATATCCTTACTGTCTGGCAACGACGATCTTTAATACCGGAATCAGTGCCCCGAGAGATTATTCCAAAAGCGAGATCAAAAGGATCGAGAAGTCGGAAGAAAATCTTCCGGAAACGAAAGAAGGCAGTCATCCGAATATTCTGTTTTTACAGCTGGAGTCCTTTTTTGATCCTACGCTGGTAAATTATCTGGAGCTGTCAGAAGATCCTATTCCGAATTTCAGAAAGCTGATGAAGGAGTATTCCTCCGGATATTATAAGGTACCTTCCGTAGGAGCCGGAACCGCAAATACTGAGTTTGAATCCATTACCGGAATGAGCCTTCATTATTTTGGACCGGGAGAGTATCCTTACAAGAGTATCCTTAAGGAAACTACATGTGAGAGCGCACCGTATGTTCTGAAGAATCTGGGCTATACTGCTCATGCAGTACATAATAATGAGGCGAATTTCTACGGAAGAAGAAGTATTTTTCCGAATCTGGGATTTGATACCTTCACTTCGGCAGAGTATATGAAGGATGAAAACCAGAAGAACTCGTTGGGCTGGACCAAGGACAGTGTCCTCACCGATGAGATCGTCAAGTGTCTGGATTCTACAGAAGGGCCTGATTATGTATATACTATTTCCGTACAGGGACATGGAGATTATCCTTCAGAACCGGTACTGGAAAATCCGGAGATCACAGTTTCCGGGGCACCTACTGACGAGCTGAATAATAAGTGGGAGTATTATGTAAATCAGATCCATGAGATGGATAATTTTGTCAAAGAGCTGACAGACAAGCTTGCAGATTATCCTGAGGATGTGGTCCTCGTTATGTACGGTGATCACCTTCCGACTATGGGACTGACTGTGGAGGACCTGAAGAACAAGTATCTGTTCCAGACAGAGTATGTGATGTGGGATAACTTCGGACTTAAGAAAAAGAAAGAAAATCTTGCGGCATACCAGATGGCAGCAGAGGTTATGGATCGTGTAGGTATCCATGAGGGAAATGTTTTCAAGTATCATCAGGCAAGAAGAAACACCAAAAATTATCAGGTGGATCTGGAGACCCTGCAGTACGATCTTCTCTACGGAAAGCAGTATACATATGACGGAGCGAATCCTTTTGAGCGGACAAAGATGCGTATGGGAATCTATGATACCACGCTGGATTCCATTCAGGTTGTGTCTGAGACGGATCACACCTATTATATCCAGGGGACAAACTTTACGCCGTCCAGCCAGGTGAAGATCAACGGAGAATGGTATGATACGGTTTACGTGAATCCTACCAAGCTGATCATTACCGGAAAGGAACTGGATGATTTTGACCGGCTCTCGGTAGTGCAGCGAAGCAACAGTTCCACAAGAAAGGCCATGACAAAGAGCCATGACCGGGCGGTTTATGCGCTGCTCGCTGACAGCAAGTGGAAGCTTGACAGTGAAAAGAGCAGTTCTGATACAGGGTCAATGGAGGAAACGGATACAGCGTTAGAAACGGAATCCACAGAAGATTCCGGTGAAGAAAACAGTACAGACAACCAGTAAATGGCATAGAAAAGATACTCTGATACAAAAAATGTCGGATAAAATATTACGATTAGGACTGGACATCTTCCACCACTATTATATAATGGTATCGTAACGAACAGGAGGGGAGAAGCTTTTCTCCCCAAAAGTTCTTTACGAATACATTATAGATAAGTGATGGTTTTTTTTATGAATTACGAAGAAGCAGTTGCGTATATTGAAGATATACCGAGATTTACTACTAAGAACAGCCTGGACCATACCAGAGAATGCTTAAGAAGACTTGGAGATCCGCAGAGGAAATTCCGTGTGATCCATGTGGCAGGAACCAACGGAAAGGGAAGTACCTGTGCTTTTATCACATCGGTCCTTCGGGAAGCAGGATATTCCTGCGGACTTTTTACATCTCCTCATCTGGTGGAGATCAACGAGCGTTTTCAGATCAACGAGGAAGTGATCAATGACGATACTTTCCTTCGTGCTTTTGAAAAAGTTAAAAAGCTTTCCGATGAGCTGGTTGCGGAGGGAAGCTATCATCCCACCTATTTTGAGACACTCCTTCTGATGGGAATGGTGATCTTTGCAGAAGCCGGCGTGGATTATGTAACACTGGAGACCGGTCTTGGCGGACGTCTGGATGCAACCACTGCTGTGGAGGATCCGGCAGCCTGTGTGATCACATCCATCAGCCTCGATCATATGCAGTATCTTGGAAATACAGTTTCCGAGATCGCAGGAGAGAAGGCAGGGATCATGGTGCCGGGTGTTCCGGTGATCTACGATGGAAATGATCCGGATGCGGCCGTAGTGATGCGTGAGCATGCAGAGAAGCTGGGATGTCCATATTATGAGCTGAAACGGGAAGACACAGAGATCCATAAGATCACAAAGGACGGAATCCGATTTTCTCTTAAGGACGAGACATATGGCGATACCGTATTTGATATACCGTTTATCGCCCGTTATCAGGTTATGAATGCAGCTCTTGCGGTGAAAACCATTCAGGTACTGGAAGATCAGATTCCGGTATCTCTGGAGGCTCTGAAGGCCGGTATGGCCAAAACACGCTGGCAGGGAAGGATGGAAACGGTTCTTCCGGGTGTGATCGTGGATGGCGCACATAATGAAGACGGTGTTGAGAAGTTTGTAGAGACAGCAGAACATTTCCAGAAGGAATTTCCTCTGACTCTGCTGTTTTCCGCAGTGGATGACAAGGACTATACGGATATGATCCGCACGATCTGTAGCAGGATCCGTTTTCGACATGTGATCGTCACACAGGTAGGTGGATACCGTAAAGTTCCGGTAGAAGAGCTTGCGGAGATCTTCCGTGAAGACGGAGTACCGGAAGTGGAAGCAATAGAGGATGTTCCAGCAGCTTTTGAACGGGCAGTAAAGGAAAAAGGTGAGGATGGAATGCTGTTCTGTGTAGGATCCCTTTATCTGGTCGGTGAGATCAAGGCTGTGATCAGGAGGAAAAAATTATGATCGATTACGAAGAGGAACTGAAGAAATTTGAACCATGTCTGGATGTGGCAGATGTAGAAGGTGTCATTTATGACCGGGAGATCACAGATATCATGGATGTACTCCAGGAGATGCTGCGTGAGGTCAAGAGCAACAGACGTGTAAGATAAGGAGAAGTGGATGAACTGCATAAACTGTGGAGCGTTCCTGACGGATACAGATCTGGATTATTGTCCGCACTGTGGAGCCAATGTACTGATCCAGAAGAAGGTGGATTATCTTTCCAAGCTTTATTATAATCAGGGGCTGGAAAAAGCCAGCATCCGGGATCTGTCCGGGGCGATCAGCTGTCTGAAGCAAAGTCTTGCCTATGACAAACGGAATATCCGTGCAAGAAATCTTCTTGGTCTTGTATATTTTGAGACCGGTGAGGTGGTTGCCGCACTGAGTGAGTGGGTCATCAGCAAGAATATCCAGAAGAACCGAAATCTGGCTTCAGAATATATTGCCAGGCTTCAGGCAAACCAGAACAAACTGGAAACAATCAACGAAAGCATCAAGAAATATAACAATGCCCTTGCCATGTGTAGGGAAGGCCATGAGGATATGGCGGCCATCCGCCTGAAAAAGATCCTGTCCCAGAATCCCAAGCTGATCAAGGGGTATCATCTTCTTGCTCTGATCCAGATGAAGAATCAGGAGTGGAATAAGGCGAGAAGAACCCTGAAAAAAGCAGCCAGGATCGACAAGACCAATACCACCACACTTCGTTTCCTGCGTGAAGTTGACGAGCAGACGGGTGTTACCACAAAGATGGAAAAACGGCGTAAGGGCTTGTTTGGAAATGAAAAAAATGAGAATGATAATATTTCAGGAGAAATCGTTGTAAGGCCGTCGTCTTATAAAGAAAGATCAAAGATATCACTTTTCTTTACCACGGTACTTGGATTTGCGGCAGGGGCGGCAGCATTCTGGCTCCTTGTACTGCCGGCTGTGAAACAGGATATTTACAGGCAGGCCAATCAGCAGATCATACAGTACAGTGATTCTCTTTCCAGCCAGAGCGTGGAGCTTACCAAAGCTCAGGGAGAAGCTGCCCAGTCCAGTGATACGGCAGATGCAGTTGCCAAGCAGGCAGAGGAAGAGCAGAAACGCAGTCAGAGCTATGAGGCTTTGTTTAATGCATATACTGCCATGCAGCAGGAGGATCTGGATACAGCGGCGCTGGAACTACAGAAGGTATATGTGGATACACTGTCAGATTCTGCAAAGGGGATTTACAGTACTATCAGCGGAAAGACCGGTGTAAGCGGGATCGGGAGCGGAGCTTCTGACGGAACGTCCAGTGCTGACAGCAGTACAGATGGAACAGCTGAAGCTGGAGCGGATGCCGCAGCTTCGGCGGGAGAAGATGCACAGAGCCCTGACGGAGATTCCGGAGAAGACAGCAGCTACAGTGACGGAGGATATGAGGATTCCTCTTACGATGGAGGTTATACAGAATAAAAAATATCATAATTCATACAGAGGAGAAACCTCGGATAAGGGGAATGTGCGTTGGCGCATTCCTCTTTTTTTACCCTTTGGTCATGAGAAATGGAATAAAAAATCAAAAATGGGGGAATGATAGAATGACATCAGGTTTTGAAAAATCCGGAACCGTGCTGACTGTACATCTTCCGGCGGAACTGGATCATCCGGCTTCTGATGAGATCCGGAGAGATTCAGACCGGATTATTGGACATAACTATATAAAAAATATGATTTTTGATTTCTCAGAGACCGTTTTTATGGACAGTTCCGGGATCGGTCTGCTGATGGGTAGGTACCGGGCACTTGGTATGAGGGGGAAATGTGTGCAGGTTGTCAATGTGAACAGTCATATTGCAAAGCTTCTGCGGCTATCCGGAGTGGGAAAATATATTGAAATCTGTGGAATTAAAAAATCGGCAGGTGAACAGGAGGGTGTTTATGATGGAAAACACAAATGAAATGACGATCATTTTTGACAGCAGACCGGTAAATGAAGCACTGGCAAGAGTTGCTGTGGCTTCATTCTGCACACAGCTGAATCCTACGCTGGAGGAAATTTCGGATCTGAAGACCGCAGTATCGGAGGCAGTGACCAACTGCATCATACACGGGTATGAAGGGGAGATACATAAGATCCGGGTAGAATGTCGTCTCCGGGGGCAGGAGCTTCAGGTAGATGTGACAGATCACGGAGCCGGGATCCCGGATATCAAAAAAGCCATGGAGCCTCTGTTTACCACAAAGGCTGATAAAGACCGCTCCGGTATGGGGTTTACATTCATGGAGGCGTTTATGGATGAGCTTCAGGTGGAATCGGAGGTTGGCCGTGGAACTACAGTGCACATGAAAAAGATCATCAGGAGGTAACTATGGATCGTACTCTTGTCCTCATCGGGCGTGCACACCAGGGGGATAAAGCGGCAAGAGATCTTTTGTTTGAGGAAAATACAGGACTGATATACAGTGTGGCAAAGCGTTTTCTGGGACGAGGGGTGGAGATGGAGGATCTGTTCCAGATCGGCAGCATCGGACTTCTGAAAGCTGTAGATAAGTTTGACATGTCCTATGATGTGAAATTTTCCACCTATGCCGTTCCCATGATCATCGGAGAGATCAAACGTTATCTCAGGGACGACGGGATACTGAAGGTAAGCCGTTCTCTGAAGGAAAACCATTACAGGATCTATCAGGTGAGAGAAGCACTGACACGCCGGCTGGAGCGGGAACCTACGACGGGAGAAATGGCAGAGGAAATGGGAATTTCCATAGAAGAACTGGTAATGACCATGGAATCCGGTGCAGAGGTGGAATCTCTTCACAAAACGATCTATCAGGGTGAGGGAACGGAGATTTCTCTGATGGACAAGCTTCCGGAAAAAGAAAATCGGCAGGAAAAAGTACTGGACAGGATTTTTCTGGAAGAGATACTGGGGACTCTGGAGGCAAAGGAGCGGAGGCTGATCTATATGCGGTATTTTCAGAACATGACCCAGATGGAGATCGCCCATGAGCTTGGCGTATCCCAGGTACAGGTATCCAGAATGGAAAAGAGGATCCTGCGCAGTCTGCAGGAATCCGCAGAGAAAAAATAAAAGAGAGCCATGAGAAATGCTGCTGTTTTCTCATGGCTCCTTTTTGTGGGCAGCAGATTTAGTCAGACTGCTGCTTTTTTATGAAAAAGTACATTTTTGTATTTGGAAAGTGCTCCAAGAAGGATCATACCGATCACACCGGCTGAGATAAATTCGCCGGCTCCTACTGTGAGCATCATAAACGGGATAGGAAGGTTAATGCCATATCCGTAACGAAGCACAAGAGGAACGATCACAATGTTGGAAACGATCGGCGGGATCGGGGCTGTCCATTTGCCTGTATTGCGAAGCTTGTAGGTAAAGAATGCACCGATAAGTGTGGCAATGCTTCCGAAAATGATGTCAACTGGAATCGCACCGCCAAGAAGATTGGCAATGATACATCCCACAAACAGTCCCGGGATGGCAGCCGGTGTGAAGAACGGAAGCACGGTCAGCGCCTCGGAAAACCGGATCTGAACTTCACCGAAGCTAAGTGGCGCGAATACCAGTGTCAGGACAACATATACAGCTGCAATGGCAGCTCCCTGTACCAGAAAATGAGTACCTTTGTTTTTCATGTTTTTTATTCTCCTTTAGTTTTGTTTTACGAGTGGAAGGTCACGAACACTCGGCACATTTATAGGCGGTGACCGCCTTGTAAGCCCTGTACGACCTTGGTTTTTGCGGGCTTTTGCAGCGAAACTGAGTATAGCATAAGGGGCGTGGAAATGCAAGGTACGATCCTGACTATTTGATAACCCTGGCCTGTGTGGACAGACCCTGGCTCTGAAGCAGGCCAGACAGAAGCAAAAGCAGCAGGAACCTTATGGAAACAGGGGCTTTTTTCTTGACAGCTTTTTGTGATATTGATAAAATATATTTCAGTATATAGGTTAAAGGGGCATTGGTTTTGATCTAAATCGATGTCTCTTTATTTATGTATCACACACATTATACTAGGGAGGTAGAAAGATGTTAAAAGTATGGATCGCAGGTGCCAACGGACAGATCGGACGGGCACTGAATGATGTTCTGGATCCAATGCAGATCGAGACTCTGAACACAGATCTTGATGAGCTGGATATCACAGACACAGATGAAGTGATCAACTTCGGTTCCATTAACCGTCCGGATGTGATCATCAACTGCACCGGTATCACAGATACCGATGAGTGTGAGAAGAATCCGGAACATGCATACCGTGTCAACGCACTGGGAGCAAGAAACTTAAGCATCGTGGCAAGAAAATGCGGGGCAAAGATCGTCCAGCTTTCCACAGATGATGTTTTCGACGGAAAGAGCAAAAAACCGTATACAGAGTTTGACGATACCAATCCGCTGACTGTTTACGGCCGTTCCAAGAGAGCCGGAGAGAACTATGTAAAAGAGTTTACACACAAACATTTCATTATCCGAAGCAACTGGGTATACGGAAAAGGCGGAAACAATTTTGTAAACCGTGTGCTGGAGACAGCAGAAAAAGGCCAGGCGCTTTCCGTTGCTTCGGATCAGTTCGGATCACCGACCAGCGCCAAGGATCTGGCAAGAATGATCCTGTATCTTATCGATACCAACGAATATGGAACTTATCACGTAACCTGCAGCGGTGTATGCAACCGTTATGAGTTTGCAACCGAGATCCTTCGCCTTGCAGGAAAGGAGATCGAACTGAGATCCGTGCCGACAGAGCAGTCAGATCTTTCTTCTGTCAGACCGCCATATGCCGTCCTTGATAATTTTATCCTCCGTATTATTGAAGTGTATGACATGCCGGACTGGAAAGCATCGCTGAAAGAATATATGGATGAAAGAGCGGAGGACTAGAATGAAAGAGAAAAATATAAAAGAGAAAACACAGCAGAAAAAGAAAATGGGCCTTACCACGAAGATCTTTGTGGCGCTGATCGCAGGTGCAATACTGGGAATCATTCTCTGTTACCTGGTTCCTGACAGCAGCTTCAAGAAAGATGTGATCGTGGAGGGAATCCTTTATGTGATCGGACAGGGATTTATCCGTCTGATGAAAATGCTGGTTGTACCGTTGGTATTCTGTTCCCTTGTCTGCGGAAGTATGTCCATCGGTGATACCAAGAAGCTTGGAACCGTAGGTGTGAGAACACTGGTATTTTATCTGGCGACTACAGCTCTGGCTGTTTCGGTTGCTCTGACGGTAGGTAATCTGATCAATCCGGGTGTGGGACTTGATATGAGCTCTATTCAGTCCTCCGCTTCCTCTGTGGAGACTATGGAGGCGACCTCTCTTACGGATACCATCCTGAATATCATTCCGGATAATCCGATCAATTCCCTGGCAAGCGGAACCATGCTTCAGGTTATCGTATTTGCCCTGATCGTGGGTGTGATCCTTGCGAAAATGGGAGAGCGCGCAGAGACAGTAGCGAACTTTTTCAGCCAGTTCAATGACATCATGATGGAGATGACCATGATGATCATGGCACTTGCACCGATCGGTGTATTCTGCCTTATCAGCAGAACCTTTGCAAACATCGGTTTCAGCGCATTTATCCCGCTGGCAAAATATATGATCGGTGTTCTCCTTGCACTGGCGATCCAGTGCTTCGGCGTATACCAGATCCTGCTGAAGATCTTCACAGGACTGAATCCGATAAAATTCATCAAGAAATTTTTCCCGGTTATGGCATTTGCATTCTCAACAGCTACATCCAATGCCACGATCCCGATGTCCATTGATACCCTGTCCAAAAAAGTGGGTGTTTCCAAGAAGATTTCTTCATTCACCATTCCTCTTGGAGCTACCATCAACATGGACGGTACCTCTATCATGCAGGGTGTTGCCGTAGTATTTGCGGCACAGGCCTTCGGTATCCACTTAAGTCCGATGGATTATGTGACAGTTATCGGAACTGCAACCCTTGCTTCCGTAGGAACTGCCGGTGTACCAAGTGTTGGTCTTGTTACTCTGACCATGGTATTTAACTCTGTAGGACTTCCGGTTGAGGCAATTGGTCTGATCATGGGTATTGACCGTATCCTGGATATGACCAGAACAGCGGTTAACATTACCGGTGATGCAGTCTGCACAACCATCGTTGCACACCAGAACGGTGCACTGGATAAAAACGTGTTCAACGAATCAAACTAAATATCCGGTTCAAAAAAAGATCCGACCTTGTCGGGTGAGATAAAAAACGAAAACGGCTGTACATATCGTAAGAGCGATATGTGCGGCCGTTTTTTTACTGGATCAGGTAAGTCCCCTGCTTATTCCTGTTCCAGAACACCCATGACAGAGGGTAGTTCCAGCTGCTGATAGGTGTGAAGGATCTTTTCCAGCTCAAAGATAGCAGGGGTAAGAAACTTATTCTTGTGATAGACCAGCTTGAATTTCCGGTTCCATTCCCCTGCTTCGTTGCAGAAGACCCGGACTGAACGGTGACGGATCTCATGATGCATAAGACGGATGGACATAACAGAGAGCATCTGGTTATACAGCACTGCGTTCAGCAGTGCCCGCGGACTGTTGGCTTCCCAGGCAGTCCGGATCTTCAGATCATGGCGAAGGGTGTAATCCTCAAAAAGCTGTCTGGTACCGCTTCCATATTCCCGGACTGCAAATTTCTGGTTGTTCAGCTCCTGGACATGGATGCGTCCTCTGCGGTAAAACGGATGCTTTTTTCCGGCGGCAAGGACCAGACAGTCGTCGATGATGGGAAGAACGACAAGGTCCGGGGAATGAATCTCACCTTCTACCACAGCAGCGTCCAGCTCAGAACGCAGAAGCTTCTGTTCGATATTTTGCGTGTTGGTGACAAAGGAGTAAACGTCAAGGTCCGGGATTTTTTTCTGCAGATCCAGGATAATGGATGGGGTCAGGCAGGTTCCCACAGTGAGGGTGGAGCCAAGCTTCAGGGTGGAAGACTGTCCCTGGTTCTGCATCAGCTCTTCCAGCTGCTGAAACTGGCGGATCATTTCACGGGCATGGGGAAGAAGAAGCTTTCCCCGTTCTGTGAGATAAAGCTTTTTTCCAAGACGTTCAAAGAGAAGGCCGTTATAATGAGCTTCCAGCTCACGGACGGCCTGACTGACTGTTGGCTGGGAAAGATAAAGATGTTTGGCAGCAGCACTCATGGAGCCCTGTTCCGCAACGGCCGCAAAAACAGTGAGATGGCGGATGGTCATATGGAATCTCCTTTTATTGTAAATTGGTATATAGGTAAAACCTATCATTTTTATAAAATAATATCATTTCTCAAATACATCTTCAAGTGGTATAGTAGGAAGTACGTGAAAACGATTTCAACATTGCAAAATACAGGGCAACGATACCGTGGGAAAGTATCGGAATGCCGGTGAGACCAGGAGGAGGAAATATGTCAGCATTAACTGTAAGCAAAGAGGAAGAGAAAAGACTGAAGGGGCAGGGTTTTTTAAATAACCGGGGAACCGATGAATTTTCTGCACGGGTGATCACTGTAAACGGAAAGGTGACAGCGGCACAGCACAGATGTATGGCGGAAGCAGCAGAGAAATTCGGCAACGGAAATCTTACCTACACGACCAGGCTCTCCGTGGAGATCCAGGGAATCCCCTATGAAAAGATCGAAGAGTTTCAGGAATTTATTGCGAAGGAAGGTCTTGAGACAGGAGGAACAGGAGCAAAGGTCCGACCGGTAGTATCCTGCAAGGGAACCACCTGTCAGTATGGACTTCTGGATTCCTATGCAATTTCAGAAGAGATTTTCCGGAGATTCTATAAAGGCTACCGTCAGGTTGCACTGCCGCATAAATTTAAGATCGCAGTAGGCGGATGCCCGAATAACTGTGTGAAACCAAATCTGAACGATGTGGGGATCATCGGACAGAGGATCCCGCACTTTGACAGCGAGGCATGCAAGGGCTGCAAAAAATGTGCCATTGAAGCTGCATGTCCAAACAAAGTGGCGAAAGTCGTTGACGGGAAACTGCATATTGATGAGGAGCTTTGCAGACACTGCGGAAGGTGTGTGGGAAAATGTCCATTCCATTCCATCCCGGACGGTACCTACGGATTCAAGATCTATATCGGTGGACGCTGGGGAAAGAAAATTTCTCATGGAAAGGCCCTGAACCGGATCTTTACGTCAGAGGAAGAGGCACTGGATGTTATTGAGAAGGCAATCCTGCTTTTTAAGGACCAGGGATTAAAGGGAGAACGTTTTGCCGAGACTATAGAACGAATTGGATTCGAAAATGCAGAAAAACAATTATTGGAAAAAAATCTTCTGGAAAGAAAAATGGAAATTTTGTCCAAATAGAGATATAAAAAACTTCCTATTATATAATCTGTCTGAAACTGAAAAAATGCGAGCAATAATATAAAAAATTTTTATCCCATTTATATAAATTTTTATTATATCACAATATTAACAAAAAACTAAGTGAAAATTCTATTTGAAATATGCAAAATAATGTGATAAAGTATTAACAATACATGAACGGAGGTAAAAAGAGTGGAAAACTACATGTATTTGGTGCCGGTGGCAGCAGTACTGGCACTTCTGTTCGCAGCATACCTTGCAGCGAAGGTCAGCAAGCAGGATGCAGGAACAGACAGAATGAAGGAGATCGCAGGTGCGATCGCAGAAGGTGCCCGCGCCTTCTTAACAGCAGAGTACAAGATCCTGGTTATTTTTGTAGCCGTACTTTTTGTACTGATCGGAATCGGAGTTGGAAGCTGGGTAACAGCAATCTGCTTCGTAGTAGGTGCTCTGTTTTCAACAATCGCAGGATACTGCGGTATGACCGTTGCAACAAAGGCTAATGTAAGAACAGCAAATGCAGCAAAAGAGGGAGGAATGAACAAGGCTCTTTCCATTGCATTCTCCGGCGGTGCTGTTATGGGTATGTGTGTTGCAGGTCTTGGTGCACTGGGTGTCAGCGTTGTGTATATCATCACAAAGAACGTTGACGTACTTTCTGGATTCAGCCTTGGTGCTTCTTCCATCGCACTGTTTGCACGTGTTGGTGGTGGAATCTATACAAAGGCAGCTGACGTAGGAGCTGACCTTGTAGGTAAGGTTGAGGCAGGAATCCCGGAGGATGACCCTCGTAATCCGGCTGTTATCGCGGATAACGTAGGTGATAACGTAGGTGATGTTGCCGGTATGGGTGCAGACCTTTTTGAGTCCTATGTAGGATCTCTGGTATCTGCCCTTACACTTGGTGCGGTAGCCGGAGCAGTTTCCGGTGTTCTCTATCCGCTGGCTATTGCAGGCTGTGGACTGATCGCATCCATCATTGCAACATTCTTTGTAAAAGGTGATGATAATTCCAATCCGCAGAAAGCCCTCACAAGAGGAAGCTATGTATCTGCAGCACTTGTTATCATCGTGTCCCTGATCCTCAGCAAGACTCTCTTCGGAGACATGAAGGCAGCCATTGCTGTGATCGCAGGTCTTGTTGTCGGTGTCATCATCGGAAACATTACAGAGTATTACACATCTGCAGATTACAAACCGGTTCAGGGAATCGGAGAGCAGTCTGAGACAGGTGCAGCTACAACAATCATCAGTGGTCTTGCAGTTGGTATGAAATCAACAGCTATCCCGCTGCTTCTGATCTGTGTTGGTATTTTTGTTTCTTATAATGTATTTGGTCTGTATGGAATTGCTCTTGCAGCAGTTGGTATGCTTTCTACAACAGGAATCACTGTTGCAGTTGATGCATATGGTCCGATCGCAGACAACGCTGGTGGTATCGCAGAGATGTCCGGTCTTGATGAGTCCGTTCGTGACATTACAGACAAGCTTGACTCTGTAGGTAATACAACAGCAGCTATGGGTAAAGGATTTGCTATCGGTTCTGCAGCACTTACAGCTCTTGCGCTGTTCGTATCTTATGCAGAGACAGTAGGTCTGAAATCCATCAACCTTCTTGACTACAAAGTAATCATCGGTATCTTTATCGGTGGTATGCTTACATTCCTCTTCTCAGCATTCACTATGGAGTCTGTATCTAAGGCTGCATATTCAATGATCGAGGAAGTTAGACGTCAGTTCCGTGAGAAACCGGGCATCATGAAAGGTGAAGAGAAACCTGACTATAAGTCATGCGTTGCTATTTCTACAACAGCAGCACTTCACGAGATGCTTCTTCCAGGTCTGATGGCAGTTATCGTTCCTGTAGTAGTAGGTGTTCTTCTTGGAGTTGACGCTCTTGGCGGACTTCTTTCAGGATCCCTCGTAACAGGAGTTCTTATGGCGATCTTCATGTCAAATGCAGGTGGTGCATGGGATAACGCTAAGAAGTATATCGAAGAAGGAAACCACGGCGGAAAAGGTAGTGAGGCTCATAAGGCAGCCGTTGTTGGAGATACTGTAGGAGATCCGTTCAAGGATACATCAGGTCCGTCCATCAACATCCTGATCAAACTTATGACAGTTGTATCACTTGTATTCGCTCCGCTGTTCCTTTCTATCGGAGGACTTCTGTAATACTTTTGTCATCCATATATGGATGACATTAAGAATATAAGTTGAAAGAAAACGTTCTCCGGGGATTTCCCCGGGGGACGTTTTTTTCTGTGTTGCTTTTACTTGTTTTGTTATATAACTATAAAACTGGCTTGTATAAATATTTTAAAACTGGATATATCTAACAGACCAGGGCGCTGATATAATAAGGCGGTATGTTGGGAAAATTCACTTACAAGTCTGACATTAGCTGTCGGATTATTACTCAACATAAGAGATAACAAACAGGAGATTTACAAAATATGAAAAACGAAAGTATCAGCACAAAGAAAATCGTAATGACTGCATTTTTTGCAGCTATTATTTATCTGGGAATCCAGTCTTTCCGTATTCCGCTTCCGGCGGCTGTCGGAACACCATTTCTGCATTTCGGACACATTTTCGTAATGCTTGCAGTATTAATGCTTGGACCTAAGCTGTCAACTGTGGCAGGAGTTCTCGGACTTCTCGTCTTTGATGTATTGAACGGTTATATTCAGGCAATCCCGAATGTGTTCGTCAGCACGATCATCAAATGTCTGTTTGTGGGCGTGATCTTTCAGGCTCTGAAGAAAAAAGCGCAGGGAGATGCGAAGAAGGAATATGGTTATGCGGTCCTCTGTGCGGCTATCTACGGCATTACGAACATTATCGTAGACTTTATCTGGTCAACCGTTGAACTGGTCGTTCTCGGCAGTTCCTGGAGCGCAGCGTTGGCGGCAGAGATCACATCTATCCCGGCTACGATCATCAATGCAGGATTTACAGTAGTAGGAATTGCGATTCTGTATGTTCCGGTGAAGAAGGCTTACCAGAGAATCCTTGGAGCATAGGAAATTAATAAGCCAGGAAGTCAATGTCATAGCACATATGTCTGATAATCAAAAAGGAGAATTATTAAGTTGGATATTGCAAAGATACAGATCTTATTACAGGAAGCAGAATTAGACGGTTGGTTGTTTACAGATTTCCAGGGACATGATTTTATCACAAAAGAGTTTCTTGAGCTTGGAAATCGTTTCTGTACAAGAAGGATGTTCTATCTGATTCCGACGCAGGGTGAACCAGTCAAGGTGCTTTCAGCAATTGAGCCGCATCTCCTTGATCATCTTCCGGGAGAGAAAGTGTTATATCATGGAATTGAAGGACAGAAGAAAGTGTTGTCAGAGTTATTGAAGCCGGGCATGAAGATTGCCTGCCAGTACTCTCCAGGCGGAAATGTTCCGACGATCAGCTCTATGGATGCCAGCTTGATCGAGTATCTTAGAACTTACGGAATCGAGCCGGTTACAAGTGCAGATCTGATGCAGCATTTCGGTGCAGTACTAACGGAACATCAGATAGAGACACACC
>ENA-ORUI01002280-ORUI01002280.1-human-gut-metagenome-genome-assembly--contig:-NODE-2280-length-16480-cov-4.257900_pt1 | contig 16480 bp, 15 predicted proteins | sample MGYA00242078_ERZ509205 | MGnify/ENA primary metagenome ERZ509205 (study PRJEB26280, sample SAMEA2338828) | human gut metagenome | biome: human gut; feature: human-associated habitat; material: faeces... | reverse complement strand
GGAAAACGCATGACGGTCCTCTCGACCGGCATCGGCATCGGCAACATCGACATCTCCGTCACGGAGCTCGACGCGCTGGCCAATGTCGACTTCGAAACCCGACAGGTCAAGCCCGAACTTCGGCGGCTTACGCTCCTTCGGCTCGGCACGTCGGGGGCCATCCAGCCCGACATCAAGGTGGGCGAGGCGGTCTTCTCGCGCATGTCGATCGGCTTCGACGGCCTGCTCAACTACTACAAGGGCCGCAACGAGGTCTGCAATCTGGAATACGAGCAGGCATTCATGCGCCACACGGGATGGAGCGACCTGCTGCCGAAACCCTATTTCGCCGTGGCCGACGAGGGGCTGTTCGACCTGTTTCGCGACTCGACACGCGAAGGTATCACCATCGCCGCACCGGGTTTCTACGCCCCGCAGGGACGCTGGGTGCGCCTCGAACCGGCCGACGCGCACCTGAACGAGAAGATCGAATCGTTCGAGTACGAAGGCCGCCGCATCACCAACTTCGAGATGGAGAGCTCGGCGCTCGCAGGCATGGCCTCGCTCATGGGGCACCGCGCCGCGACGATCTGCACGATCATCGCACAGCGCATCGCGCTGGACGCCTGCACCGACTACAAACCGTTCGTCAAACGGATGATCCGCATGGCACTCGACAAGCTGGCGACGATCTGATCCGTACAAACGCAAGCATATCAAGAATTATCAAAATCATAGAGACTCAACATGAAATTTTCCGTATCAAGTTCCGCGCTTCTGTCGCTGCTGGCGACCACCGGTAAAGTAATCAGCAATAAGAACACGCTGCCGATCCTCGACTATTTCCTCATGGAGTTGAAGGGCGACCAACTGAAAGTGACCACCTCCGATCTGGAAACCACGCTCGTCGGGCAAATCACCGTCGACAACGTCGAGAGCGAAGGGATGATCGCCGCCCCCGCCAAGCAGCTGCTCGACTCGCTCAAAGAGTTCGCCGAAATTCCGCTGACGATCGACTGCAACGACCAGACTTTCGAGATCAAACTCAACTGGAAAAGCGGTTCGCTTTCGATTCCCGGCGCCAGCGCCGTGAGCTATCCGGCGCTGCCCGCGCTCGCGGAGGACAAGAAGGAGCTGACGTTCGACGTCGACACGCTCGTCAACGGTATCAACAAGACGATCTTCGCCACGGCCGACGACGAACTGCGTCCGATCATGAACGGCGTCTACATCAACATCGAGCCCGCGTCGATCACGTTCGTGGCCACCGACGCCCACAAGTTGGTGAAGTACTCCTCGGAGCAGCCGAGCGAGCTGACGGCAGCTTTCATCCTGCCCAAGAAACCGGCGAACCTGCTCAAAGGCATGCTGCTCAAAGAGGAAGCGCCGGTCAAGGTGTCGTTCGACTCGAAGAACGTGCTCTTCAACCTCAAAAACCACACGTTGGTGTGCCGTCTGATCGAGGGCAGCTATCCCAACTACAACGCCGTCATCCCGACGGCCAACCCCAACAAGGTGCTCATCGACCGCATCGAACTGGTCAATGGCATCAAGCGCGTGGCCGTCTGCTCGAATCCGGCGACCAACCTCATCCGCATGGACATCGCCGACAACAAGATCAACCTCACGGCGCAGGACATCGACTACTCGATGTCGGCCAACGAGACGATCTCGTGCAGTTACGACGGACAGTCGATCACCATCGGGTTCAAGTCGACCTTCCTCGTCGAGATCCTCTCGAACATCGAGACGCCGACGGTGGTGATCGAGCTGGCCGATTCTACCCGTGCGGGCGTTTTCAAGCCCGTTTATGACGAAAAGCAGTCCAGCGACACGCTGATGCTGCTCATGCCGATGATGATCAATGCCTGACGACGATGAACAAACGTGAATTGATCGGCGAAGTAGCCCGCCGCACCGGCTATGCCGAAGAGGTCTGCACCCGCGTACTCGACACGTTCGAAGAGGTGCTGGGCGACGCCGTCGCGGACAAGGTGAAGGACGCCTCCGACACCTTCCGCAGCAACGCCGCCGAGGCGCTCGACCTGATCCGCGGACTGTTCCGCAAAAAGACCGAAGCATGAAACTGAACCTCAAACGTCCCATCGTCTTTTTCGATCTGGAAACCACCGGCGTCGACACCGCCAAAGACCGCATCGTCGAGATCTCGATGGTCAAGGTGATGCCCGACGGCGAGGAGATCGTCAAGACCCGCAAGATCAACCCCGGCATACACATCCCCGAAGAGGCGACCGCCATTCACGGCATCACCGACGAGGATGTGAAGGATTGTCCGACCTTCGCGCAGATCGCCCGGTCGCTCGAACAGTTCATCGCCGGCTGCGACTTCGGAGGATTCAACTCCAACCGTTTCGACCTGCCGATGCTCGTCGAGGAGTTCATGCGCGCCGGCATCAGCGTTGACTTCAAGCGGCGCCGCTTCGTCGACGTGCAGAACATCTTTCACAAGATGGAGCAGCGTACGCTCGTAGCCGCCTACAAGTTCTACTGCGACAAGGACCTCACGAACGCCCATTCGGCCGAAGCCGATACGCTGGCGACCTACGAGGTGCTCAAAGCGCAGCTGGACCGCTACGACAACCTGGAAAACGACATCGATTTCCTGGCCGAATTCTCCACGCGCAACGAGTCGGCCGACTACGCCGGACGCATTCTCTATAACGAGAAAGGGGAGGAGGTCTTCGGTTTCGGAAAGTACAAAGGCCGCTGCGTAGCCGAAATATTCGAGTCGGAACCGAGCTACTACAACTGGATGATGAACGGCGATTTCCCGCTCTACACGAAAAAGGTCATCACCGAAATCCGGATGCGCGATAAAATGAAATGACGATGAAACGACTCTGTGCCGCAGCTCTGATGATCGTGTGGGCTTTCTGCGCCGTTGCGGCGGGGAAGTCCGCAACGATCGTCTACATCAACGGTGCGAAATACTACATCCACACGGTGCAGGCGGGCGAGACGCTCTACGGGCTTTCGAAAACCTACGGGGTGGGCGAGAAGGTGATTCTCGAAAACAACCCCTCGATCGCCCGCGGCCTGAAAACCGCCGAGAATATCAAGATCCCCTTCGTGGCCGACGTTCCCGAACCCAAGTCGGACAAGAAGCTGCGCAAGACCTTCGACTTCCATTTCGTGTCGAAGGGCGAGACGCTCTACGCCATTTCGAAGCGCTACGGCATTTCGGTCGAGACGCTGCTGGAGGATAACGAGAATCTCGATCCTACGCACCTGACGATCGGCGGCACGCTGCTGGTACGGAAAAAGGAGGTGGGCAAGACCAGCAACGCCGAAAATCTCGCCGAATTGGAGGAGTACAAGGAGAAGCTGAACAGTGTTCCGACCGACGGTTTCCGCTATTACGTCGTCCGACCGGGCGATACGATGTATTCGCTCGCCCACGCCAACCGGACTACGGAGCAAACGCTCTCGGAACTCAACGAAGGCCTTTCGTCCGCAACGCTCAAAGCCGGTGCGATCATCAAGTTGCCGACGGCCGATGCACCCGCCACCGCCGAGCAACCGGCCGACACGCTGACGGTGCGGCCGCCCGCCGAAAAACTCCTGACGCTCGCGCCGGACGCCGCGCTCCGCTTGTCGTTGCTGCTGCCCGCCACGACCGACGGGCGCCCCAATGCCAGCTATACCGAATTCTATCAGGGATTCCTGCTGGGCGTCGACCGGCTCCGCCGCGACGGCCGGTCGGTACGGCTCGACGTTTTCGACACGGCGCACGATCCCGCGAAGGTCGCGACACTCGTCGCCGACAGCGCTCTCGCCCGCTCGCAACTGATCGTCGGCCCCGTGTACGAAGACGAACTGGCACCCGTCCTGCGCATCGCCGAGCAGGAGGGTATTCCGGTCGTTTCGCCGCTGGCGACGATCGACCATACGCACAGCGACGTCCTCTTCCAAATGGCGCCCGATCCCGCCCGGAAATACGCGAAACTCGCCCGGCCGCTCAATAGCGGCCGCAGGGTCGTACTGATTTACAGCCAGCACACCGACACGGCGTTCGAACAGGCCGTCAAGGCGCTGATTCCCGACGTGGGGTACGAAACGTTCCGCTACGAGCAGGGTAGCAACATCGGCAGCATCCTCTCGGCCCGCGACAGCGCCCTGCTCGTCGTATTGTCGGGCAAAGAGACCGAGGTCGACTCGATCCTCGCCGCACTGGCCTCGGCCAGCAGCAATATCATCGCCCGCGGCCACTCCGCACCGCAGTACGACGTCATCGGCGGCCCGCACTGGAACCGGTTCGACAACATCGACCGCAACCTCTTTTTCAAGAATCGGGTGACCTTCATCTCGACCTATCACGCCAAACGCGACGACGAACGCATCCGCACCTTCGACAACCGCTATATCTCCGCATTCGGTTCGCTGCCGACGCTCTACTCCTATCGGGGGTACGACGCGGCCGTCCTGTTCGGCTCGGCGATGTTCGACGACATCAACGGCTTTTTCGACGACGAGACCTTCACGCCGCTCCAGACGCCTTACCGCTTTACGCGGACGGCCGACGGCAACCGCGTCAACACCGAATGGGTGCGTGTCGTCTACAACGACAACTATACCATCACACTCGAATAATCCGACCATGGCATCTTCCAATATCCCCGAAAAAACGATCGAACGGCTGAGCGAGTACCGCCGTACGCTGCTCTCCTGCCACAAGCAGGGGATTACCCACATCTTCTCCCACGTGCTGGCCGGCATCCACGGCATCACGGCGGTGCAGGTGCGCCGCGACCTGATGCTCATCGGCTTTTCGAGCGACACGAAGAAGGGCTACGACGTGAAGGTGCTCATCGATTTCATCAGCAACATCCTCGACAGCGACACGGTGACCAACATCGCCGTCATCGGCATGGGACACCTCGGCCAGGCCATCACCAAGTATTTCAACGGCCGCGGCCTGAAATTGAAGATCACCACCGCGTTCGACATCGACCCCGCGAAGGTCGGCCAGACGATAGACGGCATTCCGTGCCACCATATGGAGACATTCGAGGAGGTGGTCGAGGACAAGGACATCGACATCGTCATCGTCTCGTCTCCCTCGCGCGTAGCCGACGAACTGGTCGTCCCGATCGTCAACGCCGGCATCAAGGGCGTGCTCAACTTCACCTCGCGGCCGCTCAACTTCCCGCGCGGCATCGTGGTCGAGAACTACGACATCACCACGCTGCTCGAAAAGGTCGCCTATTTCGTCAAGGAGAACGAGGAGAACCCGACCGACGACTGAACCGAGGCACGATGAAAGTTTTCCACGGAATCGACCGGCTCCCCGCATTCCGCCACCCGGCGGCTACCGTCGGATCGTTCGACGGCGTACACGGCGGTCACAGCGAGTTGCTCGCGGCCGTGCGCCGCTTCGCCCGCGAACGCGACGGCGAAAGTATCGTCGTCACATTCTCGCCCCACCCGCGCATCGTACTCGAAACACAGACCGATCTGCGCCTGCTCACGACGCTCGACGAGAAGGCCTGGCTGCTCGAACGGGCCGGCATCGACAATCTGGTCGTCATCCCTTTCACCCGCGAATTCAGCCGGACGGGTTCCGCCGATTTCATCCGCCGCGACCTGATCGGAAAACTGGGCGTCGAAACACTCGTAATGGGGTATAACCACCACTTCGGGCACAACAAGGAGGGCGACTACGGTTCGCTGCGCTCATCGGAGCGGCCGACGTTGCGGCTGTACCGGATCGAACCGTTCAGCGTCGGCGGCGAAAAGGTCAGTTCGACCGTCGTCCGGTCGCTCGTCGAACACGCCGAGATGGCCCGCGCCGCCCGTATGCTGGGACATCCCTATCTGCTGATGGCCGACGTCGCCCGCGGCTCCCTCCGCATCGACGACCCCTACAAGCTGCTGCCGCCTGCGGGCGAGTATCCCGTCACGGCTGACGGTGTACCGGCGAGACTCTTCATTCCTTCCGAAGGAGCGCCGCATCTGGACCGGCCGTTTACCAAAGAAAAGAGCATTATCGAATTTACCGCACTATGATTACACACGACACCAAAATCCGGGTCTGGTACAAGCATACCGACCAAATGGGGTTCGTCCACCACTCGAACTACATCTGCTACTACGAAGAGGCGCGCTCCGACCTGATGCGCTCGATGGGGCTCTCCTACGCCGACATGGAACGAAAGGGCATCATCATGCCGATCCTGGAGGTGCAGTCGGTCTACAAACGTCCGGCTTTCTTCGACGACTGCCTTACGGTGCGCATCCTACTGCGCGAAATGCCTACGGCGCGCATCCGTTTCGAATACGAGGTCTACAACTCGCAGGGCGAACTGCTCAACACGGGCATGACGACGCTGGGTTTTCTCCATGCCGACACGCACCGTCCGACACGCGCCCCGCAATGGTTCGTCGAGGCGCTCGCTGCGGCGATGAAGTAGGGAAGGAATCGCGATTTCTCTAAAAAAACTATTTGTTTTATTTTTTATGATAAAACATTTTACTATTTTTGAGAAACTCCCAAATCATGCCCCTTATGAAAAAGTATTTATGCGGATTAGCCGTTCTTTTGCTCCTTACTAATTGTCAAAAAGGATCGGAAGGAGATTCTCCCGTTGCGCCTTTTACCATCAATCTTTCTCAAAAGATGATCACTTGTTTTCCTAAAGACGTAAAAATATTCGATTTCAACGTAACGGGACCGGAAGCCACGAATTTGAAACTGGAGGTAGTTATTACTGAACCTTGGAAATATAAATTACTTAAGTTCGAACCTTCCGCAGACGGTGGATACAATGGAACAATTGAAATCACAGCACCTTCTAAGAAGTCAGAAGCAAGCAATTATTCGACGATAGATATTACCGTTCTATCCGAGACATATTCCTCCTGCGTCTCGGCATCTCTCATCGTCAATCCCGCACCACCTATATTTACTGCAACAAATCTCGAAACGGATTTCAAGGTCAACGAGCTGAGAGAGATCACTTTCTCTCTCAAAAGCGAAGAGAATGTTGGAGCTTTTGCATATCAACGTATGCAAGATAAGTGGAGGTTTTATTTAGGTCATAACAGTCCGTATTTCATTCGTAATCCCGATTATTCTATAACCTCCGGCAAAATGACTATTCAAGCACCAGATAAACCTTCGGAAACAGATTTAATACTTCGATTTGAAGGTCATAGACCGTATCAAGCTATGCAAGTCATCATCCACGCTGAAACGCTTCACTTAAAGTGTAACTATTAAGCAGGAGGTTGAGCAAGAGTTCAGTCTTGTTTTTGTCAGTCTCCGGCTGTCATTCTGGCAGGAAACGTGCGCTGGCACATAGTTTGATCTCTCCGCGAACGGAAAAAACAGACTAAAACCAGAATACGACTATGACAAACGGTAAAATCGGGGTGACGACCGAAAACATCTTTCCCGTCATCAAGAAATTCCTCTATTCCGACCACGAAATCTTCCTGCGCGAATTGGTGTCGAACGCAGTCGACGCCACGCAGAAACTCAAAGCACTGGCTTCGCGTGGCGAAATGCAGGGTGAATTGGGCGACCTGACGATCCGCATTGCGGTGGACACCGACAAGCGGCTGCTCACGATCACCGACCGCGGAATCGGCATGACGGCCGACGAGGTCGACCGCTACATCAACCAGATCGCCTTCTCGGGCGCCGAGGAGTTCATGGCCAAGTACAAGGATCAGGCGATCATCGGCCACTTCGGTCTGGGGTTCTACTCTTCGTTCATGGTCGCGGACAAGGTGGAGATCATCACCAGATCCTACAAGGAGGGCAGCAAGACCGTGCATTGGGAGTGCAACGGCTCGCCCGAGTTCTCGATGGAGGAGAGCGACGAGGCGCACGACCGCGGGACGACGATCGTCCTGCACCTCTCCGAAGAGGCCAAGGAGTACGCCGAAGCGGCCAAAATCGAGGAATTGCTGCGCAAATACTGCCGGTTCCTGCCCGTTCCCATCGCCTTCGGCAAGGTCAAGGAGTGGAAGGACGGCAAGTATGTCGATACCGACAAGGACAACATCGTCAACGACACCGATCCGCTGTGGATGCGCAAGCCGGCCGACATCACCGAAGAACAGTACAAGGAGTTCTACCACGAGCTCTACCCGACGGGCGAAGAGCCGCTCTTCTCGATCCACCTGAACATCGACTATCCGTTCCACCTGACGGGCATTCTCTACTTCCCGAAGATCCGCAACAACTTCGAGATTCAGAAGAACAAGATCCAGCTCTACTCCAACCAAGTCTACGTGACGGATCAGGTCGAGGGAATCGTACCGGAGTACCTCACGCTGCTGCACGGCGTGATCGATTCGCCCGACATCCCGCTCAACGTCTCGCGCAGCTATCTCCAAAGCGATTCGAACGTCAAGAAGATCTCGAACTACATCACGCGCAAGGTGGCCGACCGCTTGCAGGAGTTGTTCAACACCATGCGCCCCGAATTCGAGAAGAAGTGGGACGATCTGAAAATCTTCATCCAGTACGGAATCCTCACCGATGAGAAATTCGCTGAAAAGGCGCAGTCGTTCATGCTGTGGAAGAATACCGATGGCAAATACTTCACGCCCGCCGAATACGAGGAGCTGGTCAAGGCCAACCAGACCGACAAGCACCAGACGCTCGTCTTCCTCTACGTCGACGACCCCGTCGCCAAACTCGCGGCCCTCGAAGCCGCGAAGGGCAAAGGCTACGACGTGCTCGAAATGAACGGCCCGCTCGACAACCACTACGTCAACTGGTACGAGTCGAAGCACAAGGAGCAGCGCTTCGTGCGCGTCGACAGCGACATCGTGGACAAATTGATCCAGAAGGAGGACTCGCTCAAAATGTCGCTCTCGGAGGCGCAGCAGGAGATTCTGCGCCCCGTCTTCGAAGCGCAGATGCCGCACGACGAGAAGATCCACTACAACATCGCCTTCGAGCCGATGGCAGCCGGCGAAGCGCCCGTCGTCATCACGCAGAACGAGTTCATGCGCCGCATGAAGGAGATGGCCGCCATGAGCGGCGGAGGCATGAGCCAGTTCTACGGTCAGATGCCCGACAACTTCACCCTCGTCGTCAACGGCAACCACCCGATCGTGATCGACATCCTCCAAAACGTCGAGAAGGAGTACGGCGACAAACTCAAATCGATCACCAAGAAGATCGATGCCGCCGTGCAGGAGGAGAAGCGGTTCGAGGAGACGATCGACAAGAAAAAGGAGGAGGAGCTCACCGCCGAGGAGAAAAACCAGCGCGAGGAGTTGTCGAAGAAGGTCGTCACGCTGCGCGACGAACGCAACGAACGGCTGCGCCAGATCGGCGAGAAGGATTCGCTCGTGCGGCAGATCATCGACCTGGCACTGCTCACCAACGGGATGCTCAAAGGCAAAAACCTGACGGAGTTCATCCAGCGATCGATCTCGCTGATCGAGAAATAAGCAGACACGGCACTCGCAGCATCAAAAGGGGATATGTTCTTTCGGGACATATCCCTTTTTGGTGTGTCTACAATCGGAAAAGCACGGCATCGCTCAGCGATGCCGACAGTTCGCCGCCGCCCCATGCGGCGGACTGCAACTCGCCGAAGCTCGTGCAGTACCGGCCGCCGGCGTTGAACCGCACGGGTAACCAAACGTAAATCCGCTTTCGCCCCCTCCCAAAAAAAATCGCTATCTTCGAAGCATGGAACTCACGATACGTCCGATTCGCAGGGAGGAATTCCCGCTGTTGGCCGATTTTCTCTACGACGCGATCTATCGCAGCGACCCGTCGTCGCCCCTGCCGCGACAGATCGTCGAACATCCGTCGCTGCGCATCTACATCGCGGATTTCGGCACACTTCCCGACGACCGCTGCCTGGTCGCGCAAGCGGAAGGGCACGTCGTCGGAATGGTCTGGGTGCGCTGCATTCGGGCCTACGGATATATCGGCGAAGGCATTCCCGAATTCGTCCTGTCGGTCGCGGCTCCCTGCCGGGGACAGGGCATCGGCACACGGTTGATGCGCGAGATGCTGCAACGGCTCTCCGCAGCAGGGTATCCGGAAGCCTCGCTTTCGGTGCAGCGCCGGAATCCGGCCGTGCGTCTCTACCGCCGGCTCGGATTCCGCACCGTGAAACGGACACTCGAAGAATATATCATGGTCTGCGACCTCCGCGACGCGGATTCCGCCGTTGCGAACCGAACGGCTGGAACAGAGTAGAACACTGCGTCCAAAACAAAGGCGTCCTGCGGCAGTTGCCGCAGGACGCCTTTCATCCGATCGGAAGAGGTTATTTATACGCGCCCCTTGTACTCGAAGCCCAACTCCTCGATCACCTTCTGAATCCCGGCGGCGTCCGCCGTCCCCTCGACGGCGACCGTTCCCGCTGTCAGATCGACTTCGACGGCCGTGACGGAGGGCAGCAGCGCGAGATTCTTCTCGACGCTGGCCTTGCAGTGGTTGCAGCTCATGCCGCCCACGCGATAAATCTGTTTGGTCATACTCGTATCGTTTTTTCTGTGAATGAACCGTTTCATCAGGGCATAGACCAGCAGAGCCGAGAGCAGTGCGCTCGACGCGACCTCCACCCACGAATAGCCCGCCTCGCCGTGGCAGGCCGCATGTACCGCCCCCGAAGGGACGAACCACGCTGCCGGCAGCAGATAGTCGATCGCCAGCCCGAAGCCCACGGCTCCCGCGATGATCGCCCCCAGGTAGGCCGCCAGCGTGCGGCGTCCCAGCACCTTGCCGATCACCAGAATCGACGCCGTGTTGGTCGCCGGTCCCGCCATGAGCAGCACCAGCGCTGCACCGGGCGACAACCCTTTGAGCATCAGCGCCGCCGCAATCGGAATCGATCCCGTGGCACAGAGATACATCGGAATCGAGAAGAGCAGCACGACGGCCATATTCAGCAGCGGCTTGTCGGCGAACGAGGCGAAAAAGTTGTCGGGCACCAGAATCGTAATCAGCCCTGCGACGAGCAATCCCAGCACCAGCCAGCGGCCGATGTCCTGGATCATATCCACGAATCCGTAGCGCAACGCCTCCACGAACCGGCTGCCGCTGCGACGAACCTCGCCGCCTTCCGCCGCCGGAAGGATACCGTCGGTCTCGCTGCGGGTCAGTCGATTGACCGTCCACCCGCCCGCCAGTGCCGTCACGAGCGCCACGACGGGCCGGATCACGGCGAAGGGAAGGCCCAGTACCGAGTAGGTCGCCACGATCGAATCGACGCCGGTCTGCGGCGTGGCGATCAGAAACGACGTCACGGCACCCTTCGACGCCCCCTCGCGCCGCAGCGACATCGCCGTGGGAATCACGCCGCACGAACACAGGGGCAGCGGCACGCCGAAGAGGGCGGCCAGCGCCACCGAGCGGAAATCGGGCTGCGAAAGGTAGCGCGCATAGAGCCTGCGCGGAACGTAGGCGTGGATGACTCCCGCCAGCAGGAATCCCAGCAGCAGGTAGGGAGCCATCGTATTGAGCAGGTAAAGAAACGGCGTTATATATTCCATGATCGTTGCAGTTTTAAGGTCTAACGGAAAATCGTCCCTCGAAAGTATCCCGTGCAGCCGCATAGAGCACATGCCGCCGCAGGAGATGCCCGACGGGCAAGGCCGGATGATCGAATCCGCCGAGGTTGCGCATCCCCAGCCGCCGCATCACCCGCTCCGAACGAAGGTTCACCGCCGCCGTAAAGGAGTACACCCGCGGCAGTCCCAATCGGCCGAAGGCATCGTGCAGCACGGCCCGCGCCGCTTCGGTGGCATAGCCCTGCCCCCAGACCTCGGCGACGAACCGCCATCCGATCTCGATACAGGGTGTAAACGACGCCTCGAAGGCCGCACGGTGCAGCCCCGTCAACCCGATCAACCGTCCGTCCCCGCGTCGTTCGACGGCATACAGTCCCCGACCGGACTCCGCCCATTCGGCGACGATCCGATCGAAAAAAGCGTCCGACTCCGCCCGCGACAGCGGGTGCGGGAAAAACTCCATTACCCTCCGGTCGGCATTCATCGCGGCCAGCGGCTCCCTGTCCTCCGGAAGCCACTCCCTCAGTCGCAACCGCTCCGTCTCCAAACGATACACCATGTCCAAATCCGCTAAGGGAACGGGTACGGTTTTCGTACCGCACCGTGTTCCGAATTATTCCACATACAACCGGTAACGGATCGACCACTTGCCGCCCGGCGGGATCGAGCGGAATCCCCACCGTTCGCGGTCGGGCAGATTCGGCGCATCGGTGGCCCACGACTGCGGCTCGGGACAGCAGTAGGGCACCTGCCCGCCGTTGTTCCAGAGCGTCCAATAGAGCGTCTGGGAGTCGACCTCGTAGAAAACCCGCACTCCCGTACGGCGATTCTCTACCACGGCACCGCGGAAAGGCCGGCCGTCGACCTCGATCTCGCGCACCGAAAAACCAGCTTCGATCGCCTCGCAGCCGGTCGCCTGCAACCCTTCGGGAGCACGCAGCCGTGCAAACCGTTCGTCGAGCGGCAGCAGCCGTCCGGTCGGGAGATTGCGTCCGTTCAACTCGAAACGTTCGCCCACGGCCATACGGAGCCGGTAGTCCGCCGCATCGCCGCCGGCGAAGGGAACGTTGAGCGGCGTGTGGAATCCCACGCCGACAGGCATGGGAAGGTCGCTCTTATTGCCGAACATCACCTCCTGCTCCAACCCTTCGGCCGAAAGCCGGTAGGTGATCTTGCACTTGAAGGCGTGCGGGAAATCCCGATAGATCGCATCCGAGGCCGCATTCGAATAACAGCGTGTTTCGATCAGCACCTCGTCGGGCGTCTCGACGGCCTTAGACACCGCGAACGACTGGCTTTTGAGGATGCCGTGATGGTAGTTGTTCTCCTCGGGACGGGTAATCGGGAAGCGGTATTCGCGGCCGTCGAACCGAAACCGTCCGTCGGCGATCCGGTTGGGCGGAAAGAGGATCGGCACGCCGTAGACATGGGGACGCCGAAGGAACTCGTCATGCTCCCGTTCCGACGGCGTGCGCAACACCTCCACTCCCAATCGCGTATGGGCCAGCCGCACCAGATTCGCCCCCACCGACGGAACGAGCAAGGCCGTGTAGTCCCGCTTGGTGAACTCCACGGCCTGCGTCCCGTGCCATTCGCACGAACGGATCATCGCTCAGAGCAGTTTCGACAATTTGTCGACGATCTCCGCCTTGGTCGTCGCACCCACGATTCTGGCGACCTCCTGTCCCTCCTTCAGAAAGACGAGCGTCGGGATGTTGCGCACCTTATAGGTCGCCACGATGTCGTCGCTCTTCTCCGCATCGCATGTGCAGATCAACACGCGGCCTTCGTACTCTCCGGCCAACTCTTCGACAATCGGCGCCACCATGCGGCAGGGACCGCACCATTCGGCACCGAAATCGATCAAAACAGGGAGTTTCGAGGCGGCGACCTCGCCGTAATTTTCAGTTGTCAGTTCAATTGCCATAATTCACCTGATTTTTAATTTGTTGTTTTGATTATATAACAGTATACTTTATATCATTGTCTTCGAAGAACGACACCAATCCCTGCGTAAGGCTCACCTTGTAACTCTTCGAAAAGAGATTGAGCGACACCTGTGCCTGCCGGTCGTAAACGTTCAGCCGCAGCAGGGTATTGCCCTTCGCCTCCTTGACCGAACGGCCCATCCGTGCGATCAGGTCGCGCGTGATCTCCTCGACGGCTAGCTGCACGTGCACCTCCTTGACGGCCTCCTGCAACTCCGACAGCTGCATCATCGACGTGATGCGGAATTCCAGCTCCTGGTCGTTGTAGGGGCGCGGCTGTACCCGTCCCCGGATAAAGAGGAAATAGTCGCTGAAAAGGTATTTGCGGAAATTCTCGTAATCCTTGCCGAAAAGCGCGAATTCGTGCGTGCCGTTGTAATCCTCCAACTTGAACTTTCCCCACGGCTTTCCGGTCTTGGTCGTTAGGTTCTGCACCGCGACGACCATGCCCGCCACGGCGATCTCCTTGCCCTTCAACTCGTCGAGGTGATCCAGATCGCCCACCTGCGTCTTGCACATGTTGCGGATGATCACCTTGTAGTCGTCGAGCGGATGGGCCGAGAGATAGAGTCCGATCACCTCGCGTTCCTTGTTGAGCTTTTCGAGCTGCGACCACTCGGCGCAGGCGGGAATCACCGGCGGCGTGATGTCGGTCGTTCCGGTATCGCCGCCGAAGAGGCTCTGCTGGGCGTTGTTCTTCTCGCTCTGATAACGCTGTCCGTAACGCATCAGCTGCTCGATGTAGGTCACACCGTTGTTGTCGCGCTGATCGACACCGAAAAACTTGCAGCGGCTGAATCCCGAAATCGAATCGCACCCTCCGGCATAGGCGATATTTTCCAGGCACTTGCGGTTCACGAGCGAATAGTCGACCCGTTCGATGAAGTCGTAAATGTCCTTGAAGCGCCCGTTCTTCGTCCGTTCGGCGATGATGCTCTCCACGGCCGCTTCGCCGACACCCTTGATCGCCGCCAGCCCGAAGCGCACGTCGCCCTGCTTGTTGGCCGAGAATTGCAGCATCGACTCGTTGATGTCGGGGCCGAGCACATTGATGCCCATACGCTTGCACTCGTTCATGTAGATCGTCAGCTGCTCGACGTTCGTCAGGTTTCGGCTCAGCACCGCCGCCATGTACTCCGAGGGGTAGTTGGCTTTGAGGTAGGCCGTCTGGAAAGCCACCCACGAATAGCAGGTAGCATGCGATTTGTTGAAGGCATAGGAGGCGAACTTCTCCCAGTCGCCCCAGATCTTTTCGAGCACTTTCGGGTCGTGGCCGTTGGCCTGTCCGCCCTTGATGAACTTGGGCTTCAAGGCGTCCAGCTTGTCTTTGAGCTTCTTGCCCATCGCCTTGCGCAACGTGTCGGACTCGCCGCGCGTGAAGTTGGCCAGCAGACGCGACAACAACATGACCTGCTCCTGGTAGACCGTCACGCCGTAGGTGTCTTTCAGATACTTCTCCATGACGGGAATATCGTAGACGATCGGACTGCGGCCGTGCTTGCGGGCGATGAAATCCGGGATATAATCCATCGGGCCGGGCCGATAGAGCGCGTTCATGGCGATCAGATCCTCGAAGGTCGACGGCTGCAACTCGCGCAGGTATTTCTGCATTCCGGGGGACTCGAACTGGAACGTCCCGACGGTACGGCCCTCGCAGAAGAGCTTGTAGGTAGCCGGATCGTCGATGATCGAGAAGTCGTCGATATCGATCTTCCTGCCCGTCGTGAGGCGGATGTTCTCCACGGCATCCTTGATGATCGACAGGGTCTTCAACCCCAGGAAGTCCATCTTGATAAGTCCCGTATCCTCGATCACCGAACCTTCGTACTGCGTGACGAGCATCTTTTGCCCCGTCTCCTTGTCGTCGGCCGTCGAAACGGGCACCCAGTCGGTGATATCGTCGCGGCAGATGATCGTACCGCAGGCGTGAACACCCGTACCGCGCACGTTGCCTTCGAGCATCTGGGCATAGCGCATCGTGTCGCGCAGAACGGGGTTGTCCGACTCCGCCGCAGCCTTCAATTCGGGGACATACTCGATTGCATTCGGCAGGTTGAGCTTCTTGTCGGGAATCTTGTCGGGCACCAGTTTGCAGAGGCGATCGGACTCCGCGAGCAACAACTTCTGCACGCGCGCCACGTCCTTGATCGCCATCTTGGTGGCCATCGTACCGTAGGTGATGATGTGGGCGACCTTCTCCTTGCCGTACTTCTGCGTCACCCAGTTGAGCACGCGACCGCGGCCGTCGTCGTCGAAATCGACGTCGATATCGGGCAGCGAGATACGGTCGGGATTCAGGAAACGCTCGAACAGCAGGTCGTAGGCGATCGGGTCGATCTGCGTGATCCCCAGGCAGTAGGCCACGGCCGAACCGGCCGCCGAACCGCGGCCAGGGCCGACCGACACGTCCAGCTCCTCGCGTGCGGCGCGGATGAAGTCCTGCACGATGAGGAAGTAACCCGGAAAACCCATCGTCTTCATAATGTGCAGCTCGAAATTGAGCCGCTCCTGTTGTTCGTCGGTAAGCTGCTCGCCGTAACGCTTGCGCGCACCGTCCATCGTCAGCTTGCGCAGGTAATCGGCCTCCAACTTGATGCGGTAGAGCTTGTCGTATCCGCCCAGTTTTTCGATCTTCTTGCGGGCCTCCTCCTCGCTGAGCACGACGTTGCCGTTCTCGTCCTGCGTGAACTCGTCGAAAAGGTCTTTCTCCGAAAAACGCTGCCGGTAGCCCTCCTCGGTTCCGAACTCGGCCGGAATTTCGAAGGTAGGCATGATAGGGGAGTGGTCGATGGAATAGGTCTCGACCTGTTCGCAGATTTCGACCGTCGTAGCCATCGCTTCGGGTACGTCGCCGAAGATCGCCGCCATCTCCTCGCGGGTTTTGAGCCACTCCTGCTTGGAGTAGAGCATTCGCTTGGGATCGTCGAGGTCCTTGCCGGTCGAGAGGCAGATCAGCCGGTCGTGCGCCTCGGCGTTGTCTTCGTCCACGAAGTGCACGTCGT
>ENA-ORUI01002276-ORUI01002276.1-human-gut-metagenome-genome-assembly--contig:-NODE-2276-length-16523-cov-6.921363_pt1 | contig 16523 bp, 9 predicted proteins | sample MGYA00242078_ERZ509205 | MGnify/ENA primary metagenome ERZ509205 (study PRJEB26280, sample SAMEA2338828) | human gut metagenome | biome: human gut; feature: human-associated habitat; material: faeces... | reverse complement strand
AACATGATTCTGGATATACGAGTTATCCCAGCCCGGAACCGTTTTGTAGTCCTCCACAATGGTATCAATGCCGTTCCTGCACTGCAAAATATCCAGCGAACCAGGCAGAGGATCAGGATTCTTCTCCACACCCAAGGCTTTCATGTAATGGTTCGGAAGTGCCTGATACTGCGACATTGCATCGTCCAGATTTCCGAATCGCTCGATTTTCAAAGGCGCGGCCTGCAAATTTTCGACCACATAGAACTGCTTTACGAAAGGCTGTTCCTGTTCCAGTTTTTTCTGCGCATCCAGTTCTTCCCAGTACATCGTTACAAAGCCATCCAGAATTGCCGGATGGCTGTCAACCACCCAATCCGTGCGGAAGGTCATGCGGTCTGCATCGTGTTCCGGGGTGCTGACCTGCTCTGCCCATTCCTTATTGCTGTGAGAAAAGCGGCCATCATAGCTTTTATGGTGCAGAGTGTTCGCCAGGATGTAGCCCACACGCTCCACGCCGTACTGCCGCACCACCTGATCGACTGCATCATCGCCAAGGTACATCCCGTCATAATTGTCCGCAATTGCTTCATGGATTGCCTGCTTGCACTCGCTGTTCAGCCGATAGGATGTACGGTATAAATCCACCTCGTCATTTTCTTTGGCATAGCTGAACGGCTCGTAGTAGACAGGCACATCCGAATAATCCTGTGCGCTGTTGTCCGGCACAGGCGTAGCCTTTTCAATGATCTCTGACACCACATCTTCTTTTTTGGGCATATTCCATTTTTCAGAGAAGTATTTCTGCACGGCCTCCTGAAAATCTTCATCGAAGCCGTTCCACAAATCCTCTGCCACCAGCTTGCCCTGCTCATTGACTGCAACGCAGGCCGCCATGTCACCGTGTTCCTCATGCTCCAGCAGAAAGAACTTCTCGCCACCAATTTCCGTTTCATCAACAGCATACCATGTGCCGATATGCCCCTCGACTGCGATATGGTCGGAATCGCCGTGGATCAGTCCATTTCTTTTCTGCTGCTGTTCCTCCATGAACTCTCGCACGGTCAACTCTGCGCCCGTGAAGTTCAGCCCTTCCTCACCCAGTTCCAGCCGCCCCTCCGCGCCAAGGTCAAGTTCTTCGGCCATCAGAACGGATGCCGCATGGTTCACCACCACAGTTTTCTCCACTGTAATGGGCTGGCCTGGGTCATAATCCGAACCGCGCAGATCATAGCGATATAAGCCCTCCGGCACATCTTCATCCCGCAGTCGGCCATTGCTGAAAAGACCGGGCTTATCAAAGATTTCGATTTCCTGCAATGCTTCGTTCAAAAGGTTTTCTTTCTGCAAATCCACATTCCTTTCCTTGAAAAATTCCGGCAGTTCAGCAAAGCCGATGCTGTCCACATAGTAGGCTTTGACTGTACTGCCATCATTGAGTACCACCACATCACTGACCGACAGCGAATGTCCGGTAAAGTCTGCCGGACGCTGGATGTTGAACCGTTCATAAATGCCATCCAGCGTATCCTTTTCCGTAAGCGGTGCGGTATAGATCAGGTCATAATCTGCACGGGTAACCGTTATGCCTTTCTTCTGCACATAGTCCAGCCCCATAAAGCGGTAGTCGTGTTCCGGGTCACGCTCTGTGATTTGATAAATGCCGAACTGCTTTTCGCTGCCATACAGCAGCACATTTTCCTGTTCTGTCATGTTCCGCCCCTGTTCCAAATCTGCTATTGCAATCTGGAAGGTATCACTTCCACGCTCGATTTCCTCTCGTGCTGTGACAAGAATCGGCCACGGGCTGATGCGGACGAGATAAATCTGCTTTCCCTCGTCATACAGCCGCAGAGCCTGTTCACGGTTTATCACTGTCAGCGGAAAATCCGGGCGCACATACTCGTCCTCTGCATAATCTTCCCGTTGTTCCAGTAGAATCGCATCCCATGCGTCTGCCTTAATGCCGAAAATACCATCGTGCTGCTCGATTTCCTCCTGACTTGCATAATCACCTGCCGTTCCATCACGGAACAGCGGATAAATCTTCTCACCCAGCCGATGCCACTCCCGTGCACCTTCTTTCGTCAGCGGCAGCACATCATCTTTCCGGTAGCCATAGTCGTGCATTTCCGAAAGACCAATCATCCCATCCGGGAGATTTTCGATTTTCTCCTGCGCATCGTACATCAGGCTGTTGACTTCTTCTTTGTCATCCTCGGCCAGTGCCGCCGCCAGACCGTTCACCAGTTCTTCCGTTGCTGCCCGATCATCCAGCTTGAAGGCGAAATTCACGATGAGATTTCGCTGCTCATCATCGAAAATCGTTATTCCCTGCTCCTTGTCGGCAATCAGCTTTTCCGCATATTGCATCGCGGTCATGCGCTCTGCGCTCCTTTCCGCGACTGCCGCTTCCAGCTTTTCCAGAAAGTCGGCTGCGGTCAATCGAATCGTATCCATCGAATCTTTCAGTTCCTTCATCTCCTTGCCGCTGGCCCAGCTCGCCACATACGGAAAAGAGTAATCGGACGTATCAATGCCCAAAGCCGAGCAGACCGTAAATGCAATACTTTCGGCTTCGGTTTCTTTCGTGAGCCTGTCTTTTTCTTCGCCGCGCTGTTTCATCAAATCGCTGTTATGCAGCATCGCATGAGTGACTTCGTGGATCATCGTCTTTATGGTCTGGCTCTCGCCCATGCCGACCTGAATGCAGATTTCTTTGTCTGCATCACTGTAATAGCCTTTGGCATCCCCTTCGATTTCATCAAACCGCATCGGCACAGGCGATACCTGCTCGATTGCCGCTGTAAGCAGCGCATAGTCTTTGACACTGGCCGTCAGTTCGTTCACTTCCAACGACGGAATCGGTTCACCATCGGTCTGCGAAACATCGAAGACCGTTGTTACGCGGAAACGCGGAATCACATACTCCACGCGTTCCATTTCCGGCTCACCGTTTTCGTTCAGCACAGCCAGACCCGTATCCTTGTCGATTTTCTCGCGTTCCTCGACCTCCTTGATGGGAGCCGGAGCAATGATCTGGATGCCTTTTTCGCCTTTTTTGACGTAGCGGTTAAACTTGTTTTTCCATGCGTTAAACCCTGCCACCAGTGTGGCATCAGGTCGCTGCATAGCGATCAGCAGCGTATTATTAAAACTGTAATTATGGAATTTTGCCATCGTGCGCAGGTATGTCGTGTACATTTCCGATGTGAAAATGTCTTTTACACCCTGCTCCAGCCGTTCCGTGATTTCTTTCATCTGCTGTTTGCGGTCAACTGCCATGCAATCCCTCCTTTTTCTTGACCCATCGCGTTTTCATCTGGCGCGGATATTGGTCGGCCTGTTTTGGTGCTTTTGCGCCGTTCCATTCCAACCCCCCGGCCCTGCCTTCACAGGTGTACCCGGCAGCTTTCAAGGAACTGCCATTCTCCGTATCCAGAATGTAGGTAACAACTCTGTTGTAACCCATTGCCCGTGCTGCACGGTACGCCGCCGCATACAGGATGCTGCAGGCGTTTGGAGTTCCATCCGTACACAGGCGATTGACTTCCAGCGTATAGCCATCGTCCAGCCTCCGCGCTACGGGCCTGCCGCAGATAGCAACGCCCACCAATGCGCCATTCTCCGATACGCCAATGGAGAACTTATGCCCTCGCGTCGGCTTATGGTGGCGGTGATATTGCTGCACAAATGCGTTTGCCGTTTTCAGATTGATCGGTGTTAATGTCAGCAAAGACCCTCCTTTTTCAAAAATGCCCCGTTAGATTCCTTGCAGAGATCTAACGGGGTTATCCTATTTACAGTTCCATATCGTGACTTTTCCGCTTCTGGGATTTCTGCGGTTCTACGCTACGTTCTACCTGTTTTGCATGAAGCTGTGCCAGCACAGAGGGTTTCCGCACATTGTCCGCAGTTCGCTCTGCAACGCGGCCTGCGTAGTTCACAGGCTGGCGCGGCTTATCCGCCACTTCGGTTTCGGCTGCATCCTCGTCCACTCCCAGCGCATCCTCACTGCCCTTTTCATCCATGTTGAGCAGCGAGTTCAGCTCTGCAAGGCGCGCGGATTTTTCGGCCAGTTCCGCTTCCTGCGAAAAAGGACGTTTGGCTTCTTCCTTTGCCTGCGCCAACTGCTGTTCCAAGGTTTCCAGTCTGCGCTCTACCTGCGGCAATGCTCTTTCGATGCCTGCCAGTGCATTGGTAACGCGCAGGATATTACCCTGCGGGTCTTTGCCGACTTCCATCGAATAGTTCCATGCGCCTTTGATGGACAAGCGGAACACCTTATCGAAGTTGTCAAACCGGGAGTGCAGTTCAAACGCACCGTAGCTGCCGATCCTGCCCTCGGTGCCAGCCGCTTTCAAAGCCTTGCAAGCCTCGATAATGGCGGCACCAGCTTCCTTGCGTTCGGTGTACACCTTGCCGCTGATCTCCATAGAGAAGTGGTCTTTGTCCTGCGCCAGAAGCGGTTTTGCCGCTTCCATGTCTGTTTTCAGAGCTTCAATCTGGCCCTTTGCCGCAGTAATTTCTCGTGGATAGCGGCGCGCAATATCCGATTCCAGACTATAAATCTGACTGGTGTGATTGGCTTTCAGCAGCTTCAGCTTGCTGACCTGAATATCCAAGTCCATCTTTTCCTTGATGTAGGGATTACCCGTTGCCAGTGCCTTGATTTCGGCATAAGACAGCGCGGTATCGTCCACATCGTCGCAGGCACGGACAGGCGATTTGGAAGTCATGATCTGCGAGATGAACTTCTGCTTATTTTCCAGAATCTGCCACATATACGAATCAAACGTATTTTCAGTGACGTAACGATAGATTTTCACCTGCTTATTCCGGTTTCCCTGCCGAAGAATACGCCCCTCCTGCTGTTCCAGGTCAGACGGCTTCCATGGGCAGTCCAGATGATGCAGGGCAATCAACCGATCCTGAATATTGGTTCCTGCGCCAAGTTTCGGTGTAGACCCCATCAGGATGCGCACCTGTCCGGCGCGTACCTTTGCAAAAAGCTCTGCCTTTTTGGTTTCCGTGTTATACTCGTGAATGAACGCCACTTCTTCACGAGGAACACCTCTCGCCACCAATTTTTCCCGCACATCATCGTAGACATTGAATGTACCATCGGCTTTTGGTGTCGATAAATCGCAGAAAATTAACTGTGTTCCCCTATCCGGGACAGATTCTTCCCAGACCTTGAACGCATTGTCCACACAGCGATTCACCTTGCTTTCCGGCTCGTCCGGCAGCATATCATTGATAAGCCGCTGGTCGAGTGCCAGTTTTCTGCCATCGTTGGTGATCTTCAGCATGTTATCGAACTTCGGATTCACGCTGCCGTTGCGTACAGCCTCGGCACGGTCTGCAAAGGAACTTACCATTTCTTCCTGTGTTTCGCTGGGTCTCAGCACTTCGTTGATGTACTCTGCTTGCGGCACAGGCAGGTTCAGCATATCCGCCGTCTGCACATCTGCGGATTCCTTGAACAGAGAAATCAGCTCCGGCAGATTGAAGAACCGGGCAAAACGTGTTTTCGCACGGTAGCCGGTTCCTTCCGGGGAAAGCTCGATTGCCGTGACGGTTTCACCAAAGGACGCCGCCCAATCATCGAAATGGCTCAGTCCCATCTTCTGCAGGGTGTCATACTGGAGATACCGCATAATGGTGTACAGTTCCACCATCGAATTGCTGACCGGGGTTCCCGTTGCAAAGGTCACGCCCTTGCCGCCTGTCAGTTCGTCCAGATACTGACACTTTGCAAACATATCGCTGGATTTCTGGGCATCAGTCTGGGCGATACCTGCGATGTTCCGCATTTTTGTGTAGAGGAACATATTTTTATAGAAATGTGACTCGTCCACAAACAGGCGGTCAACACCCAGTTCCTCAAATGTAACCACATCATCCTTTCTTGTCTGGTCGTTCAGCTTTTGCAGCTTTGCTTCCAATGTTTTCTTTGTTTTTTCCATCTGCTTGACCGTAAAACTGCGGCTGTCCTCACTCCGGGCATCCGCCAGAGCCAGCGTAATGTCGTCAATTTGACGCTCTACAATAGCTTTCTGTCGTTCCGGGGAGAGCGGCACACGCTCAAACTGCGAATGACCGATCACGATGGCATCGTAATCACCGGTTGCGATACGGGAGCAGAACTGCTTTCGATTGCTGGGTTCAAAATCCTTTTTCGTTGCCACCAGCACATTGGCATTGGGATAGAGCCGCAGGAAATCTGCGCCCCACTGTTCTGTGAGGTGGTTCGGTACCACATAGAGGTTTTTCTGCGACAGGCCCAGCCTGCGGCTTTCCATGCCGGCAGCAATCATCTGGAAGGTCTTGCCTGCGCCCACGCAATGCGCCAGCAGCGTATTGTTACCGTACAGAATGTGCGCTACCGCATTTTTCTGGTGCGGCATCAGGGAGATTTCCGGGGTCATGCCCTCAAAGCGGATGTGACTGCCATCGTACTCACGGGGACGAATCGCATTGAAAATCCGGTTATAGGTCGCACACAAATCCTCGCGGCGGTCTAAATCCTTGAAAATCCACTGCTTGAACGCTTCCCGAATGGATTCCTGTGCCTGCTGTGCAAGCATGGTTTCCTGCTTATTCAACACACGGTGGTCGCCATCCGCATCGTGAATCGTATCGTAGATTTTGGTATCCCGGAGATTCAGCGCATCTTCCAACAGCTTATAAGCATTGACGCGCAGGGTTCCGTAGGTATTGGTGACAAGCGGATTGCCGCGATCCAGCGACTTGCCCGAAATGTTCCATGCACCTGAAATTTCGGAATAGGTTGCTTTAATGTCAATACCAGCATAGTAGTTCGGTGTTTTGAACACTTCCTTCATAAACTGCGTGATGTACTCCGGCTTCACCCAGTTCGCACCCAGCCGTACTTCAATTTCTGAAGCATCCAAATCCTTGGGCTGTACCCGTTTCAGGTAGTCCACATTGATCTGATACTCTGCATGGTTTGCAGCAAAGGTTTCTGCTGTGGCCAGTTTTTTACGAACATTGCCTGACAGGTATTCATCCGAGGTTTCCCACTGCTGTGTCACAGGGTTTCGGAAAATCGCACCTGCCAGTTCATCCGTGATCTCCTGTTCCGGTTTACCGCAGAGCTGCACCATAAACGGCACATCCACCTTTGCTTTTTCTCCAATGGAAAGTGCCAGGGCTTCGCTGGGCGTGTCCACTGAGGTAACAGGTTCCGGCTTACGGATGGTGCGCTTTGTAAAAATATCGGCCAGCCGTTTGAGATTCTTCTCCTCATCCAGAATTTCCAGCGATGCCAGCAGACAATAACTGCTGTCCTGTCGGAACGCCCGCTTGTTGGCGGTGCTGTTGATCAGGCCATACTGCGCCTTAAATGCGGTGTATTGCTGTTTCAGTTCATTCTGCAAAAGCTGTACTTCCGCATCCGAGCCATCACGCAGCTGACAATCCAACAGTTTTCGGGTGGTTTCTCGCAGAGCGATCATGCCCAGCACTCGCTCTGCTGTCACGGCAGGCAGTTCCACCTTGTTCATAAAAGAATTTTCGCGGTAGTAAATCTGCCCATCTACGTTCGTAAAGCTGAAATTCTTCACGCTGGGGTCTGCCGGGATAGGTTCTTCCTGCACATCCAGTTCATCGTCGGAGATTTCCGGCTCCGTGATGGTGACATGGATGTTGCTGACCGCTTCTTTCAACTGCTGGGCAAGGTCTGCGCCTTCGATGGGCTTGACCGTGGTTTCCTGCTTGCCGTACTGGGTGCTTTCCGTGGTGATCTCGCCCAGCACCATTTCAGGATGCTGCGCAAAATACTGGTTGATGGAGTAGCCTTTCAGTGTTTCGCCAAGGTCTACCCAGTCTGCCCGCTCTACCGCTGCACGGTCACGCTTCTGCAAAAACAGAATGTCAGCAACCACGCCCGTGTTGGCATTGCGCTGGAACGCATTGTTCGGCAGACGAATTGCGCCGACCAGATCGGCACGGTTGGCAAGGTACTCACGGACAGAGGAATCCTTCTTATCCATCGTACCGCTGGACGTTACCACCGCTACCACACCGCCCGGACGCACAAGGTCAAGACTTTTCGCAATAAAATAATCGTGGATGAGAAAATTGTGGCGGTCATACCGCTTGTCCGGCACTTTGTAATTGCCGAACGGTACGTTACCCACAACACAGTCAAAGAAGCGGTCCGGGAACTGCATTGTTTCAAAGCCCTGCACCGCAATCTTGTTTTTCTGGTACAACTGCTGTGCAATGCGGCCCGAAATGCTGTCCAGCTCCACACCATACATCTGAATCTTCTCCATGCTGTCCGGCACCAGACCCATGAAATTGCCGACACCACAGGATGGTTCCAGCACGTTGCCTTTGGACAATCCCATATTGCCCAGGGCTTCATACATCGCCTTGACGACCGTAGGAGAAGTGTAAAACGCATTCAGGGTACTGGCACGGGCTTCCTTATACTCATCTACCGTGAGCAGGGACTGCAGTTCGGCATACTCTTTCGACCATTCCGCGTTGTTTTCATCGAACGCCTGCGGAATGCCGCCCCAGCCCACATACCGGGAAAGTATCTCCTGCTCTTCTGCGGTAGCCTGCCGCTGCTCTGCATCCAGTGTCTGCAGCACCCGAATGGCTTCCACATTGGCTTTATACTTTGTTTTCGGCCCTCCTGCGCCGAGATCATCGTCCGTAATGCGGAAGTTAATAGGTTTCTGTTTGGGCTGTGCAGGCTGTTCTGTTTCTGCTCCACTGTCCAGCGGAAGATTGTGCTGCCGCCGTGCATGGTTGACCTCTGCCGGGGTCATAGGCTGCTGGGTCAGCGGTTCAAGGGCTTCCTCTGCTGCTGCACGGCTGATGGCATCCGTTCGGTTCTGCACATCTGCGATCAGCTGCATCTGTTCTGGCGGGAAGTCAGGATTCAGCAGTTCTTCCAACTCGCCGCCTGCTTCTGCCACCGAATAGATCACATCCATCTGCTCCGGGGAGAAATCCTCGTAGGCCACACCCGCATTGTGCAGAGCCGTAAAGACTGTGATTTCAACCGCTTCTTCCATCGGTACATCTGCCTGTTCGTACAGATGCCGAATGTACTCCAGCTGTTCCGTTCGGAAAATCGGATACCGGGCTTCTTTTGCAAGGGTCATGTCCTGCAAACTGACCGTTCCATTTCCAAAGTCCACCGAATCCACACGGAACTCTCTATCGTCCAGTTCGATGATGGTATTAACAGGCAGATATTCCTCTCTGCGGAAGTATTTCGTTTGGGCATGGGTTCCATCTTCCTGCTGGCCGGACAGATAGACACTCTCCCCCTGCTTCCAGAGCTTCATTGCCTGTGAAACCCACTGTTCACGCGAAAAACCAGATACCTCAACCTTGCCGAGTGTGGTTTCCTTTTCCAGAATTTTTGTTCCAAGCAGTTCGGAAACGCGCTTTGCATCCTCGCCGTAGAACTCAAAGTTTCCGTACTGCTCATAGCCGACCAGAGCATCCGGGTAACGCTCTTTCAGCGTGTTATACTCGTTGGCGGCATCCAGCGGCAGGGGCCGTAAGGCTGGCTCAACGGCCTTTTCTTCCGCTGCATACGGAACCATAATGCCGCGCACCCACTGCGGTGCGTCCATGCTATCCTGATACAGTGCAACGGCATCCCGTCTATCCGTAATAACGTCCTGATAGGTGCGCTGGAAAATATCTTCCTGAATCCACTCTCCGAAGTGCACCCATGTGTCGATAGCCTCGGAGTAAGTAGCATTTTCCACCTCGCCGGAAGCAAACAAATCCTCGATTTTCTCACGAATCAGATCTTCCGCTTCTTCCTCGGTGGTATCGTGGTCACGCAGCAGCGGATAGATTTCGCTGCGTTCTACCTTTTCCAACAGCGTGTACAGACATTCTTTGTAGATGCTGCGGCTGTCTTTCTGGGTGTGGTCTGCATCCAGTTTCAGGAAATCGTTCAGTGGATTCTTCGCCAGCGTTTTATCATAAGACTGCACCGAAATAACACGGCCAGCCACCGCCGAATTTTCCATGTCTTTCAGATAAACGTCGTAGGCATTAGAACGCTCAATGCGGTACAGATGGTCATTGTCCAGATACAGGAAACTGCCGTTTTCTCTGCTGTACAGTTCCTTGCGGGGTTCCTCAACCACTGCGGCGGTTGACTGCTCTTTCGATTGCGGCTCCTGCTCCATGAAGTCAAACATGGACATCTGCCCCTGTTCAGGAACCGCAATCTCAACAGCCTTCTTCTTTTCCGGGAAAATCGTGTACGTTCCCTCGACATACTGGTGCAGGATAGAGAGGAATTCTGCCTTGCGCTCATATTCTTCCGAATCCAGCGGTACAGACAGCAGCGCATTGTCCATCTGTTCCAGCAGTTCCACCGCCTGTTCGGGGTCTGCCAGCTTTTCAACGAGAGCCTTTCGTCCTTCTTCATGGTAAAGGTCTTGCGGATAAGGCCGCTCCACGTTGTTCGGCAGATGGTGATAGAAGCCCATCACCCGCATTGCCATCCGCTCGCGCTCATAGACAGGCATCCGGGAGTAATCCGCTGGTTTCAGGTACTCACTGTCACGGATAAGCCAGTCAATTCGGCCTGCGGCCTGATTCCAGTTCAGATGAACGCTGGCATACGGGTTTCCGTATGAGCCACGCTCCAAAGCAATACCCCTGCCATCGTGATCTTCGTGAGAATCGTCTGCCCCGCAGAGTGCATGGCTGCTGCCGCCGATTCCATAATGGTCTTTCAGGAAGTCAGCCCGCTCCTTCTTATCTTCATGGTTTAAGAAGAACGAATAAATTGCCAGCCGACTATACTCTAAGTTGGGAACATCGGGGGATTACACATACCGTTATGGGAAACATTCCATACGATGAGATTATGAAAATTGCGGAAGGTATCCGTTAAGAAAGCCGGACACTTGTGAGAGTACACAAATGTCCGGCTTTCTTTTTGTCTGAACTTACAAAGATGGAAAATTTGAAAAAATTTCTCCTGAAAATTGAAACGAAGCGGATGCGAATTACGTTGATTATACAAAGGCTCTTGATAGGAGCGAAAAAACGGAGGTGTATGTCTATGTCGAAAAAGCGTTTGTTGTCCATTGTTATTTCAGCGGTGATTCTCTTGAGTTTTGCTTGCACCGCAATGGCCGTTGAAAAGTCTGAGCGGTATGTAGGCGATAGTACGGTCAACGGATCTATTTACCAAACATACTATCAAGTTGATGCCCAGACACGAACTGGAGTAAAGAAAATCAGCGTTTCAGGCGTTCTCTATGAAAAGGGAACAATTGGAACATGGCAAAAAGTAAGCAGCTGCTCAAACAGCAGCACGACCTCAACCTGCGTGGGGAGCGGTAACTTTAACACTAAGCCTGGAAAATCTTACAGGCTGGAGTATTCTGCAACCTTTAGCTATTCCGATGGGCGGAGTGAAACCATTACTGGAAGTACCAGTAGATAAGTGAAGCTTGTTATATATTTCAGCAAGTTAGAAAGGTGTGAGGTAATTATAAAGGCGAGATCAACGCACGTTATCCGATACCTAGCTATAGTCGCACTGTGCTTGCTTTTGGGCTTTATGCTTGGAAGAAAAAGCAAATATGAAAAACGAGATTATTTGAAACAATTCAAAATTGGAAAAGCAACATACTCTGAATCGTTGATATATGAGGCTTATGGCGGATTGCAAAATGATGGGATAATGTTAGCGGTATACTACGATGTGGATGCAACCAAGATTGTTCATCAACTCGATTCATGGGAGAAAATTAATGATTCCCCAACTATATCTTCTATATTAAAAAATGTGTCGTCATATTTTGGATTAGATTTTGTGATTCCTGAAATTGCAAGTGGAAATTTTTTTCTTTATGATAATAGTCAGCATAAGGAACTACGCTCGGAAGCCGAAATGAATACATTGCTTTTACATTCTGAAGATGTGAATTTTAGTCTCGTTGTCTGGGACGATGAGAAGCACACAATTTATATAGTAGAGTACAGAATTTAAGGAGGTTCGTTATGAAGAGGTTCGTATCATTAGTTCTTTCGGTGTGTTTTTTGTTTTCGATAAATACTGTGTCTTATGCTGCTAACATAAGCAGCCGTAAAGCTAGCAATCCTGTTATTCAAAGCATGAATGATAAGTATCATGTTGATTTTTCGGGAATGTCGATAGATGAATTAAATAAGTTTATCGATAAGATGAAAGATGAAGATCAAACACGCGCATCTGGAAATTTGTTAAATAATACACAGCTTGCATGGTTGGCAGCTGCGCAAATTGCACGGGATAAGGGATATGAATGTGCGGCTCTTATGGTTGAATTCTCTGTATATAATATTGACTATTCTGAGAGTGTGACGGATTCTTCGACGCCATTGCTTGACAAGTTAAACACGACAACAGTTTTTAATAATTATAAAAACAAAGTACTTAATAGTGGCTTGAAAGATTTTAGCGGAGGAAGTTGGTCTTTTACAATTCAAAAGTCTGATAATGCAGATTTATTCTATGCATTGCATAGGGTAAGCACCTCTGGAACAGGCTTCATGATTGGTAATTCTATAATGTATTACTTGATTACCGTTCATGACACATTTGATTTTGCATATGACAACAACTATGACGACTTGTTTACTACTACAGTGAACAATTGGGCTTGGTTGTGCCAGCAGACGCATGTGTTGAATCCCATAGAGATAAATCTTAGCACGGCTATTGGATAAAAAATCAGTGGTATTTATTTTTTTGCGAAAGTAAAAGTTGAAATCTAAAATAAGGATGGCTCTAACGTATGAAAAATTTTACGGAGGTGTTTCCAATGCAGAGCAACTGATGTATAAGAAATCTTGTGTATACTCTAAAAGTAAAGAAGGAAAATTAAAATAGCTAGTGAAAAAATATCTCGTAGAATTTTTTTTGAAAGCAAGTGGGATTGTGGCTCTTTCTTCAATGGAGCTTAACTCTGGGCTGACTGCTTTTGCAGATAATCAAAGTGATGGAAGCAAATCTCATATCGAGAGATACCATAGATACGATTTTGATACAAAAGAAGAATCTATAGAGGAAATTATAGTTGAAACCAATTCCTTCACGGATGGAGAGACAACTGCAGGCTATTTTCCAAATGGAAAGATTTCGGATATTGATCTATCCGATCTGTATGCGATTATCGGAAGCAATGATATCACTGTTGTTGATAATCCAACGGCAACACCATATTGTAGTACGGTATGCCTACAGATAACGACCAATAATGGAGGGACAAATTATGGTTCTGGATTTATGATTGGGCCTAATGCACTTGCAACAGCAGCACATAATCTATACAGTATAAAGGAAAAAGCCTACGTTAAGTCGGTAAATGTCGCACCTGCTCGATCTGATAATAGTAAACCTTTTGGAAGCGAAAATGTATCGGCAAGTTCGATGATTGTTAGTGATTCTTATCTTGCTGGAACAAGTTCGGAGGATTGGGCGATTATTACGCTCAAGAATAATTTAGGAACGAAAACGGGATGGCTTGGGTTACATTGGCAGTCTAGCAATTATTCATCATCACAGTTGGTGTATGCTTATGGCTATCCGAGCCAAATAAATGGTGCCGATGCGAGATATCGGATGTGTAAATCTTCTGGGTATATTAGAAGTCAGACTTCAAAATATCTCAAGGGCGATTGGGATTTGACAGGTGGCTTTAGTGGTGGTCCTCTTGTAGAATATATTTCTGGAGCTGGGTATGTAGCTATCGGAATCCATAAAGATGGAAGCACAATTGATGGTTCTTCATATCCGACTTCTTATACAGGGGCATTGAGAATAACACAATCGCTTTATACGCTGTTCCTTTCATACAGAGGTTGATAAAATGAAATGCAAACGGAAGATTATGGTTGGCATAGCATTTGTGGCAGTGGTTCTCTGCATTCTATTTCAATCGAATACATTCGGAAGAAAAAAATCGGAACTTATAATTGAAGAAGTTGACCTGAAGAACAATTGTATTTATGCGACTGCAAAAAATCAATTATATGATACGGATGACAATTATATAATTTATGGCGTATCAAACTACTTGAAAGGAAATCTTCAGTTGTCGTATCTTAAAGAAGGCGAAAGCATTCTTGTGATATCAAACGGTAAGGTGTTGCTATCAGATCCGTATCAATTTGATAAAATATACAGTATTCAACTGTTGCAATAGCGTTTCATTTTCTCAATAAATAATATAAGCTATTTACAGCTGCCTCCTCTGTTAAGTGGTGGTGCAGTGCTTATTCTCAATAACGATGCGATTGATGAAAATGATAGACCTTTTTGGAATTTAGAATTTTCTCAATAATCAAGCCCCCAAAATGGCAAACTTGAAATCATCGAGAGATACATAAAATATAGGGTTAAATCGACTTTCGTGTCGAAAAAACAAGTGCTAGAAATAGCAAAATCCATTGAATTTTAGAATGACATTTATAAGAAACCAGTAGATTTGCCTGATATTTGTGATTTCTTTGACCGTTGGGCCATTGATTTTGCACTACATTGATTTTGCACTACTATGAGCAAAGGAAAAACTTAAAATAAGCAAACAACCCGCCATTTGCAGCGACTGCAAGTAGCGGGTTGTTTGGCCTATTTAGAGGTTAGTCTTTCAGTTTGCCATGGTCACAGCCAAGTGAGAGATAATGCTCAATCTCACCACTCAGCACAAGCTGGACGCACTCCAAGGGCTTGTTGTATAGTAGCCAATCAAGTTCAGCTCGCTGTGCCGGGGTATTGCCGTATTCGTCCTCGATGGCAAGGCAGTCAATGGCAATGGCAGAGCCATCAGCGAACTGGGCTTCCGCTCGGTTGGTGTCCATATTATAGTGCCAAGAACGTGCTTTTTGAGAACTATTCTGGTCAAAAATTCGATTTTGTTTCATTTGAATGCCCTCTTTGATGCTTTTATGATTTAGTTTTTTGACGAGATGAGGTCTCTTTTTTCTTTCTCTTGAGTCACCCAACCGCACTATCCTGCATCCGTTGCACAGACAATGCTATCCACATCTGGGTGGTTCATCAGCTTTTGCAGAATGCCAAACTGCTTTTTGGTGGACGTAGACACGAGGTACTGCCACTTTTGCGGTAATATAGGCAAATCTGCGATGCTCCACTTGACGTACTTTTCATCGTAGACATTGGGCGGGGCAAGTTCCACCAGATGACCAATGCACCAGCTCACCAGATAGCCGTTGCCCTCCAGATAACCGTCATTTCTGTTTGTCGCACCGAGAACCTTTGCGTAAGCCTGTGCGACTGAAGGCTTTTCCGCAATTACTAAGCGATAGGACAATTAACATTCCTCCAATCTTTTTTATAATGAATATTTGAGTTGAATTTTCATATAGTGCGCGATTTAATGATTATAAAAGGTAACAGGAGGGGTGAATTTCAATGCAGGAACTTCAAAAAATCGCCGTGGTGATTGATGCCGATAATACCCAGATTTCAAAATTGGAAGATGTGTTTCATGAAATCTCAACACGCGGCAGAATTGTGGTAAAGCGTGCTTATGGCAACTGGCATAAACCAACGTTAAAAAACTGGGGTGAAATCATCAAGCGGTTGGCGATTAAAGCTGAGCAGCAATTCGACTATGTTTCGGGCAAAAACGCAACAGACATGGCACTGGTAATTGATACCATAGAACTTTTGTATACAAACCTTTATGATGCGTTTGTTATTGTTTCAAGCGACAGTGACTATACTCCGTTGGCAATAAAATTGCGCGAAGCAGGGGTTTATGTTATGGGCGTTGGTGAGCAAAAAACCCCTGTTGCTTTCCGGAATGCCTGCGATGAATTTCTCTTCTTGGAAAACTGCTCTTCTTCGGTTGAAGGAAACGATGCACACGATGTTGTTAGTTCTTCCCAAAGCGATGTACAAGATGCTGCTAGTTCTTCCCAAAGCGATGCACAAGATGCTGTTAGTTCTCCCCAAAAAGAAAAAGCAGAAGTGTCTATATCGCCCAACAACGAAAAAGAAGAATCTACAAAGCAGCTCAAGGAAGATGTACAGAAAACTGATTCAACTCCAATTGCTAGTTCTGCTCCCGCTGAAGAAAACTCCGAAAAGAAAAATGATCTAAACGAAATTCATGCTTTACTGGAAAAAGCCTATGATACCTTCCAAGACGAGGATGGGTGGGTCAATGTAGCAAAGGTAGGACTGTTCTTAAGAAGAGCAAAGCCAGATTTTGATAGCCGAACTTATGGTTTCCAAAAGTTGAGCCTTTTCCTCAAGAACTTCCCTGAAAAGTATGATGTGAAAATAGTCGGAGAAAAGCCCAACATCATTGCCGTATACCGTTGTGTGAGTAACGAAAACAACTAAACAGCCTGTCGGATGTATATGTAAGGCGGCAAACGCCGCCAATAAAATTATACTTCTGTGTTGTTCTCCTCACTGGTTTCCTCCGGCTCATTCTCCATTGGAATTTCAAAATCGCCCTTGTCCTCGGTGTAGTTTGCATCGGGGTCAAGGGCTTCTTTTT